>Ga0209713_10000895_pt1 | contig 17271 bp, 3 predicted proteins | sample ArcOceMetagenome_3_FD_187444 | JGI IMG/M metagenome (GOLD analysis project Ga0209713, IMG submission 187444) | Marine eukaryotic phytoplankton communities from Arctic Ocean - Arctic Ocean- Svalbard ARC20M Metagenome (SPAdes) (version 2) | ecosystem: Environmental > Aquatic > Marine > Oceanic... | reverse complement strand
GTGCCGCACGTCAGAACAACACTGTGGACCTCTCTGTTAGGCTGTGGAGTGTTGTTAAGGTCACTATCTAAACAAACCCCTCGCAGCACCTGTGCGGGCCCCGTACCGCATCTTATCTCCATATTCGAGAGTCAGTCACATTCACACAGTCGAGAGACGCGCGGTGCGACGAGATGACGAAAAGTTTAATTTTTGGGGGGATCATGGGCGGGGGGGTTAACCACGTAGATGTACAAGCCCGCATCAATCCCTTCATCGTTCACCCTTGTCCACCCGCCTTATCAGGATTCACCATTCACGCGGCCCGTGCACACCATGGCCGCTCTGCCGTGCTGCTGCTGCTGCCACCCGACTAAGCAGCCCGACGACAGCTACGCTCCGTCGTGCTTTGCCCGCACATGCTTTGCACCAATGTTCGGCGCCAAGACCCTTCCGATGCCCGAGATGCCCGAGACGGGAACGGCGAGCGGCAAGATCCTCGTCGTTGGCACGAGCAAGTCCAAGCTGGCCTGCACCAACGGGAAGGTGTTCAGCACCGGGCACAACATCTCGGAGACGCTTTTCCCAATGTTCTACCTGGCGCACGCTGGCTACACATTCGACATCGCGACGGGTGACGGCAAGCCATTTGCGTTCGAGGAGTGGAGCTGGGCAGGCCCGAAGGCGAATAAGAATGAGTCGGAGCTGCGAGGCGTGCTCGAGGCCAATGACGCGGGCTTCATGAAGCCACTGACCACGGAAGCCGCGCTCGCAAACCTCAAGAGCGGCGCCTATGTCGCGGCATTCTTCCCGGGTGGCCATGGCACCATGATCGAGATGCACGACCCCGAGCACGACAAGGGCTCGATCTCGCAAATCCTGGCCTACCTCCTCGAGAAGGCGATGCCGACGATCACGCTGTGCCACGGGCCGAATGTCCTGCGCGCAGCCCCAGCGGGTACGTACCACCGTCTACGGCCTGGGGCTACACCGTCTACGGCTTCCCTGACTCGGTCGACAAGCAGAACGCAGGGCCGGGCTACACGCCTGGCCTGCTGAATGAGTGGATGGGCGAGGAGCTCGCCAAGGTGGGCGACACGCTCATGAACAAGGCGGTGAACAACCAAGTGCACACTGATCGCGAGATCATCTCTGCAACCGGCCCTCCTGGCGCAGCCATGCTTGGCGTTGAGGCCGTGAAGATGCTGGCCATGCAGCGCGCGTGAGGCGAGGGCGCAGTTGCACGCCGGTCGACTTTTGCACCCCTGCCACCTGATCTAGGTCAAAGCGAAAGAGATATTTTTGTTTACGCGTTTGGACCGTTTTTCAACCCGCCTCATAGTTCATAGAGAAAACCAGATGCTCTTATTTTCCATGGAGGACACAAACAAACCTACCCTATTAGGGGCTACTGTGGGTGTGGAGCGGAGACTCTCTGTCCTGCGGGGCAAGGTCAGGACGGAGCTGCGCCATCGACGTCCGGCCGGTCCGACGCTTACTCGTTGGTACCGTGGAGGTAGTACGTCCACCTCGAGCCGTCGGCAGCGGCGGACGCGATGGTGAGCTTGCCCGTGGCGGGCGGCGCGGCGGGATCGGTCGGCTTGTACGTGATCGCGACGGGCGTCGGCTTCTTCGACGGCACGTTCTCCTTCGGCTTGGCGACGGTGAAGACGGGCGGCTCGCACGTGAAGAGGAAGTCGGTGGCGGCGGCGAAGATGTTCTTGAAGTTGATCGTGGCGGTGCCGCCCGCCTTGATCGTGATGGGGCCCTGCGGCTTGGGCGGCAGCGACTCGCCGCGCAGCAGGCAGACGTACTCGCCGCCCTCGGCCGACGAGACGGTGAGCGTGTCCTGCGCGCCGCCGAGCTTCGACGGCTCGTAGGTCACCTCGAGCGCCACCTCGGCGCCCGCCGAGCCCTCGGCCGGCGGCGCGACGACGGTGCCGTCGACCTCGAAGTCGCCGCCGGCGCCGCCCGCCAGCGTGACCTTGTAGGTCTCCTGCTTCTTGAGGAAGTTGGTGAAGCGGAAGCGCAGCACCTGCGCCTCGCCGAGCGCCACCTTGAACCCGAGCGACTTGTCGCCGCCCGCCGGCAGCGCGACCAGCGAGAGGTCGTACAGGAAGGTGCCGAGCTCGGCCGACTGCAGCGTCAGCCGCGACTTGGCGTCGCGCGGCAGCAGCGGCCGCCACTCGATCGGCAGCTCGGCGCGCCCCGACGCCGGCAGCACGAGCTGCGCCGGCACCGAGACCTCGGAGTGGTCGCACGCGGCGGTGAAGGCGACGTCGGTATCGAGCGGGTTGGTGAGCGGCAGCTGGTGGCGCGAGAGCTGCCGCAGCGGCGCCTGCATCTCGATCGTGTCGAGCGCGCCGGCGGCCGTCGCCGTCACCGCCACCTTGTAGAAGAGGAACTCGCCCGTCTTCTCGTTGACAAAGTGCACCTCGGCCGCCGTCGCGCCCTCCTTGTACGCGTAGAAGGTCAGCGCGTACTCGCGCGTGAGCGACGCGGGCACGTCGACGTACGCGTGGCCGGTGAGCTGCGTGCTCGCGTCCTTGTCGGGCGCGCGGATGTCGACGCGGAAGCGCTGCGGCGTCTTGAGCCAGTTCTTGACCGAGAGCTGCAGCACGTGCGCCTTCTTGCACGGCACGCTCTCGGAGACGGTGCCCGCCGCGTCGGGCGGCTCGGCGACGCCCTCGAGGTTGTGCAGGATGGCGCTGCCGTCGGGCAGCGGGAAGAAGACGGTGCCGACGTGCTTCTCGGGCCCCGCCTCGCCCTCGGCCGTCATGACCATCGGGCAGTAGACGACGTCGTAGTTGGCCGTCTGCCCCGCCGCCACCTCGAGCGTCTCGGCGCCCGACCACTTGTCGGCGTCGGACATGACCGGCATGATGCGCCACATGTTCTGCGAGGTGTTCTTGATCGGCACCGACTGCGTCGACGGCTCGCGCACCTTGGTCTTGAACGAGAGCACCTTCTCCTCGGCCGTCGCCTGCACGCACTGGCCCGTCAGCGTCAGGTGGAGCGGCGGCTGCCCGTCGACGACGATCGGGATGCGCTCGTAGCGGATGTCGCGCGAGAGCGCCGCCGGGTGGAAGGTGATCTCGATGTTGACGTCCTCGTTGGGCTGCAGGAAGCCCGTCACCGGCGTCACCGAGAAGTCGGGCTTGAAGGCGTTGGGGTCCATCCGGAAGGTCGACGCCATGTCGCCCTTGTTCTGCAGCATCAGGCGGCGCGTCAGGTCGGCGTTGAGCACCGTCTGGCCGAAGGCGACCTGCTCCATCTCGAGCTGCAGGTCCATCGCGACGCACGCGCCCGCCACCACGAGCATCGGCCGCGGCAGGTCGCACACCTTGAGCACGACCGGCTCGGAGAAGGGCCGGATCCGCGCCGACGGCGCGAAGCGCACCTCGAGCGGCCGCGTCTCGCGCGGGCGCAGCTGCGCCTCGAGGGCGCCGCCGCCGAAGGAGAGGCCGATCTGGCGCGGCGCGAGCGCGGCGGCGGCGTCGAGCAGCGAGACGTCGACGGCGCGCTTCGAGCGGTTGATCAGGTTGACCTGCTTGCCGACCTGCTGGTAGACGGGCACCGCGCCGAGGTTGAGCTGCTGCTGCTGCGGGTCGGCCAGCTCGAGGCGCAGGTCGCAGCCCTCGCCGCGCACGCGCACCTCGACCGACCACAGCCCGTTGACCACAAACGGCACCGACGTCTCGTAGCTCTCGACGGCGGGCGGCGTGAACGTCAGCAAGACCTCGGCGTGCTCGCCCGGCGCGAGGACGGTGCGGTCGGCGACGACGCTGAGGAAGGGCGTCGCCGTGAACGGCAGGTCGAAGTAGACCTCGTGCTCGTCGTCGTTGGCGAGGCGGAGCGTCGCCGTCTGCGGCGCCATCCCGTTCTTGGGCGTGACGACGAAGCACGGCCCAAAGTCGTGCGCGTTGAACGAGAAGGAGAGGCGCGGCCGCTTGCCGCGGCCGAGCAGCGCCATGTCGTACGTGCGGCCGTTGGTGATGGCGGCGCGGAGCTGCAGCCCCGCCGGCAGCGGCGCGTCCGACATCGGCTGGTAGACGATCTGCACCTCGGCGCGCTCGTTCTTGCGCACCGTCACCAGCTCGGGCATCACCGTGACGGGCGGCGCGCGCGCGCCCGGCGGCGTCTTGAGGTTGAGCGCCACGTCGAAGTTGAAGCGGCCCGAGTTGACGATGGTCAGCTGGCGCACGACCTTGTCGTTGATGTGCACCTCGCCAAAGTCGACGCGCGTCGTCGTGAAGCTCGAGAGCTCGACGGGGCGGCCGTTGGCGTCCTCGAGCTGCAGCGTGTCGTGGATCTGGTAGCCCTCGCCCTTGACGTTGAGCACGAGCGGCGTCGGCTTGTTCTTGACGTGCAGCACCACGTTGAAGTTGAAGAGCTTCTCGATCGTCGGGCCGAAGGAGAGCTCGATCGGCAGCTCCGAGTCGGGGCCGACGACGCCCGAGAGCGGCGAGACGTCGACGACCGACGGGCCGCCCTCGCCGATGGGCCCGCCGGCGAACGAGGCCCTGTCGAAGGAGAAGGCGAAGGGGAGGTGCTCCTTGTTGACGAGCGACATCGTCTCGCGCGCGCGCTGGCCGAGCAGCAGCGGCCCGAAGTTGTGCCGCGTCCGGTCGAGGTCGACCGACGGCTCGAGGATGGCGCCGACGAGCAGGAACGGCACGTCGATCTGCAGGCTCGGGATGCGGAAGCGCCAGAACGACTCCTGCAGGTTGACCGTGTCGGGCGTGAACTCGAAGATCATCTCGAACTTGCGCCCGGCGAGCACGGTGCCCTTGCGCGTCTGGCAGCGGAAGACGCGCGAGACGAGCGAGTCGGCCGACTGCGCCTTCTCCGCCTCGCTCTCCCACACAAAGTCGTACGGGACCGACGTCGGGTTGACGACGAAGAAGCGGCGCGTGTTGCGCACCTTGGTGCCGAGCGACTCGAACTCGATGACGCGCGTCGCCGGGTCGAGCGGCGTGAGCGAACCGTCGGGGCCGGGCATCTCGGGCGAGCGGCGCCCCTCGCGCAGGTAGCCGCCGTCGGTCAGCTCGAAGTGGCAGTACGGCCGCTTCGACTTGCCGCTCAGCGTGACGCGCGGCGGCGAGACGCCCTCGGCGAGGTTGGAGCAGAGGCAGACGAGCTCGCGCGTGAAGCCGTCGACCTCCTGCGGCGAGAAGGAGACGGTCACCGTCATCGACTCGCCCGCCTTGATCAGCTGCTCCGCCGGCGCCACCGAGAAGGGCTCGTCGGCCGCCGCGCCGAGCGGCTCGCCGCCGAGGCGCTGCACGACCCACGCGACGGCCATCTCGACGGCGCCGACGTTCTTGAGCTCGAACGAGTGCGAGCGCGTCTGGAACATCATCGTCGGCCGGAAGGAGAGCTGCATCGCCTCGCACTCGAGCGCGCCGTTCTCGCAGCGCGCCGAGACGAGCAGCGTCATCGGCGGCTCGGCCGGCGGCGGCTCGGCGCCCTCCTCGGCGGCGGGCGGCGCCACCACCTCGTACTCCGGCTCGGGCTCGGTGTCGACCACCTTGCGCCGGCGGCTCGGCGAGCCGGGCGTCTGCGGCGACAGCGGCGCCTCCGGCTCGGCCTCCTCGGGCGCGGGCGCCTCCGCCTCCGCCTCGGGCTCGGGCGGCGGCGGCTCCTCCTTCTTGCCCTTCTTGTCGTCCTTGCCCTTCTTGCCGCCCTTGGCCGCCTCGGCCTCGGCGGCGGCGGCCGCCTCGGCCTCGGCCGCCGCCTTGGCCGCCGCCTCGGCCGCCTCCTGCTCGGCCTTGAGCCGCGCCTCGCGCTCGAGGAACTCCTCCTCGGTGAGGTACTTGACCACCTTCATCGAGTCGTCCCAGTCGTACGCGTCGGCCGTGTACGCGATGCGCACCAGCTCGAGCGCGACGGGCGAGCCCTCGTGCAGCGCCACCTCCGACGGCGCGTAGGTCGCCGTGATCGGCTTGCCCGAGCGCGGCTGCAGGTGGCCGACCGACGGCGAGAACGTCAGGCCGTCGATGCCCTTCCACGTGAACTTGCGCGCCACCTCCGACAGGTTGCGCAGCGTGAACGTGATCGTCTTCGACGCGCCGGGCGCCACGTCGCCAAAGTGGAGCTCGTCGTTCTCGTCGCCGTCGGCGTCGGGCAGGTCCTCGATGGCGACGTCCTGCGCGTAGCCGAGCCCCTTGAGCTCGACGGTCTGGTCCTCGAACGAGTTCTTGAGCACCGAGAGCGACATCGACGCCTCGGCGTCGCCGGCGGCCTTGGGCGCGAAGTGGACCTCGAGCGTGTGCGACGAGCGCGGCTCGAGCGAGATGAGGTGGCCCGAGCCGGGGCACGAGAACGGCGTCCCCTTGGGCATCGTCACGCGCACGGTCGCGGGCAGGATGCCCTCGTTGCGCAGCAGCAGCGGCAGCTTGGCCGAGCGCTCGAGCAGCAGCTTGGGGAACTGCAGCAGCGGCGCGCCGCTGACCTCGGAGCGCAGCGTCGGCTGCATGATGTTGACGTGCGGCAGCGTGCCCTCGCCCACCAGGTCGAAGAGCAGCTGCTTCGTCTCGGCGACCGTCCCCTGCTCGACCTGGATCTCGAAGGCGCCGTCGAAGGTCTGCATCGCCTTCGGCGTGAAGTAGCACGTCACGTAGCGGTGCTCGTGCGGCGGGATGACGCACTTCTTCGGCTCGACGTCGAAGGCGAGCGGCGCGTCGGCGACGCCGCCCTTGGCCGGCTCGGCGCCCTTGCCGCCGCCCGCCTTGGGCGCGCGCGGCTTGCACTCGAGCGTGATCGTGCACGGCACCTTGAACGGGTTTGTGATCTTGAAGCGCTCGGCGACCTCCTGCGCCACCATGTGCGAGCCGAAGAAGAAGCGGTTCTCCTCCTCCGAGTAGACGTTCTTGGGCATCCCAGCCGAGAGGTCGATGTGCGGCATGACGGCCTGCTCCTCGAAGATGTTGTTGAAGTCGGTCGTCTGGATGCCCGGGATGCAGCTCTCGGCGAGCAGCTCGTAGTCCTGCGGCACGATCGCCGGGTCGCGGTCGGCAATGTCGATCGAGATCGTGTGCGCAAACGGCTCGGCCTCCTGCCCCGCCTTGAAGCCGATGCTCAGCGTGACGGCGCCGCCCGGCTCGACCAGCCCCGCCTGCGGCCCCACGTTGAAGCGGCCGACGGTGAGCGTGCCGCCCTCGGGCGGCGCCGCCTTGCCGCCGCCGCCCTTGCCGCCCTTGGCGTCGGCGGCGGGCGCGGCGTCCGTCTTGGCAAACGGGTGCGGGTCGGGCGCCTCGCCCTGCGGGTAGAGCAGGTAGCGGAACTCGAACTCGCCCGTGTTGGAGATCTCGAAGGTGCGCGAGCGCTCCGAGCCGTAGACCATCGGCCCAAAGTTGAGGCCGTGGTTGGGCACGATCGAGTACTTGGAGAAGACGGCGTGGCACGAGATCTTGATCGGCATGTTGAGGTCGACCATCACCTCGCCCGTCAGGATCTCGGTGAACTGGACGCGCACGTCCATGTTGTTGATCAGCGTGAGCTCCTCGGGCGTCTTGAGCGTCACGGCGAGCTGCTGCGTGCCGCCGCCCGGCGCGAGCACGCCCTCGCTCGGCTCGAAGGTGAGGATGTCGCGCGTCGGCCGCTTGCGCGCGATGATCTTGAAGCCGACGTCGTACTTGCCGTTGTTGAAGAGGTCGAGCGACGACGCCTGCTCGTCGACCACCTTGAAGGCGCCAAAGTCGAGGCCCTCCACCTCCTCCTGCGGCCACTTGACGTCGACGTCGATCGAGTAGGCCTCGGCCTGCAGCTCGACGGCGATCGTGTGCACGACGCCGAGCACGGGCGGCTCGGCGGCGTCGAAGACCTCGATGGTGAACGAGCGCGCGAGCTCCTTGGACGCCATCGCGTGGAAGCCGACCCGGATGGTCTCCTGCTGGCCGGGCGGCAGCAGGCCCGAGACGGGCGCCAGCGTGAAGTCCTCCTTGCCCGGGTCGCGCTCCTCGCCGCCGGTGGTCACCTCGACGAGGTCCTCGGCCCGGATCGCCCAGCGCAGCGGCATCGCCGAGCGCGAGTAGAGCGTGAGCTGCTTGTAGTCGGAGCGGCGCAGCAGCAGCCGCTCGAAGACGATCTTCTCCGAGTCGACGACGAGCGCCGGCGTCGAGCCGATGGCCGAGAGCGGGAACATGACCGGCTGCGGGTTGTCGGCGACGGTGCAGACGAGCTGCTCCTCGAAGAGGCCGTTGAAGTCGGGGAAGGCCGACAGTAGCAGGTCCTGCGTCTCCTCGGGCTGCAGCTCCATCGACGCCTGCCCCAAGAAGAAGATCGTGTCGCCCGTCTGCGGCCGCTCGGGCGGCGCCGGCTTCTCGGGCGGCGCCTCCTCCTCGCCCTCGGCGAGCGGCGGCGGCGGCGGCAGCTCGTACGGCAGCTCGATGTGCGAGTGGATGCCCGCGCCGCCGTGCAAAAAGGAGAAGTGGACGGTGAGCGGGAAGACCGAGTTGTTGGTCATGTGCAGCAGCTCGCAGTGGTCGGCGTGCGGCCGCTCCATCGAGCCGTCCTCGCGCGCCTTGGGCTGCGGCCGCCCCACGAGCTGCGGCCCAAACTCGAAGGTGGAGCGCGAGATGATGAAGGCCTTCTTGGTCGCGAGCGGGTCGCGCGCCTTGAGCTTGCGGCCGAAGACGTTGCGGTAGTCCTTGGTGATGCTCGGCTGCGTGCACAGCGCCTCGACGCCGAGCGTGTACTGCTTGTCGGTGCCGAAGCCCATGATCTCAAAGTGGAGCGCCTGCGGGTAGCGGCCGAGCCGCTCCGACGCAAACTGCACCTGGCACGGGATCGACGAGCGCGGCGGCAGCAGCCAGCGGCACTGCTTGGTCGGCTCGCCGGGCGGCTGCTCCTCGCCCTCGCCCTCGGCCTCGGCGGGCGGCGCCGGCTCGGCGGGCGGCGCGGCGCCCTCCTCGCCCTCCTCGCCCTCGGCGCCCGCCTCGCCCTCGCCCTCGGCCTCGGGCGGCTTGGGCGGCGTCGGCAGCGTCCAGATCTCGAAGCCCTTGGGCAGCGGCGGCGCGTTGCGCTGGCGCGGCCGCCTGACCATCTGCATCGTCACCGGCGGCGGCACCTCGGGCGGCGGCGGCGGCGGCGGCTCCTTGGGCGGGATCTCGGGCAGCACCGGGCAGAGCAGCGCCTCGAAGGTCTCGTCGGCCGACTCGCCCGACGCGTCGAAGGTGTACTGGCCCGGCTTGCGCTCGGGCGCCGCGTCGGGGTCGAGCTCCTCCTCCTCCTCGGCGGCGGGCGCCGCCTCGGCGGCGGGCGGCGTCGCCGGCTTGCCGCCCTTGGCGGGCGGCGGCGCGCCCTTGCCGCCCTTGGGGTCGGGCGGCGGCGGCGGCTCGGCGGCGCCCTCGTCGAGCGCGGTGAGCACCTCGGGCTTGATCGTCTCCCACTGCTCGAGGCCGAGCTGCAGGTCCTGGAAGCGCGCCTCGAACTTCTCGCCGAGCGCGACGCGGCGCGCCTCCCACAGCCGGTAGGCGCGCCGGTAGGCGGCGCGCTTGCCCTCGAAGGTGGCGACCGCCTCGGCCGAGAGCGCCTCGTACTCGACCTCGCTCAGGTCGGCCGGCTTCTCGGGCGGCGGGTCCTCCGCCTCGGCGGCCTCCCTCTCCGCCGCGGCGCGCGCGCCCATCGCCTCCTCCGAGACGTCGAGCGCGACGAGCCACGGCGCCTGCGCGTCCTCCGACTCGGCCGTGTTGGCGGCGCGCGCGGCGCCCATCGCGGCGGCAATCGCGGGGAGCGTCGCGTACGCGAGCGGCAGCTCGGGCAGCGCGAGCACGTAGCCGAGCGGCGCCGCCTCCTTGGACATGGCCGCCGCGAAGGCCTCCTTCATCGCCTCGGCCTCGAGCGGCTCGACGGGCGGCGGCGGCGGCGGCTCGGCCGGCTCGTCGGCGCCCTCGGCCTCGGCGGCCTCCTCGGCGGCCTGCGCGGCGAGGTCGGCCGCCTGCGCGGCGAGCGGCCCCAGCACGTCCTCGGCGTGCAGCACGGGCAGACCGAAGGCGCCGCCGAGCAGCGCCGCCTGCGCCGGCACGCCCGCGAGCGGCGCGCCCACCAGCGCGATCAGCAGCCGGTCGGCGGGCGGCGCGGCCGGCTCGTCGACCTCGCCGACGAACTCCTCGCCCGCCGTCGCCGCCATCGCGTCCTTGTCGGGCGCCCCCTCGGCGCCCTCCTCGCCCTCGGCGGCGGCCTCGGCGGCGGCCTCGGCGGCCTCGGCCGACGCGGCGGCCGCCTCGGCGGCGAGGCGCTGCTCGTGCGCCGTCACGAGCTCCTCCCACAGCGGCTCGGCCGGCGCGCGCGGCGGCAGCACGAGCACGTCCGACGGCGCGCCCGCCGCGTTGAGCGGGTACTCGGCGTTGCGCAGGATGTCCTCCTCGGGCAGGAAGCGGTCGTCGAACTCGGTCGAGTAGACCTCGAGCGGGTAGTCGGTCGGGTTGACGATGGCAAAGTCCATCGTGACGACGTCGGCGTGCGGCATGCACGGCGGCAGCGTGAGCGACGTCGGCTCGAGCCGCAGGTAGAGCTCCTTGCCGACGCCCTTGACGGTGAAGGCGAACGAGCGCGGGTTGTTGTTGAGCTTGAACGGGATCTTGACCGTGTACGCGCGCTCCGACGTCGGCGTGAACGTCGCCTGCACCTGCACGCGCGCGCCCGGCGCGAGCGTGCCCTGCGCCGGCTCGCACACGAAGAAGTTCCAGTCCTTGGCCTGCTCGAGCGGCCGCTTGACGGCCCACTCGGCGGGGATCTCCTTGGGGTTGTACACCGAGAGCGTCATCGAGCGCGTCATGCCGAGCTGCACGTTGCCAAAGTCGAGCGTGTCGGCCGAGAGCTGCAGCTCGGGCAGCGTGATGTTGGCGCGCATGACCATCACGATCGGCGGCCCCGCCTTCATGTCGAGCTTCGCGCGGAAGACGAACTCGCCCAGCCCGACCTTGCCCGACTTGGAGGCGAACGTGACGGCAAAGTCGACGCTCTCCGACTCGGGCAGCCCCGGCAGCCGCACCACCTTGTCGGGCTCGATGCGGAAGCCGCCCGAGAGGAGCGCGTTCTTGTCGAGGTCGAACGAGATCGCCTGCCAGCCGACGTTGCGCACGCGGAAGGTCTTCTTCTTGGTCGAGCCCTTGACGACGTTGCCAAAGTCGAGCAGGTAGGACGCGAGCGAGAAGTCGGGCGCCGGCGGCGGCAGCGGCTCGAGCAGCGGCGCGCGGCGCGACGCCGAGCCGATGCGCGACGAGCGCGCCGAGCCCGAGCGCGTGCCGGGCGGCGGGCTCTCGCCGTCGCCGCCCTCCTCGCCGCGCATGCTCTGGCGCATCGCGCGCTCCTCGGCGCGGTCCACCTCGCGCAGCCGCAGCTCCTCGTCCATCGCCGCCGCGTGCTCGTCGAGCTGCGTGCGGCAGTAGGCGCACAGCGAGAGCCGCTCCGCCTCGGCGTCGATCTCGGCCTGCTGCCGCGCCGCCGCGCCGTCCTCGCCCTTCTTGCCGCGCCGCCCGCCGCCGCCCCCATTCGGCCGGCCGCCCTCGGTCGGCCGCGTCGTCGCCGTCATCGCCTCCGACGGCCGGATCGAGCCGCTCACGCTCGCGGCGCCGCCGGGGCGGGTCATCGCCTCCGACGGCCGGATCGAGCCGCTCACGGAGCGGCCCGCGCTGCCGGGGCGCGGCGGCGCCGCGAGCGTGCCGCCCATGTCCATCGGCACCGTCGAGCTGAGCTGCTGCTGCAGCTCGGAGACGGCGACGAAGCCGGTGCCGAGCGGGTCGAGCAGGTCGACGACCATGTCGATGTCGCGCCGCTGCGCCTTGAGGCCGAGCCCCGTCGCGACCAGCTTCATCATCGCGGGGCGGTCGATCTGCCCCTCGCTGAGGCGGTCGGCCTCGTTGAAGAGCTCGAGCGTCCGCTCGGCGCGGCTGCGCATCTCCTCGAGCAGCTGCGGCGCCTCGAGGAGCGGCGACGCCGAGCCCATCGAGGCGGCGGCGAGGGTCGCCTGCATCTGCTGGTTGAACGCCTCGATGTCGGCCTTCTGCTTGGCGATGGCGTCGGCCGCCTGCTTGACGTAGACCTTGAAGGTGTCCGTCTCCTCGCGCGGCAGGTTGATCGCGATGCGCGGGTAGACGCCCTCGGCCGTCACGACGACCTCCTCCGGCTCGAAGTGCGCCACCTGCACGTGGAAGACCTCGCGCAGCTTCGTCGGCATCCCCGGCAGCAGCCGCACCAGCAGCCGCTGCTTGTCGCCGGCGCTGATGCGGCCGCTCGCCGGCAGGACCTCGAGGACGTTGGAGCGCGTGAGCGCCGCCTTGAGCACCGAGAAGCCGACGGGGACCTTGCCGTGGTTGTGCACGAAGAGCTCCTTCTCCTCGACGCGGTGGTACTCCTGCAGCCCAAAGTCGATCGCGTTCGTCGAGAGCTTGTACTGCACGCCGCTCGACTCGGCCTGCATCGGCAGCTCGTACTCGGGGCCGCCCGACACCTCGCACAGCGCGAGCGCCTTGGCCTTGGCGTTGATGCCGCCCTTGAAGAGCACCTCGCACGCCTCGGAGCCGCCCGGCGGCAGCGACCCGCGGATCGGCAGCACGTCGAAGAGCCGCGGCGTGTCGACGTCCTGCGTCGCAAAGGCCCACGACCACACCGCCTCGACACGCGACGGGTTGAAGATCGTGAAGGACATCGAGTTGGGCGTGTCGTTGAGCGCGACGCCCAGGTCGGCCTTCGAGATGTCGAAGACGAGGTTGGGGAAGCAGAGCTCGCCGCTGAGCCTGACCGAGTCCTTCTGCGGGTGCTCGCGGTACGAGATCTGCAGCTTCGACTCGTGCGTGCCGCTCTGCTTGTCGCCGAGGAAGCTCGGGTGGAAGGTGACGTGCAGCGTGACCGCCTCGTTGGGCTCGAGCGCCGCCTCGCGCACGTCGAGCGAGAAGGGCTGGCCGCACGCGACGCTCAGCGTGAGCGGCAGCGGCGAGACGTTGGTGAGCGTCAGCGGCGCCGACTGGTCGGAGATCGGCACGCCGTCCTCGTACAGGTAGGTGAAGTCGACCGCCGGCAGACTCGGCTCGATGAGCGGCTCGATGAACGTGGCGGTGACGGTTGGCTCGAAGATGGTGATCGGCTTCTTGGCCTTGGGGATGGTCGCCGTGCACTGCAGCGTCTCCGACATGACGCCGGCGGCGTTCGAGAGGCCGCGGATCGTGAAGGTGCACACGGCGCGCGGCTCCATCAGCACCTTCTCCGGCGTGATCGCGAAGATCGTGTTCTGCTCGGCGGGGCCGTCGTCCTTCTCGCCGGGCTTCTTGGCCCGGGGCGGCGGCACGCTCGTGTTGGCCCACGTGAGCGTCTGCGGCTTGCGGCCGCGGTTCTCGAGCGTCACCTCCATCTGGCAGAGCCGGTTCGAGTAGTGGTCGCCAAAGTCGAGCGTCGCGAGGTCGGAGGTGACCGTGGCGTCGCCGACGGTGCCGACGATCGTCGAGCCGGTGCCGGTGGCCGTCAGCGTGAGCGTGCGCTCGGGCGAGTCCTTGATCTGCAGGATGAGCTCCTCGCTCACGCGCACCGTGTCGTCGAGGAAGACCGAGATGTCGATCTCGCGCGTCTCGCCCGGCGCGAGCGTCTCGGTCGGCACCGCGATCGCGAACGACGTGTTGGGCGGCGCCTTGCGCGTCATCGCGTGGTAGGTCGCCGGGATGAGCGAGTCGTTGAAGAGCGCGAGCGTGCGCGTCGCGTCCTGCAGCACGGGCGTCTTGCCCCAGTCGACGACGGCCGTCGTGAGCGTCACGTTGGGGCCGACGGCCTCCGCCATCAGCTCGACCGTCAGCGACGGCTCGGTCATGCCGACGACGCGCACGTACATGGGCAGCGACATCGGCCCGAGGCGGACGCACGTGAACTTGATCTCGAGCGTGAGCGTGTCGTGCGGCTGGATGATGCCCGTCAGCGGCTCGACGGTGTAGACGCCGATCGTCTGGCTCGCCTCGTCCTGCGGCACGATCTCGATCTTGACGGGCAGGAAGGACGTGTTCTTGACGACGACGGTCGCCGGGTACGCGTGGCCGAGGAAGCTCTCGCCGTAGTCGACGGTGGGCGTGTCGGTGACGATCTTGGGCACGACGCACTCGCCGACGATCGGCAGCGCGAGCAGCTCGGGCCCGACCGCCTCGACGTCGACGAGCATCGCGAGGTCGTACTTCTTGACCGTGTACGAGATGAAGTCGAGCTGCAGCTTCTGCTTGCCGTGCGGCAGCACGGCGCCCGACGCCGGCACCACCTGGAACTCGCGCGGCTGGAAGGCGTTGGCCGTGTCGCCCGGGATGCGCAGCGCGTAGCGCATCGGGATCTCGCTCGTGTTCTGCAGCTCGAAGGTGATCGTGTTGAGGAAGCCGATCGAGACCGTCTTGAAGTCGAGCACCTCGACGGGCTCGCCGCCGCCCGTCTGCTGGAAGAGGAACGACGGCCCGACGACGCGCCCCTTGATGAGCATCGGCAGCGGCGCGGGCTGCCCGAAGAGCTGCGCCACGAACGTCTCGGAGAACTCGCCGAGCGCGTCCGAGAGGAAGCGCACCTCGATGTTGACCATCTCCTTTGGCTCGAGGTGGCCCTCGCTCGGCGAGAAGGAGAACTTGGACGCGAAGAGCGAGTTGTTCTTGACGAGCGTGTAGTCGGCGCCGATCTCGCCGTGGTTCTCGAGCGCGACCTCGTACCGGTGGCGCGAGTTGACGAAGATGTCGCCGATGTCGAGCGTGTCGTACAGCCACGTCGCCTTCGGCCCGAGCCCCATGCCCTGCAGCCGCAGCGCCAGCCGCTCCTGCCGCCCGTTGACGGCGCAGTAGGCGGTCGTGCTCGCCTCGCCCGCCAGGTTGGGGCGGAAGACGACGGTGACCTCGCACGAGCAGCCCGGGAAGATCTCGCCCGAGAGCGGCTCGATCGCGAAGATCTCGTCCTCGAAGACGAGCGGGTCCTCCTCGGCGATCCGCCGCTGCACGCGCAGCGCGTGCGTCTCCTCGGCCGCCTCGGAGAGCAGCTGCAGCGAGCGCTCCATCCGGTGCGCGTGCTCGGCCTGCTCGCCCGCGAGCTTCTTCCAGTCGAAGCTCACGCGGATGTCGGAGCGGTTGTGCAGCTTGAGCGTCCGCTGCGAGATCAGCGAGATGTAGCACGGGTCGAGGATCTGCAGCGAGCGCTCGAGCGTCACGTCGACCTCGGCGGCGGCGCCCTCGAGCCGCGCGTAGCAGCGCTCGCCCGTGTCGTACGAGATGGCGAGCTCCTCCGAGTACTCGCCCGCGAGCTCGGGGTCGAAGGAGAAGAGGAGCTGCACCGACTGCCCCGCGCCGAGCCTGCCGTCGCACGGCGTCACCGCGAACGGCGGCATCACCTCGAGCGAGAAGCGGCCCTCGCACAGCCCCGAGTTGCGCAGCAGGAAGGCCTCCTCCGCCCTGGCGCGCACCGGCTGCAGCCCAAAGTCGACGCCGTCGGGGAAGTCGAAGCACGGCCGCGGCCCGCGCGCCGAGACGCCGACGGCGAACTTCTCGCGCTCCGTGACGCACATCAGCTGGCAGTGGTAGTCGGTGTTGGCGCGCGGCGAGAAGTGGACCTTGAAGATGACCTCCATGCCGGGCGCCACCTTGCCGCCGCCCGCGCCCTTGAGCGCCTTGGGCGGCTCGACGGTGAACACGGACGAGTCGGGCGCGAGGATCTTGATCCGCCGCTGGACGGTGTCGTTGTTGCGCATGTGCAGCACCGCCGTGTACTTTGCCAGCGGCTCGAACGACTCGAAGACCACCTCGGGCGGCGACGGCTGGAAGAGCGGCTCGTCGAGCGGGACGATCGAGTCGGTGTTGTGCGTGTACTCCGACATGTTCAGGATCTCGATCATCTCGGGCCGCTTGAGGGCGACCGGCTGCCGCACCGTGCCCTTTAGCTCCGCCATCAGCAGGCTCGGCGTCTTCTGCTCGGGCTCGGGCAGCTCGGCCTGGAGAACCGCGTAGCGCAGGTGGGCCGGGAGCGTCCTAGTCTGCCCCAGCCCCGCCGGCTTGGCGGGGTCCATGCTGCCGCCCATGGTAGCCGAGGCGGTGCGAAGCCGGGATCGAGCCAAGCCAGACTCACGCGTTGCGCCCGCAACGATTTCCGTGAGTTCTGGGAGGGGCGTGGCACACCACCGCATGCTTGCCGCAAATCTGTAAAGACGCACCCCCCTCCACTCCCCTTTCCCCCCTTTCCTCTCCAAGGTCAGCGCACGGCGCCTACTGAGACACGTGTGCCGGAGGAGAGCCTCAGTCAGGTCAGTCTCAGATAGTCTCCCTCTGGTGCGGGTTCAGTCTTGCTCATGCGTGATCCGTGCGCTAGGAAGACTATCGTTCAAAACCCAAAGAAACAATCCACGCAGCCCATGCACACGCAAGGCCAGCACCAGCAATCGATGGCCTCGCTCCACGCATATCGCGTCGCGGTGCGGCGCAGCTCGCGCTGCATCACCTGGTTGACACCCGCGAAGCCGGGGCCCTCTTCGATGAAAGTGTCGACCTTTGCCTTGTCCTCCGCCCGGCGGGCAGTCGCCGCCACCGCGTCGATGGAGTACTTGGGCATCGTGTGACCCTCGGAATCAGGGCGGCGCCACTCGCCGGTGCAGCAAGCCCAGACGCCGTACTTGGGCGGCGCGAGAGGGCCGTCGCGAGGCGTCTGGATCATGAGGACTGCCTTACCCTTGATCGCCGAGCTGAACTCCAGGATGCAGAAGGAGCGCGTGGGGTAGCTGCAATCCGTCTCCTTGCGGTCCATGAACACGTACACCGCGCCCGTCTCGCGAATAAGCTCCTCGATTTGCTCGGGCTTAAAATCGTTACGCAACTGGCGCAGGCAGAAGTAGTCGACCCAGACCTTCGAGTCCTCGTGCTTGGTGCCAAAGCGGGCGGGACCGCGTCGCAAATCAATGCGTTCCATGGCGATCAGGGTCTCCCACGGGCTCTCGGCCTGCACGTGCGAGAGGAAGACCTCGGCCTCGCCCACGCCCTCCCAGCCGCGCTCCTTGAGCACCTCGCACACCGATTTGTCCTCGGCGTTGTTCATGCGCAGCCACATCTTGGTCGCCTCGGCCAGGTCGTAGCCTGTGAGCCGGTCGCCGTACTGCTCGGCGATCCAGGAGAGGCTCTCTGGGTACTTGCTGCGGATGGCCGTGTTGAACCGGTCGAACCCCACCTTAGAGAGCTCCGTGGTGACGAACTTCTTGAACGCCTTGTAGTTCAGCCCAAGTCGCAGGTGCGGCGGCACCTCCACCTTGCTGCTGTGGACCTTGACCATGGCTGCGCAGTAACTAGCCGCGTGCATTCAAGT
>Ga0209713_10000894_pt1 | contig 17271 bp, 15 predicted proteins | sample ArcOceMetagenome_3_FD_187444 | JGI IMG/M metagenome (GOLD analysis project Ga0209713, IMG submission 187444) | Marine eukaryotic phytoplankton communities from Arctic Ocean - Arctic Ocean- Svalbard ARC20M Metagenome (SPAdes) (version 2) | ecosystem: Environmental > Aquatic > Marine > Oceanic... | reverse complement strand
CTAATTTTAACTGACTCGGGTGGTATCCAAGAAGAGGCGTGTTTGTTAGGTGTGCCTTGTATTACGTTGCGTGAAAACACTGAACGACCAGAGTCCATTGAGGTTGGTGCCAATGTATTAGTAGGTCGCGATGCCAATAAGGCACTAGTAGCGGCTGAACAGTGGTTAAGCCATGACGTTGAACAACCTAAGTGGGATAATCCTTTTGGTGATGGCCATGTCGCTGAAACTATTTTAGACATCATCACTCAAGTAGAACCCAAGACTCTAGATTACGACATTCTTGCTAAGCAACAGACTCTAAGCGTTATTGGTATGGGCTATATGGGTTTACCTATTGCCTGTTTATTGGCTGAAGCGGGATATCAAGTGACGGGTGTTGACTTGGATAGTGATAAAGTTGAAGCAATTAACCAAGCTCAATGCCCATTTGATGAGGCAGGGTTGCCTGAACTTATCAGCAAAGTTGTTTCACAAGGTTTTCTAGTAGCAAGTACCAATTTAGCATCAAGTGCAACGTATTTAGTCGCTGTGCCAACTCCACACAAAAATAGCAGCTGTGATAGAAGTTATGTATTTAGTGCGGTAGACGCTATTATAAAAGTAGCAAAAGACGGCCAAACAGTAATTATTGAGTCAACAATATCTCCACAAACCAGTTTGGCGGTAGTACAACGTTTTGCTGATGCAGGGTTAGAACTTGACGTTGTTCATTGCCCAGAACGTGCTATTCCTGGACAAACTTTACATGAACTGGTGCACAATGATCGTATTATTGGCGCTACAAATTTGGTAGCACAGCAGAAAGTAAAAACTATTTATCAAAGCTTTGTAAAAGGAGAGGTATTTTTAACGAACCTAACTACAGCTGAATGTATTAAACTAGTTGAAAATACCTCACGCGATGTGGGTATTGCTTTTGCAAACGAATTAGCGCAAATATGTAAAGAATTAGACGTTGATGTATATGAAGTGATACGTTTAGCTAATCGTCATCCTCGAGTTAATGTGTTAACTCCTGGTCCTGGTGTGGGTGGTCATTGTATTCCGATTGACCCTTGGTTTTTAGTTGAAAATACTAAAGCAGGTGAGTTTGTTCGTTTAGCTCGCTCTATTAATGATCAACGCCCAAGTATTGTTGCTCAGCAAGCTTTAGATTTATTAGCAGAAGCTTCAGTAAATTTAGTAGGAAAAAAGGTTGGCATGTTAGGCGTTACCTACAAAGCTAATGTTGATGATTGTCGAGAATCTCCAGCCGATGCTATCTTTAATCATTTCATCCAATCTGGTGTCGAGGTTAATTACCATGATCCATTTGTCCCAAACTGGCATTGTGAACGTCAACAAAGCATTCATGAAATCGACCAATGGGCTGATATACTTATCTTAGTTACCGACCATGAATGTTATAGTAATTTATCTGTCATATCGCCATTACTTAATACCAGAGCTTAACTAAACGCCTATTTTCATGACTGTTAATAGGCGTTGTTTTTTTATTTAATTTTATAATAACGATCATTTAGTATGTCAGGCTTATTCAATAAAATATTGACGTTACTACTGCAGAGATACAAATAAGTTGCTCGATAATAAAAACTGTAAAAGGAAGTTTAATATGAAATTTTTAAAAGCCGCTATTTATGTAAGTATTACTCTTACCCTCTTAGGATGTGGTGAGAAGTTAACTGCTGAGTCGCATATTAAAAATGCCAAAGATTATCTTAACGCTAACAATTTAAATGCCAGTGTTATTGAATTAAAAAATGCTATTCGAGTTGATAATAAAAATGCAGAAGCACGGTTTTTACTGGGTCAAACTTATTTAAATTTAGGCGATGGTCTAGCCGCAACCAAAGAGTTTGAGCGTGCCAAAAAATTAAAATTTACTAATAACAAACTGCTGCCATTATTAGCTAGAGCCTATATTTTAACAGATAGTAATGCTGATGTTTTAGCATTAAGTTTGGATAGTAAATCATTAGCGGTAGAGCAGCAAAGTCAGTATTTAGCTTATCAAACATTAGCAGCTCTTCGTAGTGGTGATCCAGAGTTAGCAATCCAAGCGGTAGAGTTAGCCAAGACTATCGATAATAAAGGTCTTTACAGTATGCTTGCATCGGCTTACCTAGCGTTGTCAGAGACTAATTATGAAGAAGTTAGTACGTTAACGTCTCATATGTTAAGTATTAATCCTGAGCAGGTAGACACCCTTTTATTACAAGGGCAAGTGGCTATGGCCACAGAGGATTATAAACTTGCTATAAAAAGCTTCACTAAATTTAATGAACTGCAACCTCGCTTTGCTATTGTTAAGCTTTTTTTGGCAAATGCATTACTTAAAGCGGGTGAATATCAAGAAGCAGAGAAGCAAGCTGATTCGATGTTAGCTAAGGTGCCAAATCAACCTTTTGCTAACTATGTTAAAGCTATGGTCCGTTTTCAAGCGAAAGACTTTACGAAAACCAGCGAGCATGCTGAATTAGCATTGTCAGCTAATTTTAACCAATTTAATTTAAAATTAGTTGCAGGTGCGAGCGCTTTTTATTTAGAGAATTGGCAACAAAGTTATTACCACCTCAATTCTATTGTAAAGTTTTTACCTATTGAACATCAGGCAAGACGAATGCTGACAGTATCTCAGTTGGAGTTAGGGCTAATTAATGAAGTCAGTGACAGTATCACTTCATTCAATGATGAAACCGATGATAACGCTCAATTTCTATCTTCTCTAAGTTACAAACTATTTAATATGGGTGCAATATTTGAGGCTAAAAAAGTACTTACTCAAAGCGAGCTAACCAGTCCTGAGACTGCTATAAATAATGCTCGACAAGGTATTTTAAAATTAATGATGAACGATCCATCAGGTATTGAAAACTTGCAAGAGGCAGTAGAGTTAGATCCTAAATTGATTGAAGCTGAACTGGCTCTGGCCTTTGCTGCCTTACAAATGGGTGATATTGAAAAAGCAAAAGAAATCGCACAAAAATGGCAAACTAAATACCCAAATAAAGCTAGCGCTTATAATTTATTGGCGAGTATTGCTTTTGAAGAGGCCAACTTTCAAAAAGCAGAAGAAGCCTTAGTAACAAGTTTACAATTAGAGCCAGATAATATATTTGCGTTAACTGAGCAGTTGCGTATAGCCCGCCAACAAAAAAATGAATCTTTGAGTAAGCAACGAGTTGATTATTTATTGGAATCATATCCTAATAATATTCAGGCTTTGCGAACGTATTTTGGTGTTTACAAGAATAAAATGGCATTAGGTAAATTACGTAAAGCTTATGATGCTAATAGCACTGATATTGGTAAAACGGTACTCTTGGCTGAAGCAATGCTCAGTCTTGGTCAAGTTAATGAAGCAGAACAGATATTGGTCACCAAAGCTGACACGGTTAAAATCCCTAAGCGTTATTGGCAATTATTACTGTTAACTTACCAGAAAAAAAATGATAACGACAAAGTAAAATTAACATTAGAACAATGGTTGAAAACTAATCCTTATCACTTAGAGCCGGTTGTGCTGTTAGCTGATCTTTATGCAAGTAATCGTAACTATGAACGAGCACTAGTTTTTGTAAAGCGTGGTCTTGATAACCATAAAGAAAACTTAGTACTGCAGTTAATAAAAATGCAGCTACTGCTTAATAGTAAACAAATTACTCCGTCTAAAGAGCTATATAAAACGTTATCTGTAAAGACTATAAATGATGCACTTAAACAAGGTATGTTAGGTCGAATATTATTATTAGAACAAAAATATGTTCAAGCAATCCCAAAATTAACAGCTCTTTATAACGCTTATCCGACTAGCCAAAATGCTATTTACTTAGTCAATGCTTATGTATCTAATAAAGATAATAGTGGCGCAGGTGCGGTGTTAGAGAACTATTTGAAAATCGATTCCAGTAATAATAAGATTAAAACTATGTTAGCTAGTATTTATCTTGAAAGCGATATTCAAAAGTCTATCAGTATTTATAATGATGTTGTTGTGGAGCAACCAAAGAACTTTATTGCTCATAATAATTTAGCGTGGCTGTATTTTGAACAAAATAAACTTGATAAAGCTTTGGTTCATGCTGAAACTGCATTTTCTCTAGCGCCAAAAGTAGCTAATATTGTTGATACATACGGTAAAGTGTTACTTGCTGCTGGTAATAAAAAAGCCGCATTAAGCCATGCTCGAGACGCTTCAACGATAGCTAAAGGTAAAGATATAGATATTCAACTGAACTATATTGAAGCCTTAATGGCCAATAATAGAATGTTGGATGCTAAAAAGTTACTTGCTATGATTAAAACTAATACCGAACTTCAGAAAGACAAAAAAGTTATGTTGCAAGAGCAATTTTAGCGCTATATGGAAAGCCCTTTGACATGCTACTTACTAAATGTTGTTGGGTTTTCTTAGTTAAAGTTTGCGGTAGATATAACGTTGTTTTCTAACGTAATATGAACGAAGCTCAATGTGAAATACAGAAGCTCTATAATAATTGTATTTGTAATGCTTACCTTTATATTGGTAAGCAAAAAGGAGGAAAAAAATTTTAAAATTTAATAGCCTCAGCTCATAATTCGTTCATACTGCTGTTACTCTCTTTAGTAACACATTCAAAGAAAAAACCCACTAATGAATAATCAGCAGGGCTTTTTTTAAAAGGACTTTACAGGACAAAAAAGTTATTACTTCATATTGGCGTAGTAAGCAGCTAGATTATCCATATCAGCTTCAGAAAGCGCCATAACCATGCCTTTCATTATCGCGTTATTTCGTTCACCAGATTTAAAATTTCTAAGTTGTTGGGCTATATAAGCCTCTTTTTGTCCAGCTAAGTTGGGGTAAATTGGTATTGCTGAAATACCATTGGCACCGTGGCAAGCTGCACACGTAACTGCTTTAGCTTTTCCAGCTTCAGCATCACCAGCAAATACAGGAGACGAGATCATTATTGTTGCAGTTACAACAGCAAACATACTTTTTTTCATAGTTTCACTCTCTTTGGTCAGAAAATATTAATAACTCAATAAAATGTGACGGCTTAAATTGAATTATATAGATGGAATCCTACATGAGTATATGAAAAATAAGCTATCTTGTCGTTTTATTTTTATAAAAATTACAGATTAGTTATTAAATTTAGTCGTATAATTAATACTATACCCCAAGAGAATGAAGCGGCTCATGGAAAATGTAAAATTACCCATAAAAAACATTAGGTTAATAGAGAATAATCACGAATACATCAATGTAATGTTTATAACTAATTGGTATCAAGAGGATATTAATGATCTTATAGAACTATTATTTGAGCCTATTATGCCGTTGAACATTCAAGAAAGCATAATAGGTGCTGATCGAGTAAATATAAGGTTTGACTGGTATCAACATCATTTTGTAGTAAATTTTGAGTTTTATAGTCAATCATGTTGGATTGAGGGGCAGGATGAACGGAGTAAAAGATACTTATTAACTTTGTACGAGATGCTAAGGAGATGACTAAAAAACAGCTATCGACAGAACAAAAAATATTAGTGAGCGCTTGCTTTTTAGGAGAGCGTGTAAGATATAACGGTGTAATAAAACCTCTTGTTCATAAGTTACTTGATACTTGGAATGAGCAGGGGCGTTTATTATCATTTTGCCCCGAAGTTATATCAGGTTTACCTGTGCCAAGGCCGGTAACTGAAATTAATCAAATCAGTGGTCAAGTTATGACCGTTACAGGTGAAAATATAACTAAGCATTTTGAAAAGGGGGCAGAATTAACCTTAAGTTTTTGTCAACAACATAAAATAAAATTTGCTTTACTTAAGGAGTCGAGCCCTTCATGTGGAAGTAACAGCATATATGATGGAAGTTTTTCACAAACAAAAATCGTTGGTGAAGGTTTGACAAGCTCTTTGCTTCGTCAAAATGGTATTCAAGTTTATTGTGAAGATACGAACGAGCAAATGGCTGAACAAATAAAGTATAGTGAGCTGAACAGTTAGTGGGCATGCTATTATTAGCGAATTAAGCTTCTACTAAGATGGCAATAATTATGGCAAATAAGTTTAGCTCTATAATCAAAAAAGCAAATCAAGCACCACTATTTTTACGCAGCTTTTTATTAACCAAGCTGTTTTCAAGCAAGTTTAAATTTGCAGGAACCATCAGTATTATTATTCAAAAAGCTTCTCACCATGAAGTCATCATAGGCTTAGCGAATAAGACAAAAGTACAAAATTATATTGGCGCTATCCATGCTGCTGCGGTATTGGCTGAATCAGCAACAGGTATTGTGTTTGGTATAAATATACCTGACTCAAAATTACTACTATTAAAAACCATGAAAATTGATTAACAACGTCTTATGTAGTGAAGTTTGTAAGCGATTGTTCGTTTGACAGATATGCAAATATCTTCCATCAGTGATGATGAAAAAGGTGGTGTTATTGTACCTGTTACTATCACTGATGAATCAGAACAAACACCCATAGAATGCCGCATAGAGTGGGCATGGATGATAAAGCGTTCTAGAGTAAATATGGTGCTAAAGTAAATATTATAAAAAACATAAAGGAATTAGATTACCGTTCTTAGGTAAAATATTATGGATATTCAATTAAATAAATCAAATAACTTAAAAGCTGAATTAAATAAACAAGATAAGCAACAGCTTGATACATTAATAACAAAAACACATATTGGCTTAATACTCATTACTGGGTTTTTGCTAGTGGCTATCAGTTTAATAGGTTTGTTAGCTTTCAATTGGTATCAAGCTAAATCTTTGCATGGGTTAACAGTCAACACACTAGAACCCTTGAAAGTAAAGTTAGCACAACAAAATCACCTTTTTGCCCTTGAACGGCTTATTAAACAAACTTTAGCTCTCAATGAAATAGATGACTTACCAACACTTCACGCTCAATTAACCTTACAAACTGAGTCTTTGTTACTGCTCAACAGTAATAATAAAGGTATTTATCGACAATGGTTTGAAGGTAATTTATCATCAACAAAGTTATTAAAACGTATTACTGACAAGTATAAAAGTAACATCCTCGTAAAAGAACAATCTTTGATAAAACTTGAAAAATTAATTATCGCTAGCAAAATTGTACAATATAATAAGTTAACTCCAACAAACCAAACAGTGTTAATTGCTAACATGGTTAAGCAATTCAACGTGTTAGTCGAATTAATAACAGCTATGCGTTTGCCTATGTTATATACCGACTATAAACAAAATGATCAGGCTATAAGGTCGCTATTAGTTAACGGCTTGTTAGATGAGTTGATGAATCAAAATAATGTGGATCAAAATTTTGCAAGTATTATTACGGGTTATCAATTACTTAAAGTCGACTTGTTGAGGAAGGAAGGCTTAATGAACTTCCAAGAAAATATTTTTTTACTGGAGAAGTATCAGAGACAGCTGAGGGTGCAAGAACGAGAATTAGAAGAAATTTTATCGGTACAACTTACTCCCGATTTCCGACAAAATAGCCTAAATAAAGCGTTGAATATCAATGATCCAAGTAACTTTAATATAATATTTTTACCTGTTTGGTTAATAATACTGGTGGTACTCAGTTTGAGTAGCCTTTGTTGTTTATTTTTATTACTCAATAATCGACTAGGTGCTTTTAAAGTGGCATTAAAAGAATCACAAGTGAAATTTGAAGCCTTAATTCAATCCCTTCAGAGAGAACAACATACCCAGCAAAAAAATATAACAGGTAAGGTAGTAGCAGATAAACAAACATTGGCTAGTGAGTCAGCGAAAATCAATGATACAGAAATAAAAAACGATAATGAATTGCAACAATTTCTTCAAAATTATCTACTGCAACCTGAAATACAACGGACGTATTTATCTATTTTTAATCTAGATGGCTATATTAGCAATCAAGGGAGTGCAGAATTAGCTTTCTTTATGTTGGATCAATATATTGAAGAAAACAAACTGTTTGTTAAGGCATTAAATAATGCCTTTGAAGATAATAACATAATCAATATTAAGGATAATATTGATAGTTTAACGAAAAATGCCAAGATACTTGCCGCAATGAATTTATTGCAATTGTGTAAGCAATGGCCATTAAATGAGGCATGTATGCACTCACTTAAGAAAAAATCAAGTCAAAAGCAACTCTTGAGCCTTATTACTCAAAGTGTCTCTAATTTGGAAAAGGCCGCAGCGATTATTGATTAATTTAGTAAGTAATTAGTTAAACCAATAAAATAAAAAATACTCTTATAGGTTTGAAATTAAATCATAGATTGTGTACACGATTAGTGTAAAGGCGTGTAAATAACTTAATCGTATGTAAATACTCTTCACCATAAATAACTTTAAATAATCTGAGTACAGAAATGAACAATAGTACTACCAATATAGAAAGTCCTTGTTCTAGAAACTGCTGTTTAAATCAAGAAAACATTTGTTTAGGTTGTTTTCGTCATATCGATGAAATAATTGCTTGGCAAGGTTTTTCTGAGCAGGATAAAAAACAAACTATGTTAGTCTGTCAGCAACGATGTAAAGAGGTTGTAGCGTTAAAATCTTAAAGGCTATTTAGCTATTAATTGCGTTTATGTTGTGAATCTAGGAGTCAATGAATACTGTTTTTTTAGCTTAACCCTTTGAATAGTATTTGTTGGTACTTTTATAAGATTATTGGCTTTAATTTGCGATAATTATAGACTAAGGTTTTGGCTTTTTTTGAAGACCAAACAAACCGCTATAAAAATAATCACCCAAGCTTACTAGTCTATTAAGAAACTATCTGTTTTTATGCATCTCTGCTTAAGCCTTTTTCAATAGACCGCACCAAGCGTAAGGTTAAACGATGGTTTTTTTGTTGTTTTTCTGCCTCTTGTTCGGATAAAGTTTTCTTTGATTGCTGTTGTGCAATAGCCCATTTAATATGTTCTGCTACCATTTCATTAACATAGGGGAGCTTTTTAGCTAATACTGCTTCGACGTCTTTGTGGTAAGGGGAATTACCTAAAGCAACGGCAATGTTACGTAACCAACGTTGATAACCTATTCTTCTTATTGGAGAACCTTGAAGGGTGTTAAGAAAATAATCTTCTGTCCAAGAAAAAAGCTCAAGTAAACTAATATCATCGAGGTTATTTCTAGCTTGAAAATCATTGACCAAACTGAGTTTAGCATACTTGTTCCATGGACAAATCAATTGACAATCGTCACAGCCATAAATTCTATTACCCATTAAAGGCCGCAACTCTTCAGGGATTGCATCAGGTGATTCTATCGTGAAATACGAAATACAACGCCGTGCGTCAACAATATAAGGTTCGACGATCGCTTTCGTGGGGCAAATTTTAATACAAGCGACACAACTACCACAGTGGTTTTTTTTCTTTTCATGGTTTAATGGTGAAAGGGCATTAATGCTATATTCATTGTTGGTTACGGGTAAAGGGATATCGACAAAGAGTTCGCCCAAAAAAAACCACGAGCCAGCCTCTTTATTAAGTATTAACGTGTGTTTACCTGTCCAGCCTAAGCCTGCTTTCTCTGCGAGTGGTCTTTCCATTACGGGTGCTGAATCAACAAAAGGTCGATAATTAAAGTCAGCACAATGCTCAGTAATTTTTTTACCTAGTTGTTGCAAGCGCTTGCGCATTAATTTGTGATAATCTCGGCCAAGTGCGTAGCGACTGATGTAGGCTTTAGCCTTATTTTTTAGTATTTTAGAGAACTTAGCATCATGTGGTAAATAATTTAAACGAACACTAATTACCCTTATTGTACCTGGGACCAACTCCACAGGCCTGGCTCGCATTAATCCGTGTCGAGCCATGTAGTCCATGTTGCCATGGTAGTTATTAGCAAGCCATCGCTCTAAAAGAGTTTCGTGAGCAGATAGATCAATATCGGTAATGCCCAATCCTGAAAAACCTAACTCTTTACCCCAACATTGAATTTTTTCAGCCAGTGTTTGGTAGTTGATAGAAGATGTTGTCATGAAGATACAGTTAACTTTTTTACTGAGTGATTAAACCGTGATTGGCTATGATAAATCGCTTATAAAATATGTCTAAAGTTTATCACAATAAAGCCTTAAAATATTACTTAACAAATCAACTGACAATAGGACTATGAATTCTATTTTTTGAACAGTAAGCCCAGGGTTGAAGTAAAGTATAAATGTAAAATTCGTTAGGCTATATTCATAGCTCTTGGGCTGATATCATGGATAAAGTCGCTCACAATTGCAAAATATTTTAAATTGATAATTTTTCAAATCGATATTTATTAATTTTTAATAGTAAGCTGATTACCCTTGTTTTTAATTAAATAAACGATATAGAACCATAATAATGAAGCAATTAGAATACTTTTTACCTGATGAAAATACGACTATTTTAATAGGTGACAGTCTGGCTCAGGTTATTCAATGTAATACTCGTCAACAAGCCTTGGTTGTTTACCTTTATGGTGACTTGGGTGCAGGGAAAACTACGTTAACGCGTGGTTTTGTTCGGGGTATGGGACATCTTGGTAATGTTAAAAGTCCTACTTATACATTAGTTGAACCTTATGAGTTACCACCATGGCGAATATATCATTTTGATCTTTATCGTCTGGCTGATCCTGAAGAATTAGAATATATGGGCATCAGAGATTACTTTAATAATGATTGCTGTTGCTTTATAGAATGGCCGGAAAAAGGGGCTGGCCTCTTGGCTAACGCTGATTTAATCATTACTATAGTCTATCAAGGTGAACAAAGGGTCATCTCACTGCAAGCTAAATCAACGTATGGTGAACAAGTCGTTACTTCACTTACAGAGATTATAACGTTATAAAATTGAGGTAAGTTAGATGTATCAAAACGTTATCATACAAATAATATTATTTCGTACATATAACCTATTAGCGATATTGATTTTATCTGTTTTATACTCAGGTACATCCTTTGCGGCTAACAGTATTGACGGAATTCGAGTGTGGCCTGCGCCAGAGAATACTCGTATAGTGTTTGATATCAAACAAAAAGCAGATTACAAGTATTTCACATTGACTGAACCCAATCGTCTGGTTATTGATTTTAAAAACACTAAAAATACAGTGTCATTAAAACAACTTGCTGCTTCTGATCCTCGTGTTAAGCGTTTTCGTTCTAGTACCAACAAAGGTAAAACTCGTCTAGTGCTTGAGTTGGCAAAATCTTATCAGCCTACCGTATTCCCTCTCGCTCCAGCAGGACAATATGGACATCGGCTGGTAATCGACCTTTACGACAAAAATCGAAGTAAAAAAAACACCTCAGATGTTACTAGTAAAGCGGGAGATATACTTATTGGTATAGATGCTGGTCACGGTGGGGAAGATCCTGGTTCAATAGGTAACAAGGGGACGTATGAAAAAAGAGTCACGTTAGCGATAGCGAAGAAATTACAGACATTGATTAATAAAGAAAAAGGTATGAAAGCCATTATGATCAGAAGTGGTGATTATTATGTCAATATTAATCGTCGAACCAGTTTAGCAAGAGAAAAGAATGTAGATTTTTTTGTTTCAATTCATGCAGATGCATTTCAAACGTCGATACCTAGTGGTGCTTCAGTTTGGGTAGTTACTAAACGAAGAGCCGAGTCTGAATTATCTAGGTGGCTAGTAAATCGTGAAAAAAAATCTGAACTGCTTGGCGGTGGTGGCGGAGTAATTAAAAACACTTCAGACAGCCACCTTGCTTTAGCCTTGGCAGATATGAGTAAAGAACACTCTTTAGGAGTAAGTTTTGGTGTTGCGAATAATGTGGTTAAAGAATTGAAACAAATTACTAAAATGCACAAAAAAACTCCCCAAAATGGTAATTTTGGTGTGTTAAAATCATCAGATATCCCCTCTATTTTGGTTGAAACAGGCTTTATTTCAAATCACCAAGAAGAAAAGAATCTTACTTGGTCGAAACACCAACAACGCTTAGCTAATGCTATTCATCAAGGCATAAAAACTTATTTTTTAGCGCATCCACTTACAGGCTCTTATTTTGCGTCTATAGGTTATAAAAAACACAAGGTACGCAGTGGCGAGTCATTATCTGTATTGGCAAAACGTTATAATATTTCGATGAAAGAATTAAAATCGGTCAATAAATTGAAGTCAGACGAATTACGTATTGGTCAAACTTTAAAAATTCCACGAACAGGTTAACAGACTATGAGTATTTCGATACTACCTGCAAGATTAGCTAATCAGATTGCTGCTGGCGAAGTTGTTGAACGGCCTGCTTCGGTAATTAAAGAGTTAATTGAAAATAGCTTAGATGCTGGGGCTACTTCTATTCAGATAGTCATTGAAAAAGGAGGTATAAAAAAAATAAAGGTTTCTGACAATGGTCAAGGTATAGGTAAAGAGCAATTAACTTTAGCATTAAGTCGTCATGCGACAAGTAAAATTAAAAACCTTAATGATTTAGAGGCTATTAATAGTTTAGGTTTTCGTGGCGAAGCGTTAGCAAGTATCAGCGCTGTAGCTCGACTAACACTTACTTCTAAACCAGCTGATCAAGTTACGGCTTGGCAAGCCCAAGCAGAAGGCCGAGATATGTCAGTTCATATCAAACCGGCAGCACACCCTAACGGTACGAGTATTGAGGTACTTGACCTTTTCTTTAATACACCTGCCCGTCGAAAATTTTTGCGTACTGAGAAAACTGAATTCCATCATATTGATGAAGTGGTGAAAAGAATTGCCTTGGCTCACTTTAACGTTAGCTTTACCTTAACCCATAACGATAATATTGTCCGTCAATTTAGAATGGCTAGTACGAAAGAACAATCTGCAAAACGTGTGGCTAAAATATGTGGTACTAAATTCATTGAGCATGCTTTAGAGATTGATTGTCCACATGATAATATGACCATTACAGGTTGGTTAGCTAAGCCCAGTTTTGCTCGTAATCAAAATGATCTTTGTTATAGTTATGTTAATGGTCGAATGATGCGTGATAAATTGATTAACCATGCAATTAGACAAGCTTATGCTGATTTATTACCACCAGATACTTACCCTGCTTTTGTTTTATTTTTGGGGCTTGAACACAGTGAGGTAGATGTTAATGTTCACCCAGCTAAACATGAAGTGCGCTTTCATCAGAGCCGCTATGTTCATGACTTTATTTATTCTGTTTGCCATAAAGCATTAACCTCGATTTTGTCTACCGACTCTTTATTGACTTCATCAACTGATGATGAAATGTTATTAGAAGGACGTATTTCTTCAACAATCCAACTTTCAGATACACCAACTAAAGATTCTTCATTAGGGGACTTTATGAGTGTAAATCAGCAACGGCCTGATTATATAAAGCCGTTGCAAAATGTGACTGACAGAACACAGCAAGTATCAGATTCAGTATCGTATGCTTCTAGCCAAGTTTCATTCGCTAGTAAGGTTTCACCTCAGGCATCAGCCAACTATCAACGTTTAATGACTGTCAGTCATATAGACTCAATACCAATCGATTCTGCAACTAATAAAAAACCTAAAGTAGCCAGTAATGAGTGTATGCCTGTTCTGACTGAAAATAATGTTGCTGTTGAGATGTTGAGTATTTATCAACCTGGTTATGCACTCTACCGAGATAATTCGACTATCAGGGTCTTATCTTTATTTTCATTAGCTAAAAGCACCTATCAACGCCTAGTGAAGCAAAGCTGGATATTAGGGAATGATGTGCTCAGTGATAATAATGAGGGGCTAGTCTCGCAACCTTTATTATTGCCTGTTATGTTAACTTTATCGGAACAGTTATTACGCATTGCCATGGATGAACAGGCGTTACTGCATAAAGCAGGTATTGTCTTTGTGCCTCAAAACAAAGGTAAAATTCAAATTAGACAGTTTCCTGCTATATTACGAGAGTGTGATGTGAGTAGTACTTTTAATCAAATTATTGAGTTGTTGTATCAAAAAAAATGTGAAGTAAGTCATAAAAAAATTGAAGAATATGATATTTTTCAAACTATTGCTACTGCTATGATAAACAGTGAATATGATGAAGTGTGTGCAGATAATATATTAAAATTAGCCTCTAAATTGTTTAAAGACAAACTTAGTCAACAATTAACCTTGAATTCTGTTCCGCTTGACCTTACTTCTCATATTGAGCAGTTCATTTAAATCAATTAAATAAGAGTTTGTATGTGAACGTTTCGAATGTCACTCAATTAAAACAGCAGCCTGTTATTTGTTTAATGGGGCCTACTGCATCAGGTAAAACCGCTCTAGCGATGGCTTTGCATGATGCATTGCCCTGCGATATAGTCAGTGTAGATTCAGCTCTTATATACAAGGGTATGGATATTGGAACAGCTAAGCCAACAGAACAAGAATTAGTACAATATCCGCATCGCCTTATTAATTTACGAGATGCTAGTGAGAGTTATTCTGCGGCTGAATTTTGTCAGGATGCGTTGCTTGAAATTAAAAAAATACGGAGTAACAACAGAATACCATTATTGGTTGGCGGTACAATGATGTATTTTAAAAGCCTAATTGAAGGTATTTCTCCATTGCCAACTGCAAATAAAGAAATAAGAAAAGCTATTGAAGAAGAGGCTGATTTAGTCGGCTGGCAAGCAATGCATGAACAGCTTTTTAAAATAGACCCTATTTCTGCGGCGAGAATTAATAGAAACGATTCACAACGGTTAACTAGGGCTTTTGAAGTGTTTAAGTTAACGGGTAAAACGTTAACACAGTTAACTAAAGTTAAAGGTAAAAAGCTTGAAGGTGACGTTTTGCAGTTAGCAATAGCACCTGAAGAGCGAAGTACATTACATGACAGAATAGCTTTTAGATATCAGCAAATGATTGATTTAGGGTTTAAGGATGAAGTCCTTAAACTTAAAGCTAGAAATGATTTACACGAAAATTTACCGTCAATTCGATGTGTCGGATACAGGCAAATGTGGCAATATCTTAATGGTACTTTTGATCATGACGAAATGATTTTTCGTGGAGTATGCGCAACTCGTCAACTGGCAAAAAGGCAATTAACTTGGTTAAGAAGTTGGCCAGATTTGAATTGGCTAACGACTGATGATAAAGCTAATTTGTCAAAAGTATTAACATTGTTAAAACCCTTAAATAAGGGTATGTAAATATAAAGCAATAGTTGTAAATTAATGTATAATTGATGCTTAGCTAAGTAATACAGTATCTTATTGGATTATTGTTGGGCTAAGTTTTCAGATAATATTTATTGGTTAGGTATTTAACCAACAACATTTAAATAATAAAGGGACCAAATAATGGCAAAAGGGCAGTCTTTGCAAGACCCATTCTTAAATGCATTACGTCGTGATCGCATTCCAGTTGCAATATATTTAGTAAATGGTATTAAATTACAAGGACAAGTAGAGTCCTTTGATCAGTTTGTTATTCTTCTTAAAAATACAGTCAGTCAAATGGTGTATAAACATGCGATCTCTACAGTTGTTCCTTCTCGTGCGGTTAATACAACAACAGCTGAAGAACAATCTACTGAGGTATAATGTTTACTTTTAAAGTTATAGCTAAACTCTTGGGATTTAATTCGATTGTTTGAACGTTATCAAGCAGGTGAACAAGCTGTACTTGTTCATGTAGACTTTCCCGACGAAAGTAGTAGAGAAGATCTTAGCGAATTTAAAATGTTAGTATCTTCAGCAGGCGTAAAGTCGTTAGATGTTGTAACCGGTAAACGTAATACACCACATCCAAGATTTTTTGTTGGTTCAGGTAAAGCTGAAGAAATTAGAGATGCCGTGAGTTTAGTAGGCGCCAACGTTATTTTATTTAATCATAGTTTGACACCTTCGCAAGAAAAAAATGTTGAAGCATTGTGTGAATGCAGGGTAGTTGATAGAACAACGTTGATACTTGATATTTTTGCTCAGCGTGCGAGAACACATGAAGGTAAATTGCAAGTTGAATTAGCGCAACTGCGACACATGAGTAGTCGATTGATACGTGGTTGGACTCATTTAGAAAGACAAAAAGGCGGTATAGGCCTAAGAGGCCCGGGTGAAACGCAGCTAGAAACAGACAGGCGCTTACTTCGAGAACGTATGGTGAATATACGTAAGCGTCTTAATAAAGTTGAAGTACAAAGGCAACAAGGTAGAAGAGCTAGAACAAGAGCAGAATTGCCTACCTTATCTTTAGTTGGTTATACCAACGCTGGTAAGTCAACTTTATTTAATACATTAACAAAATCCGATGTTTACGCAGCAAATCAACTTTTTGCAACACTTGACCCGACATTACGAAAAATTGACCTTGCTGGTGTAGGGCGTGTTATCCTTGCTGATACAGTAGGTTTTATTCGTCATCTGCCACATGATTTGGTTGCTGCTTTTAAAGCAACGCTTACCGAAACTCGAGAAGCAGAGTTGTTATTACATGTTGTTGATATCGCTGATGAGCGACGAAGTGAAAATATTGAACAAGTTGAGTATGTACTTAAAGAAATTGAAGCGAGTGATGTACCACAACTCATTATTTGTAACAAAATAGATAGACTAGATGACATTGAGCCACGTATAGATAGAGATGAGCAAGGCTTACCCGTTCGAGTATGGTTGTCTGCACAAGCTAATATTGGTACAGAGCTTTTGTATCAAGCACTAGCTGAACGTCTTAATATTCAAGTTGTAAATCATTTTTTAAATATTCCCCCACATGAAGGGAAGTTACGTGGTGAATTGTACAAATTAAATTGTATTACCAGTGAACAGTTTGATGACAAGGGGAATTGTCTTATTGAGGTTAATTTACCCTCTCGAGACTGGCAAAGGCTACTTGCCAATGATAGTTACAACCTAGAAAATTATATAAAAAATTAACTAAATATTTTAATTGCAGGGGCGAATAGTTAATTATTTGCCAATTATAGTGGAGAACAGTATGGCTTGGAATGAACCGGGGAATAATGAAAAAGACCCCTGGAAAAATAAAGGTGACAAGAATCAAGGACCACCTGACCTAGACGAGTTACTAAATGACCTAGGTAAAAAAGTTACCGGTATTTTTGGTGGTAAAACAAGTAAGGGCGGCTCGGGTTCAGGTAAAAGCTTTTCCAGTATTGGAATTAGTATACTCTTGATTGTTGCTTCAGTTGTTTATGCCTTCAGTGGTTTTTACACGATTAAAGAAGCAGAGCAAGGCATTGTTTTACGTTTTGGTGAGTTCTCAGGCACAGTAGATCCAGGTATTAACTGGAAATGGACGTTTGTAGATCGCATTATAC
>Ga0209713_10000891_pt1 | contig 17294 bp, 15 predicted proteins | sample ArcOceMetagenome_3_FD_187444 | JGI IMG/M metagenome (GOLD analysis project Ga0209713, IMG submission 187444) | Marine eukaryotic phytoplankton communities from Arctic Ocean - Arctic Ocean- Svalbard ARC20M Metagenome (SPAdes) (version 2) | ecosystem: Environmental > Aquatic > Marine > Oceanic... | reverse complement strand
GGACAGGTGCGCTGCCTGTGTGTGTGTGTGTGTGTGTGTGTGTGCGTGTGTGCGTGCTGGCAAGTGGTTTTGTTGTAGTGTGTATGTGCGACGTGTTTGAATGTGCGCGCATGATTACAAGCCTCTTATCTCACAACATAACGCATGCTGTCTCTCTCTGGCCCGCGCGCACACACGCATCAGTGATGATGACGGCATCCCTGACTCGGTTGAAGGGTACCCATCGCAAGGTAATTTCATTCAAGAATTTTTGCCATGTTGACAATGAGCATGGTATTCATAGCTCACTGACTCTGAAAGCAACATCCTTCGTGGGCAATGATGAAGCCGCTTAATTGAGCACGAAGTTACACAACATGTTTTGACGTGGAGTGTTTGCAGGCGATGAAGACAAGGATGGTTACCCGGACTATCTGGACGATGATAGTGATGGGGACGGAATTTCCGATGCATCAGAGGGGCTGGATGACCCAGATAGGGATGGTCGCCCCTCATACCTCGATCTGGATTCAGACGGTTGGTTTGTTAAGCTTCTTTTCGCGTGTGTGTGTATGTGTGCGCACGCGTCTGTGTGTCTGTACATGTGTTCGTCTGTGTGTGTGTGTGTGCGCGCGCGCGTGGATCGCGCCTCTCCTTCGTGTGCTTTCTACGATTCTGATGGACATGCTTGTGCCTTTCAGGCGATGGCATTCCCGATGCTGTTGAAGGATTGGATGATGCAGATCTGGACAGCATTCCGAACTACCTTGATCTGGACAGGTTGTGTGTATCCGAGTGCGTGAGATGGCAGCAGAAGATGAACCCCCCCCCCACACACACACACCACCAAGGCACATGCACATCCAGATGTGTGAGGTTAAATCACAGCACTCACGGCTGCGAGCTCATAACTTGGCATCCCACATCCCCATTGTCACCAGTGACGGCGATGGTATCCTCGACGTCTTGGAGGGCTATCAGGATGCAGATGAAGACGGAATCGCCAATTTCGTAGACATGGACAGCGACGGTCTCGTTGATGTGTGGGACTAGCGCTGTTTGTCTGGCTTTTTAATTCAAACCAATTGACAATGCACGTCTACACTTCTTGTGCAGGTGATGGAATATTGGATTCTCAAGAAGGCATCCATGATGTCGACGGCGACGGGATCCTCAACTTTCTCGACATCGACTCTGATGGTGAGCCCGAGCATGCCGAACTTCAGTTTTGTTGTAAAGAATCAGCGTCGTGGACTTGGCGTTTGGCACCCGTACTAGGGATTCACTTGTTGTTTGCTCTGTTCGTTGCGCGCACAAATCAAAATTCCTTTTTGTGGTTATGTGAGAGTTATCGCGCACACCTACTAATCACCCAGTTGCCACCAGGAGATGGAATCCTGGACGCAACAGAATTCAACGTCACAAAGCTGGTTTATGAAAACATGACGAGCGCCATGCTGAGCGATCCTGATGGCGACGGGATCCCAAATTGGTGGGATTTGGACTCTGACAACGATCTGCTGCCCGATAGTAAGGAAGGTCATGTACAGACCAATGCGTTGGGGCTGCCGCTCTTTCTCGATCCTCGCGTGGAGACGACGGAAGATGATGATATCGCAGACGTCACGCTGCTTCGCTGTGTCTCTCGATGCCCAAGTCCGGCCATCGAAGCGATGGACTTGAATGCTGATCTCGATACGGATAATGACGGTGGATGTTTATGCATGGCGGTGTGTGTCTGTGTGTAACCGCGCTCACGCGCGAGTGGTGTTAGCACTACTGGTGTAGAGAGTCACACCGACCGAGAAAGTGTGCGCGCGCACACGCGAGCAAAGGATGTCTTGTTGTATGTAGAAAATATGTCACGTGGTTTGCATCTGTGGGTGGATTTCCGTGTCTGGGCACCGGGCTGCCTGTTTCTCACCATGCATGCACGCATACATACAGGTATACCTGACGCTGTTGAAGGAAGCATTGACACGGATCGCGACGGCCTGCGCGATTTCGAAGATGCCGACAGCGATGGCGACGGGATTTTGGATGAAATCGAGTGCGACGATAGGAATTCAACGGCAGCCGAGGGCCCGCCGCCAGACGAGGCCAACATTGTCACGTGCGGTACGGTGCAGAGTAACGGCCCCTGCAAATCGCTGCTCAACATCCGCTGCGCCGACTGGCGCGACAAAGCTGACACTTGGACTGCCTACAAGCAAAAGGACTTCATCCAACAGTGCATGGCGCAGGACTGCGTGCAGTCGCTCGAGTCGGGCTCGGACACGCCCGGGTGCCGCTTCCTGGACGGGCAGGGCTTCTGCTATGCCTACAACTCGGCGCAGATGTGGTGCGCCAATGGCGGCAGCTCCACCTACTGCCACGATGGCGGCGCTGACTGGGGGCAGCCGCCACTCGGCACCTCAACCCAGGCCAAAACAGGATGGACGCCCGGGACCTTTCCCTACCGGGGCAGCTCTGCGGACAAGGGCTCCCTGGCTTGTGCGTGCATGAAAGACTGCACTTGCAGCAGGGGAACGTGCTGGTGCGTGGACGAGAAGCAGTCGCCGACGGGTCCTGGCTCTTTCCTGCCTTCGAAAATTCACAAGTCGATCTCCAAGGAGGGACAGTGTGCGTGCGTGTGCAACGACGTGGGGGCACGGCGCCGCAGCCTGCTTGCTATCGACAGACCCAAGCGACTGTCCGAGACCGTCTCTCTGGCGCGCATCCTGCCGGGACGCGATGATGTGGCTCCCGCATCGCCACCGCCGCCGGTGCTTCCCCCGAGGGTTTGTCCGGACAGCGATGGCGATTCTATTCCGGACTACCTCGATACAGATTCCGACAACGACGGTGCGTTGTACGTTGTGTTTCTATGCGTGTGCGGGCGTATTGTGGGCGGGCGGGCCGGCGGACGGACGGTTGGACAAACGGGCGCGCTAGCATGTGTGTGTGTGTGAATGGGCGTGCGTGTGGGTGCGATGCATCAAAATGTGCATATGCACACGTGTACGTGTGTGTGTGAACCTGCTTATGAATGCACATGCGCATGCAGGTATTGACGATGCAATTGAAGGGGTGGGCGATGTGGATGAGGACGGTGTCGCCAATTTTCGAGATCTTGACTCGGACGCAGATGATGTGCCAGACGTTTGTGAGTCGGCCAGCCAGGACGCAAATCGTGATGGAAGCGTCGATTTCCTGGACCCTGCGGTAGCGTGCTCAACTAGATTTCCGGGTCTAAAGTGGCGCAACACCAGTCGTGCTTCAAACATTCACATTGTTTCTTGTGGCGATACCGTGGCCAATGGAGACTCTAGCTGCCCCGTCGGCGAGGCTGGTTGTGCAGGCAAGATGACAAGGTTTCATGGGAGAATTGGAGACACGTATACTATACAGTGTCCCGCCAACTGTGGCGCCGAAGATCTAACGCCCGTGTACGGTCCTGGGAGTGGTGACACTGCTGCGGCCTGCGATGCTGACAGCACGGCTGCCACATTCATGGATCACTCGTCCATCTGCCGTGCGGCGATTGCCAAGGGCGTTCTGACTGGTTTGGTTCCAAGCCTTGTCGTCATCCGACTTGTCGAGCCCTTAGCCTCGTATCCGTCGTGTCCAGCGATGCCGCGCTCTACGGGCGACCCTCCTCTCTGTGGGAAGTATCGAGAGTTTGGCTATTCCAAGTGCTCAGACTTTGAAGGGTGCGCATCAGCAACAACGTGCGGGTGTATTCCATCCAACTGCAATTGTGGTGATTTTGACTGCATCTACGGAAAGCGTATTCGTCCTCTGCAGCTCATCGATACTACGCCACTCTCGTGGCCTGAATGGAGTCGCGCTGATGACGAAACCAACAAGGCAAACTTCGGCGCGGTCTCTGCCTGCTGTAACTACTCAACGTCTCCAGAGCATGTTGAGCGCACGCCGGAGGGCGGTGGATGTTGTGCGGTGCAGCGCTTTCGTCAAAAATGGTTGGGCCATTTTTGGATGGGCGTGAGGGCCTTTGAGATCCTTGACGATACATATCAGAGCGGTTGCGGACAATTCTCGGATCAGGACCAATGCAATCAGCAGGCCGGCTGTACGTTCAATTCAGCCTGCGGGTGCATCGCGACAGATGGAAGCTGCGAAAATCCATGCTCGAACGGTACGAAGCCGACCCAAATGCCAGCAGAGCGCGGAGTGTGCGTAGATCGATGCTATCCGAGCGAGCCCGATCTCAGACAAGCAAATGTCATTGTGGAGCCTATCAACCTTGAGACTAGTCATGAGCCCGGATCTCTTGCCTCCTTCACCGTAGCGCTTGACTCCGAACCGACTTCCATCGTTGAGGTTCGGATCGGCAATGAGCCCTGTGAGCTGAAGCAGGAGACATATCCCGTTCTCACTTTCACAGCACAGAATTGGACGCTGCCACAGGTTGTTCAGTTGTCTGCCGTCTCCTGTGGCGGGCGGGTCCCAGAAACATCTGATGTAACGCTCAAGACCGCGAGCGTTGATGATACTTTCAATGAAATTCCGGTTCCACGCGTCACGATTAGTATAGCGAAGAGCGATGTATGTCCTCAGCTGTGGCTACCAGCGAATGCTGTTGTTACACCTGGCACGAAGCAAGAGGCCATCGCAGATCCAGACTTTGTTTTCATTTTGAATTATTACTGTCGGCTATACTACAATTACCGAGACATCAGCGCCAGTAAAGCCAGGAGATACTTGGGCAAGTGCGGACTACAAGACTGTCAGCAAACAAAAGAGGTTGGCTGCCCATACACCGACCTCAACGGATTGTGCTATACAGAGTCCGGCATTTTCTACTGTAACAATCATCCATTTGACTCTCGATGTCACGCGAACATCCCATCTCTCCACGGTCTATGTCCTGATCTCCGGCCAATCCTGCCTCCGAGCGAGCCCACCTCGACAGAATCGGGATGCAGCCATGAGCTGGGTTCCACGTGCACGGTTAGTTGCCCCGATGGTTTTGCTTCGGGCCCTTCTACGCTCGAGTGCCTAGCGGATACGAAAGCGTGGAATGCAACAGTGCCACGCTGTGATGTGTGTCGCCCCGGCTTCTTTGCCGACAGCTTTCAGCAGTCATGCACCCCGTGTACAGACGCGCCCTGCGGAGTTGGATACTATCGGGGCGCATGCGATATTCACATGGACGGGAGGTGCATACCGTGCACGAGCAAACCCGCTGACTCTGTTTACACTTCCACGGGGAGTCCGTACAACGTGGATGCTTGCAGCTGGGTGTGCAAGCAAGGCTTTTTTCAATCTGGCGCGGCGTGTCTGCCGTGTTCGACGAGCATGTGCCCAGCAGGGCAATACCGCCAGGCCTGCTCGGCCGCCGCAGATTCCCCATGCGCAGCCTGCTCAGAGACCAAACCAGCAAACGCTCACTGGACCACTGGCGGCCTTCCGTTTTCGTCTGACAATTGCCAGTGGGCATGCGATAATGGTTACTATCTCAACGCGGAAGCTGGCGAGTGTATGGTTGCTGTTGCACCTGCTGTTGTAGTGGAAAATCCTTCTCCGGGCGGTTTGAGCGAGGGAGGCGGTCCCGAGCAGACCGTGCGTATCACACTTTCGACAACACCCACGTCCCCTGTCATTATCACAATGAATCACGATAACCAGATTAACGTCTCGCAGCGTGTCATCAATGTTTCGGCATCCAATTGGGCTTCATTCAACGACATTCTCGTGTCTGCGTTCGACGACAAGATGCACGAAAGCCCGCAGCACTTTGGCGTGCTGACTTTCGAGATCCAAAGTGACGACCCAGTCTACAATGCGCTGGCAATCAGCCCCATTAGCTTTGGGATTATTGACAATGACTGTCCGCCCGTACAAGCACCCGCCGCTGGTTCTCTCGTATCGTGTAGCAACACTCATGGAGACACGTGCACAATTGTATGTGATGCAGGCCATTCGCCATCTAGCCCAGTTGTCTTGACGTGTCAAGCTTCCTCCTCGACGTGGGATGCAACACCACCAGCGTGTGATAGGTGTCTTGATGCGCACTATAGGGCAGGCATCCACTGCAGGCCCTGCACAAACTCCTCTTGCGTCGCTGGGCAGATCAGAGGCAACTGCAGTGCCGAAGCCGACAGCATTTGCCAAAACTGTCCCCTCAACAAGCCCGCGCACTCAATATGGCGCGCCGGATGCTCTTGGATGTGCGAGGCAGGATATACAGAACGTGGCGGAATGTGTAGTCCGCTGCCAGTGCCACGACTCATCGTCATGCAGCCACACCCCAACGCCTCAGAGTCTAGCGACGAGCCTGTGCAGCTGCAAGTGGCCATCTCCAGAGAGCCCAGAGCACCTGTCACCCTGGCAGTGAGTGTCATCGACGGGCAGTTGAATCTCACGAATGTGGGCAACTTCACCTTCACGCCTGCTGATTGGCTGTTGAAGCGCAATGTTTCAATCGTAGCCTTTGATGACGACATCGTCGAGGGAATCCATAGCGGGCTCGTGTGGATAAGAGTATCGAGTTCAGACCCTGCGTGGGATGGCCTGGCACACAACGTGTCGATCAGCATTGCCGACAACGACTGTCATGCCTTGCACGAGCCTCAGCATGGTCACATCGTGTCATGTCGCCGGGAATACGGAGGAGTCTGTGTGTTTCGGTGTGATGACGGATTTTTCCCTGAAGGCGTCATTTCCGCTACCTGTCTGGCGTCCGGGACCTGGTCTCGTCCGGCACCGCGCTGTGATACCTGCGCTCAAGGGCATTTTCGAGATGGTGACCTGTGCAGGGCTTGCAGCACGGGCTCTTGTAGTATGGGCTACTTTCGCTCGCCCTGCTCCGAGACTGCGGATAGCTCCTGTGTGCCGTGTTCGGCCTCAACAAAACCAAGCAACAGCCGATTTGTCAGTGCTGGTATGCCTGCATACGCAGACTCGTGCAGGTGGGCGTGTGAAGCAGGTTTTTATCAGTCATCATTAAGATGCGTGCCATGTACAACATCGCAGTGCGCCAGGCCAGGATTCTACAGGGAAACCTGCTCAAGAATGGGCATGACAGAGGATGCAGCGTGTGTTCCGTGCAACTCATCCCTGCCGCACAACGCAATGTGGATTGCAAGTGCATCTTGCACTTGGATGTGCAATCGTGGGTTTGAAGAAAATTCGAGCACGTGCATTGCAAGCGCAAAGCCCTCAATTATACATCAAGGCCCGAGCCCAGCCTCTCTGCGGGAGGCTTCCCCAACTACTTCAACAGAGGTGACGCTAGTGCTCTCTGAGGCGCCTACCGCAGATGTGATTATTACGTTGTCGATCTCGAATCAGATCTCTCTAGTCTCGAGCGCTGTTGTCACATTTGCACCCACTAATTGGAATATTCCTCAGCCAATTTCCGTGGTGCCCATTGACGACCTCATCTATGAGGGAGACCATGCCGGTACTATCCATATGAGCGTCTCCAGCGCTGATGTTCTGTACAATGGCCTGACTTCGCCGCCATTGTCTGTACCCATTGAGGACAACGACTGTGCATCTCTGGACGCGCCCGACGGTGGAAGTCTTTCGTCATGCAGTAACGAGCATGGGAAAACCTGCACAGTGCAGTGCGGTCAGGGGCTTGATCCTGCCACGCCCGTGGTGCTGCAATGCTTGTCAACGGGAGTCTGGAACGCTAGCGTGCCCCTGTGCACACAGTGTGCGCAAGGATTTTATCTGAATGCAGACGGCGTGTGCACCCGGTGTTCCACCACACTCTGTCCGAATATCGGAACCTATCGTTCGACATGTACCTCGAGTGCCGACGGATCGTGTGTCCCGTGCACGGTAAAGCCTCTGAATTCTCACTTCACGTCAAGTGCCCTTGATCGTGATAATTGCTCGTATGTTTGCGATGAAGGCTTCTTCTCCAGCTCTCAGTCATGCCATCCGTGTTCAAATGCGTCTTGTGCAATTGGACACTACAGGGCAGCATGCACGGCAAATGCCGATGGCGAGTGCATCCCGTGCACGAATTTCCATCCTGTGAATTCGCACTTCACATCGCACGGAGGCAATTCCGGGCATTGTAGCTGGGCTTGCGACCGAGGCTTTGAAATGACACAGAATGCGTCTGCCTGTGCACCCACACCCGTGGCCGCACTGCTCATTACCCCGATTAATCTACACACAAAAGAAGAAATCGGTAGCCCTCCTGGCACCTTCACAATCGCCCTCTCAAGAGAGCCGCACGGGGACGTGATTGCGACTCTGTCACCGCAAGCGCAGTTGCAAGCCTGTGTTCCTGATCAAATAGTTTTCAATCCAAATGACTATGGTCCGGTGACAATATCATGCTCAGCTGTCGATGACAACTTGCCTGAGGGACAGCACGTTGGAACAGTTGTCGTCATCTTGGGCTCCGCCTACGACATCGAGTACAATGAGTTGCCCCCAGAGCGTGTCGATATTGCAATAACAGAGACAAGTTGTCCTATTCTGAGCGATCAAGGGAATTATCATGTGCTGGAATGCGACAAGACGCTTGGAGGATTGTGCCACTTGCAATGCCGATCTGGCTTTGAGCCACGCTCTCCGGCAGTGTTGCAGTGCACTGAGAAGAGTGCAGGATATCCGATGTGGAGTGGTAAGAGGCCGAGTTGCGTCGACTGTCTTCCTCAATACTACCGAAACGGGTCTGACTGTAGACCATGTCAAAAATCCTCATGCAGGAAAGGGTTTTTCAGGTCGACGTGTGTGTCGCCATTGGGAGCCGAGTGTGTCGCTTGCACAAATCCGCTGCCCGCGAATGCCTACTACTCCTCGGCCGGAGAACCGTACGATATCGATTCTTGCCACTGGGAATGCGTTTCAGGCGCATTTTTTCACAATGCGTCCTTCTCCTGTCTTCAGGACATCCAGCCGAGTCTTATCCTCAAGGTGGTCTCAGGAAACACGGGAGAGGCGATTGGCTCACCTCCGGCCATTGTTGAAGTCTCTCTGTCGATGCGACCTGCCGCTTCAGTGGCTGTGCACCTAGAAGCAACGCTGGCGCAGCTCAAAGCGCCCTCGCCGTTGAGTATCGATTTTATCCCATCCATCTGGAATTTACCAGTCCAAGTGCATGTGAGCGCAATTGATGACGCAGTGTTTGAAGGCGACCATAGTGGACCCATTTTGATCAGGGCATCGAGCACGGATCCCAGGTATGACTTTCGACTCCTTTGAGTTTGATGGACGTCAGTACGGACATTGGTGCGATATCTAGCGATTGCCAACATGCGCCGGCGGTTCTCTAACGGCGGTTGCTTATATGTTGTGTGTTTATGCCAGGTTTCAAGATTTGCGCAACTGGGTGTCCATTGGAATTGAGGACAATGATTGCCCCGAGCTGGGCAAGCCTCTCAATGGAGCGGTGTCTTTGCCCTGTTCGCACACGGCCACACACACGCATTGCCAAGTGGTCTGCAGCACAGGACACATGATGCGCAACTTGACAGAGGCTGTTGCCATGACCTGTGACAAGGCGACCGGGACCTGGGATCAGGAGTTGCCCGATTGCGTGTTGTGTGCGGATGGGTATTTCAACGCTAGCGGAAATTGCTTGCCGTGCTCCAGCTCGCCTTGTCCTGCCGGACGATATCGTGGTGTATGCACGCTGCAGAGCGACGCAATCTGCAAAATGTGCAACGTTTCTTCAAAGCCCCCACACTCTCATTGGACCCCAGGAGGCGATCCCCTGGACGGCAACGGATGCAACTGGACCTGCGACGTAGGCTACGCACTTTCGTCGCCAGATAGCAGTGGGACTAGCACGCGTTTCAATGCTTCGCAGCGCTGCACAAAGCTGCCGGGCGGGGATTCGGTGCGCAACGACCCAATCGACAGCGATCAGGACGGCATACCGGATGTGAGTGAGTGAGTGAGTGAGGGGTGGAGATAGGCAGAAGGGCCGGAGACTCACTCGTCCGTGACAATCACACGTGATTATCCTGTGATAAGAGAAGCAGAAGGAAGCGGATGTTGGTATCATTGAGGGAGGGAGTTCCCGAGCTTTATGTTACGCTGCACGCACATGCTGTGGGGTCGGGGAGGGGGCGATGGTCGAAGACAGAGGAAGCCGGAATATCAACGCGTGCACTTACTCCAGCCTCGTCCGTGTGTGTGTGCGCGCGCGCCCGTGCGTGCGTGCGTGCGAGCTTGTGTGATCAGGTCATCGAAGGAGACGACTCCATTGACACGGATCATGACAAAATACCGAATTATCTTGATGAGGACTCGGACGGCGATGGTAAGATTTATTTACGTGAAAAGAACAATATTTGGAGCCCCACGGCTATCAATTCTGAAGACCAATGTTTGTATACATATATGTACGCGCGGATGCTTGCGACACTCCGATCATGATACATGCCCACATGCGTCGCATGCGGGTATGCATGTGTATTGATATTTGTGCAAGTCGTTGTTTCTCACCTTACTGTGTCGCCTTCACCCTCTGCCCTTCTCTACCATCCAGGCATACCGGACGCCGTGGAAGGCGCAGAAGACACAGACTTGGATGGCTTTGGAGACTATACCGATCAGGATAGTGACAATGATGGGATACCGGATGAGGAGGAGGGCACGGACGATTTTGACAACGATGGTGTCCCTAACTATGTGGATTTGGACTCCGACGACGATGGACTGCCTGATGAAGTTGAGGGTTCCTCTGACCAAGGTCCCGTACTCAGAGTCCACCTCGTTCCTTGCGTTGGCGTTGCATTCGTCTCTTCTCCTGCTCCTCACCTACGCATTCTGAAAAAAGTTGAGCCTAGTCTAAAATCTCCGTTTGCGTTTCCTTACGCATGCGCAAATGACAGACGGAGACGACAAGCCGAACTATCTAGACGATGATTCAGATGGCGACGGCATCCTTGATCAAACGGAGGGCAAGAGCGACCCAGATGGCGACTCCGTGCCCTCATTCCTCGATCTGGACTCGGACGGCGACGGTGGGGCACGGCACACGCACGAGCACGCGCGCACTTTACGCAGATACATACGATTGCACTGATGTTGAGGCGAGATGATGCTAGCCTTTTTGCAACGAGGCTTTGTGCGTTACTGACACCTGCACGTGCTCTCTGCTGCTCACATCTCTCCGTCCGTGTCAGGCCTTCCTGACTCTTACGAGACAGACGTAGACACAGGTGCGTTGAGCGATGGAAGTGGATATTCATTTACACACATCATAACTATAAATCTGTAAAAATGCTTAAGCTAGTACAGCAATCATGCGTACCTCAATCATGCGTACCTTAGTGCCTATGCTAGTAAATGTGCTACGTTTTACCTCATAAGTCCAATGGCGTGCAGCAGTCTCTTCGCACTAATTTCCATCACGTTTCTGCGTTTCGCCAATTTGTTTTTCTTACAGATGGTGATGGAATTCGGGACTTTCTGGACACGGACTCGGACAACGATTTTGTACCAGACGTAATAGAAGGCGGATTCGATAGCGATGGTGACGGAACACCAGACTTCAGAGATGTCGACAGCGACGGGGACGGTGAGCGTATACGCCCCCACATACACACAGACTGATATTTGAGGATACCATTGTGGATGCTGAAGCCGACCATTGAAAGTATGTGAAAATAGTGTGCATCATTTTTGGACAGTTATTGCATTCAAATGCGAGAAATCGTATGTAGCATCTCACTGTTCTGGACACTCCGTGCTGTCCGATTTAGCCTATGCGCCTGAAAAACACGCACACACGCGCTTCCTTTTGCTTGTTCTCTTCCGCGCGTTTTCGCGCGCTCGCTCTCTCTAGGAATTCTTGACAAAACGGAAGGGGTTATCGACACGGACAATGACAACGTGCCCGACAGGCTGGACCTTGATAGCGATAACGACTGCCTTGGTGATAGAATTGAAGGCGTACCCAATTGGAGGTTTGCCAATCCGACGGCGTGTGCGTCGGAATCGCCAATCGCACCTCTCGACACAGATGGAGACGGTCTCTCGCTCGCTCGCTCGCTTGTGCATTATCACGCACGCTGGGACTGACTGGACATGCACCAGCGAGCGAGCATTATCGGAAGGGGCCCTCTTCACTTCACCTCTTGTCCTCCAGCTTTCTCTTTCTTGCTTTCACACACTTGCTCCCAACTGAGATGCTTTCTAGAGATTTCCTCAAATCTGCACATTCGCACACATTATGAAAACGCGCAGGATTGTTGGATTCCTACGAGGGTAATGCTGATGTCGATCTGGACGGAATACCCAATTACTTGGATTTAGATTCTGATGGAGACGGTGAGAAATACAAACAAAACAACCGCATGTGCATTGAGGATATTCGGAAATGACCAGATGTAGTGAAAGCGGCAGGATCGTCATTATGGCACGCTTGAATACGCGCTTACTCATTTCGACCTTTCTTGTTCCCTCCCAATACCCCTCCCTCGTGCTGTCTCCCTCATTTTCCCTGTCTAGGCATTCCCGATGAATCAGAGGGTGTCGGAGACGTTGACAATGACTCAATCCCAAACTTCTTGGACCTGGACTCAGACGGTGCAAGCGCCTCAAAGATCCATATTATATTTGTGCTGAAAGTTATGGCGACTAGAACCACGAGCTTTCTTTCCGAACGTCGTTCATCGTGTGATTTTGAATTTAAATCGTCTTGCATCTGTAGTCGCACGCATGCTAATCGTATTGTTCGCGCCAGGTGATTCGATACAAGACTGCGAAGAAGGCATTGCTGACCAAGACCAGGACGGTATGCACGCACGCACGCACGCGCGCAGACACATACGCACTCACACACACATGTATGCATGCATGTGTGTGTGTCTGTCTATCTGTGTGCGTGCGTGCAATCATCATACATACATGTGTGTGTGGCGTTTGTCCCGCAGGAACGCCGAATTTCCTTGATTTAGACAGCGATAACGACCAAATACCAGACCGGATAGAGTGCCGTTGCTGGGAGGTCCGGGCAACGCTTGCTTGCGGACGTGCCGATGATGCAGACGAAGATGGTGTCCCTAACTACCTCGATCTCGATAGCGATAACGATGGCTTGCTCGATAGCGTGGAGGGCACGGAAGATGACAACGGCAACGGGCTGCCGAATTATGTCGATCCCTTCAGTGTGTCTGACAGCGGCCAACCTGTCATCATAGATTCCGACGAAGATGGTAACGGAATTGTGTGTGTATACGTGTACGCGTGGACACGCACGACCGTACGTATACAAATGTGCGCTCAAGTGTGCACTGATCTGTAGCATTCATGCACGTTTGTGCCAAGACTTCATAAGATGTGCACACATGCTCATTCTCTTTCCTCAACGTGTTTCATTCACTCTCTCTGCCCGTCTCTCTTACCTATAGGCATACCCGATTCCGTGGAGGGCTCCCATGACTTTGATGGCGATGGGATTGCTAATTTCCTGGACAAAGATTCGGTAAGCTTCATAGCGGAGGGTGAAAGAGTGAGGCGTCCTCGTGATAGGGCGTGCGGTCACATGCACTGTAAAGCAACCTGCGCACACAGGACATTTGTGTCAAGCGAAATAGCACATTAGCTGGAAGGAAATAGATAACGGCGGGGAGAATGAGAGGTGGAGTACAGAGAACGGTGAGAGAGCGTGTGAGACTCAGTGGGAGGAGCAAGACAGTGTTAGAGACAGGTGAGTTGGGCAAGAGAGAGCAAGAAAGGGAAGAAATGACGGCGCATTGCACAGGATGGGGACGGAATCGATGATGAGGTTGAAGGCACGCTAGACAAAGATCGAGACGGAAACCCTGATTTTCTTGATCCGGTGCACGATGAAGAGGAGCCTCTGGTTTGCCGCAGTCCTGGTTGCAGGCGGCGGAGCGAAGGAGAGGATGCTGCTGCTGTAGAAGATGACGGGGCAGACAGCATATCGGAGACAGACCTGTTGCTCCTTGTGGTTCTGCTCGTTCTTCTACCTTGCTGTGTCTGCTACATGCAGTGCGGGCTTGTGAGTTGCCTTGCCGGATATCGCACGTGGTGCCCGCACTGCAAAGAGCCCCTGGAAAAATGCCACGCAGGGCGCATTACTGTCACACTCAGTTCTGTGCCTTTTGGAAAAGGTACGGACAGCGACGCGATGGCGGAATTCAGAGAGCAATTTCGAAGAGACGTGTGCAGCGCACTAGTTTTGACGCGTAATCAAGTGTCTGTGCATGAAGCAGACCCCCGCAAAGGCGAACACTGTTTCACAATCCACTTAGCTGCAGCCCGGGCAGCCAGCACTCTGGAACGTCAGATCAAAGAATTTGACTCAGACCACCTGGCTGATTTTTTGCCGGAGACTCGCTTGCTTTTCAAGCCTCACCACGACAAACACAAAGAGCCTCATTCACTTCCGCGACCGATGACAAATGCCGACGTTTCTGCTGAGGATTTGGTTGCAATTTTCTGTCGCCAGTCATCTGACCCCCTGAGCCGATTGAGACGGGGCAAGTATACTCAATTCATTGTGAACGTCCAACCCGCAACCACAAGTACATGCACTGAGTGCGATAAGAACGGAAATTTTTGCTCTTGCCACTGCCCCTGTTGCGGACACCTAAAGGGAGGATGCCCTGCTTTGTGCCAACGCTACTGCGATCACTGTGCTGCTCCGACCCAAATCTGCAACTCTGGTGACGTTGGCGTCATCTTCGATCTGAATCGTGAAGCTCTCCCGGGAGGCGATCAGGAAATGTTCCTACATGCGCTGCGCATGGAGATTGCGGATGCGCTTGCAATTCATCCGGTGCAGGCCTCCATTTCTAGCCTGCGCTTCGGCCCCATTCGCGTCGATGCGCATTTCATCTCCTGCAACGATGCTGCCTGGGCTCTGGGCCACCCTGGATTTTGCATCCTGTTGGACCATGAAAGACACAGTGGCTCCATAGCGGAGGCGTCGGATTCTCAGAAGGACGCGAATCTTGCGCCTGCATTCCATACGGGAAGTTTTGGTGGCGTCGGAACACCAGCGCGTAGCAACGGATCCGACTTTGATGCACGGAAATGCAAGTGTCTGACCAGAGCGCAGCTAGTTGCGCTCTTCATACAGCAGTGCGAGGACAAAGATAGCCGGCTTCGACAGGGCAAGTTCTTCTCAGCGACGGCGTCTGCCACCAAATGGGACCATGAACACGCAAGGCATATGCTGTGCCGAATTTGTAACCAGACTAAATCATGTTGCAAATGCAAGTGCCAAGGATGCCACAGGCGACTGGATGCATGCCGGGTCGACTGCCTCATGCCGCTCCATCAACAGCCACGGTTGCCAGCGGTCCGGCCGTCAAGCATCGATGCTCCAGCCGGCGCATCTACCGAGCAGCCGCAACTGTCCCTGGTTGATATGATTCAGAATCGCCGTGAAGACATTTCTTTGTCAGTTATCCCCACCCCGGTTAGCGTCCAGACTAGTCAAGCCCCGAATCTATTTCCGTCCACTCTTGATGTCGGAGAAGACCAGCAGGCCGGTAATGGTTTTAGCGAGCGAGTTGTCAATATTGTTGGTAATGATGGGCCAAAAATGGTGCCGACACGCGCGTCCGCCCTAAATGCATCATCCAGTATGCACAGCAAAGTGCACACAGGCTTGATTCTGGGCTCTAGTGCCACTCAGGTTTCCACTGCGGATGTGGTTACGATCAAACGGTCAGACATTGCAACAGCAACGACGACGACGCTCTGGCAGCCTTGGTTGACAAGCGAACATCCAAAAGTGGACGTTATATACGATTCAGACTGGACATTAGCGCCACAGAGATTAACACCCCCTCGACGCCCACAGACACCCCCTAGATACCCGTCGCCTGCGCCTCCTCCACGCTCGTCGAAATCCACGCCACCAAAGCCTTGTTCTCCCCCAAACCCACCGTCGGTGACTGACAGCCGTACTGGCAGCCGTGCTACGGCAGTAGGACAGCTGGTGATCAACTCTGCGCCCGTGGAGTTAGAGCCACCCTCGCCGTATCCTGTCGAGGTGGGAAAGGACGCATGGGCATCCCCATCACCAGAGGTGATGGGGCAAAGAGTGGATTTTCAAACATCAGCCCAAGCCTGGACGCACACGAACTCATTTGCCTTTGCGTCATCCGTGTTCGTGCAGGAAGAGCATGGCAAGCACGACAAAAGAACCGTGACTACAGAGTCCTCTCGATCTGTGTGGAACTCCTCACCGTCGGCAATTTCTGTTTCCCTGCCAACTCCGCGCAAAGTTGTCGCGACATCAGAGACCACGGGGTTCGTTGGGTTGAAATCAGAGGCAACAGCAGGTTTCGTTGGATTGGTGGTCAGCAAAGAGTTGCCGCACGCGGTAGCCAAAGTGGATGATTTGGTCGATATCAACTCCGTGCCTCAAGGCCAGCCAGGTTATTCCAATGCAGAGGTCCGTGTGGGCGATCTCATCCTCGAGATCGACGGCCAGGATGTGCGAAACATGCCACTGGCGCAGTTGCACCAGCTTCTCAGCGGCACATTGTACTCAGTAGTCCAAATCACTCTGCAGCAGCGGCAGAGTGGCGTGGTGTATACTGTTCGCGTCCTTCGCCACAGGTTCCACGAGTTTGATTCCGCGGCGGCTAAACCAAGGCTTCCCAAATTTGCCAAGGACTCCAGGAGGAAACTGGGACTAGCTGCATCAGTCCAAGCAAAAGGCCCCGTGTCTCGTAATTTTGACGCCTGTTACGCTGGGCTGGAGGTCACGGAGCAGCCTCCGCACGCAGTGGTTGCAATTGATGATCTCGTAGATCCTCACTTTGTCAAGCAGGGGGATCCTAGGTATTCAAACCCGACGGTGCATGTCGGAGACCGCATCCTTGCTGTTGGCGGACTCCCCGCCGAGCACGTTCCTGTTCGAGAGCTTCATGGTATCAGTCTCCTGCGAACAACCATATGAATGCGCTCGCGCGCACACACACGCACATTGGTGGTTGAACGATACACACCTCATACCATGCTGAAACGTGCTTGTGGTACTGCTACGACAGAGGTCATAAGGCTGTAAATGCGACTAACCAGCGCTGGCTCTGCTTGCTCCTTCTTCTACACAGAGATGTTGAGGGGGCCACTGCATTCGGTAGTTGATTTGACGTTGGCATCAAGGATCGCAAACAAGGTGTACACCGTAAGGGTGCTCCGTCATCGTTACCATGAGTTCGATTCTTGGTAAAGCACGAGCGAGGGACAGGGCGCAGGAAAAGAAAACATTTTGTTTTAGAGGATTAGGTAGGGCATGGACTGCAGGACCGGCTAGGTCAATGCGAATACGCCGACCGTATTCGCATCGGTCATCGGCTGTAAACAAAAGGAGCTCCTTTCATTCAGAGGAGGGATGTTTGAATTTG
>Ga0209713_10000889_pt1 | contig 17325 bp, 13 predicted proteins | sample ArcOceMetagenome_3_FD_187444 | JGI IMG/M metagenome (GOLD analysis project Ga0209713, IMG submission 187444) | Marine eukaryotic phytoplankton communities from Arctic Ocean - Arctic Ocean- Svalbard ARC20M Metagenome (SPAdes) (version 2) | ecosystem: Environmental > Aquatic > Marine > Oceanic... | reverse complement strand
CGCGCGTGGCGGGGGGACGCTGGGCTCGAATCTGCGCGCGGTTCTGGTTGGGCGTGTCCGGAAGGTCAGCACGACGGGTGCGGCCGGCCGGCGCGTTACAACCCACTGATCTCCTAATCAGTTCCGCGCAATGACTCGCCTGTGTTTCGATTCGGTCCCGTGTTGCATAATAACCCCTCCGTACATCCAGGAGCGTCGAGTGCGCACCCGCCTCGCGCAGAAGAGTGGCTAGCCGAGAAGTACGATGTGGTTCGCGCTAGCGCTCGTCGTCGTGGTCAGCTTCCTCCTGTACGTGTGCGCCTTTGGCGGCTCGAGCAGCGGCCCGATCGGCAGGCTGCACGACGTGATGACCGACTGCGGCTTCGCGCGCCGGATCCTGGGCAAGTGCTTCGGGCCGCGCTGCTTCAAGTGCATGGAGACGGTCGAGGACTACTGCTGCTGGCGGCCCAACCCGGTGCTGCAGCTCTTCTACCTCGGCCTCATGGGCGGCGGCTTCGTGCTCTACTGGACGCACTCGTGCCCGCAGATGCCCAACCCGCGGCTGCCGCTGTGGCACAAGATCCTGTCGTACTTTGTGACGGCGGGCGGCCTCGCGGTGTTCACGGCCGCGTGCTGCTCCGACCCGGGCACCATCACCGCCTCGAGCCTCCACCGCTACTCCCGCGTCCCGTACGACGGCGCCTTGTACACGCCCAAGATGTGCCGGACGTGCATGCTGCCGCGCCCCGCCCGCTCCAAGCACTGCGTCATCTGCAACAAGTGCGTCGGGCGCTTCGACCACCATTGCCCGTGGCTCAACACGTGCGTCGGCGAGAACAACTACCGCTTCTTCCTGTCGTTCCTGCTCTACCACGCGCTGCTGTGCTTCTACTCGACGTACCTGCACGGGATGATCATCTACCACCTCGCCGTCGACGTGCACCGGCTGAGCGAGGCCTACTACCTCGACGAGGCGGGCAACCCGCAGGCGGTGACGTGGATGCAGTGCGTGCAGTACATGTTCATGCACTACAACATCATCGTCGCCATCGGCGTCTTCTGCGTGGTCATCGGCTTCGCCCTGATCGGCTTCTGGGGCTACCACATGTGGCTCGTGTGGGGCAACACGACGACAAACGAGGGGTTCAAGTGGTCCGACCTGAAGGAGAGCCTGAAGCGGCAGAAGCGACAGGCGGAGGGGCTGCCGCCCAAGGCCAAGGTCAAGGTGGAGATGCCGCGCAACATCTACCACCGCGGCTTCCTCTCCAACCTGGGTGAGGTGCTGTGGCCGCTGTCGTCTCGAAAGCACGACGGCTTCGTCGAGGCGCGGGCCGTCGGCGGCGTGGCGCTCGGTTTCCCGCCGCGGCGCGAGGCGGCCACCGCCGAGGACGACGAGTCGGATGCCGAGGAGGAGGACCAGGCGGAGGACGACACACCCGAGCCGGTCGAGGGCGTGGCGGCGGGGGGGCACGCACACGCGGAGTGATTGCCTGATCTTTTAGATACTTTAGAAAGCTCGACGCCGGGAGGGCCCGCCGCAGGGGGGGGGGTAACACCATCTCACCGCGCGTCATCACCTTGACGACACACGCCAGACGCACGATCGCGTCGCGCCGTCTGCCAGAGAAGGATGGCGGAGAAGGCGGAGAAGGATGACACGCTGATCGAGATTCCCGCTAGCGCGACTGCGGGCGCCAACCTCACAGGTGCGCGCTGAGGACGCGCGTGCGAGAATCCGCGCCCACGCGAACAAATGCCGATTCTGACGCTCCGCACGACCCGCCCGCAGGCATGCACAACTACCTCTCCATGTGGGAGAAGAGCGTCAACGAGCCGCAGACCTTCTGGAAGGAGCAGGCGCTCAAGTGGCTGGAGTGGGTGGTGCCTCCCAAGACGACGACGCGGGGCAGCTTCGAGAAGGGCGACGTCGCCTGGTTTCCCGACGGGCTGCTGAACGTGTCGGTCAACTGCCTGGACCGTCACCCGCCCGACCACACCGCCATCATCTGGGAGGGCGACGAGCCGACCGACGTCAGGCGCATCTCCTACGGCGAGGCGCTCGCGGGCACGTGCCAGCTGGCCAACGCGCTGCGCACGCTCGGCGTGCGCAAGGGCGACCGCGTCTGCCTGTACATGCCGATGGTGCCCGAGGCGGCGTACGCGATGCTCGCGTGCGCGCGCATCGGCGCCATCCACTCGGTCGTCTTCGCCGGCTTCTCGGCCGAGGCGCTTCGTGCGCGCGTGATCGACTCGGCGTGCGCCGTCGTGCTCACGGCGGACGAGGGGCTGCGTGCCAAGAAGGTCATCAAGCTCAAGCAGACGGTCGACGCCGCGCTCAGCGTGCCGGAGTGCGCGTGCGTCACGTCGGTGCTCGTGCACAAGCGCACGGGCGGTGAGATCGGCTGGGTCGAGGGGCGCGACCAGTGGATGCACGAGGCGATGGCGCGCGAGCGGCCGTTCGCCGCGGCCGAGCCGATGGGCGGCGAGGAGCCGCTGTTCCTGCTCTACACGTCGGGCTCGACGGGCAAGCCCAAGGGTATGATGCACACGTCCGCGGGCTACCTGCTGTGGTCGGCCTTCACGCACCACTACACGTTCGACTACAAGCCGGGCGACGTGTACGCGTGCGTGGCGGACATCGGCTGGATCACCGGCCACTCGTACATCGTGTACGGCCCTCTGTGCAACGGCGCCACCACCGTCATGTTCGAGTCGCTGCCGACGTACCCCGACGCCGGCCGCTACTGGGACCTCGTGCAGCGCCACCGCATCAACTCGTTCTACACGGCGCCCACCGCGATCCGCGCGCTGATGAAGTTTGGCACCGACCCCGTCAAGAAGTACGACCGCTCGTCGCTGCGCGTGCTCGGCAGCGTCGGCGAGCCGATCAACCCCGAGGCGTGGCGCTGGTACTTCGAGGAGGTGGGCGAGAAGCGCTGTGTCGTCGTCGACACCTTCTGGCAGACGGAGACGGGCGGCCACATGATCACCAACCTGCCCGGCTGCACGCCGATGAAGCCGGGCGCCGCGTCGCTGCCGATGATCGGCGTGCGCCCGGTCGTCGTCGACCCGACGAGCGGCGCGATCATCTCGGGCAACGGCGTCGAGGGCGTGCTGTGCGTCTCGCAGCCGTGGCCGGGCATCGCGCGCACCATCTGGGGCGACCACGAGCGCTACCTCGCCACCTACCTCAAGTGCTACGACGGCATGTACTTCACGGGCGACGGCTGCCGTCGCGACAAGGACGGCTACTTCTGGATCACCGGCCGCGTCGACGACGTGCTCAACGTGAGCGGCCACCGCCTCGGCACCGCCGAGATCGAGTCGGCGCTGGTGGCGCACCCGGCGTGCGTCGAGGCGGCGGTCGTGGGCATCCCTCACGAGATCAAGGGTTGCGGCGTCTTCGCGTTCGTCATCCTCGCCGAGGGCGTCGCCAGCACGCCCGACCTCATCCCGTCGCTCAAGCAGTCGGTCCGGAACGAGATCGGCGGCCTCGCCATCCCCGATGGCATCGCCATCGTCTCCGGGCTGCCCAAGACGCGCTCTGGCAAGATCATGCGGCGCGTGCTGCGCAAGATCGCCTGCAAGGAGTCGGACCAGCTCGGCGACGTCTCGACGCTCGCCGACCCGAGCATTGTCGACGAGCTGATCAAGGTGGTTGGCAAGTGAGATGGTTCTGGTTCGTGTCTCGAGGGCGGACGCTAAGCCAGGCGGAGGCCGACGACAACAAGAAGAGTGGACATCACACACGGAAGTGGAAGAATGCATGGCCGCACCAACGGCAGAATCACCCCCATCGCGTGTTCGCTATCTGCGGCGCTCGGGCAGGGCGGGCAGTGGGTTTCTGAACGAACGCGAATGGAGACGTACCGACGAGATGACGAGTGTGTGATCAAGAGAGCGCTTGCGTGCGCGCTGGCGCGTGTTTGTGGTGTGTCGAGATGTGGCTGGGAGGAACCCACGCACTATCAAATCTAAGCACACAACAGCGGGAATTTCTGGTCACGCCACCGTGCGCGCTCGGGCGATGCGTTCACACTAAAGTAAACGAAGCGTCTCGATCGATTTTCTGCCTCATGCGGCTCGGAGGACGCGCAGGCATCAGATGTTGTTGTTCATCATCTTGACAGAGGATTGGAGTGCGTCTCCTGTAGCTGAGAGACGCTGTACAAGCTTGGTGGTGGGGCCAGTGCCAAGCCTGCGTGTAAAGTGAGCGAGTGAGGTGTGGAGTTCGCTGCTCTGAGGAGGCGCGGGCAGAGCCAGCCAAACCACGACAGTCACGCATGGCACGCCAGCAAGTTCGCAGCGTAAGCCTTGTGACGTGCCATCTTGCCCCTTGGCGGCTTCCTTCACTGCCTGCTTGCATTTGGCGTCGCCTTGCGACAGGCCGACAAGCACACCGAGCGCAATTTCCTGCAGGTCGTCCTGCAGCGGAAAGTCGCACATGGCCTTGACGACCAGCGCTGGCGCGTCGGTGGCCCGGACCGACTCCTTGTCGTTTGCATCGCCCGCCGCCTGGAGAGCAAAAGGCGGGCGTTGCGTGCGCATGCGCCGGGCAGGCCCGGTCCAGGGCGGTGGCACCCCAAGCCACCGCTGCCAGCCAGCCAGAAACGTGGGAGCCCTTCTGGAAACTTGCCAGCCCACGATAAACGCGAGGGCCCGACAGGCCTCCAGCTGGTGCGGCAGCACGGTGTGCGTCTGCATCGTCGCGCAGACTGCCTCCGCCCCCGAAGCCAATCGCACCGCCACTCGCCCGTCCGACGGGCCGCATGCGACGTTGGCGAGTACACGGCAGCCTGCACGTCGAAGCGAGGGGCAGGCTGTCATGCGGGGCATGCCACAGCCGGGGGATCTCGGGCTGTTGGGGCCGGGAGGCCGTCCGGATCGGGCAACGAGGCCAAGGGCCGATGCGTGGCCGCTTTGTCCGACGGATGGGTCGCCTAGCCACTGCACGCCGGGGTCGGCAGGGTGGCGCAGCATCGCAGCGACTGCCATCTTGGCGCCCTTGGCGTCCATCACGGCCCGCTCGCACTTGCCCCCTCCGGTGGAGAGGTTGAGCAGCCCTCGACAGCCCTGCTGCTGCACCTCGTCCGAGTCTGGATGCGCGCCCATCGCATGGCACATCGCCGATGCTCCCATCGCATCCGCAACCCCCTGCTTGCAGGCGGCGTCGCCGGCGGCCAAGTTTGCCAGCGCAGCGCACGCCTCCACCTGCAGCTGCTCGCGAGCCTCGAAGTCGTGCATCGCGCGCACGAGCGCTGCCGCGCCCTTTGCCTGGCTGACGAGTTTCTTGTTGGCAACGCCGCCGTGCCTGCGCGCGCAGCAACGAATCGTCCATGCCTGACTCCAGGAGCAGTGCAGCGCCGAGGCGGAGACGGGTGCATCGGGATAAGGAGCACGGAGGCCAGCCCCAGTCTCCGGCCGGGCGGGGTATGCCGAGAGCGAGCGAGAGCATGGCACGATTTGCACATGCGCGTTGCGAGAGCGTGGCGAGAGCGTGGCAGGCGTCCTCCTGAATGCCCGGCTGCGAGCCGTGTGCATCCATCACGCTGATCACGCTTGGCGCCGCGCCCACCTCTGCCATGATCTTCATGTTGTTCAGCCCCTCGGCCGACCCCTCGTACTCTAGCTCCTTCCACCTGCCGAGCGCGGAGACGAGGCTTGGGAAGCGCCTTCCGAGTGTGCGCAGAATGCGCCGCGTCCCGCAGACAGCCTCGGCGGTGCAGTGCAGTGGAAGAAAGAAGGCTGCTTGCTACGCTCAAGCGTGCCGCGGGCACGGCCGCCACTTTCGAGGACGTGCCCACTGGTCCAAAGGGCTTTCGTGAGAGCGCACCTCAAGAAGCACTTCTCAGCCATCCGTGAGCTTTTCGTGGCAAAGTTGCTGATTAGGCTCGGAAGCTGCAGTGGAGTCGCGCTGGTGATGGCCGCGGCAGACACACCCTGCGTGGAGCTGCCACGAGGCCTCCCTTCGACAGGCATTGCTGCCTACACTGCCCGAACGCCGTCAACTCACCTGCGCGAGATAGTAGAATCTGTGAGTTCACACATCGTAGCGACTCCCGCGGTCGGTGGCTGAAAGATGAGGGTTGTGGCGCGCCTGCCCCTTGCCGAGCGCTCGCCGTGATCCTCGCTCCGCTCCTGCGCGAAGGCTATCCGGAGCTATTCACGAGGCACGCCCAAACATGGGTGTGAACCAAACGCACCAGTACCAGATGAAATTTCATGAGAGCACTCATCAACACATACGTATGCCCCTACACTCTCCCCAGCCATCTCTTCCAACGGCGCTGCACGCTGGCCCTGTCGAGTCGTACATCGGCGTCTAGACGAAGCGCGTGCCGCCACGCTTCTGCGTTGCCACACACGGGTTGGGCGCGCGGTGAGGTGGGGGCACGCGCACTGCGTGGGGTATGCGCGCGCGGAGCGCAGGGTCCTGAGGCGCCACTACGCGGGTGGAGAAGGAGCGGGCGCGTTGCACCGGCACGACGTCCTCCCCCTCCCCCTCCTGCGCGTCGCTTGGGCCCTCGGCCGCCTGGGCCGCCTGCTTCTTGGCCTTGGCCAAGCGAGCCTGCTGCTCCTGGTACTCGACCTGCACGGGGCGGGCGAGAGCGAAGGAAGCGCTCACGCTGGCGGTGCCGGGCGGGTGCGGTCGTTGACGGCGGATTAGGCTCTTGGGGCGCCGCACCTCCTCCGAGTAGCTGCGCACCCTCCGGCTCTCGGTGGTGGCCCGGCCTGCGACGATGGCAAGCGACGGGTCATCGGGCGTGGGCGTGGGCGGCAACGCTCGGCGGCCACGGCGGGCAAGCCGGGCTCGGGGACCGTGGAGAGGTGCGGCTCGACACGGACCTATCGCTGCGACCCACTCGTTGCGCTCGGCATCGTTGGCGGCGATCAGGAAGTAGTTGCGTTCCGGCACTTGCACTGCGCGGTCGAAAGATTAGCCCAGGTCGGCAGAGGCGAGTCGAGAGCGCGGTGGCGTGTGCAGGGCCAGCGTCGGGCAGGCGGCAGCGCACCCGTGAAGGAGTAGGGACGGTTCGTCAGGTCGTCGGCGGACTTGACCGTGCCACACTGGCGCAGGTCGATCTCCTGTGGTGGTGACGGCGGCGGCCCAGCTCGGCTTCAGTCGTGGACGGGGAAGCAGTGTGTGCGTGTGGCTGGGTGGGCGCGGCTCGTGTCTCGCACACCTCAGTGGGGTCCACGTACTTTTTCTCTCCCTTGAAGCTGTAGAGATGGTCGGGGGTCAGCACCATCCAGCGCTTGCGGAACGTGCGGATGACTGCGCTCTCCTTCTGGATCCAGCCCTCCTTTCTGATCTCCGAGACGTCGACCGGCGGCGGCATCTGCGCGTCACATCGAGGCGAGTTGGAGCTCAAGAGTGTGAGTGACTCGCTTCACTCAGTTCATGCCGACCTGCCCTAGCTACTGCCCCCAGCCCTGCCCGTACCCTGCCCTGACTCCCGGCCCAGGACGGGAAGCGCACCCTTGCGTGCCAAGGCTGCGCGTGTGAAGAATCGCGCGCGCGCCGCACAAGCAACAACCAGCGCACGCAACAAGGCACGTGAGAAAATGATCTAGATATCTATCTGTTTTTATAATGCGAGAGTTACGACGAGAAGATCTCTCCCCTTTACGTGAGAAGTACCGTCTTTGTCAGCAGATTGAGGCCCCGTTTACCTGGTTAGACGTCTGGACCAGCCTCCGCCCTTGCCAATTGCGGAAGCCACGGATGGCCAGCAACGCGTCCCTGCTCGTCGCCGCGCCGCGACCTCGCCCTCGCCCTCTCGCCCCGCTGCCCGGCCTCGCAGCGCGTCCGGTGGCGGAGGTGGGGCCTCCCGTCGTTGTCAAGGCTGCCTGCGCGAGTGGGGCCTGCGGGAGCGTGGCTTCTGCAGCGTCGGCGTCCTCCGGCTGGCCCATCCCACATGCAGTCCTGATCATAACGATGGTCATCCTCTTCGGCATGCTATTCCTCGTCGGTATCAACTACTTCCTCGGCGCGTCCGCGTCGCAGTGGGACCGGCTGCATGAGTGCGACCGGCAGTGCAGGTATGCCAGCGCCGAGCCGCTCAAGCGCGCCATCACCGGCGAGCTGAAGTCCGTTGGCCTCTGCGAATGCACTGGCCCGGGAAGCACGCCGACGGTACCCACATATACGCCGCGAGAGTGCCCTGGGGACGCGTGGTGCGGCGACTTCTCAACAGATGCCGTGTGTGTCCTGGGGCCCGCTGGCAAGCCGCCCGCGACGACGACGCGCGCCGCCGCCGAAGCGGCCGGTCAGACGGTGCTTCATTGCGGCGCGTGTGGTGCGTGTAGCACGCTGCATGACCTGCAGGTGCTCCAGCGCACGCGCAACGTCGCCACCGAGCGCCTTTCTTCGTGCGCATCCGCCTACGCGAAGCCCGCCGCGCTAGGCGGCCACGCGAGCGTCGAGCGTCTGCGCCAATGCCTCGTCGACCAAGGGCTCGACTTCAGCACCGACGGTGCCGCGTGGCGAGACCCGAGTGGCATGCCCACATGCATGGATTGCTGGGTGGACGACATTGGCTGCGCCTCGACACAGTGCGTCGACGAGCCCGACTGCCTGGCGAAGTTCACCAATCCCTCCAACGACGCTGCTCACACTGGCTGCATCAAGTGCGACGAGGAGCGCTGCGGCGTCCCATTCATTCGCTGCGCCGGAGCCAACCGGCGCTCCACGGGTCTCAGCTCGGTGAGGCCAACGCCCCGACCTCCCGCTTATACCCTTTGCCCTCTGCCCCCTCTCGCTCTCGCCCCCAGACCCTCCCTCGCGAATCCGTCGGACCCGCAGGATATCGAGCGGCCAAAGGGCGAGATCTGCCCCGTCGGCTACTACGCGTCCAAGCCACGGGCTGCGGGTCGTTGGAATGAATCGTCGGGCCATCGAGCCGCTGCCGCCCTCGCCGCTGCTCCCGCCACCGCCACGCGAAGCGGCCGAGAGGTCGTCTTCGGCGCGAGCCTGCACGACGGCGTGTGGCCAGACGATTAGATACTTTAGATCGAGTCTTGCGGCGCATGGTATGGTTTTTTCCCCTCTCCGAGTTTGAGAAATGCCATGGTTGGGCCGTGTCGCCCCTTGAGCCTTGAAAGAGAGAGAGCGAAAAATATAAGAAAAAAAATCATAGCTGAGAGGGGTGAGAGCCCCCCCCCCCCACACACACACCCTCCCCAAAAGCTAAAAGCCTCTGGCCTCAACAAGCATCAAATACCCATATCGCCTTCTAAAAGCCAAGCGACGCTCTAAATCGCGCTGTTGCGTCACCGTGCCCAGCGGCGGCGGGAACTGGGTGCACAACTTCGGTCCGGGCGGCATTCGGTAGGGCTTCTCCATCTGGAAGCCGGGCCTCCTCATGCCCCTGCTCGCCGGCACGCTGAGATGGAACTGGGCGTAGTAGCGGTCCCGCTCGAAGCTGGTGAGGCCGTAGTCTGGCTGCGTGTGCCGGATGGGCGCCAGCTTGTGGCAGTGCTTGCCGCGCCGCTGCGAGACCCAGGGCTGGGGCGCGTCGGGCCGCTCCTCGAAGCAGTCTCGCAGGCTGGGCGTGAGCGACGCGGGGCGCGCCATGTCGATGAGCTGCTGGTCCGCCGGCGACAGGGAGGGCGCCACCAGGCTGGGCAGCGACGAGCTGTTCGAGAGAGGCTTGCCGACGAAGCCGTGCTCCAGGTTGAGTGCGGTCGAAGAGCGGCCGGATGAGAAGAGCGGGCTGAGGTCGCGATCGAGCGGCTTCCAGCTGCCAAACGGCGACCTGGCCGACGAGACGGTGGGCGCCAGCTGCCTGCTGCTCCCCGGCACGATCGGGCTCCCGGCCGCCCGCACAAGCGTGTTGGTCAGGCGGTGGGCCTCGGCCCACGACTCCTTGCCCACACGCTGCTTCCACGCGGCGTCCTCGTACGCCTCCAGCACGGACGGCATGTGGCAGCGTCGGATTCCCGACATCTTGTTTCGGTGGGCTCGGTGTCGCGCCCGATGCGAGGTTGTGGTTGGGGGCGGTGGGCGCGTGTTGTTGGCCGACTGTCGTCGCTCTTCAACCTGCGGAATGTGTAACTCCTGGTTTATTACCGTGATAACCCTTACGGTGATCCACTGGTGACGTCGAATCAAGCGGAATGACAAAAAAATGGAAACTCGGGTCGTTGGAGTGAGTGAGTCTGCGAGTGAGTCTGTGAGTGAGTGCATCGATCGTCGCCATCCACTCGCCATCGATGATCGAGCGGCTGCCGCGCTCGCGGCTGGTCCCACAAATCGGCCGAGAGGTCGTCTTCGGCGCGAGCCTGCACGACGGCGTGTGGCCAGACGTGTAATTATGCGCTGCGTGCTTGCCGGTTATGGTGGCGGACACCCTCCATGAGTTTGACCCTCTTTAGGTGTGTTTAGAAAAATGCCATAGTTGGTTCTGCGGCCGGGCACGTGCGGGGCGTGGACATGCTCGCGTGCACGGCTGGTGGCTCTGGCGCTCGGCCTCTCGTGCCCGTTGGCGGCAGCTCGGGCGCGCTGCCGCCACCGGGCTTCCTCTCGCTGCCCTTCCCGCTCGGCGAGGCCTGGACCTTTGACGGCGTGCACGACTGGAACGAGGCAGAGGGCTCGGGTCCGATGTCGTCGGTCGACTTCTTCAAGCTGGGCGGCCCGGAGCCCCGCGGCGGGTGCGGCGACAACCTGCTCACGTGGGACGACCCGGAGAGCGCCTCTGCGTGGGTAACCGCCGTCGCCGACGGCACGCTGCGCACGGTGCGCCAGCCGGACACCGGCGAGCCGATTCCCTGCTGGGCGGAGCTCGAGCACGCGGGCGGCTGGCGGAGCTGGTACTACCACGTGGAGGCCATCCAGGCCGACGAGGATGGCACATTCGTGCGCCGCGGGCAGCGCGTCGCGAAGCTCGCGAGCACGCGCCGCGCCGCCGAATGCGCCGGCGGCGACGCGAGGAGCCACCCGCACCTGCACTTTTCGCTGCTGGCGAACGCGTCGTTCGTCAAGCTGCACCACGCTCAGTTTTCGCACTGGGTGCTCCACGCCGGCGAGTGCTCGTACGACTGTCGCTGCGAGCATTCGTACGCGAGCCTGGCGGCGCAGCCGACCTGCCGCCGCTGCCCGTTCTGCCCGCTGCCGAATCAGTTGGCGGCCGAGTGCCCGGCCGAGCCGTGCGACCCGACTGCCCGCTGTGGGTGCGGGTGCGGCGCATCCGCAGCGGCCCCGAGCTCCTCCCCGTCATGGGCGGAGCGCCCGCTCAGCGAGTCCGACGGCGTCCACGAGATTGTCGGTTCGGATGACTATGCCGACCCCGAGGACGAGCCGATGTCGCGTGGCGTGCAGGAGGCCGAGTCGAGCGGTTTCTGGGGGATGGCGGCGCGGCGCATCTCGCGCTTCGCGTCGGGCGAAGACTGGCCAGACGAGCAGGCGCTGGTCTCGATCCAGCAGGGTGTGACCAGCGACGCCGAGCCGCTCGCCGCCGCACCCGCGAGGCGGCAGCGAGCTCGCGCGGCCGCCAGGTCTCGCGCGACGCCTGCGCCTGGGGCCCTGCTGCCTGGACTACCGGGCGGCGGATGTCTCAGAACCGACGCGTCGTGCCTGCGCGCCGACGGCCCGTCTGGCATCGCGAGTGCCCGTGCGCTGGCGAACCACGTGGCGACCAACAGGAGCAGCGCGTCATCACGTCGGACCGGTAACGCGACTGTGGAGTAGTTGCGTAGGGTATCAGGTGTTGACATTTGGGTTCTCTAGCCGCCCCCCGGTAGACTGAGAGTCGCGTGCATACATTCTGCACACTGCACCAACCCAGACTACAATCAGGCCTCTCGACCCGCCGACACCATCTGTGGCCACACTCCTATCCTCTCAGCGATTGGTTCCGTAGACTCTTGCTCCCCGCTCCCACCTGACACACGCGCTCCGACAACCCACACCTCTGTTCGGCCTCGACGCTCGGCGCGAAGCGCCTTGTAGGAGCAATAGTCCAACCCGCCAGCTGCGTCACGGACATGATGCCACCGCAAAGTCCGACAGTGAGCGACGACACAGTGGTCAACGGGAACGGTGCGCAGCTTGATCCTGAGATGACCGCTAGCTCTTGACCCGTCCGAGCCGCTCCTCCTGCGCGTCTGTATCATCTCGAAGACCCAGTCGCTCGCCCTCGGAAACGGCGCTGCTTGCTCTAGCCGGCTCGATGCTGTCATGCGTAGGTGCTCTTGCGAGCAAGCACGGCGACTTGCTGGATTTGAGTGCCTGCGCGCCCGACCTGGGGCTTAGCAAAAAAAATGTTGTTTGTCAGAATGCAAAACTCTACATTTGTCAAACTTTGTTTTTATTTTTATTCAGTTCTCTAACGAAGCATATGATCGAGCCGATTGAGAACGAGGGTCCCGCTCCCTCCGCAGCCGACCACGAGGCGCCATCCTCCGCAGCCGACCACGAGGCGCGTCGTGCCGTGACGTCGCTCCTCGAGCAGGCGCGTGCATTCGCTTCCGCGAGCAGCGACGAGGCCCTCACTGCCTGCAGCGACCAGCTCAGCAAGCTCATCGACGAGCTGGCGCAAGGCAAGCGTGCAGTGCGGCAGCAGGGCTCACAGGCGCGTGCCCGCGCCGTCCACGCGTATGCACCACACTCCACGCGAGATCGCTCTCCCCCCTCTCCCCGCCCACAGGCGTCGAAGGCGACGAAGGAGGACAGTGCACAGACGACACGGATGAGCAGCGACGCGGCGGCGCAGGTGCAGCCTACGCGTGCAGACGAGGGCTCGCAGGCGGGAGTCGTCCTCATCGACGGCCAGTCGCAAGCGAGCGGAAGGCCCGCTCTCGCGCCGATGCGCAGCACAGGGGTGGTCAACTGAGAACTGAGGCCCTAACGGGCCCTAAGTGGTGTTGTCTGAAGGTACACGGGTTGGTTTGTCGGCCGTCCGGTGTGAAGATGATGTCCAGGCCAGATTTCTCTAAGTACAACTAACTGGGCAACATATGTGCCTGGCCGCATCATGCACGGCGGCGGAGGTCTGCCTCCTGGCGGTGGCTGCATCGCGGAGCTAGGGGTGAGTTGCGCAGAGAGCACCACGTCAGAGTTTGCGAGGGCGCTCGTGGTGCGCTCACCCCACCCAGACACGCCCAGCACCCCACTCGCTCGCCTCCTGCGCGCGTGCTCGCCGCGCCAAGCCTGCCGTTGAGAAGAGGGATCCATAACAGCCGGCATTTTTCTTCTGGGATTTGTGATATTTGTCAAGTTTGCTGCGTCGTTCCTCGTTCGATTCAAGTAAAGTACACACACCCCGAGTGCTTACCCGCCGCACGGCCGCGAAGCCCGCCGGCGCGCACACACCACCGCGGTCAAGCAGCACTCGGAAAGGCGACTCCCAGTCCCGTGTACGTGGCGTACATCAGCAGCGTGGCTCCCGCGACGGGAGTCACCCATTCGCTCAAGCCTCGCAAGGCCCCGCCGGTGCCAAGCGAGGCACCCGTAAGCACACCAGCAAGTAGCACGAGGCTTGTGCTGCCCAGGCTGTACATCAGCAGCAGGCCCGCACCGAGCACGGGATCCTGGGTCTGGGAGACAAACCCCAGAATCGACACGAGCCTGTGGGACAAGGGGGTCGGAAGCGCGTGTCGCGTGCATCGTGGGCGCACAGCTGGTGTCGGCATGCTCGATTTGGGCGGACTGCATATAGGCGTGCGCGCGCGTCATTGGGGCTTGGCCAGATGCTCACACTGGCGACGCGCACGGCGACGAGGCGAGGGCGGAGGCGGCGCCGAAGACGTACGCCTTGCCCACGGGTGGCAGATTGATCTGATTCGCCTGCGGCAGCACGGACGGAAACTGCAGGGGCACAATCTGCAGCAAGTTGAGGCCCATGACACCGCTGAGCACGGCGACAACGGGAGCCAGGCCTTCGCCGGAGACCTGGCCGTAGAGGCGGCCGCTCAGCGCGGCGGCCACGCCAAACAAAGAGAGCGCCGAGGCGAGCCCCATTGCGAAAGCAGCGGGCAGCTTCAGACGGGTGAGCGCTGTCGCGTCTGGCTGCTGCTCGAGCCCAGCGATCACGGCGGTCGTCAGAGGCAGCATGGACAGGCAGCACGGCGACACCGCCGTCAGCAGGCCGGCACCGTAGAGGGCCAGCCCGCTGAGTGGCGTCAGGTGCTGCAGCTGGCTGCTCACTAGCGCCTCCGCGCCTACCTGCGCCTCAAACAGCGCCACCGATAGGTCGAGGAGCAGCCGGGGCTCGCTGCGACGGAGTGCGGTCGGAGCTCGTGGCACCACGGGCCTCGAGGGCGTGGCTAAGCCCAGCGGCGGTGCGAAGCCCGCCACGCCGCGCGCGTCGAGCAAGATCGCCGCCACGAGAAGCGAAGACGAAGAAGAGCGTGAGATCGCCATGTGCTGGCGCGCCGACCTGGCGTCTGGCGCTGGCGCTTGCCATGCTTGGTTCCTCCTCGCTGGAAGCTCCAGCTGCACGACTGGCGCTCCTCAGCCGCTCGCCGAAGGTGCAGAGTCTGCTCGAGCTGCTGGATCACAACTCGTCGCGCGCGACTGAGCTCGCTCGACGGCTCTACTCGCCGGGTGGTGGCGGAAAGGGGCCGCCGAGCGTGCGCGGCGCCGTGTCGTTTCTGGAGGCGAGCGCTGGCCGTGCCGTGCCAAAGAACCGGCACTTCACGCTCGGCTGCAGGTGTGCCGACGACGTCTACGTCAAGAGCTCCAACGTGCTCCCCATCAACCTGCCGCTCAGCTCGTGCGCTTCAAACTACGTCAAGGTGACTCGCATCTACACGCCCGGCTGCCCGCCCAACGAGACGCTCGTCTGTTCGGAGCGGCTGCTCGCGCTCGACAAGCGTGTGCAGCGATATTTTGCACCCGGGCTGGCTTGGAGGACACGCTGGACGAAAGTGAGCGAGCATCATTTCTCCGACTTTTCGGGCAGCACGCACCAGCCCATCCTGGGCACGCCCGGAGGCGACCTGGTGAGCGCCACCCCCCCGCCTCTCCCGCACTCCCCGCGTGGCACGACGGCCCCACATGCAGCCCAGGCCATGGCAGGAGCCGCACGGCGTGGAGCGAGCCGCCGTGTCTTCGGACACGTCCAATGCCCCATCTGCGCAGGCGGAGTTTGTCGTGGCGCTGGCCGTCTACGAGGGCATGGCGCTGATAACGCTGACCGAGCCGGCGGTGCTCGCGCTGCTGCGCAAGTTTCTGTCCGTGTCAAACAAGCGCACGTTCTACTTCCACACCGAGCGAAGCTCGCTCGAGGAGATTGCGCGCCTGATGCGGCTGGACTACCTGGATGTGCGGCTGCCCGAGAAGGACCAGCGGCAGCGGCTGCTCACCGAGCTCACCTACCCCGGCCAGAACGGCTGCCGGCACTTCCGCTACATGCTCGCCTACCCGGGCGAGTACGAGGTGCGGCGCGAGCTCGTCGTCGCGTGCATCGCCGCCTTCTTCGAGCTGCTGTGGGACCGCGACGACCCGTCGCAGCTGTGGAAGCGGCTGCGCCTCGTCGTCTTCACCGAGGACAAGGAGAAGGCGCAGGAGCAGGCCATCACCTTCATCAAGGGGTACCAGGAGTGCATTGACTACGGCATCGCCCCGCTCATCCCGCCGCGCCGCGGGCGGATGCCCGTCGCGGTGCTGCACAAGCAGGCGGCCGCTCTGATGCGCTCAGAGCTGGCGGATTGGATCGGCACGATGCTCACAGAGGATGTCAACGCCGCGCAGATCCTCGAGGCCATCCAGTCGCTGGCCGAGCTGCACGCCCAAAATACCCTGAGGCACGTCTTCAAGGGACGATTGCCGGTGTACGACGTCAGCCTTCAGATTCGCGTGTGACACGTCTGCTGCGTGCTGCGTGCTGGCGCGTGGCGGGGCCCGACCAAAAAGCGCTCTGCACCAGGAATCGACTAGGAATCGACCTTCAGAAAATTTAGCATCTCATAATAAAATAGTGGCATGCTCTCTCTCCCCCTCTCTCTCTGTGCAACGCAGCTTCGCCTCCCACGGATCGTAATGCACAGAGAGAGGCGGAAACGTCAGGGGCCGCGGCTGCAGCAAAAACGAGAGGGACCTCCCCCTCCCCCTCCACTGCATCATCAATTCGTCGTCGCCCAGAGTGCACGGCATAGTCGGGTCAACAGCACCCGCCACTCGCCTTTTGCGGCTGCAGCTGAGCCATTGATACCTGCCCAGACGGGTGTGACGGAGCGGGGTCAGGGGTGGCAGCGCGGCGGTGTGGTTGTTGCCGGGGTCGCGCCGAGCTGCAGCGCACCGAGTTGGCCATGGATGGCGCTGGCCGACCCGGGTCGTACTTGCCCGCCTCGAGATTCTTCCGGACGATGCGGTAGATCTCAATGAGCGTCGTCTCGAAAGCTAGGTCGACGTTGGTCGCGTCGCATGCTGAGGTCTCAATGAAGGCGAGGTTGTTGTCCTCGGCAAAGTCCTTGGCGTCCTCGACGTCCACGGCCTGCATGTGCTTGAGATCGCACTTGTTTCCCACCAGCATGGCGACTATGGATGCGTCTGCGTGTGTGCGTAGCTCCTGCCGCCGCAACGAGGCGCGTGTCCGCCGCGGGGTCGGCAGCGGCCGCAGGCGCCATCACGGGGGCCGAGGCTGGGCGGGCGGGCGCAACCTTGAGCCAGCGCTCGCAGTTCTCGAAGCTCTCGCGCTGCGTGATGTCATACACCAGCAGCGCGCCGACCGCGCCACGGTAGTAGGCGGCGGTGATCGCTCGATACCTCTCCTGCCCGGCCGTGTCCCACACCTGCGCCTCGATGGTCTTGCCATCGTGCTCAATCTGCCGCGTCGCGAAATCGACGCCGATGGTGCCTTTGGAGTCGTGATGGAACTCGTCGCGCGTGAACCGACTCAGCAAACCCGACTTGCCCACGCCCGAGTCGCCCTGCGCAGCGGTCGCGGGCGGGCTTGCGCAGGAGCCGCCGGTGGAGCAGGCGCTGGCGGACGCCGGCAGGCTTGCGCGGCGAGCACGCGCGCAGGAGGCGAGCGAGTGGGGTGGGCGTGTGGGTGGGGTGAGCGCACCACGAGCACCACCTTGAAGAGGTACTCCGCGCGTGGCATGTTTCGCCGGCTGGGAAGCTGAGGCGGCGGCGGCGGCGGCGGGCCAATTCAGCGCCTCCTCGCAAACTCGCTCCCCGCCACCCCGACACAGCAACAACGACGACAACCTGCAGCGCGGTGCAGCTGGCGTGGACACGGCCAGTTTTGTACTTGGTGCGTAAGTAAAAGGGGGTGTTTACAAGAACAGTTGCGCCTCAGTCCCCCTCTTCTTCCGATGAATCCACCAGGGTGCAAACCACTGAAGGCACGAACTTAGCGTCAGGCTTGGCGAGGTGGCACATAGCACAGCTTGCCTGTG
>Ga0209713_10000887_pt1 | contig 17344 bp, 12 predicted proteins | sample ArcOceMetagenome_3_FD_187444 | JGI IMG/M metagenome (GOLD analysis project Ga0209713, IMG submission 187444) | Marine eukaryotic phytoplankton communities from Arctic Ocean - Arctic Ocean- Svalbard ARC20M Metagenome (SPAdes) (version 2) | ecosystem: Environmental > Aquatic > Marine > Oceanic... | reverse complement strand
CGATGTGGAAGCTGCTCGACTTTGCCAAGGTGCTGCAGCGCGGCTACACGCCCGAGTGGGCCCCGCCCGCGCCGGGCAGCGGAGAGGCGGCAGGCAGCGGCGAGGCGGCGGCTTCCAAGCAGGGTGAGGTCGACTGGGACGAGGACGTCGATGAGGAGTCGCTGGGGCCGCTGCCGGTGATGACCGAGGAGGACGAGATGGAGTTCCAGGCGATGGGCCTCTCGATGGAGGAGAAGCCGCACATGTTCAAGGGCTTCTCGATGATCCGCGGCGAGTCGCTCGACGCTGAGGCGCTCGAATGGAAGGCCGACGGATCGGTGCCGCTCGATGGGGCGCGACGACGCAACAGCTCGATCGTGTGGCTACTCAAGGAGCCTGCCTATGAGAGCGAGCGCGAGTCGCGCAAGGACTAGCCAAGAGGCTCGTTAGTGGTTAGTGTGCACCCATGAAGTTACCCGTTTTAGTTAGGACTTACTACTAGGAGTAGGACATTCAATTTTCATGAATCATGACATGGCGACGAAGACAGCCTCACTGGATGAGCGCCTGCACGGTCTGCTCGATCGGCGTGGCCTGCCGCTCCCACACATAGACGGCCCCATTCGACGCACGCTCCACTCGCGCGCGGCTGCCGACGTGCGTGGCCACCTTCGTGACCCGTTGCTCCTGCTCGCCCGTGATGCCCGGAGGCAGCGTGCCGCCAGCGAGCTCTGCTTTATCATACGTTGTCGACACGAGCAGCCCGTCCTCGGGTGCAACGTCGAGCCGCCAGTCGCCCTTCAGCACGACGGCATTCTTGACGCCGAGCGGGAGCCCCACGATCTCAATGCACTGCGCACGCGGGGTCGAGCTGCCGAGGCGCTGCAGCACGGCTACCGACGAGCAGAACGGGAGCGCGCCAATGCCGCTCACTCCACCCTCCAGCGTCGGCTTCGAGTCGGTGAAGACGAGTCGCCAGTCGCCCTCGAGGACACTGGATGCAAGCGGCGCCGGCTGAACCGTGCCTTCGAAGGCTGTTCTCGCGGCCTCTTCCAGGGAGGTAATGGCACGATATATGGCAGCCGACTTCTCCGCGCTCGGTGCGGCAAGCTTGTCGCCAAAGACGCTCGCACAAAGCTCCAGCAGCGCTTCCTCGGGCGCTGCAACCGCAGCATCAGCTGCCGCCAGGTCGTTGGCGGCAGCGCGGATCATCTCCATGTCCGCGGCCGCGGCAGTGGCGTCGGCATCAGCTACCCTCTTGGCTCGTGCTTGGCCATTTCGTGCGTCGTCAAAGGTCATGTCAGACGGGAAAATTGCACGAACAGACGCCCGCCCACCGGACCGGCGCGGCACAAGGCTCCTGGCGGGCTGCATGAGCGCGTCGCACGCGGCAGATAAGCCCAGCACGAGCGTTAGCGGCTGACGCAACATCAGAGAGAGCCACCTGGGACGCCGAGAACCGCACGCCAGCAGGGCGCGCGCTCACGGAAAACAATCAACCTACCGACTAACGTGCTTCTGTCGTCAAGACCATGCTCCTATCAAGGCTCGCCCGCTCCACCCTAACGACTCAGCTGCGCGTGCAGCAGCGACGCACGCTCTTCAATCTTTTGGGAGAAGAGACAATGTTCAGCTGGAAATTTGTCATGGGCACGGCGGCGTCAGCCGCTCTGCTGGCAAGCGCCGCGAAACTGTACGACACTATCTTCTTAGAGGGCCGACGCCTCGAGGAGGAAAAGCGTAGGCAACAGAGAAAGGAGGCGCGTGAGGACGCATGGCGGGAGCGCCGTGGCGAGGTCTGGGAGGGCACCAAGGATGCAGTCGGCGGCGCTGCAGGCGCGGCGAAGGAGGCCACGCAGGCCGTTGGCGGTGCTGCCATCGGCGCTGCAGGGGCTGCCGGCAGTGCCGCCAAGGGCGCCGCGACGGGGGCTGCCGAAGTTGCGGTCGGCGCGGCCAGAGGAGCCACGGAGGCGGCCGGGAGCGCTGCAAAGGGTGCCAAGGACGCCGCTGGCAAGGCCACGCAGGCGGTTGGTAGCGCGGCGCACGGAGCGAAGGAGGTCGCCGTCAAGGCCAAGGGCGGAGTCTTTGAGGCTATCAAAGCCAAGGCGTCCGGTGGACCAACCAGCACCTCGTGAGTAGTCGTGTCGGTAGATCAGTCTTCAGTGTCCGCTCGAGCTTCTCTCGCGTGTACTGTAGGTGTACGGTAGCTCGTGAGTCGTGTACTTTAGGATCCGGCGAATGCCATGTGCAATTAGAGGAAACAAACACAGACGCTGCCTCGCTCCTTTATACACGCAGCTCCAATGCTCCCTGCGACGCTCTCAGCTCCTCAAGATGGAATGGCACGAGACGGAGCCCCCTGCCCTTCACTAGTTACGGAAAGGAGAGGGGCGGGTCTCTTTGTCTCGGCGCAAGACCCTCTTGAGCTCGTGCTCAGTCGTCCATGAAGAAGAAGTTGCCCGCGCTCTTCTGCTCGCAGTCCTTGACCGAGTCCATCTTATTGATGCGCGGCCGGTAGTTGTCGGGGTCGCGGCGGAAGGTGACCTCGAGCGAGCTGAGGAACTTGTTCATGCCGGAGAGGAGCGACTGCGGCGAGGTGGCCGTCGCCTTGACCGACGGCGTGCCCTCGTACACGATGACGCGGTCGGCGAGGTAGGTCGCCATGATGAAGTCGTGCTCGACGATGAACGCCGTCTTCTTGGCGTGCATGATGAAGCGCTTGATGACCTTGGCGGTGATGATGCGCTGCTCCGAGTCGAGGTACGCCGACGGCTCGTCTATCAAGTACATGTCGGCGGGCGTGCCGAGCGCAATGACGGTCGCGACGCGCTGCAGCTCTCCGCCCGAGAGCACCTTGACCTCCTGGTCCATCAGCGGCTCCATCAGCATCGGCTTCATCACGTCCGACATGAACTGCGGGTGGTGCGCCGTCTCTCTTATCTTCTTGTGCAGCAGCATGCGCACCGTCCCCTCGAACTTTGGCGAGATCTTCTGCGGCTTGTAGCTCACGTTGAACTTGGGCAGTCCGTCCTCGCCGCCCTCCTTCGCCTGGTCGCTGTCGAGCATCCCCGCGATCATGCGGATGAAGGTCGTCTTGCCCGTGCCGTTCTCGCCGAGCATCACGAGGATCTCCGAGCCCGAGAAGGAGCCCGCCTCGACGTCGAGCTTGAAGTCGCCCATCGACTTCGAGAGCGCCGGGTACGAGAAGGTCTTGTGCTCCGACGGGGCCCCCATGTCCTTCTCCTCGGCGTTCTCCGCCACCTTGAACGTGAGCTCGTGGTTACGGAAGCGCAGGTTCTCCGTCGGGATGAAGCCGGCGAGGAAGATGTTGATGCCCTCGCGCACGCCAAACGGCAGCGTCACGACGCCGTACGCGCCGGGCACGCCGTACAGGCAGCAGATGAAGTCGGAGAGGTAGTCGAGGATGGAGAGGTCGTGCTCGACGGTGATGACGTACGTGTCGGCCGAGAGCAGCGAGCGGATCGCGCGCGCCGCCTTGAGGCGCTGCACGATGTCGAGGTACGACGACGGCTCGTCGAACATGTAGACGTCGGCCTTCTGCACGAGCACCACCGAGATCGCAAAGCGCTGCAGCTCGCCGCCGCTGAGGTCCTCGACGTTGCGCTCGAGCACGGGCCCGAGGTCGAGCGCCCTGACCGCGTTGGCCTTGTCCCCCCTCTCGTCCTTCTTGTCGAGGATGTCGCCCACCTTGCCCTTGACGGCCTTTGGGATCAGGTCGACGTACTGCACCTTGATGATGGCCTTGAGGTTGTCCTCGAGGATCTTGGTGAAGTAGTTCTGCAGCTCGGAGCCGCGGAAGTGAGCGAGGATGTCCGTCCAGTCGGGCGGCGCCGCGAACGCGCCGAGGTTGGGCTTCAGCTTGCCCGCCAGGATCTTGAGCGCCGTCGACTTGCCGATGCCGTTGATGCCGACGAGCCCGAGCACCTGGTTGAGGCGCGGCGTCGGCAGGCGGTGCAGCTTGAACGAGTTGGCGGAGTAGCGGTGCGTCGTATTGGAGCCGAGATTCTTGGGCAGATTGATGATTTCAATCGCGTCGAAGGGGCATTTCTGCGGCGGCGCAAGAGGAGGGCAGCGTCGCTCAGCAGCCGCGGCGGCAGCGTGGGGCAGCGCCCGCTGAAGCGCGGCGACAAGCGCACCTTGACGCAGATGCCGCAACCGATGCAGAGCTCCTCGGAGAGAAAGGCGATCTTGTCCTTGGAGGACACCTCGATACACAGCTTGCCTGGAACGCCACGCGCGCGCGAGGCGTCGGTCGGGAGCTGGTTCGGGGTGACGGCCGCTTGCGCGTCGGAGGCAGCGCGGCGGCGGCGCACCCATGCGCACGACAGGGCAGCCCTTCTTGCATTCCTGGATGCACTTGGAGGGCTTGCACTTCTCCGAGTTGACGATGGCGATACGCGTCAGCGTCTCCTCCTCCTTGGAGGCCTTGTCCTTCTTCTTGGGCGCCATGCCACGAGGCCCGGTGACCTGCGCGCGCCGGGACGAGTGTGACGAGTCTTAGGGGGTGGGAGTCATAGAAGGGACAGCGTATTAGCCCGTCACGGGCCGAGAGGAGGCGGCTAATGCTGGCAGCGGCACCTGGCCGGCGAGCTACGCGCCTGCCGCACTAGACGGCTACCACACGCGCGCGCGCGCGCGTGCTTGCGGGTGAGGGGGATCACCACCTAACACACTTCACGCACATGTAATTCACGACACCACCTTCACCGGCTTGGGCGACATCGTCGCCTCCCAGAACGGATGCGCAAGCGCCTCCTCGGCGCTGGGCCGCTCATCCCACTCGGCGCTCAGCAGCCGCCCGAGCAGCTCCCATCCGCTGCCCCTGGGCACGCCGGCGTCGGCATTGGCATCGGCCTCGGTTCCTCCTCCGCTGCTGCTCTTGCCGCCCGCGTCGAGCAGCTCGACGCCACCGACGCGCCCGTCGCGCTCGCCGCCGACGCGCAGGCTGTCGTCGGCGGCGAGGTACGCGCGCAGCCCGGCCACGTCGACGCCGTCGGTCTTCATGCCGTCGGCGTCGCTCGCGGCGAAGGCGCCGTCGGTGAGCGAGCGCAGCTGGAGCGGCTCGATCGCGCCGGGCGGCGCGTTGGGCAGCACGAGCGCGCCGAGCAGCAGCAAGCCAAACTCGCGCATGTCGTCGGCGCGAGCGAAGCGCGCGCGCTCAAACGGGTCGCCCGGGCGGAGCGTGCGCCGCATCGCGCGCTCCTTCAGGCCCAGGTCGAGCGGGTCGTCGGGCGCGGCGTTGCCGCTCTCGACCGCCTCTCCATAGTCGCTCAGCGAGAGGCCGTCGGAAGCGACGTAGTAGGCTGGGTAGAGCGACGAGGCGTCGCGCGCAAAGCCGAGCTCCTGCAGCGTGCCGAGCGCCTTGTCACCCGTCGTGAAGCAGTCCTCCGAGCTCACCAGCACGGCCGACGGGCCGAGCCCCTGGTGGACGAGGCCGGCGCGGTGAAGCTCGTCGAGGCCGCGCAGCGCACCGCGCAACGTCGCGCGCGCGAAGCGGCCGCGCTGCTCGGCGGCGCGGAGGGGGACGCCCTTCCACTTGGACTGGCCCGCCGTCGCGCCCTGCGCGCACTGCACCAGCCACGAGCCGAGCGTCGGCGGCAGCCGTGTCGGCATCGCCATGCGCGTCACCTCGCCGCGCCACGGGAAGGCGTGCATGATGACGGTGCTGCCGCCGCTCTCTCCCTCGCCCTCGCGCTCGATCACGCGGCCGAGCAGCCTCGTCACGCCACGCTTCTCGATGTCGTCAGAGCCGCCCGCCGGACCGGCCGTGCGCTGCACCCGCGCGTGCGCCGCGTACTCGTTGAGCGCGAGCGCCTCCGCGAGGCGAGCCGACGACTTTCGGCCCGACATGCTGGCCTCGAGCGCGGCGGCGGCGGCAGCGGCAGCGGCAGGCTCCTCACCGACCGCATCACTGGAGCCGTCGCCCTCGAAGAGTGCCTCGAGCTTCGCGCGCACGTCCGGCCCAGGCTCCTCCGCCCACGGCGGCTGGCCGTCGGCCGAGTAGGCCTTGACGAGGATCCGCGTGCCGGAGACGCCCAGACCCTTGAGCTCACCATAGAAGAGCCCCACCCGCACGCGCGCCGACGAGACCGACGCCGAGCCGCCACCACGCAGCACGGCGTCGACGTCGGAAGAGCCCGACGTGACCTCGGCAAACGAGCCCTCGCCGAGCTTCCGCTGCAGCTCAAAGCCGCCCATGTCGTCGACAGGCAGAGCCATGCGCGGTGGCGCGCCAGCGCGGCGGGGGGCACCCATGTCGTCGACAGGCAGAGCCATGCGCGGTGGCGCGCCAGCGCGGCGGGTGGCGGCCGCAGGAGTGGTCGTGGGCGACCAGGCTAGGCTGGAGAGGGCGAGAAGCGTCGCCATGAGCCTAGTAGGAGGCTCTGCGCAAGGAGCGCGCAAATTGAGAGATCCAGGAAAGTGCCAGTTTGGCATACATATGCACGAAAAACTAAGATGCCTCAATAGCCTCAATAGAACTGGTTAGCTCCGAGGTGTGTAGTTGATGGAAGCTAACAGCTTGAAACGCTTGAGACAATTTAAATGCCGCCGCCTCACGTCTTTCTATACATGTAGCCTATGAAAACACCTACCTTCACCCGCAGCGTGAGTAAACCCCCGCAAGCCTGGCTGCGCTGGTGACAACCTTGACCCTTGGTGTGCCCCCTCCCCTTCAGCGCCCTCAGGTGCTTTCCACGGCAGCTCAAGCGATGATCAGAGGACGAACCACGGGTCAAGTGACAACCAGCGCCGCGCGCGCTCCCCCGAAGTTCCTTCTGCGGTCACGAAGCTCGCTTGTTGCAACGCGTCTCAACACGAGCGAACCAACAACGACCCGGCCAAGCATGGAGCCTCGAGCTGCCATGTGGTACTACCGCAGCTCCATGGACGACGACGCCGACGTCGAGGGCCCGATCAGCGCGGAACAGCTTTGCCAAGACTGGCACGAGGGCTCGATCCAGCTAATCTCGCTCGTGTGGGCCGCCTCGTGGGACCCTGGTGAGAGCAGCGCATGGGTACCGCTCGGGCAGCCCGAGTGCGCAGGAGTGGACAGCCGTCGCAAAAAGGAGGTCGAGCTGCTGCTGCAGCTTTGCCTCGGCGGCGCCGCGGCAGCTGACGCGCTTCTGCCCGTTGCGTTGCCCGACGATTCGTCGTCGCTGAGGGCGCTTCCAGACGCCACGCCGGCGTGCCCCATCTGTCTCGAGGGCCTCGATCAGCCGGCGATGCTCGGGTGCGGCCACGTCTTCTGCACGCGCTGCATCGCGACGTACACGCGCTCCCAGCTGCTCGCGTCGCGGCTCGTCAGCTGCCCGTGCTGCAAGCGGCCGGTCTCGCACGACGAGCTGGGTGAGACTCTGATTGCACCCGCGTGTGCCGAGGCGCCGGGCCCCTCGCCGCTTGAGCTCAGCGCGCTCTGGCTGAGCCTCGAGGAGGACGCTGCGGCGCGGCGCGAGCGCTCCGCCGAGAGCTTCGCCCGCACTGTGGCCGTGAGGCGCGCAGCGAGCCGCGACGCGCTGCGGCGCGACCTGGGCCTCGTCCCACCTGCCACCAATGCCGATGGCGCGGAATGGACGCAACAGGAGCAGCGCGCCTTCGAGCGGACCGCCGCGCGGCTGCGGCTGCGGCGCTGCCCCGCGTGTCAGACGCCCATCCAGAAGCAGGGCGGCTGCGACCACATGACGTGCAGGTGCGGCAACCACTTCTCGTGGGCGAACGCCGAGCCCGTCGTGGCGTGCACCACCTTCCACCGCAGCGAGCACTCCGTCCCGTGGCGTGGATGGCACTGCTGCCGCCACTGCGGCCCCCAGGCGCACGCCAAGCTCGCGGCCGCGCGCACGGCGCGCGGTGTCGTCTGCGTGCCAGTCGTCGCCACCGGCGCTGCCGCTGCTGCCGCCGTCGTTGCGACCGGCGCCGCGGTCTTTGCGACGGCCGTCATCGTGCCCGCTGCCGTCTGTGCGCCGCTCGCGGTGGCCTACGAGCCGGTGCGGCGCGCTCGCAACGAGCTGGCCTACGCGCACGCGGTGCGGGCTGCCGGCGGGTCGTACGACTGGATGGACGTCTTCAAGAGCCAGCATGAGCGGCGAGCGCACTACTACCAACGGTACATGAGGAAGAGGAAGAAGAACGTCTTCGCGCAGGCCGCCATCGCGCCGGCCGCTGCGGTCGGCTCGGGCCTGCTTTTCTTCGCCTACGCCGCCGCGGGTGGCTATGAGAGTGACTGAGGGTTTTGCGACAGATTTATTGTGTCTTGTAGCAAGCGAGCAAGCAAGCAAGCAGTCAAGTAGGTCTTGCAATCGCCTAGTCCTTTAGTCGAGAAGTTCGTGTGGGCGTTGTGACTCCCTGCAGCAGCTTGCAGGATCCCGCATCGGCGATCTCTTGTGTTTCACGGCGGCTGGCCAAGACAGCGCCTGCATCGTAACATGGCGACGTCCGTGGCAGCGGCAGTGCCGGTGGCGACTCCAGTGGCGACTCCAATGGCGACTCCAGTGGCGGTCCCAGTCGCCAACCAACCGACCACGAAGAAGGGGTTCTCCACCGCGCCGTCGACCGGCCCGAATAGCTGGAGCGGTGGCATGTGCGGCTGCTTCAGTTGCAGCTGGCCAGACTGCGGCGCAATGTGCCTCGTGAATGAGTGCTGCTGTGGCCCCTGCACGTACGCAAGCGCCATTGCTCACACTGGAGTCGACCCATTCAACATGGATCTTCACGAATCGACGATGTGCCTCGTGGTCCTCGCTGGCATCTGCTGCGAGGTCGTGCCGTGCCAGTCGCTGGGTGTCCGGACGGTTGCTCGGCTCGAGGTTGCCAAGAAGTACGAGATCAAAGAGGACTTCATGCACTCCCTCTGCATGGAGTTATGCTGCGGCTGCTGCTCCATCTGGCAGGTGCAGAATGAGATCATCTTGAAGGAGGGACTCAAGTTCGGCTGCACCAAGCTCGTCAAGGATGACAACCCTAAGCAGGTCGCTCCGGCGCAGACGGAGATGCAGCGCTGAGCTCCACGACAGGGGTTGAGCCTGTGCTGGCGGCCACGAAGGAGATGCTGAAGCGAATCACGCCTCTGAAGCATGCGCCCCTCTGTTCGAATAGTTGTGTGCGCTGTGTGTGTGTGCGGGTTGCGCAGGTCGCGATCACGCCTCTTTGTTGAATCTACCCTTAGCCCCCTTACGGCCGGTAAGATAGTGGTTCAACCCCTGTCGCAAAACTTATCGCGAGCAGCAGCGTGCATGCGCCGCTGAGGCGCTGCGCAGGCCAGCAGGCGCGCCGCGCAGGCCATGGCAAGGCTACCGCTCAAGCCTAGTCGCAAGCCACGCTACACGCTGGACGCTGGCGCCACCCTGCTATTACTGATAGGGTGCGTCGCCACTATCTTTGTGGTGCTGGTGTCGCGCCGCCTGAGCGACCACGCCGATTGGCACCTGGGCGTCTCTCGGCCAGCGGCTGCCGTGCAGCCGCCTCAGCCCGCCGCCGCGACGGAAGCTGCTCCGTTCAACTATGCACTCGAGCACGAGGAGCCGGCGTGCGCCGCTCAGCTGCAGCAGACCTCGAGGATCATGTTCATGATCATCGGCGGGCGAGGCTACCACGACGTGCGGACGCGGCAGATGCTGCACAGCTGGGCGCGGTGCGTCACGCACGTGACCGTCTTCACCGACCCGTCGGTCGACGTGGCCGGGTACATCTCGCCCTACCGCTTCGTCTACCTGGCGGCGGGCGACGCGTGGAAGAAGAGGCCGTACCTGCCCATGTCGCACATGGACACGCTCGGGCGCATCCTCAGCCGGCAGCACTCGCCGGCGAGCGGCGTCGAGTGGTTCTTCCTCGTCTCCGACCGCACGTTCGTCAACGTGCCGCGGCTGCTCGACCTGGTGCGCGGCCTGCCGACCGACAAGAAGGGCTACTACGGGCAGGTGGCGAACGCGACGCGCAAGGAGTCGTTTGGCTTCCACGAGTACGTCGACCTCAACACGGGCGTGCTGCTCTCGGGCGGCCTGCTGACCAAGGTGGTCGACCCGGCCAACTGCCACGACCAGAAGTCGGCGGGCGGCACGTTCGACATGTTCGACGCCAAGCTGGGCAACTGCGTCTTCTTCCTCGGCGCGCAGCCGCAGCGCCTCGACGGCTTCGAGAACGAGCCGCCCGAGCGGTGCGACGCGCGCGCGGCGGGCGGCGGGCTCGGCGGCGCCGTCACGTACGGCAAGGTCGACCCCGAGCTGATGGCGACGCTGTCGGAGTGCGGCGGCATGATCAACCGCACCGCCGCCGAGGCGCTGCGCGCGTCGGTGCGAAGCGAGCGCTACCCGGTGCGCGACGCCGACATCTCGCTGCACGTGATGGCGCGCGAGACCAAGCTCACCGAGATCGTCGCCGACGTCGAGGGCACGTGGGGCGCCAACGTCACGAAGGTCTACTACCACGTCGACAAGCAGGTGGCGCAGGCGAGCTACACGATCTCGCGCGGCCGCTGGGGGATCTCGCCCAACCTCGCCGGCGGCGTCGACGGCAAGGAGCCGCTGCCCGGCGCGAGGCCGCCGGCGTCGCAGCCCAAGGGGCGCGTGGCGCGCATCGCGGCGCTCAACCTGCCCGAGCGGCCCAACTCGCAGGGCGAGCACTGGACGATCTCGCACGACAAGGGGATGAACTGGAACACGTGGCTCCGCTTCAAGATGAAGGCGATCTTCGAGTTCTCGATCCGCGCGCACTGGGACGAGCTGCAGACGCCGTGGTACGTCTACGTCGACGACGACACGTACGTGCTGCTCGAGCCGCTCAAGGAGCTGCTCGCGAGGTACGACCCGCGCGCCGCCTACTACTTTGGGCGGCCGCTGCAGGAGGAGGGCCACCCCGTCTTCGTCGGCGGCGGCGCGGGGATCGTGCTGAGCCGCGCGGCGGCGCTGCAGATCCTCTCGCTGCGCGACGCGCCCGAGTGCGACCCGCTGGCGCTCAAGTGGGTCGACCGCATCCACCAGGGCGGCGACGCGTGGCTCGGCGAGTGCGCCGACGCGGCGGGCGTGCACGTCGACATGGAGTACGGCTTCTACCCGCAGCCGCCCGTCGCCAACATGTTCCAGCACTTCCGCGACGCCGTCTCCTTCCACGGCGTCGAGGATATGACCTCGATGCACCGCGCGCTCTCGGCCAACGCGAGCGGCGGCCTCGCGTACGACCCGCGCTGCGTGCCCGTCTTCGTCAACCACAAGTACACGTGCCTGCCGCACTTTATCATCGGCGGCGTGCCCAAGGCGGGCACCACCTCGCTGTACAAGTACCTGATGGAGCACCCCGAGGTGCTGCCCGCGAGCGACAAGGAGCTCACGTTCTGGGGCAACTTCTTCTCGCCGAAGCGGCGGCCGGGGCGCGAGGAGGTGATGTCCAAGTACCTCAACAACTTCCCCGTCATCGAGCCGGGCGACTTCAAGGTGACGGGCGAGGCGACGCCGGGCTACCTCTACTGCTCGACGTGCCCGACGTACATCCTCAAGTACATCCCGAAGGTGCGCTTCCTCTTCACGCTGCGCAACCCGCTCGGCCGCTCGTACTCCGAGTACCTCAACAAGGTCGTCGACCACACCGTGATGCGCTACCTCAAGAAGCGCGTCGACAACAAGATGGACAAGGACCTCTCGACAAAGCAGCCGCCGTTCACCAAGCTCGTCGACGACGTCGCCGCGACGATGCAGACGTGCGGCAGCCCGGCGCGCACCTACTCGATGATGGACGAGTACACCGACGAGCAGCTCACCGACGGCTGCTACATCAACCCGTTCGTGGGCGAGGGGCTGTACGCGCGGTACCTGCGCGAGTGGCTGCGCGTCGTGCCGAAGCGGCAGATCATGATCCTCAACTTTGACGAGTGGACGCAGGACGCGCAGACGACGATGCAGGCCGTCGCCGACTTCCTCAACCTGGCGCCGCACCGCTTCGCCACCGAGAAGGCGCACAACACGCACATGGCGCGCTCGGTGCACGTCGGGCAGGACGGCGCGAGCAACGTCAGCCAGCTGCGCGACGACTCCGTCGAGGCCAAGCTGCCGTTTGGGACGCACTGCGTGCTGCACGAGTTCTTCGCGCCGTACGCCGGCGAGCTCGACTCGCTCTTTGCCGAGTACGGCTACCCGCCGATGCGCTGGGACACGAGCACGCGCGACGGGCTCGCGTGCCCGACGAGCTACACGTACTGGCGGACGCTCAAGGGGTCGGAGATGGGCGCCGCGAACCGGACCGCAGCGCCCGCGCCCGCTGGCTAGTGTTACGTAGTTGTGTGAGATAGGATTCAAAGACACATTTTTTTACGATGATCCTCGGGCCAAATTCGGCCAGGAAGGAGTGATGCGTGTCTCCTGCCACTGTCTCGTCACGCGTCGGTGTTTGCCAGCGCCCGTGCTCAGTGCTTCTTCTCAGCCCAGCATGTGCGCGTCGGCCGGTGCCCAGCAGCGCACCGTGTCGTCCCCAAGCGTGAGCAGCGCGGGCTCGACGGGCGAGTGCGCCATGCCGGTGACGCTCCCCGTGTGCCCCGTGCAGCGGTAGAGCAGGTCGCCCGAGCGCGCATTCCACGCCAGCACGTCGTTGGTGGTCTCGTCGGCGCTCAACACGCACGCCTCGTTGTGCGAGAAGCAGCAGCTCGTCGGCTGCGTCTGCTGCGACGCGCCCTCGTAGGTGCAGACGACCTTGGCGTTGGCGACGCTGAAGAGGCAGACGCGCGAGTCGAGGCCGCAGCTCAGCAGGTAGCGGCCGTTGCTGCTGAAGCGGATGGCGCTGACGGCCTGGCCCGAGTGGTGATTCTCGAGCGTATGCACGCAGCGGCACGAGTTGGCGTCCCACAGCTTGATCGAGTCGGCGGCGCACGAGGCGAAGAGCGAGCCGTCGGATGACCAGCACGCGCTCGTGATCGACGACGTGTGGTTCTCGTTTGGCCGCGAGGCCGTGTAGCAGCGGAAGGACGCGACGTCGTAGATGTGCATGGCCGAGTGCGCCGTGCCGACGAGCAGGTGGTCGCCCTGCGGGTGGAAGGAGACCGACCGGACCGCGTGCGTGTCGGTGCACTGGCGCGAGGCGCGCATGGACTGCCGCTCCGTCTCGAAGAAGCGCATCGTGCCGTCCTCACAAGCCGAAACGAGCAGCGCGGACGACGGGTGCCACACGAGGTCGTTGACCGCGTTCGAGTGGTCTGTGTACGTTCGCTCGATGGGCGAGGCGCCCGAGGCCGCGCCGCCGCGCGCGGTGGACATCATCGCCCGGACGTCGAGGACCTTGATGGCACCGTCCAAGGCGCCCACCGCCGCGCGCCGGCCGTCGGGGCTGAAGCTCACGGCACGCCCCGAGTGCTTGCTCGACCAGACGGGACTGAGCGGCTGCGGCGCGTCGGCGCCATCGGGCGTCGGCGCGTCCAGATCGAGGGTGGCGGTGCGAGCGCCGCGACGAGAGTCCTTGGGCACCAGCTTCAGCAGCCGCTCGAGCTCGCGCGGCGGCGGCCGCATGTGGGACGGCAGCGGCAGCGGCGTGTGCGTGGCCGCGGCCACAGCCTGCGCCGCACCCACGAATCCGTCATCGAGCAGTTGCGCCACTACGAGCGTGTAGGTGTCGGCGGCGGTCGACATTAGTTGCGAGATGGGGTGCCGAGGCCGACAACTTGCTCGGCTTGCGCAAGCCGAGCAAAGTTTGAGTGAATGCACGCCGTTTATGCAAGATAGAACGCCGACGCGACGCAGCGACTCTGACGGCGCCCGAATGGTCTCGGCACGGCCGACGTGAGGATCAGACCGCAACCGAATGGTTCTGACAGTCGCAAGAGTGCTCACTACCGCCTTCGCAACGCCACCCGCGCAGCTGACACGTGACAGAGTGTGGGCAAGCTTCAGTGTGCATTATCAGGGACGGGAACTAACAATGCTAGACCCGCACCACTCACTTCTTGGCCGCGGCACCGGCCGCCTGCTGCACGAGGAAGGCCACCGCCAGCGGCAGCGAGTGGCACTCGTTGAGCAGACGCGCCGCGTACGCCGCGGGCGCCGCGTCGGCCTTGGCGCCCGCCGCGTCGGCGTCGACGATCCACGCGAGGCTCGGCGACTCGAGCTGCTGCTCGAGCCGCAGCCGCACCTGGGCGAGGCGCGCAGGCGAGCGGCCCACGGCCGGCAGAGGCACGAGCACGCAGAGCGCGTCGGGCGGCCGCGGCTGGAGCTCGACACGGTAGGCGACCTCGTCGGCGGGTGCGGCGGGCGGCTGCAGCAGCGGCTCGTGCCATGCGCTGCGCCAGACGCGCGCGAAGCAGGCGAGCGTGCGCAGCTGCGCGACGAGGCGGCCGAGCGGCACTTTGGTCGCCGCGCCGAGCCGCAGCGTCGAGAGCTCGACCCCGTGCTGGCCGCTGTCGGTGAGGCTCCAACGCTGCCGGTGCGCGCGCGGCCCCACGGGCACGAGCGCCTCCGCCTCGGCGGCGCCGTTGGCCACGCTCGCACCGTCGGGTCCGTCGGCGGCGGCGGTGAGCCATGCCTGCATCGGGGCCGTGCGCTCCGGCACGTCATCCGCGCCCGCGTCCGCCTCGGCGCCGGCTGCGAGCCAGCGAAGCTCACGGGCCACGCCCGCCTCCACCACGAGCGGCGGCCGCAGCTCGATGCACAGCCCGGGGCTCGCCGCCTCGGAAGAGGCCAAGGGGCGCACGACGAGCCGGTGGACGTCCGCAACCTGTCCTGGCGGCACGTAGCAGATGGCACGGAGCCCCTCGCACCCACTCTCGGGCGCGCTGCCTGTCAGCTTGGTCAGCGTGGACTGGGCATCAGCCCAGTCGCTCGGTGCGCTACCAAACAGACGCGACGGTTGCTTGCCCAGCGAGAGCAGCTCCTGGGCCCGTCGCAGCGCGGACAGGCGCTCGCAGAAGCTGGGCGCGTCGCCCAGCCGGAGCCGGCCCTGCAGCTCGCCCTCGAGCTGCTGGAGGCTGGCTTGTGGCCACGCAGGCGCCGTCTGCGAGCAGTGCTGCAGCTGCAGCTGGCCGACAGCTGCGCCGAGATCGAAGGCGGCGTTGAAAGACACGTCGAGGAGGAAGTGCTCGCACGCCAGCGTCACGGTCGCGGCCGCTGCGTCAGGCCCGTCCAGCCCGTCCACATCGATGAGCGGCACCTGGAAGCCGGCGGCGCGCACCTCGCGAAGGAGGTTGGGCAGCAGGGCGTGCACCGCCGAGCTCGGCACGCCGCGGCGCCGGAAGCTGTCGACGACGCGGAGGTGGTCGGCGGCCTGCGAGAGGGTAGTTGTCATTGCTGCGCAAGTGCCGACCAGCTTATACGACGCGCGAGCCGAAAACTCGTGATTGCCGCATGCGGCATGCAGCCTTTGCTATTCAATGGAGAGCTAACTGGCATGAGCGCTCTCTTGCGGCTAGAGGACATCGATGCTGAGCTGAGCACCGACGCCCCGCCATCTCCACGATTGAAGGATCGCGCCGACTCCTTCTCTCGCACGCCCATGCCAGAGAACCAGCCGTCGCCGACTGAGCGCCTCATGCGGGCACGGCAAGATCGCGCTAGTCGCGCGAGTCGGGTGGACTCCGTCAGCTGCGGTGCCGAGGGCTCGACAGCTGCAGCTCAATCATCAGCGCAAGCACCTGGCGCTCCTGCCCCGTCTGACGCGCCCACCGCCACGCCGCAGCCTGCTGTCGCCATGACCCAACCCGCAGCCACGTCAGAAGCCCCCGCGGTGGCGTCTGCCGAGGATGGGCGGAGCTCAGCGAGGGAGCGACGAAAGCGGGTGCCACTGACTGAGGTTGGGAAATGCTGCTGCGTCTGCATGGACCTGACCGTCTACGGGCAGACCTGCTACACCTGCGTGAAGTTCCCAGAGGTCGACTACTGGGACTGGGCGCTGCGGGAGCTCCCTAGCTCAACCGCTTCGTTCGTCACATGAGCACAACGCAGAGGCCGTGCTCCTTGTTGGCGGTAAATGTGTGCATAGCACAATCTATCGGGTTTTTTGTTTATACATGGCTATTTAGAACACTACATGCCAAGATAACCCATCAACTCCTTCCAGTCGTCGCGGGCCTTGCCCACAGCCACTTTGGAGCGCGCGAAATAGTCCGCCGGCTTGCCCTTGGCACTCGAGAACTCGATGAAGATCGCCGAGTACGCCTCGCTGTCTGCGGACGACAGGTTTTGCATCAGCGACTCGACCTTCTCGATGTACTCCATGGGCAGGGTATCGTCGGCTTCGAAGAGCAGACGAAACGCTGCCTCGATGAGATAGACAGGCGACTCAGTGCCAACGACGCCCAGCGAGCGCCGAACGCCGTCGCCACCAGAGCTGCCGGTGATTGAATCATAATTGTCAAAGAGCTTGCCCATCTCCTCATAGCCAGCAGCGATCTGCTTCTTCGCAGCGTCCGGTGTGCTCGCCTTCTTGACACTGCCATCCATCTTCGTGACCGTGCCCTGGACGGCGGGCATGTTGCCCGTTGCGAGAGCGGCAGGAGGCAGCAGCGCCGAGGTGGAGACGAGGAGGGCGCTATTGCGTGCGGCCGCCATAAGGGCTTGCCGCCGGCTAATGCTCAGCTGCAGGGCCTCAGACTGGGCGAGCACGAGCAGTAGCACATGCCAGGCACGCCGCATTGCGCTTCGGACGAGCCTCGTTTATCGGTCGTCGTCATGAAGTTTCGGGTGGGGAGGTCAAACCACCGTAGCTAAGGCTAAACCAGAGTCTCAGGAGGCGGCGAGCCCTCCTCGATGGGAGGCAGGGCATCACCGAGCTCCAGCGCACCACACTCTAGCATGGCCTCGGCGCGGCGAAGGATGTAACACACGTTGCCGCCGAGGTTGATCGAGCCATCCTCGGCCTCGGCGAGCGTCACCCAGCGGACGTCAGCGGCGTCGTCGCCGCTGCGGGCGGTTGCAGTAGCATCCGTACACCACGCGAACAGCTGCGTGATCACGTAGTGAAACTGCAAACTGCCGCTGTCCTCGACGATGACGTCGGAATTGGCGAAGGCGTGTGGGTGGAAGCGCACCCCCTCTCGCGCGCCCAACGAGGCCTCCTCAACGAGCTCCCGTGCGCCAGCTGCGAGCGTGGTCTCTGCAAGTTCAATTTTGCCGCCAGGAAGGCTCCAGCTCCCGGCGTTGGGCGGCTTTGCGCGCTGCACGAGCAGGAATTCTCGCTGCGGACCGGCCTCCCGCATCAGCGTCACTGCGACTGCAGCGCGCGGAAACGACTGCGTCGCCGCTGCACGGACCGTGGTGGTGCGCAGCGCGGTAGGTGCTAGCCTTGGCAGGAGGAGGCAGCAGCGCGTGAGCATGTTTATCGGAGGCTACCTCGCCGCAGCCAACAAACCCTTTTGTTGCATACTTCTGCAAAGCCTGAATAAATA
>Ga0209713_10000884_pt1 | contig 17348 bp, 18 predicted proteins | sample ArcOceMetagenome_3_FD_187444 | JGI IMG/M metagenome (GOLD analysis project Ga0209713, IMG submission 187444) | Marine eukaryotic phytoplankton communities from Arctic Ocean - Arctic Ocean- Svalbard ARC20M Metagenome (SPAdes) (version 2) | ecosystem: Environmental > Aquatic > Marine > Oceanic... | reverse complement strand
GCAAACAAGGTTTTCATAAACCAAATTCGTCGTTCTGCTGAAAGAATTGCTTGGAACACATGGGTTTCAAAGGTGAGGAAGAGTTTAGAATAGGTTTATAAAAGACAAAAAATAGATAATGAAAAATAGATAATGAAAAAAATAGATAATGAAAAATAGATAATGAAAAATAGATAATGAAAAAAAAATAGATAATTAAAAAATTTTTTTCATTTCTATTTATAAAAATCATAATTTCCCACGACATATTGGACATCCATTTTTATTATTAAAATTATTATAAACCAAGTATTCTTGTAAACATTCTGTATGAAAATGATGATTACACTTAGTTCGTATAATTTTGGTATTTACTATAATTTTTTCTAAACATATAATACATGTTTCGTCGTGTATATTATATTTTATTTGATATTGAATATCATTTAATAATGGTTTCATAAATTTTTTAATTTTAAACATTAATATAAATCTCATAAGTTTTTTATATACAATTTTATATACAATTTTATATAATTTATATAATAGTTCACGTAATCTAATAAATCTACAATTTATGCAAGCACAATTTGATGTACTAAACATGTACATCGTTTTTTAAATTATATTATAAAATATGCCAATTATTCAATTTTTAATAAATAACCTTGGTAAAAAAACCCCAATAGTTATAAAAACATGACTACATATATGTTAGTATTATTGTTTGGGTATATAGTTTATGTATTTATTAAACAATCAGCACGGTAATGGAGATACCTAATAATATAATAAATGGATAAATACTGACAAATATATAAAAATATTTAATTAATTAATAATCAATTTGGTTTATATACAAATATTTAATTTTTATTTCAGCTATTAATCTTAAAAAAAAATCTTTGAAAAAAAATCTTTGAAAAAAAATTGAAATAAAAATCTTTGAAATAATAACTAAATCAACAATCATGTCAATGTTTGACCTAATCACTCCATACTTTAACAATGATGCCGAATTCACACAAGAAACACGAGATACTTTTATTAGACATCTACTTTCTGGGGATATTGGTGGCGTCAAAATGAATAGAAACGGTTACTGTCTATTTGCGAATGCTTCTACAGAGTATTCATATAACCAATGGCCATATATTCGCATAAAGGTGATTAAATGGTGTCATTCGTTGAATGATAAGCACGGAGTTGGAAATTGGATCCTTTTCACAGTAGGTGATGGGAATTATGGTGACAAATTAATAACGAATATTGCTTGTCTTATTTCCGATTTTGGTATTCCGGTGGTCTTCTTACAATCAGACTTCAGTTATACAACCCCGTCTACTCAATATTGTCCGATTTATGCATCCGCGGGATATTTTGTTCCAGAAATAAGGAATTTGTATCAAAAGTTATTTGTGGACCGAGGTTACTTTGAATTGTTCGATGATGAACTAATAAATAATATTTGTGGTCATATTATTGTAGGTGGTGACAAAATTGTAGGTGGTGACAAAATTGTAGGTGGTGACAAAATTGTTTCATTAATCAAATTCGTTGTTTGATGAAGATAATCGCATTGAACACATGGTATTAAAAGGTTGGTTTTCTTAGTGAGTAGATATCTATTATATTATAGCAAATAATAGAATAGAAATAGATTAATAATAATTTTTCTATTTCATATTATATTTAATTAAAAAAAATAAAATTACTAAAGCAACTATCTTATATTTGTTCGACACATAGGACATATAGGGTTTATACACAATTTTGTTAAATAATTTTTTAAACATTTTGGATGATAATGATGATTGCAAGATGTTCTATTCAATTCACTATTTAATACGAATGTTTCTAGACAAATTGGACATTCGTCATCAATAAGATTATAATCATATTCTTCATTATAATTTATTAATTCAATATAATTATTATATTCATCCAATGTTAATGGACCATTTAAATTTTCTCTATTTAATATTTCATCATAGTGGACATTTAACATATTATTTCTTATACGAAATTCGGAAATCTTTTGTAAAAAATCTTCATTAATTTCGTCTTGTACCTTATGCAAACCATTACATTTTATATTAATTATATTTTTTAATTTATTAAATGCGTTATATAGTATATCTATTCTTTTTAGTTCCGAATCTATTTCTTGTTTTTTCGTAAGAATTTCTTTTTGAAATTCATTCCAATCTTTTATATAATTTGTTAAATTATCAACCATATTTATATTAAATAAATAAATAATACTTAACCAAATCAATTTTTATATTTTTTTTGTTTATTAAAAATAGTAAGTACACAAATAATAACAAATAATAACAAATATATAATATCCAATTGTAGATTGTTCTAAAGTATTCGGACATATTTTCTCCTTAGTAAATATAATAAAGGTAAATTGGTTTTAAAATGAATAATGTTTCGTTTAATATAAAAAGACAATAATGGAATTTATAATTCGTGTATCATTACTATATCTGGTAATAAACTTTATTTCAATTAGATATTGGATTCTATATTTTTTTTATAAATTATATAACTTATATAACTTATAAAAATAACCACATTAATTCAAATTATTAATTAATGTAAATATTACATTAACCCCTTTATATATAATAGTAAATTTATCGGTATAGAATTAAGTTATTAATTATATTTAAAAGGATGATATTGATAATAAAAATGTCACGTTTTAAAATCGGTAACATTCGTAATAGTTGGTAATAATAACTTAATTGGCAATGACAGTGAATTTTTAGAATTAACCCCCACTTCTATTATAAACTTCTGGATATTTTTAGTTATTTTTTTATATCATTATATATTGTAACTCAATTAAATGATAAATGATTATATTGTCCCGGTTTATTATAATAAAAACCTGTTTATTTTTAATTATAAAAACCATAATTAAAAAAATAAACCACCTCTCAATAATAATTAATGATAATTAGTTTTGGAATTAGTTTTGGAATTAGTTTTTACAAATTATAAGATTAGAAAAAATTTTCCTATTTTTTAACAAAAATACAAATATTATAAATCTAAACTAATTATATAAAATAACTTAAGCAGATGCGTAAATGAATCCGGCATTTTCTTTTTTTTCAATTTGGTTTGCGATTGATTTCAAAATCGCTTTCACACTTTTCATTTGGCGCAAGGAAACTTTCGTTTTTTCGTCGTTACCTTCCCGTGTAATATATTGTTCGTCTTTCGTAACAAACTCCCAGAAATTATTATTATTTTCGTAGCGAGTCCATTCTATTTCATCAACCTTTCCCCAAAAATCCTCATCAATATCTGTGGATTTTTTCTTCAGAATTTTTTTTTTAGTTCCTTCATCACCCGATAGTTCACAATCCGGTGATTCACCATTTGAATCACAATCAGGTGATTCACCATTTGAATCACAATCAGGTGATTCACCATTTGAATCGATATTTTCGTCAGATGAATCTGATATATTTTCTTCTTTCTCACGGAGTAGAATCATTTGTTCTTTATACTCAGTGGAAAGTCTCAAAGCTTGTTCATTAAAGGGGGTTTTTTCATCTTCAGACATTTTTTTCCAAATAAGTGAAGCCCCTTTAGTTTGATCTGCACCATTCATTATTGAACCATCCTTCTTAAGACCAACACGATACTCCGAAAGAAACAATTGCCAGTTGCTCTTGGGGCGCTTTAGTTTGCTATTCATTGAGGAAGAAGAGAATATATTAATAATTTTTTCAAAGTTGGGTTTCTTCTTTAAAAGAAGTTTCTTTCCTTTCACCATCTTTTTTCTAAGTTGTTTGGCAGTGAGTCCAGACTCCGAGATTGAATCCAGGAGTGATGTAAGTTGAGCGATAGTGAAAGTTGTCATTATTGTTTGAATAAGTTATTATTAATATAAATTATATAAACAAGATTTCAATTTTTTTTTTGATTGAAAAATTCTTTATAAAAATTAAATTCTATGTAAAAATAATCTAAAAAAATATTTTAAAATACAATTAAAGTATAATAGAAATAGAAAAAACTAAACTAAACTAAACTAAACTAAACTAAACTAAACTAAACTAAACTAAACTAAATACTTATAAATAACCGAATAATGTATCATACCTAAAAATATAAAATAGTTATATTAAATCGGATTTTGTGAGAGGGTGGTCTCCGATATATTCGAAACCTTCTAATTCTTTTTTTTCAACTTTGTTCGCAACCGACTTTAAAACAGCTTTCTCGGATTTCATCTCGTTTTCAAAAATTTTGAAATCAACTGAATTTATTGATTCCCGAATGATAAAATGGTTATTTTTCGTTACGTATTCCCACGATTCATCACCTTTTGTATACCGAATGAATTCAAGAGTTTCTGAGTCTTCCCAATATTTCAAATCTAAGGGTTTCTTTGCTTTCTTTCTTGTAGATTTTTCGGAATTGTCATCAGAATCACTTTTGTTTTGATCTGAATTTTCATCAGATGAATTATTTGCAAGAACATTACATCTATTTATTTCGGCAAGTTTTATCTTGTAATCAGAGGAAAGTTGTGCAGATGTGTCATTGTATGGTTTCTTTTCATCATCCGTCATCTTGTTCCAAATCGCTGAAGCAGATTTGGTGTGTTCTGCACCGCTCATTTTATTTATTACCGGGTTATTAATAGCTTCTTTCTTTAGGGTTTCGCGATGTTCAGAAAGAAACAGTTGCCAGTTGTTCTTTGGTCTCTTGAGTTCAGAAATCTTTGTCTTTGCTGAAAATACAGAAAGTGCATTTTCAAAATCGGGATTCTTCTTGTCAAGAATCCTCATAGCCTTTTTTGTCTTTTTAGCAAGTTTCTTGGCAGACAATCCCGAATTGGAGATAATTTCCATGAGTGAGCGAATTTGTTGAATAGTGAAAGTTGACATGATATTTGATTTGTTTATTATTTAACTATAATTATTTATAATAATTTCAATTTTTTAATTACTACAATTTTTATCTAAAAATGTTATAAAAAAAAAATCATAGTAATAATTTGTCATTATATTTATATTTTTGGTTATTATAAATAGTAAATTATAATTCATATCTAATAATATATACAATGTACAATATATTATTAGATATGAATTCTACAAACTCTACTCCATGATGTAAATTCGCCAATACCATTAGTGTATAATAAATGCATTTTATCAATTAATCTATTCATTTCTTCTTGAGTGATACTGCATTCCGAAAACACTTTTAATTTATTAAATGAATTCATAAGAAATTTATCAGGGAAAGTTTTCTCTATTTCATTCATAAAAATATTTCGTTTAATATCATATACATCTTCCCCCTTAATATATGGTGATTCGGGTGACCTTACAAAATGAATAATATTTTCATAAAATGTACATCCCCAAGCATCATAATATATAAAATGTTTATTAATAAATCTAGTTTCTAATGCTTTTTTAATTTCGTCTTTAGATGGAATAGAATAATCCATTTTATATTAAAATATAAATTTAATAAAAAAAAATTAAAAAATAATTTTCAATTTTTTTAATATAGATTGGGGTTAGATATATAAATTTAAAAATTATATAATTAACTATACTACATTCGAATATCGGATTTATCTAAATCGTGGTCATTTATACTACTAATAACATTCAAACATTGTCCCATTCTAATTAGAATTTTACCAAAATCCTGAATGTTTTTGGCACTACATTCATTTTTTGGGAATATGGATAAGATATTTACAGAATGCTGAATGTAAGCGTGTTCACTAGAAGAAAACACATTATTTATAATTTTTTGAAGCAAATCAATATTGCTTCGCAACTTGCTGAGAATACAATTATCATCAATTGTTCCTTTGAGTAACATACGGATTTTTGGGTCATCCCATGGATTTAGTTTGGGGAGTTTTTTAGCTATACTTTCAGCGTCTTTTTCCAACGCAAATGCAATGTTCTTAAACAAGATATCCTGGTGTACTTGAGACAATCCTCCCGTTAACGAATCTCTTATAGATTTGTTTCCCAAAAGGTTGCAATCGTCTACACACTTCAAAAGTGACATACCCTGTAGTGATGCGATTGAATTTGTATTGGGGAGTTCTGTCGGAGATGTTTCGTCAAAATGTATTCCCGAAATCATGTTTTCAGAGTGGTTTATCTATTAATCCTTTTTAATATTAGCGAAGAATATATTAATTATAATTTCAATTTTTTTTTAAGTCATATTTATACAATATTATTTTAAAATAATATATTTATTTATTAGAGTATAAAAATTTATGAAGTTTATACTTCCTGTCTATATCAATTTCGTATTTAATATCTAACCTTTTTGAAATTTTTTGAATACCCGTTATCAATAAGTCTCCTCGGTATATTTTTTCGTCACTACCAAAAATAAGATGTCCCATTAGTTCTTTTGCTAACAAATTTGCTAAATTATTTTTATTTTTAATACCACCTTTACCCAAACAACAACTATGAAGTAGTATAGATGACCTTGTGTATAATTTTGGTAATATTTTTTTGCAAAATAATTTATAATTAGACCTATCTATATAATTATTATCAGATAAAATAAATCTTTGTAATATTGGGTCTCCGTGTCCCATTAATATAGTATGTCCTATTTGTTTATTATCGATTTTTTTTAATTCATCATATATTTCTTTCAAATTTCCAACTTTTTTATAAACTATATCAAAATCCTCTTTAAATTCGTTAAGTATAGTAAATAATCCTACGTTACCATCCTTATCAAAAGCATCATTATGGTCCCCTGTTGCTTGTATAACTAATATAATTGATTTTTTTTGTTTTTTTGTTTTATTTACTTTATCAATAGGTGGGTTAATACATCTTCCAGATTTTAGGTTACATACTTTGTTATTACCATATAATTTAAAACACCGTTGTTTATTGATTCTACAATCTATACTATCAGTTTCTTTTTTTATTTTTATAACTGGTTTCTTTTTTTTAGTTTTATTTACTTTATCAATAGGTGGATTAATACATCTTCCAGATTTTAGGTTACATACTTTGTTATTACCATATAATTTAAAACACCGTTGTTTATTGATTCTGCAATCTATACTATCTGTTTCTTTTTTTATTTTTATAACTGGTTTCTTTTTTTTTGTTTTATTTACTTTATCAATAGGCGGATTAATACATCTTCCAGATTTTAGGTTACATACTTTGTTATTACCATATAATTTAAAACACCGTTGTTTATTGATTCTACAATCTACGATTTCTTTTTGATTAATTACAGATTTCTTGACTACAGGTTTCTTGACAACAGGTTTCTTGACAACAGGTTTCTTGACAACAGATTTCTTGACTACAGGTTTCTTGACAACAGGTTTCTTGACAACAGATTTCTTGACTACAGGTTTCTTGACAACAGGTTTCTTGACAACAGATTTATCTTCAAATGACATTAATTTGGGAACACCATTTTTAGAAGATTTAAATTTATTATATAAACCTGTAATAAAAGTAATTAATTCTTTATTCCACATTGAAAATTTTAATCTATAAATAGATTTTAGAGCATCTCCCTTGGTAATATTATACAGAGTTTCTCCTATCAAATATTCGTTTATATTATGCCATGTATTGTTATTTATAGATAAAAGCGAAAAAGCACAAATTCTGGCAATATGTAAATTTGTTATAGTTTTTTTTTCACTATATATACAGAATGATATTGTTTTATGGGCGATATTTGCGTGACCGAAGTAATATTCAGTGGGGTTTAATGTACTAGTGTCCCTAAAAATACCACACTTGTTGATATTTAATAATTTTAAAGCAGTTTCTTTTTTATTAATTAAAACTAAATCATAATTATATATAGCAATTGACATTAATTGATAACCATACCCGTGAATACATGAAGCATCTGCGCTATCCACACTTTTTAAAATTTTTTCAATAGTTTTGTTTGATTTATTTTTCAAATTGATAATATAGTTGCGGCTTGGTTTATCTAGATTATCAAGCAATTCTCTAAACGACGCGAGCGCTATCTGACTTGGTATGAACCCATCGGTATAATCGTTTAATAAAATATATGATAATTTGATAATTTGTTTCAAAAATAAACTAAATAAATCCAAGTTTTCCCCAATAATTAATACTAATTTCGGCATATTTCCGGCATATTCGTTAATATAATCTTTAAATATCTTAATTAATTGATTCTTATTCGAAACATTTAAACCATCGTGTTTAAGAATAAAATCTAATTCTTTTTTATTTCGGAAAAGGGGTTTTACTTGTTCCCCTGATGTATATGGATCTTGATTAGTTGGATGATTTTGTTCATAATTGTTAATAATAGTCTGTGCTAATTCATCAATATTGAAGCAAGAATTATTCCACAATTTTATAAATTTTGTTTTATCTACATCGGCTATATCTTCCATTAAATATAGTGTCTCTCTATTTTTACAATCTTTACTCATTTATAATATAACAATATTATAAGTTAAATGAAATAAAAAAAAAACTAATTGATAATGTATAATTTAGTAATCACGAAAATAACTATTTTATAATTCTGTAATTTTATAATAATCGGTATTTGATATGAATAAAGTCCAAAAGTTATAAATAGTTACCATAATCTATAATTCTGAATATAAATCGTCAATTATGTATCTTATATTAAAAATATAGTTTACATCATTCTAGAATTCGAACATACCTTTTTTTGTTAATTTGTTGATAATATTATTAAAATTATTTTTATCAATTTTAAATGAATTATTACAATTGTAACAACCAAATATAATATTATCATTATAATTAAAAGTATAAATAGGTTTCTTGATATTAAAATGAATATTAATAGGAAATAGATTAATTGAATCACATTTATTGCATTTGGTCTTAAACAACAAAGGTATATTTAATATATCACCAGTATTATTTAAATTAAATAAGTAATCCTTTTTAAAATTAAATGAATTATTATGTAATTCACTTGATTTTAAAAATTTTTCCATTTAAATTAATATTTTTTTAATTATAAATAATATTAATCAAATTTATAAAAAAAGAAGATTTAATTATACTTATATTTAATTATACTTATATTTAATTATACTTATATTTATAATCAATATTAAAAAAGAATATAATTTTAATACATTTATTTTTAATATTTTTCTATATAACTTCCGTGGATTTCGCTCGATAGTTTATCAATATAGTCAATATCATTTAATGAATCTAATTTAAATTTTTTAATAGGTAAGGGTTGTATTATACATCATAAACATATATGTTTGATATGTAATTCATAAATATGATATAATTTATAATTAATATTAAAAAAGAATATAATTATAATTAATTAAATTAGTATTTAAAGTAAATAAATAATAATTATTAATTATGAATATTAAAACTATTCAAGATAAATGTATTCAGATATGTAATAAATTGAATAAGATAGAAGAAAATTATAATAATGATATATGTAACGAGCAAGAATTAAGATTATCGTATATAGAAACTGATTTAGATAAAATTTTGGAGTCAATAAATGATTTAGAAGTATCTTTTTTAAAATATAAAGATAATGAAAATATATCTGATGAAATGCAGCAAGAAATTCATAATGAAAAAATAGTCAACAAAGTCGTAAATTCATTTACCCCAATTATTTTAGCATATTCGAATTCTATTAAATAATAAATACCAATAATTTAATCAATATGTATAATTAAATTTGAAATAGTTAATTATGTATATTGATTAAATTAAGAATAATCCAATATATATGAATAATACTGACTCAGATAATTGTGAAACTTGCGAACCGTGTGATCAACAGATTAAAGAAATTGATAACGAAGAAATTGATAATAAAGAAATTGATAATAAAGAAATTGATAACGAAGAAATTGATAATAAAGAAATTGATAATAAAGAAATTGATAATGAAGAAGATATATTGGAAGTTGAAAAAGATTGGGAAATAAAAGAGAGAAAATTGTTTCAATTAACTTTAGAAAATAATAAGAAAACCAACAATATTATTAAAGCTCTAAGTATTTTAAAACAATTTGAATTTGAATCTGATAGTGAATTAGGTTATGAAGAATATAGTTCAGAAGATAGTGATTTAGAAAATGAGTGTAATTTATGTGATAATTTTTGTAATAATTTGGTAATTATGGATGATAATATTAAGGATAAAACCAAATCCGTAGAGATTGAACCTACCAAATCCGTAGAGATTGAACCTACCAAATCCGTAGAGATTGAACCTACCAAATCCGTAGAGATTGAACCTACCAAATCCGTAGAGATTGAACCTAATAAATTTGAAGAGATTGAACCTACCAAATCCGTAGAGATTGAACCTACCAAATCCGTAGAGATTGAACCTACCAAATCCGAAAATACTAAACAAAAAAAGGGTAGAACGAAAAATGAGGATATTGAATACAATTTTTGGGTTAAAGATTTAAATGATTTGGATAGATTAGAATGGAGAGAATATAAATATAAAGCAGGAGAATGTGTAAAATTTTGGAAATATACTATAAGGGATAATAAATTTTTATCAAACACAGGAAAATTAAATACAAAAGGTACATACTTTCAGAAGAGTTTTAATAATAAAAATGAAATCGATAAATACATAAACAAACAAATTAAAATAAAAAAATTAAATTAATCGAATTAATAAACTATTTTTCTAATTAATAAACTATTTTTCTAATTAATAAATTATTTTTCTAATTAATAAACTATTTTTCTAATTAAAAACTAATTGTCCAATTGTAACATTGTCTCCAGACATTCGGGACACACAATACATTGATAAAGTCTTAGCATCTAATGGAATTGGATTTTCTCCAAATGATTCAAAATATTCACGAGATTCATTTGTCCCCCTTATCCAATCATTATCCAGTCTGCGCCGAACTACATTATTAACCATATTTGCAACCCATCGCACTTTTTCGATAAACGTACTATCCGAATCAATCCTAGTCACTTTGTTTTTATCAATTTGAGATAATGAATGTGAATTTAAAAACCTCTTAATAACTCCATCAATAAAATGATTATCTGAATAATTTTTAACCAAAAATGATTCATCTATAAAGAATTTTGCCATATTTTCGTGAGAAATAGCATCATTATCCAATGGTCCATCACAGTAATACACGAACCTAGTATTCCGCAAATCTTCAATCTTTGTAATATATAATTGTCCACCATGCAAAACTTGTTCGTTTCCATAAGAACGTGTTGGTTGAATGCTTTCCATTCTCCAACAACCATTCGAAAATCTCGGAAATAAAATATTTTGATTTTCGCGGAAACACTTATTCCAAGTAACCCACTCGTTCCATGAAGTCATATTCTCGTCGTCATTCTCAACAATATAATTTTTAGTGCAATATGGATTAAATTGATTTCCAATTCCCTGCTTAATTGCTACTTTACCTGAAATTTGATGATGAAAATTTATCATTTGACCATTGTATTCCTGTTCAGTTTTTGCATCAAAATCAACAAGTCTAATTTCCCCCTCATGAATATTGCCAGTCTTTCTGTCAGAATAATTAAAAGTAGAATCTCCTAAACACAGATTGTAAGTAAATTTAGTCGAAAGAACAATTAATGTTAATATTGCCGTAGAACCGGATGTATCTGGCATAATTTTTTGTAAATCTACAGAAGTCTGTCTAAACGATTGAATTATTTCTGAATGGTTAAGGGGTGATGTCACATTCTTTTCAAGTGATTTTTTTAGAAAATTTGTAGCATATTTCTCAAGAGTTTCGGCAGCATAAACACCACTATGTCCATCGTTCAATGAAATGATGATACAATCTCCAATACTATCAATTAAAAGTCTCTTCATAGAGATAGTGTCTTCCATATTACGACGGCATCCTTGTTCTGAACCAATATCGAAAACCTCTTGAAGAATATGAGAAACGGATACTTCATCAAAATCAACTAAATGACATGATTCCTGGACTTCAGGAATATTATTCTCAACTGGACTTTGGGTTAGTGCCATTTTTTGTATTTAATTCAAATAACTAAATAATTTTAAATCAATTTTTTATAAAAATAAAAATATCTATCATAATTCGTATACTAATATTAATAGTAATATATCAAAATTTTGAAATAATCTTAGAACACTGAATAATTATTATAACACATGTGCACCAGAGAGGAATCAACCATAATGGAACTTGTAGAATATCTGGATTATTATATTTCCACGATTTTTTCATATATTTTATATATATATGTTCGGAAAATACCACAATACATCCAAGTATGAAATAAAGTACAGATTGAATAATAGGGACTTTAAACAAATACAAACTTAAAAGAAAAACTATAAATGTTAATATACAACGTTGGTTATTTTTATTAAATTTATTAAATATTAAAATAAGTAATACATATATAGAAATTATTTTAGCTATCTCATATTTTGAAAACCTAATTATAAAATATGTCTTTTTAATGAAATCAATTATTTTTTTATAATTACAGTATTTTTTATAATAATTATATAATTTCATATTATTATCCTATAAACTAAATAAAGAAATATAATTAAAAATATTTATATAATTTAATTTAATTTAATTAAATAAATGGTAAAAAATCAAAGTATTTTATACATTAGTAAAAAATAAAAATCAAAAAATTTAATATTTTCAATATAAAGATAGATTCATCTGAAAAAAAGGTTTTTGTTTATTTCACAAAACAACCAATCAGTTATCATGGTTACACCATCCTCCACAATATTCTCATCCTACTTACTGGATATGGCTATATATATTGAGACATATACTAAATAAATATGAGACATATTTTAGATATAGCGAAATTGGTTGGAGAAGGTGCGAATATTGTTTTCTTATTAAAAATAATAGGGTTTTAATAAAAAAAAATTATTGCAGCAATAAACAAAATAAAATAATAATAAATATTTTCAAAGGATACACCTCAAAAGGTAAAAATATAAAAATTATTGAAAAAAAATAAAAATTTTATGCATACCAATCGTATATATCTATTTAGTTTATGGAGAAAAAATAATACTAAATTAGAAAAATTTAGTATTATTATATAACTAAAACTAATAAACTAAAACTAATAAACTAAAACTAATAAACTAAAACTAATAAACTAAAACTAAAACTAAAATTCCAACTTTACTAAACTAACATTGTCTCCAGATAATCTAGCGACACATAAATAACCTAACTCCTCAGCTGTAGCAGGACCGGTTGAAATATTTATTTGGGAAAAGAATTCCCATGCTTGTCTAGCACCCCTCTTCCAATCCTTATCCAATATATGAGCAAGAGACAAATTCACGGTTTCGTTAACCCATCTTATTTTTGATAGGAAATCGCATTCGTGTGGTGGAGGAATTTGTTGAAGGTCTTTGATATGACTTGGTGTTTTAAAATTCGAAACAACACTATTAACAACAGGTATAAGAACATGATTTTTCATGAAATCCTCGTTTGCGAGTGAGAAATTCGCAGCGTACTTTGCTATTTGCTCATCCGACGCAGCATCATTGTCTTCAACACCATCACAATAGAACAATAATCTTGAAGTTTTGAGGTTTGACTTCATAATATATATCTCACCTTGATGTATTGTTTCTTCATTTCCGGAAGTTCTTGTAGGATGGATACTTTTCATGCGCCAAGCATTGCTGTGGAATGAAGGTAATTTTAACATACCAGAAGGATTACAACTTTGTGTACGACACCATATTTCCCACTCACGCATTGTAATTTCGTCAGGACCTTCATATAATTCGAATATCCCATCATTGTTATCAATTTTAAGAGATTCTGGTTTTACCGCTTCCGGTTTCAATGATACCTTACCTTTAACTTGGTGTATATCGTTTGTGAAATCGCGAATTATAGTTTGATCTGAATTTGTTGCAAAATCAACAATTCGGACAGGTCCATTAAAAATAGTTCCCGTTTCTTTGTCAGAAATACTAAAAGAACCGTCTCCCAAACACAAAACAAATGTGAAACCAGTTTGCAGTATTGTTAATGCAAGAATAACTGTTGCCCCGGAGGATGTAGGCATATTTTCTTGTAATTCATCTTGGGTCAAACGAAATGCACGAATAATGTCGTCGTGGTCATTTGGAGAAGAAACTTCTTTTTCCAAGAAATTCTTAAGAGTTAAATATCCATTTTTTCCAAGAAATTTGGCGGCATAATCTCCATTGTGACCATCATATACTCCGACAGATGTTACCTTGCCAACCCCTTGTATATAGTCCACAATGTATTGGTCACTGTCTTCCATGTTGTGTCGTGTTCCTTGAAGACTCACTTTTTGGAATTGTGGAGAAAGTCCTGACGAAAGAGTCTCAAGTGATGGAGACTCAACTAATTGAACTTCAACTATTTCTGGTTCAATTGACGAACACCCGACTAAGTCTGATTCAATTGATAATGAACAGACTAATACTGGTTGAACTAAGTGAACTTGTGCGTGTTCCAACAGTTCATCTCTGTGCTGCGATTGCAACTTAGCGGTAAGTGGGAGAAGAAACGTGTTTGCCATTGTTTTGTATATGTTTATATTTGTTATGTAATAATAATAATTTTATATTTCAATTTTTTATTTGCTTGTTTTTTTCAATAAAAATGAAAAAAATATATTAAAGTGAACTACTGTCCGTGAGTACTGTCCGTGAGTACTGTCCGTGAGTAGTGTCCGTGAGTAATTTTATATATAATAAAAATATATTTAGGACAAAAAATAGAAAAATATATATTTTCGTAACTATTTATAATTAATAACCTATTAATTTAACTAATTTTAAAATCTACCAATCGCAATCATTAAAATTGTGGTTGTTACTAAATCCTGAATTACATACGATAACATCTGGTTGACAACGTTGAGATTCTGTAGCATAAAATTCACTATTTGTCATACCCCACCTATCCATAATCCCAAACCGCTGAGTCCAACGGTGAAAGAATATTGAAAGATCTTCATTCTGAGGTGTTTCTTCTTTGTTTCGAATAGGCATATTTGATGAATTCTTTTTAAAAAGTAAAGGAAAAAGAATATAAAAATTTCAATTTTTTTTTTACAATTAAAAAGTTTATAATTTAAAGAAAAAATAAAAGAGTAAACAAATAATAATTAAATGTCAAATAACTATAGACTAGATATAGAACTTTGAATAAGAATGAAAAGGTTACTTTTAGTTAAAATAGTATAAAAAACCGTAGTCAAAATGGTGATAATACAATTGTTAAATCAAATTCAATATAGAAATTTATCAAAAAAATTGAGTAAATCTAAAAATGAAAATAGTATAAAAACAATTGCTGGAAATAGTTATAAATCAATTTGTTATTATTTTAAAAGTGAAATCATCAAATGGTAAAGAATGATATGATAAAATTATATACTTACAAAACGCATTTGCGATATAATTAACTGAGGCAGTTTCACATTAATTACCGCATCTTAAAATGTATTTAACGGAACCTGATAAAATACCAAATGATAACGAAAGGATATTGGCAACCGAAGTAGTATGTAAGCGGTGGGTATGAAAACAATCGAAACGATAAGTGTAAATAAGTATAAAGATGATTCTTTTTAATTTTTTTTATTATTAACTTTTCGAAATTGTTTATATTTGGTTTAATATGATTATCAGTATAATAAAAAGAGGTATTATTTGTTGTATAACCGGTTTAATTATAATTTATATTATTATTATTTATATTTGAATTATAAACAATATTAATTTTGGAGTCAAAGAAAACTAAATTATTGTTCTTATTTTTTTAAAATGAAATAACATTTCCATAATATCAAAAGATATTTCATTGGATGTTATTTTAATATCATCTTCACATATTAAAACATAATCTTAATTCTTTTCAATAATATATTTCCAACAAAACATATGGGAAATAGTAAATGCAACTTAACCTCAATTAGATAAAATACCATTAGTTTAGTATTAACTATATTATTATATGGTTTTTTTTGTAATATAATTATATTTATTAACTTCTGTATAATTACAATCAAATGCCTTAATTTTATAAATTTTATTAATAATTTCATCAATTTAATTTAAACAACTATTCCGTGATTCTTTTCTTTCAGGTAAATTGATAAATAGAATCGGTAATTTATTATTTTCCATATATGATAATATAGATAGGTTAGATTTTTTTAAATCTAAAATATTATGTTAATTAAAATATTATTTCAATTAAAATGTAATATATTTAATGCGAACTATGTGTATAATTCGAACTATGTGTATAACTCGAATTATATATGGTTTTTATAACCAAAATAATCTTTGATATTTCTATAAACTACCCAAAGGATATAGAAAAATATTAGTTATGGGTATTGAACTATACCCAAGGCATATAACTACTCTTTTACCGAACTTTATTTTACATACAGAATTTTTTATACCAGAACCTTCAAAAGCAATACCTTAGTTTTGTTTGAGTTTAAGTTTATTTTTAATAACAGATAAATGAGTATTACTTGTATAATACAAACAGATGATGATATTCAATAATTTACCATTCTGTCTTACATTATCTTTATGTGGAGAGATATGATCATTTTTTTCATATTCATAAATACAAACTCCGCCTTGAATTATGGATAGGTCGTATGGATAAATTTGCATATCGGTAATGTTATTAACTTTTAATAAATTTTTATAAGAATAATAATAGTTTTTAAGGTTAGGTATTTTAAGAAAACATTCATTTTTACAGTAATTTTTTAATTTCTTCCAACTTTAATAAGACATTTATAATATGATAGTTTATTTTTTAAAAAAAATAAGAAGAATTTCGTCAAATAAATCTTTTGGAAAACAATTATCAATAAGTTTATAATTTTTATTCATAATATATAGTTATTCGAAATTTAAAATTATTATAGAATATATTTTTAATAAAAATTAAAATAATTTAAGAAAAAAATGTACAACATTCGTGAATCGAACACGAATCTCTCCCGTGGAGGGGAGTATTCAACCACTGAACCAATATTGTATTTATGCGGTCCCGACAGGACTTGAACCTGTGACCTAACGGTTAACAGCCGTTCGCTCTAACCAACTGAGCTACGGGACCTGATACTGACAACTTTTTTATTCTAATAAGTGAATTTGTTTTTTTTGCTGTATGTTGTCAAAAGAAATATAGTGCTCACGGAGAGGTTCGAACTCTCGACATCCGCATTATAAGTACGGCGCTCTACCAACTGAGCTACGCGAGCATATAAAATTGCTTGGAGTGG
>Ga0209713_10000881_pt1 | contig 17357 bp, 5 predicted proteins | sample ArcOceMetagenome_3_FD_187444 | JGI IMG/M metagenome (GOLD analysis project Ga0209713, IMG submission 187444) | Marine eukaryotic phytoplankton communities from Arctic Ocean - Arctic Ocean- Svalbard ARC20M Metagenome (SPAdes) (version 2) | ecosystem: Environmental > Aquatic > Marine > Oceanic... | reverse complement strand
CGTCATGTGGGTCGAGCTCTTCCAGATGGTCGTCAACCTCGCGCTGGTGATGGCGGCGCTGCTCTACTCGATGGAAGAGCGCTACGACGTCGTCCCGAGCCACCACGCCGCCGACGCCAACGCGACGGCCGAGGAGCTCAACAGGACGGTGTCGGCGTACGCGACGCCCGGCGAGTGGTGGTTCAACCGCACCGCCGAGGAGGCGCGCAACGCGACGGCGCTGCTCGAGTTCATGGACGCGCGCTTCACGTACGGCTGCGACGGCGACGCGCCCGACTCGTGGGGCTCCTTCTGGGAGGCCGTCGGCGACGAGATGGGCCGCGGCCGCGTCGTCGCGCGCATCCGCGAGAACGACTCGACCGGGCTGCGCGCCTTCGCGACGGTCGAGCTCTTCGTGCTGCTCTCGATCGGCGGCGTCGTCGGCACGCACGCCTACCACTGGCTCGTGCGCTGCCGCACCGTCACCAAGGTGAGGCCGGCGAAGCGCAACCCGCTCGGCAAGCTCAAGAAGCTCGGCGGCAAGGACGGCTCCGTCGGCGCGGTGCTGCTGAGCTGGATGACGGCGATGCAGATGTATGTCTGGTGGCGGAGCGTGTGGCTGTGGCACAAGGCGACGCCGTGGCGCGTCACGACGCTCCTCCACTTTTCGCTCATCCTCGCCGCCGCGCCGCTCCACCCCGTGCTGTGCCCGCCGCTCGCCAAGGCCTTTGCGTGCAGCATCGGCGAGACCCAGGAGCACTTCTCCGCGTGCCTGCTGCTGCTCGGCCTCGCGTGCCTGCTCGGCTGCGTGCGGCTGTGCGTCATGATCACGACCAAGGTGCGCGGGATGGGCATCCTGGTGCTGATCGCCATCAAGATGATCCGGAAGGACGCCGTCCGCTTCCTGGTCGTGTACATCTGCCTGCTGCTCGGCTTCACGCTCGCGCTCTACCCGACCTTCCGCGGCGTCGGCTCGTCGGCGTGGATGGACCTGCACCACCTCTCGCCCGAGAGCGGCGCCGAGCGCGCGCTGCAGATCCGGCTGTGGCAGCGCGTCGAGGGGACGATGGGCAACCTGTACCTCTTCCTGTACGGCGAGTTTGTGCTCGAGAACGTCATCGACTCGGCGCACCCGTCGCTGTCGGTGCCGCTCTTCGTGCTGTACACGGTGCTGATGGTCGTCGTGCTGCTCAACCTGCTGATCGCGATGATGAACCACTCGTACCAGGACCTGATCGAGCAGCAGCGCACGCGCTGGACGTGGCTCCACGCCGAGTACGTGCTGCAGTGCGAGCACACCTGGCTCGGCGTCTACCTGAAGCACCTGCAGTTCCAGGACGTGGAGGCGCTCACATGGAGCCGATGCCGATGCTGGATGCGGCCGATGCTCGGCTGGATGCACTCGCGCAACCTGGGGTACACGGTCGCCGAGGCGACGCGGCCGCAGGCCTTCGACCCCGATAGGGTCGGCACCGACAAGTCGACGTCGCGGCCGAAGCCGCCGCAGGGGCGCCCGGTGCAGACGTGGTTTCTGCAGATGGAGGTGCTCGACGAGAGCGCGCGCACCGACCTCGTCGAGTCGCTACACGCGCTCGCGAAGCCGGGCACCTACGGCAGCGAGCGCGTGCGCGAGCCGCTGGTGAAGCACCTCAGGGAGCTCGTGCAGGACGCCGTCGAGAGCGCGAGGATAGAGCCGAGCCACATCAACGGCGGCGTCGGCGGCGGCGGTGGCGGCGGCGGCGGCGGCGGCGGTGGCAGCGCTGGTTGCGGCGGGGGCGGCGGGGGCGGCGGCAGTTGCAGCAGCGGCGTTGTCGAGGCGTCGGCTGGCGTTGGCGCGGCCGTCCAGAAGGCGCTCGCCGAGGCAAAGGACGCCCTCGTCAAGCAGGATGAGCGGCTCTCGGCGCTCGAGGCGGCGCTCAGACGGGGCGAGGAGGCGCGGCGCGCCGCCGAGAACGAGCAGAGCGTCATCCTCAAGCGCCTCCTCGCGCAGTCCTCGGCAGCTGCGGCAGTGGCAGCGGCTACGGCGGCTGTGGCAGCGGCGGCGAAGACGCCAGACGGCGGCGTCGGCTTTGTCGGCCGCAGCCCCGTGTCGCCGGGACCCGCGCCACGCGCGCCGCGCTCGCCCTCGATGCCGAAGCCCGTCAACCCTCCGCCGCCGACGTACCACGTTGGCGCTGGCACGCGAGCGATCCAGCGCGACAACAGGAACGGCGCCCCCAAGCAGCCGCCTGACGCCGAGAGAGGGGGCGGCGAGCTGCGCGCGTGACGGTGCACGTCATGTTCATGCACCATATTACATGTTGTGTGTTCATACTGTATGTCCTATTTCATAAACCGTAGTACTCGAATGTTGTGTCCACAAAGCGCCCCTCGAGTATGACGACGAGGTCGGCCGGCATATCGGGCGGCTGCTCCTCGGACCTGACCTTGCGCTTCCTCGAGGATGTGGCTGGCGGCTGCGGCGCTGCTGTTTGCGCCGCTGATGCCCGCGCGTAGCACAGCGCCGCCTCCTCGGCCGTCGCGAAGTAGCCGAGGTGCACGAACTTGCTGCCGCGCTCCTCGGCCGTCGCGAAGTAGCCGAGGCTGAGGTGCTGGCAGTCACGCTTCACCTTCGCCTGGTAGGGCTTGCTCTTGCACTTGTGGCGGCTGTCGCAGCTCACGCCCGTGTAGCCCGTGCGGTTGCTCTCTGATCGCAGCAGCGTCAGCCCCTCCGCCTCCGCCTGAGCCAGCGCCTCCTCGGCCGTCATGTCTGACAAAGCGAGCGCTGCTGCTGCAGCTTGCGCCTCTGGCGTCCTCGCGTAGCACAGCGCCGCCTCCTCGGCCGTCGCGAAGTAGCCGAGGTGCACGAACTTGCCGCCGCGCGTCACCCGCGCTAGGTAGGGGTTGATCTTGTTGCGGCTGTCGACGGCCACGCACTTGAAGCCCGTGCTGCTGCTGTCCGATTTGAGCAGCGTCAGCCCCTCCGCCTCCGCCTGCCGCAGCGCCTCCTCCGCCGTCAGTGGCGGTGGCGGTGCTGCAGCCGCATGTGTCTCTGGCAACCGCGCGATGCTCAGCGCCGCTTCCTCGGCCGTCGCGAAGTAGCCGAAGCGCATCGTCTTGCCGCCGCGCTTCACCTGCGCCTGGTAGGGCTTGCTCTTGAGGCTGCTCTTGAAGCTCACGCTCTTGTAGCCCGTGCTGTTGTCTGCAGATCTCAGCAGCGTCACCCCCTCCGCCCCCGCCTGTCGCAGCGCTGCCTTGGCCGCGCGTGACAGCGACATCAACCACCCAGAACCGCGCAAGAGGGGCTTGTCGCGTCGTCGTGCGTCGGCTGCGCCGAGCCGAGAGCGCTACATATCCGCGCGCCCACGCCATGTTTGTGCTCACTGCCGGCCTCCTCGTCCTCGCGACCACCACCCCTCCGCCGGGCCCTGAGTGCGAGCACGGTGTGCCCGTGGAGAACCAGAGCAGCCCGTCGGGGCCCGACTGCCCAGGCCGTCTCGTCGTTCACGACGCCACATGCACCGAGCCGGGCTCGGCGGAACCATGGAAGGCGCGGCCCAACTTCCATCCGGGCAGCAGGTGTCACGGCGAGAACGATCCAAACGGTGTCATGTGGTTCAACGGAGTGTACCATCTCTTCTTTCAGGACCACGTGGGCGGCGGCACCGTCGGAGGCCACTTGGCGTCCAGCGACCTGGTGAGCTGGAGGCGCCTACCCATCGCCATCTGGAATAACAAGTGGTACGACAAACAGAACGTCTGGACCTTCTCCGCGACTCTTGTCAACGGCACCCCAACCATGGTCTACCCAGGGCTCCTCAAGCCAAACGCAAGCCTCGGTGGCTGCAGGTCGGAGTGCATGACGCACTCCGTGGCGCTGCCCGCCAACCTTTCGGACCCTTGGCTGATGGACTGGATGAAGCCCGAGTACAACCCGACCGTGGTCGGGGTGAATCGAGATCCGAGCACCGCTTGGCAGACAGCGACTGGCGAGTGGCGCTACACGGATGTCGAGCAAAAGATCTTCAGCAGCCTCGACTTCAAGAGCTGGAAGGTCGTGGGCCGGATGGACGGCTTTCCGGGAGGCGAATGTCCCGACTTCTTCGAGACCCCACCGACCTGTGCAGGCTGCGACGACACCAACACGTCGGCCGTTCAGCCAACGCACGTGCATGCGACGACCCACTATCAGCTCGGTGAGTACTCGGACGGCGAGCCACAGACCACCGGCTCCTGGCTGCCTTTTGCCAACTGGACCGACGGCCAAACGCCAGACGTCAGCGAACTTGCTCTGGACGGCGGAGAGAAGGACAACTTCTACGCCTCGAAGAGCTTCTGGGATCCGAGCAAGCGGCGTCGAATCCTCTGGGGCTGGATCAAGACGGCGAATGTCCTTGAGCCCACGCAGGGCTTCAAGGCAGGCATGTGCCCCGGCGTCGGTCAGGTCATGACCAACACCAACTCGTTGCCACGTCACGTCACGTATGACCCGCAGCTGCAAAGACTTCGATTCTTCCCTGTCCCTGAAATGGAGCAGCTGCGCCAGGGCAAGCTGGCGCACGGCACGCGCCAGTCGATCAAAGGTCCAACCCCTTTGCTCCCATCCAAGGCTGCGCAGTCTGAGGTACGCGTGAGGTTCGCGGTGCCCACGCGGCCGGCCCGACTGGGTGTTTCCGTGATGGTGGGCGCCAGCGCCGTGCAGGACGGAGAGACTGCCTTTGCGATCGACATCTTCATGGACTTCGTTCCCGCCACCAGCTCGGCAGCCACCAAGTGGACAGTCAACGCTGGATACAACTCCAGCAGCATGATGTGCCCGAGCTCGACCGATGGAGAAGGCGCAGAGCGTGCGCGTCGCCAGGGCGTCCCATGCCCGAGCAAGACGGGCCCGCTTTGGCTGAAGGCGGCCGATGAGGTCTTGGACTTTGCCGTGTGGACCGACAACACGGTGGTCGAGGCGTTCTTCATGAACGGACGCTCCGCCTGGGCCATTCCCCTGCCCTGCGCTGCGGTCAGCCTAGCTGCCAGTGGCGGGGGAGGCGTGAGCGTCTTCGCCGACGGCGATGGCGCGACGCTCCTCAGCGCCACGGTCTTTGGCGTCGGGTCCATTGTTTACGATGAGGTGGGTCCATCCTAGCTCCTCGTCGTAACTGAAATGTTGACAAAGCAGATAAACGCCACTCTCACGACACGCGATACACACTGCGCGCTGTGGACGACGGATGTGTAGCACACCTAACATGGCCGTCGAGGGGGTCGGCATACTACCGTAGTTCAAGCCACTGCCCTCCCTCTCATCGTTCGCTCAGAAATTCTCCTTGTGCAGGCGGAAGACGGTCTTGTCCTTGTCGGATTGCTTCTCGCACTGCTCCTTGAGCGCCGCGGCGATCATCGGCGCTCCGCAGAAGACCACGCCGATGTCCTCGCGGCCGTACTGGGCGGCGAGGTCCTTGAACTCCTTCTCCCAGTTGGGGCGGCCCGCCTTGAGCGTCAGGTACGGCTCCCCCGTGTCCGGGTCCTTGGTCGCCTGCAGCGCCTTGATCATCTCGTTCTGGGGACTCGAGGGGCCGCCCCCCTTGAGCTGCTCGGGCTTGGCGCCCGTGAGGTAGAGGGTGATCGTCAGCGTGCGGTTGTTTTCGGAGACCGAGCGGAGTTGGTCCTGCACCTGCGCGAGCTCGGCGCTGAGCGCCGCCGGGTTGGCCTGCACCGACGCCGGGCGGTCCCACTGCGTCGCGCCCGTCATCGCGTTGGTGTAGTAGGCCCGGCCGGAGCCCGGGTCCTTGGTCTCGCTCCAGCCGGGCGGCAGCTCGTCGGAGGGCACGTCGGCGCTCGACGCCCTCTTGTGCAGGTCGGCCGCGCGCTTCTGCAGCATCTTGCGCTCGGACTGGTTGCCGCCGTAGTACTCGTTGTGCACGAGCTCCTGCGCCTTGAGCTCGGGCAGCATCACGAGCAGCCACTTGAAGGTGGTCAGGTCGGAGAGGCGCGCCACCCAGAAGAAGTGCAGGTTGTTGGGGCGGAAGCCCTTCTTCCACCGGTAGCCGACGACGCCCTTCATGATCGACGCGCACGGCGTGACGCCGATGCCCGCGCCCACCAGCATCGCCGCCTTGTACTGGAAGACGTGCTGCGACGGCGCGCCGTGCGGCGCGTCGACGCGGAAGAATGGCTTGCCGTCGGGGCCGATGACCTTGCCGAGGGTCGTCACGCCCGTCGTCGGGTTGCGCGTCGCGAGCTCGACCTCGCCCTCGTTGTTCGGGTCGAGCAGCTTCAGGTAGCGCGAGACCTTGTTGGTCCACGCCATCGGCGCCGGCATGACGCGGATGTTGACCTCGAGCACCGGCTCGTCGGGCGCCGACGAGATGGTGAAGGGGTGGTACTCTTGGAAGCCGTTCCAGCTCGACGTCTCGACGGCGGGGCAGCAGAGGTACAGGTAGTGCCCCTCCATGTACTGGACCGGCTTGACGCCCTTGTCGTCGTAGCCGTTGTCGAACTGCAGCGTGATCACGTCGGGCTTGCCCGGCTTGCCCCAGAAGTAGACGCGCGCGAGGGCGATGCGCTGCTTGCCGCGGTAGAAGACGCGCACCATCCGGTCGCCGGCGTACGGCGCGAGCGTGAAGAGCGCCCAGAACCACCAGACGGGGCCGTGCAGCAGCAGCAGCACAAACCACGCGACGAAGAAGTGGTGCGCGTACCAGAACGTCTCGTAGTGCGAGCGCTTCACCTTGTCGTTGGCGGCGGCGTAGATGACCATCATCACGAGCAGCAGCAGCTGGCCCGTGAGGCCCGCCGAGATCCCGTGCACGATGACCTTCTCCTGGTCGGGCACCGAGACAAACGCCGAGCGCCCCGGCGCGTCGGCCGACCAGCCCATGTGCAGCGCGTTGCCGACGTAGACGTGCGAGCCGTAGAAGAAGTTGTAGTACGGCGCCTTGGCGTAGTTGCAGTAGTGGGCGGTGGCGTGGCCGAAGACGGACGCGAAGATGAAGTACTTGGCGCACGCCTTGTGGAAGACGATGTTCTTGTCGAGCGGCAGCACGTACGGGATCCACCAGAAGCGCGCGCCCTTGAACGACGAGATGTCGTGCAGGTAGCGCACGCCCTTGCGGAAGACGGGCATCAGCATCACCGCGCAGTTGAGGTTGAGCAGCTGCCCGAAGCCCTTGGCGTACGGGTACGCGAGGCCGCAGCCCCTGTCCTGCATCAGCTCGTTGGCCGGGACGGGGCCCTGCGCATTGGGGGCCGTCTCGGCGCACGGCACGAGCAGCGTCGCGTCGTCCGCCTTCGGGCACGCGAAGAACTCGACGCCGCGCAGCGCCCTGCCGGTGGGCGACTCCTTGTGGCGATAGTACGCCTCGACGTAGAGGACGACGTTGAGGAGGGTGTACCACGTCAGGAAGACGACGCGCACCAGGTTGCCCTTCTCGAAGAGCTCGCGCGGCTTCTTCGCGAGCGCCGCGAGAAAGTCGCCCGGCGTCGGCTGGTAGCCGCCCAGGTCCTCGGTCTTCTTCTTGGCCGCGCTGTCCTCGCCGAACCACTTCCAGCCCCACTCCTTTGCGGTCGGCTTCTTCGCCTGCGTCGCGACGGCGTTGAGCGCGGCCGCGTACACGCAGAAGAACGACGCGAGGAGCGGCGGCATCAGGTTGGAGTCGACCGCCGCGTAGAACCCGGGCAGCGCGAGCAGCCCGTACCCGACCGCGCGCGCCGTCCACAGCCACGGCATCACGAGCACCTGCTCGCGCATGAACGTGTGACACTCGAAGGCAAACATGCCGCCGCCGCCAAACAGGCAGACCAGGATCATGAGCGTGCCCTGCGGCGAGGGAAAGGTGATCTGGCTGTTGTTCTCGTCGACACCGTCGCGATACTCCGCCATGACGATCATGATGAAGGAGATGTTCACCATCACCGCGCACGTGATCAGGCCGACGTTGCGGGCGTAGTGCGGGATCGCGCGGAGACGATGCTCCATCGGGGTGTCCTCCTTCTTGTCCTCCTTTTTGGCACCGCCGCCGCCGCCGCCGCCGCCGCCGCCCGCTGCTGGTGGCGGCGCGCCGCCAGCCGGGGGAGGCGGGCCGGCGCCACCAGGCGGTGGCAGGCCGCTCGGCGGCGGCGGGCCGAGGCCGCTCGGCGGCGGCGGGCCGGGGCCGCCTGGTGGTGGTGCGCTGTAGCCTCCTGCTCCGCCGGGCGGAGGCGGCAGGCTGGAGAAATTGTTACCGGCCGCCCACGGCTGCGCAGGCACGGTCGCGTTGGCTGGCATCCGGATGGCCACGTCGAGGTTGCTCAGCCCCTTCTGCAGGTTGCGCATGTTGGTGGCCTTGGACGCGGCGATGCTCTGATACTTCGGGTCGCTCATCGCAGCGCTGCGCGCGTCCGCGCCGACCGGGCCCGGCGCGCGCGTGCCGGTGCGCGGAGGCGGGGCGGGCAGCGGCTTGCCGGCGCCGCCAGCTGGCATCGCCGGCGGCGTCCACTGCACGGCGCCCGTGACGGTGTTCCAGAAGTAGGTGCCCTTCGCGTCGTCGACCTTCTGCCAATTCGGTGGGAGGGCCTCCATCGCGGCGGTAGGTGACGCTCACCGAACCGATTAGTCTCGCCGGCTTCGGTGATTGGCCGCGCGGTGCCAGCAATCGTAGCGAGCGGCGAGCCGCGGCAAGGCGGCTGTCGCTTGACCCTCTGGCGGCAGGCCTACCTGCCTGGCGCTGGTGCGACTTGCGGGGGCAGCGCTGCGTGATAATGCACCGCCGAAGGGCCAAAGGCCGCCAAGTCTTTGTCGCGGAGCCGCGCGGGGACAGAGCCACCAGCCGAATCGGAGCGCGTGGGTTCGATGTGTCGGTGTTGTGGTTAGCTAGCTCCTCGACCAGGTGACATCTTGCTCACAGGTTGCAGCAGTTTGAGCCTAGGTTCCCAGCTACCTACAAGCTAGAGTACGAACATAATCGCATTCACACCACAGCTGAATTGAAAATAGTGCGGCGATCGTCAACCTCCTGCGCAACATCACAACATGGCACCGACCTCCCTCAAAGCCGGCGCCTACCTCTCGTACGCCGCGGCGTGCTGCTTCGCCCTGTCCGGCCTGTGCTTCCTGGCCGGCCTCGGCGAGGAGCGCGTCATCATGGGCATCAACGACGCCCACGTCGACGTCAACAACCACACGCAGATGGTCAAGCTGTGGGAGGCCCGGCGTGCGGGCAGGCCGGGCTACCTGGCCGGCGACTTCTTCGAGGTGATGGGCTGGCTATTCGTGATCCCGCCGGTGCAGGCGACCGCCACCATGCTGGGCGGCGCGCAGCGGAGTGCCACGGGGCTGTTCACCTACTCGTTCATCGCCACAGCCATGATCAACATCGTCGACTTCACGTTCAACGCGGGCGCGGTGACGGTGACCGACTCGTGGTCCATACCCCTGTCCGAGAAGCCGACCGGGGTCAACTGGCACCCGTGGCGCCAGGACCCTCTGTGGCACGACCACGACGACGAGCACTTGCTTCCTGGCGTCGTGCACGACGAGACAGACTGCGACGCGGCCTGCACGGTGGCGGGCGATGAGTCTGACGGTGCTGGCGGTGATGAGTCTGGCGACTGCCTCACCCACGAGCACATGGCGGAGTTTCGCTGCGCGGCGTGCGTCGCCTGCCACGACCACGACGGCGACGGCGTGCACGACCACCTGCACTCCGAGCACGACGACGTGCTCGACGCGATGTCGTCTCTCGTCGAGCACGCGCACATGGAGCCCATCAAGCCCGAGCACACCCTGGGCGCGTCCGACGACCTGGACCTCGTGCCGTGGTTCACCCCGCTCCAGTCGCTCGAGCTCACCTACCGCATGGCCAGGTCGCGCGGCCTGTGGCTCCAGGCGCTCGACATGCTCCTCCTGACCATCGGGCTGATGTGCTGCGCCTTCCTCGTCAGCGGCACGAGGGCGCTGTCGCCGGCGTGGAGGAACGCCACGATCCTGTTCGTCGCCTTCACGGCTGCCGGCTTCTTCGCTGGCCTCGCAAAGGCAGTCGAGTTTGGAGACTCAAAAGAAGGCATCCTCCGGCCGATCTCGGGGCTCTACTTTCTGTTCGTGACGGCCGTCCTGCTGCCGAGCTGGCTCGTGTGGCTCGGCCGCGAGATGGCCGGCAACGACGGCAAGGAGTTCGGCGCCGTCTTTTCCATCCACGAGGAGGCGAAGGGCGGCACCGAGTTGTCGGCGGTCTCTCAGATGGCTGGGGTGCCGGTCTGAGCCTGGGTCTGTGACCAGCCAGGTGACCAGCGCACACGCGCCCGGATCTGATATTCAGCGCGGAGGCGCGCACTTGTGAGCTCTTCAGCTTGCCTTGTGGTGTGGGCACTGTGTGTCCTTAACGTAAACTCAATCATCATCGGCGCAGAAAACCAAAGATCGCGGAGGGGGTAACATCAACGCACGGTGGCAGCCTTGCATGCACGCAGATCGGCGGGCCATCCTTGTGCGCCCGTCTGTCCCGCAGCCGCAGCCTGAGAAACCAGGACCTTTGCTCAGCAGATGCATCGCGGCGGAGTCGTCGTCGACGATGACGAGGAGCTTCTGCTGCTGCCGCAGGACAACCAGCCTAAGCATGCACGACGTCGAGGCGGATGCCAGATGTGGCTGGCAGCGGCACGCTGGCACCTGATGTCCTGCACCAAGGGTTGCTTGCTCTCTTTGATGCTTTTGTGTGCAGCTCTCATCTCATATACACAATTGAGCGGCCTTGGGAACGACCAGGTACACCGCCTCGAAGGTGAGGTTCAATCGCAGAAAACACAGCTCGAGCGGCTGCAAACCCAATTGGCTCGGGCTGCAACACCAAACACAGGCCCGAACAGGCCGTGCATCGACAAATGGGAGGTGCAGTATCCGGCTGAGATCGACGTATGGAACGGGCACTCCTGCATGTGGAAGCAGATGTGGGGACAGTGCGGCCAGTTTGTGCGGCAGTGCAGGCGCACGTGCGGCGAGTGCGCGGGTGCTAGCTCTGACGACGAGGACGATGACAGTGGGCCCGCATCCAAGGCGGAGGAAGATGCAGAGCATGAAGCTGACGCTGACGCAGAAGAGGCGGCCGACAGTCCATCGCCACCACCAGCCTCAGCTCCATCCACTGCTCAAAAGCCGCAACCGGGTGAGGCACAGCAGCCACCCTCGGGAGAAGACAGTGAAGCGCTTCTGCAGGCATTGCTGGCACGCGAACAGGCCGCCAGACCAAGACTTGCGTCCATGGCTGCAAGCACGACTGCTGCAAAGAGCAGCTCAGGCTCGGATGATGGTCCCGAGTCCGGTGGCGGCAAGAGCAAGGACGAAGGTAGCACCGAGGAGGGCGAAGATGACGACGACGAAGATGACGACGCAGAAGCGTCGTCGTATGATCACGCTCCTTCTGCCACCGTTCCTCGCGCGCACCCTACAGTCTCTGGAGGGATCGAGGCTGCTCGTCTGCGATACGTCTTGGGAGATAGCAACACTGTCGTGTCCGCTGGGTCGGAGTGCGGCGTCCCAACACAAGCCCCCGCTGCGCTCAAGGGCCTCGAGCTGGGAGTGTTTGCCACCAAGAGCTTTGGTGTCGAATCTCGTAGCTACGCGACCGTCACATACCTCTCGAATGTGATCAGTGTGCAGCCAGGCGAGGTCCACCACTACCAGCACGCTCTGCAACTCCAACGACCAGCCGAGGGGGCCCGTGGCATCGCCAGCTACGTGGTGGAGATCCTCGAGCAGGTCGGCTCGGAGCTGCGACCCGCGCCTGAGGCCGCGCTCTATCTCAAGGGGTTTGCCCTGCAGCAGCGGCCGGCTGCTGGCCGTGAGGCGCAGAGCTGCGCTAGTCGGCCCTTGCTGTATGCAGGCGAGGGGGCTCGAGGCGTGGAGGTCGCATTCCCGCACCCGTTTGTCCTTGAGACCAACGAGGAAGCGTGGGACGCCAAGCTGCACGTCGTGCGCACCGACGGGCTCTCTGTGCCGCCCGATGAGGCCCGCCAATGCGTGTGCATGCGCTCCACCATTGGCTCGACGCGATGCTGCCCACACAGCTGTGTCTACCCGGTTGCCACTGAGGCCCGGACCAAGCCTGCACAGTATCGTCTGTCGCTCGTCGTCACGTGGCTCGTCGGCGTCGTCGGCCTCGACCCTGCCAACGTCATCACACCTATTCACGCGGCGTGGCTGCCATCTGGTCCAGAGCCGGTTGAGGCGGCCTCGCGGACAGGCGAGCGCCTCGACATGGCGTGTATACCGGGGCGGACCCTGCAGACGGAGTTCGATCTGCCTGCCTGCTCGTCGTCAAGACACCCCACGTGCACCCACAGCAGTGCGGGGCCATGGAGGGGCGTCGACGAGTCGTCGCAGCTTGTCCTGGCGCTCGGCGTCTCGAGCGCACGTGCAAGCGGAATGTCCTTGTGGACGCGCGCCAAGCAAGAGCAGAAAGAGCGGCTACTGAGCAACGCCTGCGGTCAGGATCACACGGTGCGACGCATCGTGCCTTGCATATTCGCCACAGGGGAGCTCCTGTCGAGTGGCAGCACGCTGCAGGTCCGGACCGACTGGAACACCTCCCAGCATGTCCTCGGCGCGGACGCGGGCTTTCTTCTGTGGGTTGCACGAAAGTAAAGCCGTAGAGCAGGTGCGCGTGTATACAGGTAGATGCGTCTCAATTTCATTCAAGAGACCGGTATTAATCTCGCCTCAACATCTCACGCCAACAGCCGTGTCAATATCCCTATGTCAACTCTCAACGCTCTCTCTCAACAGCTCTCTGTCTCTCTCGTAAAGTAGCAGCATGCGCCTGGTCACCGTGTGGCCGCCCTGTGGCTCCCCACGGTTGCTGGCCGTGTTCACGTGTCACCTGGGCGGAGGTATGGTGTGTGGTGTGGTGTGTACAGTCGCGCGTCCCGTCATCACGAGAGCCCCCACGCGCCGCCGCCGCCACCGGCGAAGTTGGTGCCTATTTTGTTGAGGTTCTGGTGGTTGCGGACGAGCTTGATGAGCGGCCGCTTGTCGAACTTGCCGTCGCGCAGCTTCTCGTTGAGCGCCGCCTTGGGGATCTCGACGTGCAGGTACTTGAGGAGGTCGACGAGCTTCGCCTTGTTGAGCTCCATCAGCTCGGGCTCGTCGAGCTTCTTGAGCGACTCGTACATGGCGATCTTGGCGGCGTCCATCTTCATCGACGTCATCATCGTGTTGTTGGCGGCGGCGAGCTTCGAGAGCTTGGCCGTGTGGTCGATGGCGCCGCCGCTCTGCTTGATCGCCTCCTGCAGCGAGCGCATCCACTTGCGCACCTCCTCGTTGGACGACGCCGACAGGATGGTCGTGACGGGCTTGTTGTCCGAGGCGCCGATCGACTGTATGCAGAAGCAGTGCGGCTTCTTCGTCTTGTCGGTCATGAAGAGCTGCGCCGACGCGTTGAGCAGCACGAGCCCCTTGGGCTCGTCGAGCGTCGCCTGCGGGCCGTCGTAGTAGGCGAAGGTCGCGGGCCGCCCCTCGGTCGGCTGCGTCAGCACGAACCACCTCCGCTTCCACGACATCGACGCGAGCTTGCTCACCATCTTCGACATCTGGCGGCCGCCCTGCTTCATCAGCCAGCCCGAGGTGGGCGCGCCCGCCTTCATCCGCTTCAGCTGCGCGTTGAGCGCCTTGAGCCACGCCGTGCGGTCGGCCGAGGTGGTCGTGGCGCAGACGATGTCGTACTCGACCTCCTTCATCGACCACGTCAGCGTGAACGGGAAGCGGCGCTGCGCGATGAGCTGCTGGATGATCGGCGGCTGGTCGAGCTTCTTGCCCTTGAGCTCGGTGACGGGCGCCTTGCAGAGCGCGCCCTTGAGCGGCGTCGTCGTCGGCACGCGCTGGCCGCGCCCCTTGGTCTCGTACAGCGTGAACGCGTTGCCCTCGAGCACCGCCCAGCACTTCTTGGGCCGCTCCATCAGCAGCGCCTCGCCGTCCTTGGCCTTGAGCGCGAAGACCCACCCCTCGTGCTGGCCGCCCGGCAGGTTGCCGCGGCCGCCGCCCGCGTACCGCGCCACCGTCAGCAGGTGCTGCTCGCGCTCGGCCGCCGCGCCCGTCGTGAGCGAGTCGACGACCTTGTCGCCCGACAGCTCCGCCTTCTCGACGGCGATGACGATGTCGCCGATGCGCAGCAGGTCGTCCTTGTCGGCGAGGCCGCCCGCGGTGATCACCGTCACCATGTTGCCGTCGTTGAACTGCACGCCGGTGCTCGCGACCGTGTAGCCCTTGCAGCGCTTGACGCCGCCGCTCGCCTGCACCGAGAAGTCGAAGTCGTTGCGCAGGATGATGTCGATGATCTCCATCTCGGGGTCGTCGCGCAGGTCCTTCTCGAGGTCCGCCTGCTTCTGCTTGCGCAGCGCCTCGCGCCCGAGCCGCTCGTTCTCGATCTCGGCCTCCCAGTCCATCAGCATCTGCTCCTCGGGCGTCAGCTTCTTGTGGTTCTTGCTCGGCAGCCCCGCCTCGTCGTCCTCGTCGCCGTCGTTGTCGCCCTCGACGGCCTGGCCGGGCGGCTTGTTCTTGCGCCGCTGCGTCGGCACGGCCTCCTCGTCGTCCTCGTCGCCCATGCCGTCGCCCTCGTCCATGTCGCCAAACTTGGCCTTGTTGCGGCGGCGCTGCGTCGGCGCGGCCTCCTCGTCGTCCTCCTCGTCGTAGGCGTCCTCGTCGCCCATCGCGCCGAACGCGCCGTGCTTCTTCTTGCCGTGCTTGCGCTGCCCCGGCGCCGCCTCGTCGTCCTCGGAACCGCCCATCCCGTCGTCGTCCTCGAAGGCGAGGATCTTGCCGCGGTTGCGGTTGGCCTTGCCGGTGCGGCGCTGCTTGCCCGCCTCGGCCTCGTCGAGCTCGTCGTCGTCGAAGCCGTTGATGTCGCCGAAGTCGATGATCGCCGCCGCCTTCTGCCGCCCCTTCTCCTTGCGCGGGTCGCTCATCAGCGCGATCTTCGTCGGGTCGATGCCGAGGCCCTCCATGATCTTGTTGAGCGAGTCCTGCACCTGCGCGATCGCGTCGGTCAGCTCGGGCATGTAGCCCGACGACGCCTCCTGCGCCACCTGCATCGCCTTCTTGAGCATGATGTACGCCTCCTTCTCGCTCTTGCCCGCCGCGCCCCTGAGCACCTGCCTGAGGTCCTCGAGCGCCTTGCCCTCGACCTCGAGCCCCGCCTCGAGGTTGACGATCTCGACCTCCATCTCGCCGAGCTCGCGGTAGAGCGGCGCGAGCCGCGGCGACGACGTCGGCTTGAGCTTGGACTGCTCCCACTGCAGCACGAGCGCGTCGAGCTTCTCGCCCGCCTCCTCCATCTCGCGCCGCGCCATCGCGTCGCGCACGAGCTTGACGCCCGCCTTGTGCATCTGGATGATCTTGAAGACGCGCCGCGCGAGCCGCCGCCGCGTCGCGCGCTGCAGCTTGGCGGCCGCCTTGCCCCACACCTCGCGCCGCGGCTTCTCGAAGAACTTGACGACCTCCTCCTTCAGGTAGACCTTGGTCTTGCCCACCTGCATCATGTGGTCGCCGAGGATGTCGACCTTGCACCGCTTGCCCGCGAGCGTCTGCGCCGCCTTGGCGATGTTCTCGCACACGACCTTCGGCTCCTTGTCCTTGGAGATGAGCGCCGGCTGGTCGAAGGCGACGCAGCGGTAGCGGCGGATGAACTCGGCCTGCGGCATCGAGACGGGGTAGCCCTTCTTCTGGATCTCGACGACGGCGCCGACGCCCGTGTAGTTGAGCTGGCGCACGACGAACTGGCCGTCGAAGAGCGTCTTCTTCTTCTGGCCGTTTGGCTTGATGCAGCGGATGTACTGCTGCGCCGTCTGCTGCATCGTCGCCGAGAGCGCGCGCAGCGACGCGCGGAACGACGCGCCGACGGTCGCGCGCTTCTCGCCCGCCGCCATCGGCGGGAAGAGCGTCTGCACGAGGCGCGAGTCGGAGACCGACAGCACGTTGGCGAGGTCGGGGTGGAGCGTGCCGCGGTTCTTGTCCATCCAGCCGTAGGCCGTGTACATGACGGGGCCGGCGTAGTGCGTGAGCAAAAACTGCAGCCCGTCGTACTTCTTGTCGGTGGTGGCGGCGGTGGCGGCGCCGACCTGGACGGTGCCGCGCTTGCCGCGCTTCGGCAGCTCGAAGAGCTCGTTGCCCTTGAAGGACGCCGTCATCTTGTCGACGAAGTTAATCTCGGAGCCCTTGGGCACGGCGCACTCCTCGTCGAGCATCGCCATCACGCCCTTCGACTTGTGGTCGATCAGCTCGATCTGCTTCGAGTTGTCGGGGAAGGCGATCACCTGCACGTTGATCGCCTCGCGCTTGTAGTCGGCCTGCTGCAGCTTGACGAGCGCGTCCATGAAGTGCTGCTGCAGCTTCTCGTTGGTGAAGTTGATGCAGAGCTGCTCGAAGGTGTTGAACGCGAAGTTCTCGAAGCCGAAGATGTCGAGGAGGCCGATGAACTTCTCGTTGTCCTCCGAGATCTCGAACTTCTGGCCGAGCGCCGTGTTGCACTTCGAGATGATCCACTCGAAGGCGTTGACGTACACCGCCTTGGCGAGCGCGTCGCGCGAGTCTGCGCACTGCTCGGCCGTCAGCGGCACCGTGTACGACGACGAGCCCTTGCCCGTGTCGATGACCTTGGTCGTGAGCTTCGCCTCGAGCGCCGTCGGCACGACCTGCAGCAGGAAGGCGACGTCCTTGAGCACCTGCCCGTCGGCCACCTCGAACTTGTCGCCCTTGCCCGGCTTGAACGTCAGGTTGCCGATGAGCAGCACCGCCGAGTACGTCTGGAAGAGCATCGCCTGCTCGCTCGCGTTGAACATCAGCAGCTCGAGCTTGGCGAGCAGCCCGAGCCACTCCTCCTTGTCGTCGATCCCCGGCGCGACCGTCTCGCCCGTCGTGTACTTGTAGTCGGACGGCGCCGCGAGCAGCCCGAACTTCTTGCGCTCCTCGGCCGAGGCGCCCGCGAGCATGTGGTAGAAGATGTGGTAGTTGCGCTCGCCCTGCGTCGGCCCCACCACGCGCGACTTCTCGAGCAGGTACGAGCGCACCTTGCACGCCGCCATCTTGCCCGTGCCGTCGAAGTACACCGCGCACCACTTGCCGAAGCGCGACGAGTTGTTGTTGTACACCGTGCGCGCGTTGCCGAAGGCCTCGAGCATGATGCCCGACTCGAGCGCCTGCTCGGTCAGCTGCCCGCCGCTGCTGCTCAGCTCGGCGAGGCACGACATGCACATCTTGTTCGTCTCGGTCTTGCCTGCGCCCGACTCGCCCGAGATCAGGATCGACTGCGCCATCCGGCTGGCGCGGTCCGCCTCGCCCGCGAGCATGCCCGTGTAGGCGGCGTTGGTGATGGTGAAGACGTGCGGAGGCAGCGAGTCCGCCGGCATCTTGCGCAGCTGCGCGAAGGTCTCGACGGAGCAGGTCG
>Ga0209713_10000879_pt1 | contig 17371 bp, 8 predicted proteins | sample ArcOceMetagenome_3_FD_187444 | JGI IMG/M metagenome (GOLD analysis project Ga0209713, IMG submission 187444) | Marine eukaryotic phytoplankton communities from Arctic Ocean - Arctic Ocean- Svalbard ARC20M Metagenome (SPAdes) (version 2) | ecosystem: Environmental > Aquatic > Marine > Oceanic... | reverse complement strand
TGCGCGGCGCGCGCGGCGTCGTCAAGAGCGCGGGCCGCCAGTACGAGGTGGCCATCGAGGGCGACGAGCGCGGCGCGCCGCCGCGCAAGGTCAATCGCAACGAGGTGACGCCCTGCTGAGGCACAGGAGGGCGGGAGGTTTGGGGAGGAGGACGACGAGGGCGCAGGAGGACTGCGCACAGCTACGGTATGCACGGGCGTGAGATCGTCTCCGCCAGCACCTTGCAAGTCAGAACCAGCATTGTTACGGCGCGCGAGCCAGCGCGTTGTTCGGGCCGATCGTGGCTTGTTGTGATTGGGGATCGGGGCAGGGTGGGAGCGGGCGTGCGTGTTGCGACGTGAGAGTGAAGTTGATGCTATTCCAAGAAATTTCCTCATAACCAAACCAAATGTGTAATTTGTAAACGGTAGGTACTGGCCAGCCTGTCGGCCTGTCGGCCTGTCGGCGACAAACGCGGCGCGATCGCGACAACCCTCTCTCGGACGTACATCATCTCATCAGGCCACTCTCGGCCGCAGGCATCGCCTGTCTGCACGCGCGCCCAGCAAAAGCTCAGCGGCGCGCGCGCTTGGCGCCCGGCTTGGCGCCTGCGCCAAACTCGAGCGGGCCCGACGTGCGCGACGCCTTGCGCTTGGACGCCGAGCTGGCGGAGCGGCGCGCCGAGCCGCCGCCGCCCTGGCTGCCGCCGCCCTGGCTGCTTCCGCCCTGGCTGCCGCCGCCGCGACGGCCGCCGCGGCCAGGCGTGCTGGCGCCGGCGCGCTGGCTGCCGGCGGCGCTGCGCGGGCTGCCGCCGCTGCGCTGGCTGCCGCGCGGGCTGTCGCCGCCGCCCGCGCTCGTCTCCGACGCGCAGGTCTCGTCGCCGCACGCCGACGGCGACGGCGGCGGCGGCGGCAGCACGGCGCGCATCCGCGAGCGGTTGTCGAGCGCGCCGAGGTGGCCGGCCTTCTCGAGCAGCTGCGCGATCTGCTGCGCGACGCCCGGCGTCGTCGGGCCGCCGCCCGCGCCGCCGCCGCCGCCCGCGCCGCCGCCGCCGCCGCACTCGACGCCGCGCTGCAGGTCCTTGTACGACACGCGCGCGCCGACGCCGCGCCGCCGCACGTACGCCACCGCCCCGTCGTACAGCCGCGCCGCCTCGTCGACCTCGGCGTCGTTGACCGCCGTCGCCGCCTGCGCCGCGCCGCCGCTGCCGCTGCCGCTGCCGCCGCCGAGGCCGAGCGCGTGCGGGTCGGGGCGCGGGCCGAGGCACGAGAGGTCGACGTTGTAGCCGCCGCTCGGCGCCTCCTCCTCGCCGCCGAGCGGGTGCGAGATCTCCTCGAAGCCGTCAAGCTGCTCCGACAGCAGCTCGACGCCGAGCGAGTGGTGCGGGGTCGTGATCGCGGGCCCGATGCCCAGCCGCATCGGCCGCGAGGCGAAGCGCAGCCCGCAGCCGCCCGGGGCGGGGTCGAAGCCCTGGGGCTCGTACTCGTTGGGCGTGCCCTCCTTGTACGTCAGGTGCATCGAGAGCCAGTACTGGTCGGGCAGCTGCGGCATCGTCTGCAGCAGCACGACCATCTGGCGCAGCATCATGCTCGACAGCTTGAGCAGGTCCTGCTGCGTGAGCGGGCGCAGCGCGGAGGGCTTGGCGACGGAGCGGGTCGACTCGCCGCCCGCATCCTTGGTGAGGTTGATCGTGTTGTTCTCCCCGACCGAGAGCGACCACGCCTCGATGGTGTTCTCGCCCTCGGCGTCCGCCGACACGACCAGCACGCAGCGGTCGAGGAAGCCCCGCTTGAGCGCGTCGAAGACGCCGTGGTCCATCCAGTCGATGATCGCCTTGGCGTTGGGGTGGAGGTCCTCCGACTCGAGCACCCAGCAGTGCGTGCCGCCCACGTCCTTGATCGAGAAGTTGCCCGCGTCGAACATCCCGCGGAGGTACGCGATGGAGGAGATGGAGACGCGCATGATGTTGCGGGTGAGTGCGATCGACTGCTGCTCGGTGATCTGGGTCTGGGCCTGGGCGGTGGCGCATGTGGTGGAGCACATGGTTCGGCGTGAGGTGACGCGAGTCGTGGGATCGGAGCGCTTGCTTGGCCGAAAGGCTCCTTGTCGAAGAGGTGGCGCGTCGCATCTCTGCGCTGATTTGCACCCTTTACAAAGGTGCCCCGGGACGAGTTTCCGCAGTTCGTGCGTGTTGAGCCTCTCCAGGGGTGCGTTGCGGCGGCGCACTCTATACAGAGAGAGCGGCGCATGCACAAGTATGCGGCGGCAAGAGTTGGCGAGTTGCGTGCGTCGGTGATGACGATCAGCCTCTGGCTGCCAGCCCTCGCCGCCTTCCACCTCGCGCCGCACCCACGACGACCCGCGACCACCACCACACGCCACCGGCCGATCACCAGTTGCACCGACGAGCGCTTCGACGTCGTCTGCGTGGGCGGCGGCGCAGCCGGCATGTTCTCCGCGATTGCCGCGGCCAGGGCAGGAGCTAGCGTGCTCGTCCTGGAGGCCGGCAGCTTGCCGCTTCGCAAGGTGCGCATCTCGGGTGGCGGACGGTGCAACGTGATGCACGACGCGCAGACGTGGGAGGCGTCGCGTGAGCTCGTGGCGCAGCGCTACCCTCGTGGCGCCGACCAACTGCTGGGCTCGCTCTCGTCGCGCTTCTCGCCCGTGGAGACCAAGGCATGGTTCGAGGCCGAGGGCGTGCAGCTCAAGGTCGAGGCCGACGGCCGCGCCTTCCCGACCACCGACGACTCGGCGACCATCATCGACGCGCTGCTCGGAGCCGCCGACACGGCCGGCGTCGTGCTGCGGAAGCGCTGCAAGGTGGCCGAGGTGGTGCGCGCCGAGCCCGCGGCGCGCTTCGAGGTGCGGTACGCTCGTGCGGGCGGCGAGGCGGCGGCGGCGGGCGGCGCGGCGCTCGGCACGGTGCGCTGCGCGGCGCTCGTGCTGTCGACGGGCAGCGCGTCGCACGAGCTGGCGGCGTCGCTCGGCCACCAGATCGCGCCGCTCGTGCCGTCGCTCTTCTCGTTCCGGCTGCGCGGCGGCGGCGCGCTCGACGCGAGCCTCGCCGGCGTCTCCGTGCCCGACGCCGCGCTGACGCTCGAGCTGCCGCAGAGTGGCAGCAGCGGTGGCAGCAGCGGTGGCGGGCGTGGCGGTCGTGGTCGCGGCAAGGGCGGCCGCGGCCGTGGTGGGCGCGGCGGCGGGTCGCTCGCCGCGCGCGGTCCTCTTCTGGTGACGCATCGTGGCGTGAGCGGCCCAGCGGCGCTCAAGCTGAGCGCGTTCGCGGCGGGCGCGCTCGCGGACGCGGGGTACGCTGGCACGCTGCACCTGAACCTGCTGCCCGCGCTGGGTGCGTCGGAGGTGGGCGACGCTCTGGAGGCCTTCCAGGCGCGCGACGACGCGCGGCGGAAGCTCGTGCGCAACCTCAATCCGTTTGGGCTGCCGACGCGGCTGTGGGAGGCGGTGGCGTGCGGCGACGGCGGCGGCGGCACCGGCGAGGCTGCGGCAGCGGAGGCTGAGGCCGAGGCGGGTGTGGATGCGGACCTGGGCGGCAAGCGGTGGGGCGAGCTGCGCCGCGCCGAGCTCGACACGGTGCGGCGGCGGCTGGTCGCGACGCCGCTGCCGTTCAGCGGCAAGGACTCGAACAAGGACGAGTTCGTCACGGCGGGCGGCGTGGCGTGGAAGGGCGTCGACGCGCGCCGGATGGAGTCGAAGCTCGTCGAAGGCCTCTTCTTCGCGGGAGAGCTGCTCGACGTCGACGGCGTCACCGGCGGCCACAACTTTCAGAGCTGCTGGACGACGGGCATGGTGGCGGGCACCACGGCGGCCGAGGTGGCGGCGCGGCCAATGGATGCGACGGCCACCGCCGGCGAGGCGGAGACGTAGTGTTCTGTCTACTACAACTTTGAATGATAATTTCGGCATGTAAGAGAAAGACGTAAGAAAGACGCGGCTCTCCGAGACGCGCCGGCTCTAGACCCTGGCGGTCGGGTGATGCAGGCGAGCCCGCACCTGCCACCGGGCGACCACCGCAGCCGCGCACCTCCGATTCAGGACACGCTCACGCCAACAGGTCACTGCTGAATGGATCGAAGTCGTCGTCGCCCGCAGTCGGAGTCGGCGGGGTCGGCGCCGGAGGCGGAGGCGGCGGCGGCGGCGGCGGCGGCGGCGGCGGCGGCGGTGGCGCCGGTGCCGACGCGGGCGGTGCGGCCGCGGCTGGCGGCGGCGGCGGAGCTGGTGGCGACGGCGGCGGCGGCGGTGGCGCCGCCGCCCCCCGGGCTGGCAGCGTCCCTGGCGTAGCGCCGTCACCCTCGTCGGAGTACGTCACCGTGATCTCCTCGATCTCGTAGTCAAAGTCGGGGTCGTCCGCCATCGCCGCGGTGGTCCGCGCGTCGCTCATGTCGTTCATGTCGTAGAACTTCTCCTGGGGCGCCCCGCATTTGTCCTGGGGGCAAGTGAAGCCCTTTGGGAAGAACTTGCCATCGCGCCCTCGCGCCGGGAAGAGCGTGTACCCGCACTTCTCGCACACAAACTCGTGCAGCTCCGTCTCTTCCTGCGCCGTGTTCGCAATGTACTTGGTGTTGGGCTCGTCCGTCCACGCGTACTTCCCCTTGCGGAAGATCTTGACGAGGACGAGCGCGATGATGATCCCACCCCACCTGCGACGAAGGAGAGGACATACGCACGCATGGAGCCGCCGCCTCTCGCAAAAGGGACTGTGGCGGCCGTGGGCCGGGCGGCAGCAGAGGTGCGCTCACTTGAAGGTGTTCGTCATGTCGTGCCCGAAATCGATGGTCTTGCCGCCGATATTTACCACCTGAATTCCCTGCTTCACCTCCACCTGCTTTTTCGTGCGTGCCGCCAGCAGTTCGCTGTTTGCCGGCACAGCCACCCGGTAGGCGCGCTGCTCGGTCTGCGGCTGCTCTCCGTCGACACAGCGCAGCACCGAGGCACGGCGGTGCGCGCTGCGGCACGCGCCGCGGTGCGGCAGCACAGGCGCGAGGATGAGACCCAGTGGGCACGCCACCAGCGCGAGGGCCATCTGATCTGCGCAAGAGCTCTCGCTGTCCTCACTGGCGTGCGTTTGCGGTGATGCACCCCTTGCGACCTTTACGACAACCGCCGCTCCCATCACCCGCCCTCCATGTTCTATCCCTCAATAATTTGGGTATGTCTGCTTGACTGCTATTTACGCTATCCAGGCTTTCCATTTAGATTACTTTAGATCTTAGCTTTGCCTAAGCCGGTTTAACGAGGCGATTTATGCTGCATGCAAAACATGCGCGGAGTTCCCAGAGTTTTCGGTCTTGGTTGTGTCAGTGTTCGTCCCTACGAAGTACACCCACCATGAGGCTACGCCGATGCTGGTCGAGCGGCTCGCTGCCTCTCGCGGCGCTGGCTCTTGCGCTCACCGCCAACGCGCTCTCCATCACCAACATCTTCCCGTACGCACCGTTCATGGTCAAGTACTTTGGTCTCACGGACGACGACCGGGAGCTTGGCTACTACGCGGGCTTCATCATGACGGCCTACATGATCGGCAACGGCCTCACCGCCATACCATGGGGCATCGCAGCTGATCGCTACGGCAAGCGGTTTGTCATCCTCGTAGGCCTCGCTGCCAACACGGTGCCGCAGGTGCTCTTCGGCTGCGCGACCAGCATGCCGGTCGCGCTGCTGCTGCGCCTGCTCATGGGCACGCTCAACGGCCTGGTTGGCGCGACCAAGGCGCTCGCGCCCGAGCTGGTGCCGCCGTCGCAGCAGGCGTCTGTCATGTCGATGATCGCCGCGACGTGGGGGTTTGGCAACCTGATCGGCCCATCCATCGGAGGGCTGCTCTCCTTCTACGACCGCTGCGAGACGGACGCCGGCCCAAACGGCACGTCGACGAGCACGGTGCCGCGCTGCCCGTTCCCGCCGTTTCTGCTGCCCAACCTGATCAGTGCGACGCTGTCGCTGCTCGCCATCGTCGCTGTCTACTGGCTTATGCCAAACGACCGGAGGCGCGCGCGCACGGCGGGCGCCGATGCCGACACACAGGAGGTGGCGGCGGCGGCAGAGAGCGACCGCGTCAAGCTTCGCTCGTGCGGCCTGACCAGCGACTCGGCCGAGGCGGCGGGAGACGACGAGGCACTGGCGGGCGGGAGGGCGGCCGCAGCGGACGACGCGGCAGCGGGCGGCGGCGGCGGCGGCGGCAGCGGCGGCGGCGGCGGCGGCGGCGGCGGTAGTGGTGGCGGTGCGGCGGCGGCGGCGATGGACGAGCGCGCGCTCGCGCGGCGCCAGGCGGCGCTGGTGGGCTTCTACGGCTGCATCGCGCTGACCGACATCGTGCACAACGAGATCTTCCCGCTCTGGTGCGTCGCGCCCGCCGCGTCGGGCGGCCTCGGCATCGACGCGCCGACGCTCGGCCTGATCCTCTCGCTGAGCGGCCTCGCCCTCCTCGGCTACCAGCTCCTCCTCTTCCCGCTCCTCGCGCGCCGCGTGCCGCTAACGCGCCTCTGCCGCCTCGCCACCGCCGCCTCGGGCGTCTTGTACGCCCTGCTGCCGCTGGTCACCCTCCTTGACGACCCGGCCCGCCGCGTCGACGTCGCCATCGCCGTCGATGCCGCCGCCGATGCCGCCGTTGCCGCCGATGCCGCCACGGCCGGCACGCCGCTGCCGCTGCCGCATGCTCTGGCCTCGACGACGACGACGACGACGCCGCCGCCGCCGCTGGCCGTGTTTGCGGCGCTGCTGCTGCAGCAGACGGCGCTGCGCTGGTCGCTCGGCACCGTCTTCACGTGCGTCTTCACCATCCTCAACAACTCGGTGCCGCCGTCGCGGCGCGGCCGCATGCAGGGCGTCGCGATGACGGTCGGCTCGGCCGCGCGCGCGCTCGGCCCGACGCTCGGCGCCGAGCTGCTCGCGTGGTCGCTCACCAACGGCCTGCCGCCGCCCCTCGACGTCCATCTGGTGCCGCTGCTGCTCCTCGTCTTCAGCGCCGCGCCGCTCGCCATCGCCGCCGCCCACTTCTCGCCCGCCCTCGACCTGCCGATGGGCGCCGATGGTGGCGCGGGCGCGGGCGCGGGGGCGGGCGAGGGCGAGGGCGAGGGTGGGGGTGAGGGTGAGGGCGCAGCGAGCACGCGCGCCAGCAGCACCGCTCCTGTAGGAGGCGGGGCCAAGCGCGCGCCAGACACCGACACGGAGCTCGCGCAGGCGTGACGCTGTGCGCGTGGAACCGGTGCCGGTAGGCCCTCGCTCGACGCTCCTTGGACACTTTCGCACCGCAGAGCGCAGCGGAGCTGTACGTGTGTACGTTTACGGTACTCCACTCGAGAAGTCCTATCGTTCATTATAATGCGGTACGTTGCACCTTGAGTCATGCTTGAGGACTCTTGCAGCACCAAACCGCAGCCGGATATCTAAAGTGTCCAACGGCAGGCGATCCGACCCACTGAACGCCGTCCACGTGCTACTCACGACAACGCCCTCAAACACGTCACATCATCTCGCCGCGCAGCAGGATCTTCGGCAGCCCGTGCGCCACCACCTCGGCCGCCATGTGCGGGCACGCGTGCGGGAAGACGAGCAGCCGGCCGCGCCGCGGCGTGACGGCGGCGAGCACGCGCGACGGCTGCGCGAGCCGCTCGAGCAGCACCGTCTCGCCGCCGGCGCCGCAGTCGGTCAGGTAGAGGATGAAGGTGCAGCGCGACTGCACGCCGCTCCGCACGTCCGTGCGCGAGAGGTCGACGTGCGGCGGCAGCCCGCCGCCCGCCTCGGCGTACAGCAGGAAGCGCATGTGCGGCAGCGCGTCGCCCGCGCACGGCCGCAGCTCGCCAGCTCCCCTCCGCTCGCCCTCTCCAGCGCCCTCGCCAGCTCCCTCGCCAAGGGCCGCGTCGCCGCCCGCACCGCCGCCCGCACCGCCGACGTCGGCGACGCCGCCGCTGCCGACGGCGGCGCGGCGGAGGCCGTCGGCGACCCACCCCTCGGCGTCGGCGAGGTAGGCGCGGTCGTTGAGCCCCTGCGTCGCCTTGAGGCGCGGCGCGAGCGGCAGCCGTTCGAAGACGCGCAGCAGCCGCCGCAGGTAGGCCTCGTCGAAGGCGCCGTCGACGGTGAAGGCGCCAGCGCCGACGTGCCGCGCGTCGAGCGGGATGAGACGCGTCAGCTGCACCGGCGGCGTGGGCGGCGTCGGCGGCGTGGGCGGCGGCGGCGGGAGGCGCGGCTGTGGCACGACGACGCGGGTCTCGCTCGCCACGCTGCTCGGCACGGCGGCGGCGGGAGCGCTAATGTCGCTGCTGGGAGCCTGCGTCTGCTGCTGCTGCTCCCGTTGCTCCGGCGCGAGGAGGGCGACGCGCTCGGCCACCAGGAAGGTGCGGCGCTGCTGCTTCTTCACCTTGCCGCGCACGACGACACGCGAGGCCACGAGGGCAGGGGTGAGGGAGCCTGCGCCGCCGCCGGTCACGAGCTGGCGGCTCGCGTCGTCGAGCTCCGGCCCAAGCGCGATTATCAGCTTGGCTCCGTCCTGCGAGATGTCCATCCGGTCGTCGTCCAGCAGCACGCACGTGCCCGTCACGACCACCGCCGCCGCCTTGAAGGCGTTCGGGTCGAAGATGACCTGGCGGAGAGGGACGCAGCTCTGCAGCAGCGCTTCTGGCATCGGTGATGGCGCGGAGGCGGAGGAGGCGGAGGCCGGGGTGGGGGCGGAGGCGACGACGGAGGCGGAGGGAGCGGGAGCGTCAGCGGAGGAGGAGGTGGAGGTGGAGGCGGGGTCCGTCTGTAGCGGCGGAGGCGTGCCGTAGGCCGCCTCGAAGACGGCGGCGAGCGGCGCCCACGCGCGCCGCAGCAGATACCACACCGGCGGCACGCCCTCGGAACCGTCGCTGTGCACGTCGGCGCCCGCCTCGGCGAGCGCGGCGAGCGCGGCGGCGTGGCCGCGCGCGGCGGCGGCCGAGGCGCACGTCGCGCCGCCGTGCGCCGCCGGCTGCCGCGCGGCGTCTGCGCCGAGCGAGAGCAGCAGCTCGACGCCGCCGCACCTCCGCCCAAGCATCGCCGCGATCAGCAGCGCCGTGTGGCCATACTCGTCGAGCGGCGCGTCGAGCAGGTTGCCTCGGCCGACACCCCCGCCGCGCGCGCCGCCGCCGCCGCCACCACTGCCACCCGCGCCACCAGCACCGCCACCCGCGCTACCGCCGCCACCCGCGCCACCAGCACCGCCGCCCGCGCCGCCACCGCCACAACCGCCACGACCGCCACCGCCTCCACCGCCGCCGCCGCCGCCGCCGCCGATGCCGAGCTTGGCGAGCGCCTGGATGCGCAGCGCGTCGCCCGCCCAGACCGCCTTGGCGAGCGCCTCGGGCCGCTTACGCTCCTCGATCCGCTCACACGACGCCATCGCCGCCTCGCTCGCCGGCCGCGCACGGAACTTGAAGCGCCTCGGCAGCCGAGGCGCTGCCGCCTCCACCTCTGCGTCGGCGTCGGCATCGGCGTCGCCTCCGCCGCCGCCGGAGACGAATGCAGTCGCGTCCCGCTCCGAAGTGGCGGCGGTGGCGGCGGTCGCAGCCGTGGCGGCCGTCGGTGCCGCGGCTGCGGCAAACGCGGCGGCGTTTGCGGCGGCGGCGTTGATCTGGCGCGCGCGCAGGATCGTCGGCTTGAGCAGCACGCAGCGGCTGGTGTACACCTCGACGCCCACCACCGTCTGGTTGCGGCCGCACTCGCGCTGCTCGCGCTGCGGCAGCGCCGACGCGACGCCGCGCGCGCGCACGCGCTCGCCGCGGATCGGCAGCTTCTGGTCCATCATGGCGCACTCGGCGAGTCCGCCCTCCAGCGCCGAGTCGTCGAGCACGAGCTGCACCGTCGCACCCACCAGGCTCTCCGCACCGCGCACCGGCCGCTCCTCCTCCTCCTCCTCCTCCTCCTCCTCGGCCGCCGCCGCCGCCGCCTCCTCCGCCTCATTCTCCTGCCCGTCGCGACGCCCCCGCCCCTTCTCCGTCGGCCCCTCGGCCGCCGGCCGTTTCACCAGCTCGACGTGGCGGAAGCATTCGCCCGTCAGAAAGCACAGCCGCCGCCCAAACGTACGCCGGTGCAGCACGTTGATCTCGACCTCGCAGATCACCGCAGTGCCCTCCTTCGCATCCGCCGCCGCCGTCGCAGCCGCCGCCGCCGCCGCCGCCTCCGTCTCTGCCGCCGCCGCCGCCGCACCCCCCGCCGCCTCTCCCACCGAAGCTGGGCCGAGCTGCAGCAGCGCAGCCGCAGTCCGCCGCGCGGCCTCGGTCGCGGCAGCCGCCACGGCCGCGGCCGCAGCGATCGAGGGGTCTGCGGCTATAGCAGCGTTGTGCGCGGCGGCCACTGCCTCGGCCGCGGCCGTCGGACCACAGACGCCGCAGACGCCACCGGCCGGCTGCACGAGGCCATCGCCACCGCCACCATTGTCGTCGTTGCCGCTGCCGCCGCCACTGCCGCCACCGCCGCCGCGAGCGACGGACGACGGCGCGGGGGGTGCCTTGTCGTCCACGACGACGTGGAGCGGCCGGCAGCTGCCGCAGTTGCGGCAGTGCGGCCGCCGGTTGAAGTTGACATAGCCGCACCACACGCACGGCCACTCGCCGTGCGTCGCGCCGTGCGACGGCACGCCAGCACCGCCAGCGCTGCCGATTGGCGCGGGGCCCTGCGGCAGATCGCGGCTGATCGATGCGGGCGGCGGCAGCGGCGGCGTGACGGGCCCGCCGCAGCCACGGCAGGTCATCTCGGCGCCAAGCTCATCTTGCGCGGTGCGGCACACCATGCGCCACAGGCACGGCTCGCAGCTGCTGTGGCCGCACGGCTCGCACAGCAGCACCTGCGCCGTGCCGCCGCAGCCCGCGCATGGGGAGGGCTGCCAGCCACGCCCGACTGCGCGGCTCGTGATGGAGCGCAGCCTCACCATCTGCTGCACGAGAAAGACGGCCGTCGGGTTCGAGATGTTGCGCAGCACCTGAGAGACCTCCGCACCCGCGCCCTCGGGCAGCGCCTCGCACACCGTCGGGTCGGCACCGGAGATCAGCAGCTGCTTCACGACGGGGTCGCGCCGCCGCCACGCCGCGTAGCTGAGCAGCGTGAGCGTGGGCGCCTCCATTAGCGTCACCGCCTCGCTGGTGGTGAGGTGCGCGGTAGGAGGCGGCGTGCCCAGCTGGTCGAGGTCGAGGTTGATCAGCGTGCGGATGCCAAAGGAGGTCATGTCTCGCTTGTCGACCGCGGCGAACATCGCGGCCATCTGCTCGGGCCCGAGACGGGCGCGAGGGAAGGCGCCACCAGTCTGAATCTTGTAGTACGCCTCGCGGCGCTCGCGGCGGCGCACCGGCTCCTTGCCCATGGCTAGCTTTGGCTACAGTATTGCCGAAGCCGCGGGCTGGGGCGCACGACCGCTAGTACATCGCGCGCGCGCGCGCGCGCGAGCGCGCGCCTGAGGCTTGAGGGGCACACCACCCAACGGCTCCGCATCATCGCGAGGCCCCGCGAGCCCGGCTGGCTCGGGATCAGTGTCTCCCCACGTGGGCTCTCCTGACCGGCAGCTTAGGCAAAGCAATGATCTAAAGTATCTAAAGTATCATAAGCATCCGTATACTACGCTATTCATCGCTGCCGCTTGCGCTCCGGCTCCGGCAGGACCTCCCACAGCTCGCCGTCCGCAAGGCAGTGCTCGCGCGTGTCGCCGTCGCGGTACACGACGAAGTGCAGCGGCGCCGCGGCCACGGGCGTGCCATCGTCGCAGGTGTAGCTGCCGTGATAGAAGCGGGTGATCGTGCCCTTGAACCATTTGCGGTCGCCGTTCCAGTAGAGCTTCACGCTCTTGCCCACGAGCACCGCGCCACCGCTGTCGTCGATGGCGGAAGCGGCGCTCTCCTGCGAGGCGGCGCCATCGCCGCTGCCGATGCTGCTGCTGACGCCGCTGCCGCCGCCGCCGCTGCCGTCGCTGCTGCCGTCGCTGCGGGCGCTGCTGCCGCTGCCCACCTCGGCCGGCGGCGGCCGCACCGCCGCCGCCGAAAGGCGGGCCGGTAGCCGCGCCCCCGCCGCCGCAGGGCGGGCCGGCGAGCGAAGCGTCCACTGCTCCGCGAGCGGGTCGTTCTCGTCAAATGTGCCTTCCTTTCGCTGCAGCCGCAGCCACAGCGACCGATGGTGCGCGTCGCATTCGACGTATCTGACCTTGTGCTGGTCGCAGCTTCGGTCGTAGCCGTCGACGACGGCGCGCCGCGCCTCGACCCTGTGGGGGCTCGCCACGACGTAGATGGTCACGGCGCGGCCGACGAGTGTCGCGCCCGGCGGCTGGCTCGGCTGGCTCGGTTGGCGCACGGCGGGCCGCGGCGACAACGGCAGCGGCGGCGGCGGCATCGACTCGGGGCGAGCATGGAGGTCGTCGTCGGCGGGACGGGGCTGGCGCACGGGCGCGGGCGGCGACGACGACGGCGGTGGCGACGCCGCCTTGCGCTTCAGCGACAGCTTGCCGCGTCGCGACGACGGCTGCGGCTGCGTCGGCGGTGGCTGCGGCTGCGGCTGCGGCTGCGGCTGCGGCTGCGGCTGCGGCTCTGGTGGCGGCGCGTGCCGCGGCGTCTGCCGAGGCGGCGGCTCCAGCTGACGAGCCTCGGCGGCGTCGTCGGCGGCCACGAGGCAGCCCGCCCTCTCGAGGTCCTGCAGGAAGCGCGAGCGGCGCAGGTCGGGGTCGCCGGCGACCGTCGAGAGCAGCAGCCGCTGCTTGGCGCGCGTCATCGCCACGTAGAGCAGCCGCCGCTCCTCCTCGACCGCCTCGGTGCCGTCGGCCTCCGCCTGCCGCCGCGCGCCCTCGTTGAGCCGCGCCACGAGCACCGCGCGCCACTCGCGCCCCTTGGCCGCGTGGATCGTGCTCACCGAGACGCCCTCGTCCTCGTCGTCCGGCGACGGCGGCGGCAGCAGCTCGTCGCCCTCGCGCTCGGCCTGCGCGCGCTCGGCGAGCTCCGCCTCGACAAACGAGCGCAGCGCGCGCAGGCGCCCGTCGCCCGTCGTGGGGCTGCGCTGCCCGCTCGCACCACCGCCGGCATCGCCGGCACCGGCGCCTCCGCCACCGCCGCTGCAGTGTCGCTTGATCCGCGTCACGATGTCTCGCAGCTGCCACGAGTCTTGGCCACGCTGTGTGGCGCCTCCACCACCAGCGCTCGCACTGCCAGCGCCGCCGCCGCCCTTGCGTATTCCTACCAGCGTCGACTGGTACACCAGTTGGACCATCTCGTCGAAGCTCGCCGCCTCCCTGAGCAGCTTCCGCTCGAGACGGTCGATCTCGAACAGCATGCTGGTCAGCGCGGCGCCGCGCTCGCTCTGCATCTGCTTCGCGGCGCCATGCAGGCTGAGGGCCTCGTCGGCGCTGGCCGCCGCCGCCGTCTGCTCGACCCTCAGCAGCGTTCCCACGGGCACCGACGCGCCGTTGGCGTCGGTGAAGCGCATGGCGATCTCGCGGAAGGCCGCGTCGTCGTCGCGGTTGGCGAGCAGCCGCAGCGCGCACATGACGGGGCCCTTGATCGCCTGCGCGCCGACGTCCGACGGCCTCGGCGGCTCGGCGACACGCACGCCCGCCGCCCTGAGCGCGTCGCGCAGCTCGTGCACGACCTTGTTGTTGCGCGTCAGCACCGCCACCTCGCGCCGCGGCACGCCCTCGACCTCGACCAACCGCCGCACGCGCGCGACGAGCCACGCCGCCTCCGCCCGCGCCCGGCCGCAGCACTCGTGCAGCTCGACGGGCGCGCCGCGCGCGTTGTCGGTGCGCACCGCCTTGGGCACGCGCTGCGCGTCGGCCGAGCGCGCGATCAGCGCCGTCGCCGCGGCCGTGATCGCGCCCGAGCAGCGGTAGACCGTCTCGAGCACGACGCGCTCGGCGTTTGGGAAGCGGACGCCGTCGGAGAAGCTGCCGAAGACCTCGCGCGTCGCGCCGCGCCACACGTAGATCGCCTGGTCGTCGTCGCCCACCACGCTCAGCCCGACGGGGCGGCCGACGTCCACGCCCACGCCCACGCCCACGCCCACCCCGCCTGCCGCGGAGCCGCTGCCGCTGCCGGCCGGCGAGCAGAGGAGGCAGAGCAGCTCGAGCTGCAGCTTGTTGGCGTCCTGCACCTCGTCGACCAGCAGATGGGCGAGCGCCGATCGGAGGCGGCACAGCGCCACCGCGCCAGCGTGCGGCGAGCTCAGCACGGCGCGCACGTGCAGCAGCACGTCGCCGAGGCTGCACAGGTTGTCGCGGCGCAGCGCCCGCGCGTACGCCGATGCGACGGCGCGCGCCTGCTGCACGATGTGCGGGCCCGCGTGCTGCGAGCCGATACGCGCCGCCGACTCCGGGTCGCGAGGGTCGTAGCTGCCGCTCTCCTTGGCCTCCTCCACCACCTTGCACAGCTCCACCGCACGCTTGTCCAGCTCGGTCTCGTCGGCGCCGCGACCGGGCGCCACCGCCGCCGCCGCCGCCGCCGCCGCCTGCGCCTGTTCGGGCGTCGCGCGCAGCATCGCGAGGCGCATCGCCACGTGCAGGCGCGACTCGATGGTGACGCGGAACCCGCCGCGCAGCCACCCGCCCGACAGCGCGCCCAGCTGCTCGCCGCAACTCTGCAGCACCTCGAGACCCCACGAGTGGAAGGTCAGCGCACGCACGCCGCCGACGCCCCCAGAGCCGCCGCTGACGCTGCCGCCGCCGCCATGCTGCAGCGCGAGCCGGCCGCGCAGCTCGGCAGCCGCCTTGCGCGTGAACGACAGCGCGAGGATGCGCTCGGGCGGCAGCAGCGCCGGGCCCTCGACGAGCCACCGGATGCGCGCGCACAGCGTGTGCGTCTTGCCCGAGCCAAACGGCGCGAAGATCGTGAGCGGCCGCGCAGGGTCGGTCTCGACGGCGCGCCGCTGCTGCGCGTTGAGCGCCGCCAGCACCTCCTCGAGCGGCGGCGGCGCACGCGGCGCGGCGGTGCTGGCAGCAGCAGCCGTGGTGGTGGAGGCGGTGGCGGCGGTGGGCGGCGCGTGGGTGCTCGCCGTCGCCGCGGCGGCAGCGCGGCTGCTGCCGGCGCCTCGCACCCGGCGCTGCGCAGCGTCAACAAACGCGCCGACGATGATCTCGTTCATCCTCTCCGGGTAGGCGGCGGCCTTGCGGCTGTGGTAGCCGCCGTCTTCGTCGCGCCCGGTCGCCACGTCGGGGTGCTTGTCCTCATGCAGGCACTTGCACGCGCAGCTCAGGTGGAGCTTGAGGTAGTCGTAGATGTCGGCCGACACAAGGAGCGTCGTGTACTTTTGAAAACTGCTGCCGAGCATGCATTGCGCCAGGTCAATCTGCTTTGCGCCCGTGTCCGCCTGCAGCTTCTGAATGTCCGGCCGCATCCAGAGAGGGCCGTGGTTTGCCCACCCTGGCTTGACCCGGTGGAACAGGTGATGCTTCGACGGGTCGCCGCGGTCTATGGGATTCTCAATGACCCACGGCACGCCGCGCGCATGCGCAGCCCGTGCCAGCACGATCGAGCGCTCCGAAAGAGCGTTGCCGACATTGAGCGTCCTCTGCAGCCGGGTCGACAGGTTGGGCAGCCCGTAGATGTGCTGCCTGTCGCGCACTGGCTTCACGCCGGTGCCGTCGTCCTGCATTCGCGCAACGCTGTAGGTGTTGCACGGTGTGCCCAGCATGAGCCCGAGCACGCGCCCGCTCACCATCTCACTGTCCAGCTTTGCCTGCAGCTCCGGGCTGGTCACGTCGTGCTCTTCGGGCCGATCGAGCGAGCCACCCCCTTCCCACGCCTTGAACGCCGGGTCGTTGAGCACGTCCACCTCGCGAGTGCCGCAGCCCTTTTTGCGGGCGAGCGCTGCGAGGCCGTCGGCACGGCCAGCGCGGCCGGAGAAGATGTGGTGGAGGAGGTGCTCGGAGTCGTCGTCGCATGCGACGCAGCGTGTCATCGTGCGGCGAGAGCGAGCTCAAGAGCGTTGCAGTTTGACTCGAGGTGCGGCGAGAGCGACCAAACTGGTCCTCGACCTCGAGTCAAACTGCAGGGTGTGCATGCGCATGCACGTCGTTCCTCGCGAAGCTAACTAGAATATCCATGGCTGCCTGGGTACTAGCTTCCTAGAATAGCCCACAACGTTGAATCTCCCCCGCCGTCCCGACTCTCTCACTCACTCACTCCTGCGTGCATACAGGTTCCTATGCGTGGCGGCGGCATCGCCTTATTGCGAGACGCGCCACGTGGTGTGCACCTCGGGCGACTGGTCTCGTTCGGCTGCGCTGGCCCAGGTCGATCAAATTCCATGGCATCGGCGCTCGCATCCGCGCTTGTCCACCGTCTTTTGGCAATAGGCTCCTTCATGTTGGATGGGGTAGATGCCGCGGACAAGACCTATCAGAACTGGCCCACTCGCAAAGAGGACGACAGAGGCGTCATTCCTCAAGGTTCCGGCAGCCCCCTGCACACGCACGAGGCGCGGACCAGTGGCGTGGCCTGCACCAAGACGCCGTATCGGGACGCCCTCAACCGCATCGTAGCTCGCTACTGGAGCCCCATCCGCAGATTCTACGACGCAGTGCGCGATCTGCTGGCGTGGGCCCTTTCGGACGCCATGATGCACCTGCGCGGCAAGGCCTACAAGCCATCGTCGCCAAGCACGGTGCAGACCATGCTCGACATGCTGCGGCCCATCCTCGAGAAGGTCGGCGACCCCGACACGCCGGGCCTCTTTGTCGACCTCGGCTGCGGGCGGGGCACGCAGCTGAAGGCGGTGCGCAGCGCCTGCCGCACCGACGGGCGGCCGCTCTTCGGGCACGTGGTCGGGGTCGAGCTGGACGAGGACACCTACAAGGATGCGGTGAAGAGCGTGGGCGGTGACGGCGTCGAGCTCGTGTGCAGCTGCCTCTTCAAGTTTGTCGACCTGGCGACGTGCGCGAAGTGGCGCGAGCGGCGATGGCCCGCCTGCGAGGTCCTGTCGCCCGCCGGCGCAGTCTTCTACATGTACGAGCCGCTGTGGGCCGCCGGCCTGCCGCTCGCCGAGGTGCACGAGAAGTACGAGTTCCTGCTCTCGACCCTGAAGACGCGCGCGGCCAAGGCGAGGTCCGAGCGGCACCGCGTCCTCCTCGTCTACATGACCGGCATCAAGGAGCGGCACATCGCAAAGGAGATCCTCGAGCGCAACAACTTCCAGCTGTACACGGAGAAGAGCGTGCCCAACAGCGGCGTCATCAACAACCTGTCGGGGACGACCAACACTCTGGAGGTGTGGCAGCTCTCGTATTGACGGACTTGGCGGTGCACGGATTTTTTGAACGGACTATTGCCTAGCATTCGGGTGCTTAACTGTTTAGGCTGTTTACGCTGGAAAATGAACTCAATTGCAAACATGTGACACTCCCCCCGCACATTTGATGCGGAATCTAGGATCAGGCTATTGAGGCGTTTCAAGCGTTTCAAGC
>Ga0209713_10000877_pt1 | contig 17383 bp, 2 predicted proteins | sample ArcOceMetagenome_3_FD_187444 | JGI IMG/M metagenome (GOLD analysis project Ga0209713, IMG submission 187444) | Marine eukaryotic phytoplankton communities from Arctic Ocean - Arctic Ocean- Svalbard ARC20M Metagenome (SPAdes) (version 2) | ecosystem: Environmental > Aquatic > Marine > Oceanic... | reverse complement strand
GCGGTGATGGAGACGGAGGCGGCGGCGACGGAGCAGGCGGTGGAGGCGAGGGCGATGGTGGAGGTGGCGAAGGGGCCGGCGGCGGAGGCGACGGAGACGGAGGCGGCGGCGATGGAGCAGGTGGTGGAGGCGAGGGCGAGGGCGGTGGTGGCGAAGGAGCTGGAGGTGGGGGCGATGGAGACGGAGGTGGCGGCGACGGAGCAGGTGGTGGAGGCGAGGGCGACGGAGGAGGTGGTGAAGGCGGTGGCGGCGGAGGCGACGGAGACGGAGGTGGCGGCGATGGAGCAGGTGGTGGAGGCGAGGGCGATGGTGGAGGTGGCGATGGAGCCGGCGGCGGAGGCGACGGAGACGGAGGCGGTGGCGAAGGAGCCAGTGGTGGCGGCGATGGCGACGGAGGAGGTGGTGAAGGCGGTGGCGGCGGAGGCGATGGAGACGGAGGCGGCGGCGATGGAGCAGGTGGTGGAGGCGAGGGCGATGGAGGAGGCGGTGATGGGTTTTCCGCAAGGGGTGGAGATGACGGGGCGGGAGGCCACGGCACGCATGCGGCCTGAATCTCTGCTGCGGTGTACACACCATAGTAGGATAGTGAGCCGGAGAGGCAAGGCACGTTGGTGTCGGCCGTCCAAATGTAGCGACTGTTGCCGTCTCCGTCGTTCCATGTGTAGTCGGAAGAGAAGGAGAGGTAGTAGTACGGCGTGGTGGCCGTCTTGTAAGAGCAGTACGGCGTGTCTGAGTCGGTCGGGCAGTACTCGTTACCGGCGTCGCCATCTGGGAGCGTGTAGAATTCGAAGCCGCTCAAGGCGATGCGGTAGCAGCACGCCGAGGGCGCCGAGGGCGGCAGCGGCGTCGATGGCGATGGTGCTGTTGCCACGCACCCCGCTTCAACCTGTGCGACGGTATACGTGCCATAGTATGAGATTGATCCGGAGAGACACGGCGGGCTGGCCTCGGCGGTCCAGACGTATCTGCTGTTGCTGGCGCCGTCGTTCCAGTTGTAGCTCGAAGCGAACGAGATGTAGGTGGGCGGCGAGGTCGTCGTCTTGTAGCTGCAATACGGAGTGATCGAGTCGGTTGGGCAATGCGCGGCACCGGCGTCGCCCTGAGGCAGGGCGAAGAACTCGTTGGAGCCGAGATCGACACGGTAGCAGCACGTCGGGAGCGGCGGTGCGCTCGGGGGCGGCTGGAGCGGTGGCGGCGAGGCCGGCGAGGGCGGCGACGACGGCGTCGGCGGCGACTGCGGCAGGTTGGTGCCGCTCCGCATGCACGTGGGCACCGCCTCGCACCAGCCGCTCACGCACGCGCCCACCGCGCCGGCGGTCGGCTCGCACCGCGTCCCGTCGGGCAGCCAGTTGGACTCTCTCGAGTCAAAGGCGTACATCTGCTGCGTGCAGCTGCTGCCGTTCGAGCTCGCGCATCGTATGATGCACGGCTGGTCGCCAAAGATGGGGCAGGCCGACGTGTCGACGACGTGGTCCGACGAGAGGCCGGAGCAGGCGGTGGAGGTCTCCTGGCACGCGCCGTTCTGGCAGAAGCCCCTGCTCGACGCGCCGCATCGGGTGGTGGTGGGCGCGTACTGGCAGAGGCCGTCGCAGCACTCGCCGCCGCTGCACTCGGCGCCGGCGATGAGGAGGCAGCCGGTGCAGCACGCCGAGGTGTCGTCGCACTCCTCGCCCGTCTCGACGACGCCGTTGCCGCAGCTCGGCGAGGTCGCCACGCACTGCGAGGCGCCGTCGCACGCGCCCGCGCCGCCGCCGTCGGCCGTGCACACTGTCGAGGCCGGCATGGCGCCGTACGACCAGCACTGCGGCGTCGCGTCGACGCACAGGTAGTCGCACGCCTGCCACGAGCACGTCCCCGAGTCGGCGGCGACGGCCGACATGCCCGAGGCGCAGCGTGTGACGCACGCGCCGTTGACGCAGTGGCCGGCGCCGCCGTCGCACGTCGTCGAGCTCGTCAGGTATTGCCCGGAGCTCGAGCAGCACTCGCCGCCGCAGCAGACGGCGGCGCTCGCCAGCTTGCACGAAGAGCAGCACGCGAGGCTCGCGTCGCACGTCTCGCCCATGTCGTGGTCGATGGCGCCGTCGCCGCACGCCAGCGCGCACGTGCTGCTGCCCAGCCCGCTCGTGCCGAGGACCTCGCCGCACTTGTAGCCACACTCGACCGTGCAGTCGCTCGCGCAGCCGTCGCCGTCGGCGGTGCCGCCGTCGTCGCACTCCTCGCCGTGCGTCACGACGCCGTCGCCGCACGCGTCGGTCGCGACCGCCGCCAGGCAGCCGCTGCCGACGGCGGCGGTCACCGCCGCGTCGCAGAACGTGCCGACGTCGTACAGCGCGCGCTCGTCGTTGTACGCCATCAGCCCGCCGCCGGCAAACGTGTGCGCGCCGCCGAGCTGATGGCCGACCTCGTGCGCAAACGTGCGCCAGCCGCTGGGACCGACCGTCGTGACGCCGGCGTTGGAACTGCATACGACCGCGCCGCTCGCGGACGAGCCGCACGCCGTGCCGTCGTAGGCGGTGGCGGCGCAGTTGCCATTGGAGACGAGCACGCCGTCGTAGTCGTTGGCGTCGCAGAAGGTCAGCTTCGCGTCGGTCGTGCCGTGCGCGGCCGTGCTCACGCCGCTGTCCGTGTAGTGGCCGCGCAGCCCGGGCGTGGCGCACAGGCTGCTCATCGTCGCGAGCCCGACGGTGCCCGCCGGCGGGAAGCAGTCGGTCAGCAGGTGCCACACGGCCTCGTCGCCGTCCTGGTGCTCGGCCGCCCACTGCGAGAGCTTGCCGAGCGCCACGTCGATGCCCGACAGGTAGACGTCCACGCCGTGGCCGGTCACGCTCGTCGCCTGCGCGTAGTCGGGGCAGCTGCGCGTGTTGGCCGTCGTCGGCGCGTCGTTGGGGCCCGTCTGCGAGAAGGTGCCGCCGTCGGCCGTGTTGACGACGACCTGCCGCACCACGAGCTTGACGCCGACTTGCTCCTCGAAGATCGAGTTGGCGCGGGAGACCCACTCGGCCGCCGCGAGCAGCGCGCCGGCACTGCCGCCGTGCTTCGTCACGAAGCCAAAGTCGAGGATCAGGCCCATCGACAGCTCGTACAGCGCTGTGCTGGGGCAGCCCGCGAGGCGGCTGAACGGCGGCGCGGGCGAGTTCATGTAGGCGACGTCGAGGCGACGCCGGCGGCGACGGCCCGCCTCGAGCAGCGCCATCGTGAGACCGACGTCGGGTGAGACGTCCGACGTGAGGTCGCGCAGCGCCACCATCGTGGGCACGCCGAGCGTCAGGCGAGCGGAGGCGCTCAGCAGCCGGTCGTTCAGGTGCAGCACGGCGTCCAGCGTGCATAGCTCCTCGGCACCACACGAGAGGGTCGCGCGTGCCCAGTCGCCGCTTGGCGTGACGGTCGTGCGGTAGACGTCGAGCCGCGGTGCCGCGTGTACTGTGGAGTTGGCCGGGTGGCGCACGACCGCTCTCTCGTGGAAGACGTGGTCGTGGGCGAGCGTGAAGTGCCCGCTGGGCAGCGACAGGAGGTACGAGTCGGCGCCCTGGCGGGCCACGGATATCGTCAACTGATCGTGGGAGCTGGTGGCTGCCGCTGTGCTGAGTAAGAAGATCGGAAGCGCCATGATTGCTGTGCAGATTGTTTTTCCATGATTGGTCAAAGGGTTTGTTGTGTTGGTTTGACTCCCCGAAACGCGAAAATCCCCCACCTTTCCAATGTAAGTGGAAGCGCGAGACCACAACCTTCGTCTGCCAAATGGCCACGGCATGTAGTGGACTGCATGCGTGCATGTGGAACTGTACACGTGGGGTATAGCCACGTCGTGTCCATTGGGTATAGGGTGCCTGAGGACGCACATACCAAATGACGCCTCCCCGGAGTGACGAGCCTCTTGATTGAGGAGGTTCACATGTCGCTGCGCTGGCTCAAAGTTGGAGCTGCGTCGCGGCGAAGCGTCGCCTACATGAGGCGACGTCTCTCGGAACTACCTACTCTGGGTAATCCTTGCCATTTCTCCGCGACGCGAACGAGGTACTGCCCATGCTCGGCTATGAGCGGAACAAGTTCCCAGTGTCTCCCAGCGAGGAGCAGCGCCTCGAGATGCTCCGGCAGCTGCACATCCTGGACACGCCCAGCGAATCGCATTTTGACGGCATGGTCAACGTCGGCAAGTTCATGTTCAAGGTGCCGATCTGCCTGATCTCGCTCATCGACATGAACCGGCAGTGGTTCAAGTCGTGCGTCGGGCTGGACGTCTCCGAGACCGGCCGCGACGAGGCCTTCTGCGCGCACGCCATCATGCCCAAGGCGCCCGCGCCGTTCGTGGTGCTGGACGCCAAGGCCGACCCGCGGTTCGCAAACAACCCGCTCGTCGTGGGCGCGCCGTTCATCCGGTTCTACGCCGGCGCGCCGCTCGTGATGGGCGACATCAAGCTCGGCACCTTCTGCTGCATCGACACGAAGCCGCGCGACGAGTTCACCGACGAGCAGGCGAGCATGCTCATGCTGATGGCCAAGCAGGTGACCGACGGCCTCGAGAGCCGCGTCGCCGCGCGCAGGCTGGAGAAGGCGAACGCAGAGCTGCACCTCAACTCAGCCGAGCTGCGCACCGTCAACAACGAGCTCAACTCGCTCATCGACGCGGCGAACGCGCCGATCTTCGCGGTCGACGAGTCGATGAAGGTCACCGTGTGGAACGATAAGATCGCGCAGATGACATCGATCTCGAAGGCCGACGTGTACGGCCGCGCGATCAGCGACCTGCTGCGCAACACCGACCGCCATCGCCCCGGCACGCCGACCGCCGGCGGCCCGGCGCTCTCGGCGCCCGCGGCGTCGTCCTCGTCCTCGTCCTCCTCCACGGACGCCGACGCCGCAGCCGCAGCCGCCCCCGCCCCCGCCCCCGCGCCCGCCGCCGCCGCCGCTGCCGCCCCCGCCGCCGGCGCCGGCCCGTCCGAGACGGCGGCCGTCGCCGAGACGAGCTCCGACCTGCACCGCTCGATCCTGGAGATGCTCGAGTCGGCGCTGTCGGGCTCGCACGTCTCGTGCTTCGACGTCGAGCTCTTCTCGATCAACCACGGCCGGCTGATCCAGCTGCAGGTCAACGCCGAGCCGAAGCTCGACTCGTCGGGGCGCGTCGTCGGCGTCGTGTGCGTCGGGCAGGACGTGGTGGCGCAGAAGGCGGTGGCGAAGAAGCAGCTCGAGAACCTGCAGCTCAAGGAGATCAACGAGGCGAAGGACGCCTTCCTCGCGTGCATGTCGCACGAGATGCGCACGCCGCTCAACGGGCTGCTCGGCATGCTGCAGATGGCGCTCGCCGAGTCGGAGGACGCGCGCGCGTCGGTCGACGGCCGCGCGCTCTCGGGCGTCGAGCGCGTCACGGCGATCCGCCGCTTCATCACGCAGGCGAAGAACAGCGGGATGCTGCTGCTCTCGCTGATCAACGACATCCTCGACATCACGCGGATCGAGACGGGGCAGCTCTCGCTCGACGTGGCGCCGTTCTCGCTGCACGCCGCGCTCGACGAGACGGTGGTGATGCTGCAGCACAAGGCGGCCGAGAAGAGCCTCACGCTCGAGCTCCACCTCGACCCGAGCCTCGAGGGCAGCTGGTTCGAGGGCGACGTGAAGCGGCTGCAGCAGATCCTCCTCAACCTGCTGTGGAACGCGCTCAAGTTCACCGACAAGGGCGGCCGCGTCGGGCTCTCGGCGCGCGCGACGGCGCGGCGCGAGCTGCCGGGCGCGGCGAGCGGCGGCGACGCCGCGGGCAGCTGCGGGGACGGCGGTGCTGCGGATGCTGCCAACGGCGGCGCTGCGGGTGCTGCCAACGGCGGCGCTGCGGTCGCGAATGGTGGTGCAGTCGTGGCTGGCAGCGGCGCGGGCGAGGGCGAGGGCGGCGGCGGCGGCGGCGGGCACGAGGTGGACCTGCTGCTGCAGGTGGTCGACACGGGCGTCGGGATGGACGAGGCGATGCTCGCGACCATCTTCGAGCCGCAGAGCAACCGCCACCTCCGCTACGGCAACCGGCCGCACCACCCGAAGCAGCACGCGCACTCCGACTCGGCCGACGCCGACGTGGTGGGCGGCGCCGGGCTCGGCGTCTCGATCTGCAAGCAGCTCGCCACGCTCATGCGCGGCCGGCTGTGGGTCAAGTCCAGGGTGGGCCACGGCACCGAGGTGTCGGTGCAGCTGCCGCTGCGCGAGACCACGAAACCTACGACGCCGCTGGTGTCGGCGTTCGATGGCGCCGGCGGCGGCGGCGGCGTGGCGGGCGGCGGCGGCGGCGGCGGCGGCGGCGGCGGCGAGGGCGGCGAGCTGCCGGCGTCGCGCTCGCTGCGCGTGCTGCTGGTGGAGGACAACGACTACAACGTCGACGTGGCGCAGGACATGCTCTCGTACCTCGGCCACCACGTGACGGTGGGGCGCAACGGCCTCGAGGCGGTGCAGCTCATCGAGCGGCTCGACGAGCAGAGCCTCGCGATGTTCGACATTGTGCTGATGGACTGCAACATGCCCGTCATGGACGGCTTCGCCGCGTCGCGCGAGATCCGCAGGCGCGAGCGCGAGCAGGGGGCGCAGCTGGGGCGGCCGCCCGTGCCGATCATGGCGGTGACGGCCTACGCCATGTCGGGCGACCGGCAGAAGTGCTTCGAGGCCGGCATGGACGACTACATCACCAAGCCGATCATGGTGCCGACGCTCAAGGAGAAGCTCTACGTCCACTGCCAGCTCGTGCTGCAGCCGGGCCGCCGCCGCCCCGTCGCCGCCGGTGCCGCCGCCGCTGCGCCGCCGAGCCCGACGCAGTCGTCGTCCGACGCGTCGTCGAGCGGCAGCGTCTCGCGCGCGTGCGCGTCGCCGTCGAACCCGTGCCCGCCCGCCGCATCCTCCCTCCCGCAGCCGCAGCAGCAGCTCGCGGCCGACGGCGCGCTGCCGATGCCGCCGACGCCCGCGCGCCTGCGCTCGCACTCGCAAGCACAGCCCGCGCAAGCGTGCTGCGCCTCCAGCGCGTCCAGCTCCTCCAACGCCTCCGCCTCCGCCTCCAAGGCCGCCTCCGAGGCGGGAGGGCCCTCTGGCAGAGGCGACGACGCGTCGCATCCGCTCTTCGCCGCGCCGCCCCCTCACCGCAGCTCGGCGTCGCCGTCTGAGGAGCTGGCGCTCACGCAGCAGCGCGACGGCATGCCGACTCCTCATGCACGAGTGACGTCGGCTCCTCAGCTGAGTGGCGTCAGCTCGACGCAGAGCCTGCAGAGCGTGCAGGGCATGCCCGTGCGCGCCGGCTCGGCCGACCCCGACGAGCTGCTCTGCCGCCTCTCAGAGAACCCGCTCGTCGCGAGCCTCCGCGCGCACGCCGAGTCGTCGCGCGGCCCCGGCCCGCCGCACGGCCTGCCGCAGGCGCCCGCCGCGTCGGAGCGCTCGGGCAGCTCGGGCCCGTCGTCGCGGCACACGTCGCCGCCGGGGCTGCCGCCCAGCGCGTTCTCGGGCGCGCTGCAGACGCTGCAGGGCGGCGGCGGCGGCGGCGGCGGCGGCGGCGGCGGCGGCGGCGGCGGCGGCGAGCCGGCGCGGCGTGCCTCCCTCCCGGGCTGCGGCGGCGCGCTCGAGCCGCTCGCGGAGACCTCCCGAGAGGGGTCGCGCGACCCGTCGTTCAACGCGTGCCGTGGCGCGGGCGACGCCAGCTCGTCGTCGCCCATGTGGGGCATGATGTCGCGCGCCAGCGACGGCCGCGTGCTGCCTACCGTGCTGTCGGCCTCCGCGCCGGCCTCGATGCCGCCGACCTCGTCCGTCCTCACGGCCGCCGCCAGGGCCGGCCCGCCGCCGCCAATCTCGATGCCCGAGATGCTGCAGGCGTTCGACGGCAACGTGCGTCGCGCCGAGCTGGCGCTGGGCGCCCTCGGCGGTGGGCTCGCGACGCAGTTCCGCGCGCTGGCGGACGAGGAGGCCTTCGGCACGCTCGCGGCCAAGGCGGGCGAGGTGGCCGCCGTCGCGACCGCGTGCCGCGCGCACGCCGCCGCTGCCGCCGCCGCCGAGCTGCGCGAGGCGGCGTCGGGGCTGGTGCCGCGCGACGGCAGCCAGCAGCGCAGCCTGAGCGCCGGCGAGGAGATGCTCGCCGTCGTCCAGCTCGAGACCATCCTGCAGACGGCGTGCAACGAGGCCGACCGGCTCGAGGCGTGGCGCGCCGCCGAGTTCCCGCGAGAATAGAGAATTCAACGTCTGTCAAAGTGTACATCGAGAGGGTCCAGCGTCGTTAGATTACGTATGGGAGGCTAAGAGCTCTAATTTTGACTCAGTCCACTGATGTATGCACATGTCAAGCTGCAGAAACTTCGGTGGCTCACGCCGGGTTCTCGGGGTCCTCCTCGTCCGGGAGCACCACGTGGTTGGTGCCTCGCATCACGGCGAGCCCGCCGAGGTTGAGGAAGGAGAGGAGGAGCATGCACGTGCCGACGGCGCCGACCATCGCGCCGAGGCCGCTCGCGCCGTAGCCGCCGCTCATCAGCACGCACGCGACGATGAACTCGAGCAGCGCGAGCGGCACCGACGCCTTGACGAGCGCGGTGACCGCCGGCGCGCGCAGCTCGACCTGCGAGCGCGAGTCGCTGGGCACGAGCCGCACGAGGCCGACGCGGCACAGCAGCGGCCTGGCCGCGGCCTCCGCGTCGCGCGCGCGCGCGGCCTCGGTCGCCTGCGACGCCGCGTAGACGAGCACGCCCATGAACGAGGCGACGCCGCCGGTCAGCAGCCCTCCGAGCACGATGGCGACGCCGACGAGCTGCGCGCCGAGGTCGCCGTCGCCCGAGTCGGTGGTGGTGCCGGCGCCGTCGCGCAGGCCGCCGTCGCCGAGGTCGTCGCCGCCGACGTCGCCGTCGCCGTCGACCGACGTGGCGAGGTTGGCGCCGACGCAGAGCAGCCAGCCGCAGTTGAAGAGCAGCGGCGCAAACAGCTTGAGCCGCCACTGCTCCTCGGGCGCGAGGCCGTGCATCCCAAACCTGGAGGGCAGCGCGCCGCTCACCGTCGCGTCGGCGACCAGCATCCCGAGCGCCGTCAGCAGCAGCCCGCTCGCGAGCGCGCCGAGGCCGACGCCGATGGCGCGGTACGGCTCGGCGTTGCCGCCGATGACGACGCCGACGAAGCCCGCCACGAGCGCGCCCGCCACCGGCGCGACGCGCGCCTTGGCCCAGCGGCGCATCCGCGGCTGCGTCAGCGCGTGCTGCAGCGCGGGGAGGTGGCGCACCGGCAGCCGCGGCGGCAGCGCCTCGTACAGGTCGACGTACCGCGCCGCCAGCGGCGCCGGGACAGCGGCGGCCGCCGCCGCCGCCGCGGCGTCGACGTCCGCGGTGGCGGCGGTCCCGGCCGCCCCGGCACCGCCGCCCCTCCTCGCCGCGCGCGCGGCGGCCGAGGTGGCGACGAGCGCGGCGGTGCGTCGCTTGAGCACGACGAGCGTGCACAGCTGCGCCGCCCCGTACCACGCGTACGCCATCGCGGCGCACAGCTCGAGCGCCGCGACGAAGGCGCGGCCGCCGCCGCCCTCGGCCTTGTAGACGCCGCCGCGCATCGCGAGCCACGCGGCGGTGAAGAGGTTGAGGCCGCACAGCGCCAGCTCGCGCGACGCGCCGAGGCGGCCGCCGAGGTCGAACGGCAGGCCCGTGTCGACGTCGGAGCGCGGCTCCGGCAGCACCTCGACGATGCACATCAGGACGGCCTGCACGTAGATTGCGGCGCCCGCGACGCCGCACGCCTCGGCCATCGGGTCGACGAAGTGCGAGATCGAGGCGGAGAGCTTGGCCAAGGACGAGAGGAAGGCGCCCATCGCCATCGCCAGCAGCGCGAGCGCGAGCGTGCGCAGCCGCGGCGCGACCCACGCGCGGAAGAGCGGCGAGCGGACGACGCCCGACACCTTGACGAACGAGAGCTCGCCCGCCGGCGCGAGGCCGGCGACGACGGCCGCCGGGAAGAGGGCGTAAAGGGAGCGCAGGTGGAGCGGCAGCGTCGCGTCGTGGTGGCGCTCGTGCGCGGTGCGGCGGCGCGGCGCCGCGATCTCCTCCTGCCACGTCCGCAGCACGCGCGCCGCGCAGCCCAGCGCGACGGCGAGCATCGCGACCATCGCCGAGAGCAGCAGCAGCGTCGCGCCGACGACGACCGACGCGGGCGTGCCCGTGTCGTCGAAGAGCACCGCGGCGCGGCACGCGATCCAGAAGGCGTGGAAGAGGCTGAGCCCCGCGAGCAGCCAGCACCGCTCCGACGCGCGCGTCGCCGGGACCTCGGCCTCGGCGGTGGACGACCACAGGTTGCCGTCCTGCAGCTCGGCGAAGACGTACACGAGCATCGTCGCGAGCACCGCCGCCGACGGCACGACGAGCAGCTCGCCGAAGGCGCCGAGCAGCCGGTTCTTCGAGACGGTGATGGAAGGGTTCTGCACGCGCACGTACTCGCCGCCCACAAAGTCCTTGGGCGAGTGCTTGAGGATGCAGCCGATGACGAGCATCAGCAGCGCGAAGCCGAAGAGCAGCAGCCGCGGCCACAGCCACGGCTGCTTCTGCGCGTCGTCGAGCGAGTTCCAGTCGGCGAGCGTCTGGTGGCGCTGCAGCGGCTTCCACCCGCTGACGGTGAGCTGCGCGGCGCGCTGCGCGTCGTGCGCCTCCGCCTCCTCGGGCGCCTCCTCCTCCTCCTCCTCGGCCCCCGCGAGCTCGCTGCCGGGGCTGGGCAGCACGCCGACGCCCGGCATCGACGGCCCGCGCGACGACGCCTCCGCCGCCGCCATGTTCTGCGGCCTGAGCGAGAGCTTGGTGCCGTCACGTAGGACCACGTTGTAGCGCCCCTTGCCGCCGTCCCAGTCGATCACGCGGCCCACCTTGCCGTTGTGCGGCGAGCCGCTCGCGCTCTGCAGGCCGAGCAGCGTCACGGTCGCGCCGGTGGCGAACGCGGCCGCCGCCGAGGAGGAGGAGGAGGAGGAGGAGGAGGCAGCGGCGGCGGGAGAGGAGGCGGCGCCCTGAGCGGGCGCCAGCTCTGGGTGGGCGCCGGCGACGAGGTTGTCCTCCGGGACCAGAAACCTCCTGACGCCGTCTTCGAGGTGCACGCTGTACTTGCCATCGAAGCGGATTTGGCCGTGGATGCGCCCCACGCTCCCATTCAGCATGGGCCCCGGGATGCCAGTGCTGGGCAGGCTGGTGAGCGTGACCTCGTCGCCGTCGCGAAACCTGGAGGAGCTCGCGGCAGCAGGCGGGACCGCCACGTGGAACTGGTCCCCGGGCGAGAGGCCCGCTGGCAGGGTGACCATGACTTGCGCCCCGTTCGGCGCACGCACGATGAACTGGCTACCCTCGCCCATGCCGGGCGGCACGGTGGCGAGCATTAGCGTGGGCGCCATCGTCGCACAAGCTTGGCGCCGCTGGAGGTGGGTGGGGTCGTTCTTCGCTAAGTTTGAGCTTACAGCCCCTTAGCGCATATTATGGCCGGCGAGCAGCCCCTACTCGTGGGCACAGTCGACATGAACGGCGGCCAGCAGCCAATCGTCGTTCTGTACCGCAAGTCTGAGCAGCCCGACCTGCCCAAGAGGCTAATCCGCACGCGGATCTCGAGCGCTCAGTCGCTCTCGGTGGGCGAGCTGCGCCAGCTGCTGTCCGACGACGGCGTGGACCCGGCGCGTCTCCTCAGCCTGCGCTGCTTCGACCCGCTCTTCGACGGCTGGGAGGAGGTGCTCACGGAGCCCGCCATCGACCTCAGCCGCTGCCGCACCGTCAACGGCACGTTGCTGCTCGAGCTGCTGCTCGAGCTGCAGCCCGCTCCGCCCGTCCCGATGGAGCTGCTCACTGGGCCGGACCGCACGCCACCCCGCTCCGATTCGCGCGACAGCATCCACAGCCACGGCCATCACACCGCGTGGGCGCATCAGCAGTACATGCGGCTGCAGGAGCACTACCTCGGCCACCCGCATCAGCCGCACATCCACGACCGGCAGGTCTCGATGGACCAGCAGGGGCGGCACCAGCGCGAGATCTCGTGCGACGGGCGGCACGCGTCCATCTCGTCGATGGAGCGGGATCGGATGTCCTCCCAGGGCGGCGACACTCCACGTGGCGGCGGCGGCGGCGGCGGCGGCTATCCTGGCCGCGGCAGTGTCTTCGGCACTGGCGGCGTCGACGGCGACGCTCAGCCGCCGATCCACCGCGAGGACTCGCGAGCGGTGTCGAGGCGAGGGAGCGCGACCGTCGCCATGGGCGCGGCGCCTCCGCTGCTCACGCAGCGCTCGTCGATCACGTGCGGCGGCGGCGGCCCCAACGGCGGGATCGGGATCGGGATGGGCGAGGCGTGGTCGGAGCGCGACACGCTCGAGCTGGGGCTGCTGCACGCGGCGCCGCTGGTGTGGCGCGCCAACGGCGGGCTGTACCCGCTCGACCACGCGTCGGTGACGCTCGACTTCAAGGGCGAGGTGCGCGCGCTCGTCGACATGCTGACGCGCGCGCAGAAGGCGCTCTCGATGCGCTTCGACGTCGCGACGACCGAGAAGCTCTCCGAGATGATGGCGCTGCGGCCGACGGTGCTCCACCTCGTGTGCCACGCCGAGTTCGACGCGCGCAAGATGCAGATGGGCGCGCCCGAGCAGGACGCCTTCTTCCTCGGCTTCGAGGACGGCGAGGGCGGCCTCGACCAGCTCAACCTGCACCGGCTGCAGGCGCTGCTCGCGCACGGCCTCGTCCGCTCGACCAAGCTCGTCTTCGTCTCGGCGTGCCACTCGCAGCCGGCGGCCGAGGTCTTCGCGGCGATGCACGTGCCGCACGTCGTCGCCGTCCGGTCGCACGTCAAGGTGATCGACGAGGCGGCGGCGCTCTTCGCGCGCTACCTCTACCTCGCGCTCGTGCAGGGCCACACGGTGCGCGACGCCTTCAACATCGGCAAGGCGACGCTCGCGGGCACCGCGCCGAACATGTGGCTGCCGAGGCCGGCCGAGGAGGCGGACAAGTTCCTGCTGCTGCCCGAGACGCAGCCGAGGGACGACGGCAGCTTCGACCCGGCGAGCGACCCGCACTCGGCGATCATCTTCCCGACGCTGCCGTCGGGCACGGTGCTCGAGCGCAACCGGCTGCCGTACCACGAGCCGCCGTACGTGCCGAAGCCGTTCCTCGGCCGCGCCATCGAGCTGCAGAAGCTCGTGCTGATGCTCGGCCGGCGGCGCAACAAGGAGGTGCGCCTCGTGACCCTCTGCGGCCCCGCCGGCGTCGGCAAGACCTGCCTCGCGCGCGCGGCGGCCTCGCACCTGTACGAGCGGCGCTGGTTCCCGGAGGGGTGCGTCTCGGTCGAGCTGCGCGGCAAGCGCACCGAGGAGGAGGTGCTCGCGTGCCTCTCGGAGGCGCTCGACATGGAGCTGCACGAGCCGGGGCACATTGTCAAGGCGCTGCCGCGCTGGCGCGGCCTGCTGGTGCTCGACGACTGCGACGCGGCGCGCGAGCAGCTGCCGCCGATCCTGCTCAAGCTGATCTCGACGCAGGAGCTGCGCGTGCTGTGCACGGCGCGCGAGCCGCTGCGGCTACAGAACGAGCGCGTCGAGTACGTGCAGCCGCTGCAGCCGCACGACGCCGCCAAGCTCTTCAAGGACCTCGCGATGGAGGCGCTGCCGCCGCAGCTGCGCCCGGTCCAGGTGCTCACGCAGCACCCGGTGCTCATCGCGCTCGACGGGCTGCCCGGCGCCATCTGGCAGGCGGCGCCGCTGCTGCGGCAGGGCAAGACGATGGCCGACCTCGAGGTCGACCTGCGGCCGCAGGAGGTGGGGCACGACGGCGGCGGCGGCGGCGGCGGCGGCGGCGGCGGCGAGGGCGGCGCCACCGACGACGAGCGCGACGGCGACGGCGACGGCGACGGCGGGCTGCTCCAGCGCCACAGCGCGGACGAGTTTGGTCCGGCGCCGACGGGCGGCGAGTCGATCGCCGCTGCCGACGGCGACGGAGATCGCGGCCGCGCCAGCTCGCAGCCGATCATGTTCTCAGCGAGGGCGAGGAGCAGCAGCAGCACGCTCATCAATCTCGCGTCGTCCGGTGGGTCCACGGGCGCGACGACGGCGGCGGGCGAGCGCCCCGGCGAGCTGCCGTTTGGCGGGCGGTGCCACGGCGATCCGATCTTCCAGGCGGCGCGCAAGTCCGACGCGGGCGATGGCAACGGCGGCAGCGGCAGCGGAGGCACGCCCAACGCTGATGGCGCTACCCCGCCGCGCGAGGCGGCCGTGCGTGCTGCTGCGCCAACGACGCCGTTCGACCCGCCGGCGGCCGAGGCGATGGCAATCACGCCGCTCAGCGGAGACGGCGCCCCGACGCCGCCGTCGCAGGCAGCGTCGGCCGATGATGGGCCGTGGTCGATGGACGGCGGGCCGCGCTGCAGTGGCAGCAATGGCGGCGCGGTGGCCGAGGCTGCGGGAGTACCGTCGCCTGTGGCGGCTGCTGCTGCGTCGCCGCCTGCCGCTATCCTCAGCGACGTGGGCGGCCGGCTCTCAGCGATCACTGGTAGCCCCAACACCTCCGCCAACGGCGACAGCGGACGGAGCAGCCAGGTGGCGCCGTCGCCGTTCAGCCTCGCCGGCTCCTCGTGGCAGGCCGGAGGCGGCTTCGCCACCAGCGTCTTGTCGACGGGCGCGGAGACGCACTTGGAGCGCATTGTGAGCGGTGATGCCACCGAGGCGACTGCCGCGGACCAGCGTGAGTGCGGCGAGAGCGGTTGCTCGGTCTCTCCGGGCGGGTCGGTGGCGACGACGACGACGATGGCGACGCCGATCCACACGCCGAGCCGCCAGCGCAGCGCAAACGGTCCGCAGCGCAGCGCCAGCCTCGATTCGGTGCTGCAGGGCGAGGAGTTTGATCGCTTCTCCGCCAGAGGAGAGGCCGATGCCGACGCCGAAGCCAATGGCGCCGACGCCAGTGCCGGTGCCGATGCCTCCGTCCACGGCGGCACGAATGGCGGCACCAACGGCCACAACGCAGACGCCGACATCGTGTTCTTTGACAATGCCGTCGCCACCGCCGCTTCCGCAACGACCGCCGACGCCAATGGCGCACCAGCCGCCGCCTACGCAACGACTGCGCCGACGGAGGCCCCGCCCGCGCCGCCCGAGGGTGCGCCCTCCGCCGCCGCCGCAGCGGACGAGGCGAGGCGGCTCGCCGGCAAGCGGCCGTCGCGCGTCGCGATGCTCCCGGCGCTCTCGCTGCCTCCTGGCGCGCCGCCCGCGACCGCGCCCACCGCGCCCATCGCGGGCATCGCCGGCGCGCCCACCACCGCGCCCAGCTCGCCGCACCACGCCGCGCACGCCGGCAGCGGCGGCCCCCGCGCGGCCATGGGCATCCCCGGGCAGTCCGCGTACCTGCTGCCTGCTGCGCGGGTGGCGCCGGCGGCCGATTCGACGGCGCTCGCGCCGCCGCCGGCGCTGCGGCAGCGCTCGAGCGACGATGCGCTCAACACCATCGGCGAGCGGCGCGCCACGCGCGAGCGGCTCAAGGGCAGCCCGACGATGCTCCCGCAGCCGCCGCTCTCCGCGGCGACGTCGCGGCGCAACAGCTGCGCCAACGACGGCGCCCACGGTGGCGCGCGCGACGGCGCGCGCGAGCGGTGGCGGCACGCCTTCGACGTGACGCGCAGCGCGTGCGGCGGCGAGAGCGAGCACGCGCGGCTGCAGGCGAAGCGTGTGCTGGAGCACACGCAGCAGGTCTCGCTCGCCTTCCTGCGCGACCGCAACGCGCAGGCGTACGCGCTGCTCGCGGTCATGTCGCTGCTGCCGGGCGGCGCGCTGCCCGTCGACCTCGACGCCATCTGGGGCGGCTCCTTCCGCCCGTTTGCGCCCAGCGGCGGTGTCGGCGCTGCGGCGGCGGCCGCCGCCGATGCGGCGGCGGCGGCGGCGGCGGCGGCGGCGGCGACGGAGCAGCGCGACAGCGGTGGCGGTGGCGCGCAGACCACGCGAGGGAGAGACGACTCACCCGCGGGCGCGATGCTGCCGCAGCCGCTGCCGCGCCCTGCCAAGTGGCGCCAGCTGATGCAGGTGCTCATCCAGCAGCCCGCGTCGTCGGCGGCGGCGCAGGACGGCGCCGACGGCGCGCACGGCCCTGTGTTTGCGAGCAGCGGCGTCATCTCGGCGCAGCGCAGCCAGTGGCTCGTGCAGCAGGGCAAGGTGGGCGCGGCGCAGCAGCACGGCGGCCACGAGCGCTTCGTCTCGTCGATCGCCGTGAGCGCGATGCCCGTGCCCACCGGCGTCTGGGCCGCCCACTCGACCGAGTGGGGCTCGCACGCAAACGCGCCGGTGATCGCGCCGCAGCTCGCGCGGATGTACGCGGCGCGGTGCGCGCGCCACTTTGCGCTGCTGGGCGAGCAGGTCGCGACGGCGCTCGAGGGCGGCGGCGAGAAGGCGGCCGAGTGGCGCGAGCTCTTCCTCGAGTGCGTCGAGCCAAACATGTGGGCGTGCCTCGGCGAGCAGCGCCTCGCCGTCGTCGCCGGCAGCGCGACGAGCGGCGGCGGCGGCGGCGGCGGCGGCGGCCCGGGGAGCGCGGGTGCGAGCGCGAGCGCGAGCGCGGGAGCGAGCCCGAGGTTGAGTGCGAGCGCCAACGCAAGCGGCAGCGCCAGCGCCAGCGCCAGCGCCACCGGCGGTGGAGGTGGAGGTGGAGATGGCGACGCCAACGGCGAGCGTGCGGCGGCGCACGCGACGGCGCGCGTGGGCAACGCGCTGACGCGCGTGCTGGCTTTGCTCGGGCGCGGCAACGACGCGTCGCAGGCGGCGGAGGCGACGGTGCGCGCGTGCGAGCTGCTGCACACGGCCGACTCGGAGCCGCTGCTCGCGGCCAACGCGCTGACGCTGCTCGGCGGGCAGCACCTGCGGATGGGGCGGCTGCAGCAGGCGATGGAGGCGCTCAAGCGCGCCGTCGTCGGCTTCGGCGGCGCCACCGCGAGCGGCGGCTCGTCGGTCGGCTCGTCGGTGGCGCGACGCAGCCCGCAGCTGGCGGCGGCAGCGGCGGCGGCGGCGGCTGCGACGGCGTCGGCCGCGGCGGAGGCTTCGGACGAGCCGAGCTGTGGTGGCGTCGACGACGTGGACACGTCCGACCTGTCGAGCGGCCCATCGCTCGCGCCGTCGTCGGTCGGCACGTCGCTCAACTCGTCGCTCTCACCGACGGCGCTGCCGTCGCCGGCGCGCGGCGCCGGCCACGCCCTACGCGCTTGGGGCGGCGACGTCGCACCGGCCGCCACCGCCGCGGCCGCCGCCTCCGCCGCCGCCACCGCCACCGCCGCTGGCAGCGCCGATGCCGATGGGGGCGGCGGCGGCGGCGGCGGCGACGGCGGTGGCGACGGCTTCAGCGAGGCCGGCATCGTGCAGGCTCTGTTGCTCCTCGGCGACACGCACGCCGCGGCCGCCGCCGCCGCCGCCGCCGCCCGCCAGGCGGGC
>Ga0209713_10000874_pt1 | contig 17401 bp, 10 predicted proteins | sample ArcOceMetagenome_3_FD_187444 | JGI IMG/M metagenome (GOLD analysis project Ga0209713, IMG submission 187444) | Marine eukaryotic phytoplankton communities from Arctic Ocean - Arctic Ocean- Svalbard ARC20M Metagenome (SPAdes) (version 2) | ecosystem: Environmental > Aquatic > Marine > Oceanic... | reverse complement strand
AGAGCGGTGCAGGTGCACCATCGTGGTGACGCCGTGTGGCCGGGGCTCACGCCCGGGCGGCCGGCACGCTACGCGAGGGCCGGCCCAGGTCGGCCCATGGTGGCTCCAAGTCGGCATGGTGTCCCTGCCGGGCTGGGGAGGCACCTGGGAGCGCAGGGAGCGCCTGGGAAGCAACGGCAGTGAGATCTCTAGAAACCGTTACAATCTGGGCCACCCAGGCGTGCACCAGACCGCACGCGGCACACCTCTTCGATTGCGCAGAACAAACCTGCGCCCAGGCGCACAAAAACGTCAGCTACCTATGTCAACGTATAGAGGAATTCCTAGTCAATACCACCGCACGGAGCATGGACCGCCGAACCCTAATGTGCACAGCCAACATATCTGCCAGCACCGGATCGGGTGCACCCTCGCGCGCTCGAACACCGGCGACAGACGCCGTGCCGCGCGCCTGTCGACGCGCGCGGCTCATGCCCCATGTATGTACGGCCCTCGGGGCCCACATGCCGCTCGCCAGCACTGCGGGAGAGCAGCGAGACCAGCGAGATTAGCGAGAGCCACGCACCCACCCACCCACCCTCGTGGGCTCACATCCAGCTCTTCAAGTTGGCCTTGCTCGTCATGTCGCCCGTCGACGACCGCACGCCCGCCCACTCGTTGAACGTGTGCTTGCCGGACACCGCGTCGATGAGCGCCTCGCCGACCTTCTCCTGGAGCGTCAGCTCGTCCACCACCGGCGCCTTTGCCTGCCCCAGCACCTTCTGCAGCTCCGCCAGCGCCGCCTCGCCGCCGTTGATCTTGCTCAGCGCCTTGAGCGCCTGAGCGAGCTCCTCCCTGTCGGCCTCGGTCACCTTTCCCGACGTCTCGTGCGCGGTCATCGTGAGCTGCGCCGTCGCCATTCTCCTGATCAACTTCGCCCGCTGCTCGCGCTCGACCAATTCCTTGGCCTCGGTCACCTTGTCAGCATAGTTCACGGGCGACGGCGGCAGCGTGCTGCCCTGCTCGTGGTTGTAAACGAAGTAGGCGCAGTAAGCGATGACGCCGAGGGTGGCAGGATAGAAGACCGGGTCGCTCCACACAAACTTATTGACGCGCTCGAACATCGACGGGCCAGCCTTCGCCGTGGCCGCCTCGACCACCTCAGGACCCGCAGCGCTGATGGTGGAACCGAGCTTGCTGGCGACCGCCTCGGGAGCGGCAGTGCTCACCGTCGACTGGAGGCGTCGCAGGCTCTGGCTGACGAGGCAGCGACGAAGCAGACCAGATCGCATGAGCATCGACATGCGAAAGGCGGCAGTGAATCTTTCTTGACCGCCGACACCTTCACCAGCCCATCACCGCCCCACCTGGGGGCTAAACCACCGAAGTTCGTTCAATGTGGTCTAAAGGTCATGTGAAGTATCGAAACTACGTCTATTTAACTGTGGCAGCATCGAGCAGAAGCCGTAGCCGAGGATGCTGAGCACGACGCCGGGCGGCGTGACATGGATGACCTCGAGGAAGTCGATCGAGCGAGCGAGAGCTCCGTCCGGGCCCAGACAGACATGCAGACAGACAGATGAGCAGCCCGAAAGCGAGGTCGCGGCGGTGGAGCGCCGGCAGAAAGCCGCGGCGCAACCCGACGGCGGCGGCGCCGACGAGGCCGACGGTGGCGGCGAGCGGGCCGGCGACGAGCAGTGCCTCCCACAGCGCCGGCAGCAGCCAGCCGAGCAGCGCGAGCGGCCGCCACAGCAGCGAATACGCCGCCTGCGAGAGCGTCAGCAGCAGCCAGTCGACGGCGCCGATGGCGGCGAGCAAGCCGCCCACCCACCACGGCGCGCGCGAGAGGCTCAGCCCGAAGACGACGATGGCGACGAGGTCGACAGGCGCGCGGCACCCCCGGCACGGCGTCTGTCGCCGGTGTTCGAGCGCGCGAGGGTGCACCCGGTCCCGTGCTGGCAGATATCTTGGCTGTGCACATAGGGTTCGGCGGTCCATGCTCCGTGCGGTGGTATTGACTACCTTTAGGTAATTCCTACGTTGACACAGCACACAGGTAAAGTCGTACTTTAGCCATGCAGGTAGCCGACGTTCTCGTACGCCTGGGCGCAGGTTTGTTCTGCGCAATCGAAGGCGCCGGTGGCGCCCTGCTTTCTTAGCATAAGAAACATAAACACAGTCTACCATGGGTTTTTGGTTTTCTTTTGCAAAGCTTCGACTTGCTTCCGACGGTGATGACAGCCGTGGCCCTTGATGTCAGATCAGTGCGCTGGGTAGTCGCCGTGACCGGAGACGACTGAGCCCGCACCGGGCCTACCCCCCTCAACGGGGCACTCGCCCGCCTGCATGTCGCGCTGGAAGATCAACGAGCACTCAGACGTCCTTCGTAAAGTCGTCGGCAACGTCCCAGTAGGCGGAGTCGTCGGCCATCTCGGCGGCATCGGCCAGGGCCTTCATCGCCACCCCGGTAAGTCCACCGCTCAGGACTGCCGCCATAAGCGTGACCACGATGCCGGCGAGCTGGTTGAGGGGCGAACCAACGGCGGGCGACGTGATCACGAGGCCGCAGACGACCGAGGCAAGACCGCCGACGAGGGAAGGCATGCCGTGCAAGTTGTGGATCCCGCACGTGTCGTGCAGGCCGACCTTGGCAGCCAGGAACTCCTGGATCCGGCAGAAGCCCACGGTGCTCACGGCACCTGCGACGGCGCCAATGGTGAGCGCACCAGCCGGGCCAAGAGGCAGATTCGCAACGGCGCCGATGGCGACGCCGCCGGCGAGGGTGGCGTTCTGGACGTCGACGGGTCGGATCTTGCCGCCGCTGAGGAGGGGCGAGAGGCCAAACGTCACCACCGTGGAGGCGCACAGGGAGAGGACGGTCTGGGTGAGCGCCAGCTCGGCCTCAGCAGAGCCCGGGGCGACCTCCCCGGCGACAAACGACGGCCAGTACAGCCAGAGGAACGTGGTGCCGATGAGCGAGAAGATGTCCGATGTCACCGACGACTTTTCCAGCGGAGTGGACTTGGGCGCCCCGAGCACGAGGGCAATGGCCAGGCCAAAGTAGGCACCAAACATGTGGATGACGATGGTTCCGCCCACGTCCGCGATGCCGAGCCACGCGGTCATGAGGATCTGCTTGTTGAAGCAGTAGAAGACGGACTCGAGCACGACCAAGACGACCAGCTGCGTCGGGTTCACCTTGCCAATGAGGCCGCCAAACGAGATGAGGAAGGCGGCGACGGCAAAGTTCGCCCGCAGAAGGGCGAGGATTCCGATCGTCACGTCGGTGCCGCCGAGAAGTGGTTCGACGAGCAGGGACACCTCGACGCCGAGGGTGGTGACGAACATCGTGAGCCCAACCGCACCAAGACCATACCAGCGCAGGAACGTCATGAGGTATCCAAAGCCCACAAACATCATGAGGGTGACACCGATGTAGTAGTTGTACAGCTGCGGCGACGCTGGAGCTGGCGCGTTGGAATCTGCCGCGACAGGCGCTGCAGCGAGAAGCGCGAAAGCGACAAGCAGCACGAGCTGGAGGACCAACACGACGATCCCGAACGTCTTGCTCGCCTTGGGCAGCAGCGTGTCGGTAGGACCCTCGCCGACGCGCGCCTTGACCTGGTCGCTGACCTTGAGTGGCGCCATTGCAGCGAGCTAGGTCCGGCGTCTCGATTGGACCAAGTTTGGTTTCGGCCCCAACCTGTGCTGGCTCATACGCGGGACACCACCTGTAGCCTACGTAGGCCCTACGCGTAGGGGCCCGAGCCGTAGCCTACGTAGGAAAGACGCAAAGTGCTCAAATTTTCCGCGCGCTATGCGCGCAGAATCATGACTGACACTGCAAGCTGCAGGCAGGCCTCGCTACGCTCGGAAGCTTCATTCAAAAGCTCTGTGCCTAGCTAGCGACTGACCGCCAGTGCGACGCCCGGGAGCGGTGGCCAGAGAGGCGCCACGCACGCCGATGGAAAAGAGCATGCAGTGAAAACACAGCGCACACCATGGCGAGATTTTCTACTGTTGCTTGCCTTGTCTCAGAGAGAGCGATCTCAACCTTCTCAAATGCTAACAGCGGCCCTGAGCCACCGAGCCGTAGCCTACGTAGGACCTACACGTAGGCCGCCGCCGCGTAGCCTACGTAGGAGGGACCTAGCCAGCACAGGCCCCAACCTCCGTGGACAACAAAGGTTACCAGTACTTACTGTACAGTCAGTCAGTCAGTTCTGGCGGGCAAAGCGACAAGTGCGCGCGGCAAGAACAACCCGCAGCGTCCTCCGTTTGTTTACCTTCTATTCCTCGTCTGCCAAAGTGGTAGCGTGTGTTGGTAATGTAATTATTTACTTTCGCATACTTTCACCCTCTTGTGCTACAACACTTTTTTGCAAACTTGAGGCACCGAATTGCGCAGCCATGCCCGATCTAGCGCGACTCGTGCGAAGCCGCGTCCTGGCGGCGCTCGAGCGGCTCGCCGTTCCGGGCGCGCACAGCGCGCTGCTGCTCGACGATCAGACGCGCCGGATGCTCTCTCGCGCCTGCCGGATGAGCGAGCTGATGGATGCGGGCCAGCTCACGCTGATCGACAACGTGCACACGCGGCCGGACGAGCGCTCACCCGACGGCATCGCGCCACGCATGAACGCCATCTACTTCATCAGCCCGAGCGCCGCGAGCATCGCCGCGGTCATCGCCGACTACGAGGACGAGAGGCGCGACGGCGCCGTCTACGGCGGCGCGTGCCACATCCTGCTCTGCCGGCGCCTGCCCGACGAGCTGCTGCAGGAGCTGCGCGCGTGCTCGCTGCTCATGCGCCACGTCAAGACGCTCCGCGAGGTCAAGCTGCAGGTCCTGGCGCTGCAGGCCTGGCGGCGCGGCGGGCTCCCCGACGCTGAGCTGACCGGCTGCGCCTTCAGCCTCGACGAGCCGCGCGCTCTGGCCGAGCTGTACGGGCCGACGCACCTCGACGACGAGCGCGGCGCGATGATCGCACGGCTGGCCGAGAAGACGAGCTCACTCTGCGCCGCGCTCGGCGAGCGCACGCCGCAGCTGCGCATCGCCACCAGCGCCCACCCGGTGTGCCACGCCTTTGGCGCGGCGCTCGCGCTGGAGCTCGACAGGCTCGCCGAGCCCGCCGCGGGTGGTGGCGGCGGCGGCAGCGGCGGCAGCGGTGGCAGCAGCGGCGGCGGGCCGTCGACGTCGTCGTCGCGCGGGTCGGTGACGGCGGCGGCGAGCGGCACGTCGTCGTCGTCGTCGTCGTCGTGCTGCGTGCTCGTGCTCGAGCGCGGCTCCGACGTGCTGTCGCCGCTGCTGCACGACTTTGGGTACGAGGCGCTGTGCGAGGGCTTCGGGCTGCTGCGCGACGGGCGCTTCACGCGGCCGGCGCAGCAGCCGGGCGGCGCGCCGACGGAGGCGCTGCTCTCGGAGTCGGACCCGGTGTGGGGGTCGCTGCGCCACCTGCCGCTTGCGCAGGTCTCGGCGTCGCTGCGGCGGCAGCTCGACCAGTTCCTCGAGCGGCACGCGCTCGTGCTCAAGGCGCAGCGCGGCGAGGAGCTCAGCACGCGCGAGCTGCAGCAGGTGGCGCGCGCGGGCACCTCCGTCGCGTACAACGACGGCGTCCGTCAGTTGCGCATCCAGCAGGAGCTGCACGAGGCCGTCACGCAGGCGCTGCTAGGCGACGGCGCCGCCGCCGACGACGACGGCGGCGGCGGCGGCGGCGGCGGCGGCGGCGGCGGCGGCGTGCCGCATGCGCTCAAGACGCCGCTGTACTCGCAGCTGATGCTCGAGCAGGACCTGGCGGTCGGGCGCGACGAGAGGGGCTCCGAGCTCAAGGCCAAGGATCTGCTGCCGCGGCTGCGTTCGGTGCTCGAGCTGCGCAAGGGGGAGGTCTTCCCCGAGGCGGCGGCCGCGGCGGCGGCGGCGGCCGCGCGCGCGCGGAGAGGGCGAGGCGGCGGCGGCGGCGGCGGCGGCGGCGGCGGCGGCGGCGGCGAGAGTGGTGGTGGCGGCGGCGCGGACGAGGATGAAGACGAGGGCGAGTTTGGGCGGGCGGCGGCCGAGGCGGCCGAGGCGGAGGCGGAGGCGCAGGCGACGGTGGCGTCGACGGCAGAGGACCAGCGGCGGCGGCTGGTGGCGCTGTACACGGCGTGCGTCTCGTGCGACGACGTCGCGCGCGAGGAGCTGCTCCGGATGGCGGGCCTCGACGGCGCCGGGCTGCGCGGCATCGCGCGCGCGCTCTTCCGCCTCGGCCACCGCACGCAGCTGCCGCCGGGCGCGCCGGGCGCCGCGCAGCGCCGGCTGCTGCCGACGGCGGCGCGCGCCGAGCTGGGCGCGATGCCGCTTGCGCGCCACACGCCGCGCGTCGTGCGGGTGGTCAAGGCGGCGCTCGCCGGCACGCTGCCCACCGCCGAGTACCCGTACCTGCGCGGCGAGCCGCCGCCGCTCGGCACGTACGCCGCCGCCGCCGCGACGGGCGACGCGGCCTACCTCTCGCAGCCGGGCGGCCTCGGCAGCTGGGCGCTGCACGGCACGGGCGAGGGCAGAGGGGGCGACGCCGCCGCGTCGGCGTCCAAGCACCGGCGCAAGATGATCGTCGTCGTGCTCGGCGGCACGTGCCACGGCGAGCTGCGCCACGCGCACGACCTGAGCGAGCTCCACGGCTGGGAGCTCTACTTTGGCGCGACGGCGCTGTACACGCCGCTGCAGTTCGTGCGCGCGCTCAGCGAGGCGCCCGCGCAGCCGACGCTGGCGTTGTTCTGAGGTCATTGGGGGTATTTAGGCGATGTACAAATCCTTTTCGCTCAATAAAAATCTCATGCAGGCCCAAACGCCCTGGGTTGCGGAACCGCACGCACGTACTAGGCGATCCATGCTTTTGGCCGAATAACAACCCCAAAACTGGAGGGCGTTTACCAGTCTACCAGTGAACCCCAGTACCCCATGGGATACTTTTGGTTTACTGACGCGTGCGAGTGGGTGGTAATGACCTCTTGTTACGGTAGTCATCAGAGCCTGTCTCGCTCGCGGCAAGGCGCTCGTAACCAATTACACCCACACCTACACGCACTCGCGCTCGAACATGGAGGATTACGAGACGAGCGCCGAGGCTATCGAAGCGCGCGCTGCTGCTCTACGCAGCAAGATCAACCCTCTGCCGACAGGCGAAGCCCACAGAGGCATGTGGCAAGACCGCCCAGCACGTGAGGTGGTGGATGCAGCTGCTGCACGCATCGACCTACCGCCCGCGCCGTTCGAAGACTATCTTGGACCGCATGCGTTGAAGCTGGGCGATATCGCAGGCGACGGCCTGTGTCAATACCGCGCTTTTGCGCGGGCCACGTTCTCGAACGAGAGCCTGCACGAGGAGCTGCGCGACCTGGCAGCTGACTTCCTCTTGCTCAACCAAGACACGTACGCTGGCCGTGCCGTCCCCTCCGAAGATGTCCGCGACTCACCCCTCTTTGTTCACCCCCGGCAGGTACATGGAGAATGTTGGGGTGACGGAGTTGCAGGGTGTACAGCTCGCCGCATTGCAGCGGTTTGCGAGCGGCGGGCTGGTGGCTGAGGTCAGCTATTCGGGATGGTGCGAGGCGCTCAAGAAAGGTCTCATCTGGGGTCAAGATTTCACCCTCTGCGCCATGTGCCGACTCATGCATGTCGAGGTACGTCGACCGCCACGCCTCAACCACCACCTCCAAAGCGCACCCACCTCCACGATTTGCGCGACACCTGCCTCCACGCTTTGCTCGAGCAGGCGCGGCTAGTGACCAACACTCGGCTGCAGCGGGAGGGGCAGCCACCACGTCTCGTCTTCCTTCCGCACGACTACCCCGATGAGCACGGTGGCGTGCCCAAGGCAACCATCTATCTCGGGCTCAACCAGGTGCCTCGCCCACACTGCCTGAGCGAGACCACCGCTCATGCCTCAACTCGAGTGCACTGGCGTCTGCGCAGGCATTCTCTGGTGAGCATTACTCGACAATTGAGGTGGATCTCGAGGCGGCGCAGAGCGGCCCCCTTCAGGCAGCACGAGCCCCCTCGGATGTATCCAACACGATGTCTAAGAAGACGGACCTCGATGGAACGGTGGGCAACGACGGCTACATCAAGCTGGCCGACGAGGAGTATTCGATCGCACAGCTCGAGGGCGGCGTTGCCTGCGGCGACAACCAGCACGTGTACATTTTCGAGCGCGACGCCGACCAGGAGCGCTTGCCAATTCGGATATTCGGACCAATCGCGCACGCTGAGTCCAACCTTGCACTGACCTGTGTGTGGCATTTTGCGCAGGCTTTCGTTGTGTACAAGATGGACCTGCGCACCGGCGCCAAGGAGACTGTCAGGACGTACCCGCTCAAGACGCGCAGCGGCAAGCTTAAGATGGAGGTACTGGGGCGCAGGTTGTCTGGCAACACGCCGGCGCCGGTGAGCATCATAGAGAAGGACGTGGAGAGCTGGCTCGCCCGGCTCAAGGCGTCAGGCGTGCAGGAGACGAGCGTTCTGGCGCAGGTGCAGCCACAAGCCCCTCTCAACTTGCCGGGTTGCCGCACCTCTCACTCTGTGCCTGCGTCGTGACAGGCAACGCTCGATGCTATCACTCGCTACATCGACCACCTCCAGCTGACTCGCTCGGCCGGTTCGTCAAAGTACATGGATGGGCTAGGGGCGCGCATGCACACCCTGGAAGACACCGCTCGGAGCATCAAGATGCAGGCGAGCTTCGAGGCGCACTCGGAGGGGCAGTCGTGCTTCAAGGTGATTGTCGTGGGCGTTGAGGGCTCGGGCAAGTCGACCACCCTCAACTTCCTGCTGCGCAATCTCATGCAGGCAGAGCACGCAGCCGATGCGCCGTTGCAGGTGACGCAACGTTTCAGCAATCGATATCCTGGAGAGACGAAGCTCGCAACAGAAGATATCGTCGCAGCAGACCAGGAGCTGCATGCCTCGATCTTCTCGGACGGAGGCCCATTTGCAGCTTGCATCGAGAACATGAATCAGGAGGAGGATGACATTCTCCCCACTGGAAGTGGCAGCGGCTCTCTCTCTGCCCTGCCGACCACCGTCGAACTGGACCCAGAGGCTACGGAAGTGTGCGTCAAGCTCACGTACCGCAACAAGCACGAGGTAGACGAGGCGCTGCGTCAGGCCGCGTTGATCAGGGAGCACCGGGTGGGCGTGCTCGACGAAGAGGACGTGCCCGAGCTCGAGGGCGTGGATGTGACGCACGTAGCGCACATGGTTTGCGCGTTCCTCAACATCAAGGTGACTGGTGGCGACGGCGTGCAGAAGGTATGCGCGTTTGCCCTGGCCCCACGGGCCCCACGGTCTCTCGGGCGCATGTGGTCAGCGATCTTGACCGTCTTCTCACGCGCGCGCAGATTTGCGAATACGCTGGCGATTTCACGCTGCCACCGCACAAGTACAAGCTGCTGAGCCGGCAGCGCACGTTCACCATCAAGGGGAGTAGGAACGAGATGCTGCAAAAACTGAATTGGCTGCTGATGCTGCACACAGTGGGCCCATGGAGCCACTGGGGCATCGTGCGCGAGGTGACCTGCGTGCTGCCGGCCAGGGATGGCGTGCGGATGACAGTGTGCGACGTGCCTGGCTTCGGCAACGAGCGCTCCAACCCATTCCGCCAAGGTGCGTCTCCCGCCCGTTATGTACGCACGCCTCTCACCGCCTCTCATGAGTGAGTTTGTGCACCCTGCACACGGCCAGGCCTCGTTCGTGACGCGGTGAACACTTGCGAGGCGTCAACGCTGCTCATTTGCCTGACGCATGATCGCATCGAAGGGCGCAACAACGAGTCTCGGACCGTGCTTCAGGATGCAGGTGTGTACGAGGAGCTCTTTGGCGATGAGATGCAGCGTAAGATCGGGCAGGTCGTCACCACGGTCAGCCTCGACTGGTCGATGGAGAAAAAACTGAACAAGAAGAAGGCTACCGCTGATTCCGCAACCCGTGCCGCGGAGGGCCTCACAGAACAGGCAGAGGGCTGGTTGCGACAGAGCTTCGTCGAGGCGGCAAAAGCCAAGGGCATAGACGCATCACGCGTGCCCGGCGCTCTCGAAAAGCTGACCAAGTGCTTTGCCCTTGACGTGCGTGGAACGGTCGAGGAGAAGACGGGGGTCAACGAGTTCTCCATGCAAGTGCTCACGGACGCGCTCCGGGAGGCCAGCAAGGATGCACTGAAGCGGCGGCAGCGGCTTCTCTTCCTGCGGCTGGTATTCGAGGTGATCCTGCCCTTCTACGAGGAGCACCACAAGCTCGGCTACCTGCGCAAGGAGTGCGGCTCAGGTGGGGCCGACCCCAGGTACAAGGTGCCCTCACTGAGGGGCGACAGCGGCATACTGCAGCAGACACTCAACGCAGGGGACCTGGCGCTGATGGGCCAGCCCATGAACCTCACCAGCTCGTCGCAAGACCGCCGCTCTTCCCTGCGCCAGCGCAACGAGCTTGACTCGCTGTCGGCATCTGGCGAGTCGCTGAATTCAGTCCATGGCGGTAACGTGGGCAGGGCAGGCTTCGTGGAGTCAGCGGCAGCCATGCGCAGGTCAATGCTGCACAAGGACGTGATCGAGCCAATTCTGCATAAGGGCTCGTCCCACCCGACCGGCGTCAACTCGCGGTGGGAGGAGGACAATGGATATGCTCCAGAGACATTCATGCCGTACCGCAAGAGCAAGAGCCGGCAGCTCGGATACGACCTCAAGGCAACCGAGCCGCAGAACTCTCTTCTGCCTGATCTCGTCATCCCCGAAATCGCGCACGACTCCGTGTACCCGCTCCAGCAGAAGCTGCGCGAGATGGAGAAGCAGCTGATCGACGAACCGATTACAGCGATGACTGATATGATCTCGAGCCTCTTCACGTCGAAAATGCAAGACAACATCGACGCGGCGGGGGATGATGAGTACGAGTGCAAACGCATGGAGGGGCTGAGGCATACGCTGCTCGTGAACCTGCACGCGTGGGGCATCCGCCACGCCGCAGACTTCAAGCTGCTCTTTGCAAGCAAGGTGGGCGAGCTGCCGAAGATGCATCAGGAGAGCATCAGGTCGTCCCTCACGCAGCACATGCCGCCTCTCTTCAAAGTCAGAGGCAATAAGCAACGCAAGCTAGTGCTGGGCACCAAAGCGTCGTCCATCGCCAAAGAGATTGCCAACGAGACGCTGGAGAAGCTGCTCATTCAGATCCTCGTGGTCATGACTGTGCGCGCTGCTCTTTTGAACCGTCCCATGGGGCGCCTCATATGCTGTCGCTGGCGCCCCTCACCAGCCCCTCACTCTTGCCAATGCCTTGGCAGACCCGGCTGCGCAAGTCGTTTGAGGCGGTGGTGAAGCAGGCGCATGAGCTGATGAGCGCCGCCATCCAGCGAGGAGACACCAAGGAGCTTGAGAGCAGCGGTGCCTTCACCATCTCGCAGCACTACGCGCGCTTCACTGCTGGGCTGATTTCGGCAATCAAGCAGAGCGGCCTTGCCGACCCACAGCTCTCAGAGCACCCGCAGCTTGAGCAGATGATGCGTCTGGCGGAGCAGCCGGCCATCATGATCAGTCCGGGCGGCGGGCTCGAGGAGCTTTTCCAGGTCGAGGACGATCCGATGGAGGCAGATCCGCCTGCAGCAGCCCCGTCTGCAGGTCAGCTCGCGCTCAGTGCTCAGCCGGCAGTAATTGGCACATGCCATGCCTGCGGGACCGAGTACGACGATGACGAGGCAAAAGTGCTGCCGCTGAGTCGGCCGTGCCGCTTCAAGCCGGGCTCGTGCTTTTGCGAGACCATCCCGTCCGAGTGGAAGTACTGCCGGCTCTGCGTCGCCTACTACAGGGACAAGCAGAAGCACAAGCAGACCTGCTTGCTGCGCACCAACAAGATGGAGGAAGTTCGGAAGAAGAAGAACCGCAAGCGCGCCGCTCACGAGGCGCAGCTCGTGTCGCCATCCGCTCTGAGGCAACGCACCTCCAGCGACGGCAGCGGCAATAACCAAGCCACTGGCCCGGTCGTCCGGCGGCTGAGCGTCCAGGAGCTTTGATGTGCCATGCAGCGTGCCACGCGGCTCGAAAGCACGGATATGCGAGTGCCGTTCTATGCGTGTTTGTGTGTCTCTCTGTAAGTATCCATTCCATGGTTTGTGATATAAGTGCACCTACTATCACAGGCTTTTACCAGCTCTACCATCCATTCCAACAGGCGAGGTATTGCTTCGCCGTCTCTCGTCTGGCAAGTTTCCATCTCACAACGTCGTCCGAGCGCGCAGCCCACTTCGCCTCACCACCACCTCGCCTCGCACCACCTCCGCCCCATCACCACTCGGTCTGGAACTTGAGGCCGGCGCCGTCGCCAAAGTCCCAGCCGTTGGGCTTGTGCGCGCCGCCGATCTGCAGCAGCCGGCTCGCGATGGCCTCCTCGGAGAGCTCGGCGGCCTCCTCGACCTCGAAGGAGAGGTGCGTGCCCTGGATGACGGCGGCGATCGCGCCCATGTGCAGCAGGCCGGTCGACCTGGTCTTGAGCGGCGCGTCAACGCCCGACAGCATGAAGAAGACAAACTTGGGGCGGCGGCTGACGACGCCGCGACGCGAGTCGACCGCCACGACGCGCAGCCCTCCCCAGTAGACGCGGTCGGTCGTGGTGCGCGCGAGGCACTCCTGCAGCCCGCCGCTGCCGTCGCCCACCAACTCGACCTTCCTGGCGTCGTGCGGCGAGTACGAGCAGAGCACCCAGTTGAGCGAGTCGTCGACCTCGCACACGCGCAGCCACGAGTCCTCGATCTCAAACGGGATCTCGAGGTCGCCGTACATGTAGCACGTCGGCTCCTCCTCCTCCTCCACCGCCGCCGCCGCAGCAGCCGGAGCGGGCGTGGGCGCGGGTGCTGGCGGCTTGGCGGCTGCGCTGTTGCGGTGCGGCGACGTCACATCGCCAGACGACTTGCGCCGAACCACCTCGGGCGCGGGCGCGGGTGCCGGCGGGGTCACCTCCTGCGTGGCAAAAGAGAGGGAGGCAGGAGGGCGAGGGTCGGGCGGCGAAGGCTGTGCGGGGGTGCTAGGAGCCAGCGTGCCGCGAGCCACCTCGGTGGCCTCGCCGCCCTCGCCGCCCTCGCCGCCATCATCCTTGCCAACCGGTGCGGCCTCGGCGTCGTCCTCCTCCTCGGGCGGCGCGTCCTCCTCGGCAAAGTCGTAGTTGCCGTGCTGCGCGAAGAGCTGCCGGAAGACGGTCGGTTGGAAGAAGCGCCGCCCCGACGGCCCCGCCGAGAAGTTGGTGGCGCTGAGCACGACGCCGGTGGCGTGGCAGCGGAAGCAGCCCGGGTGGCCGTCGCTCTTCTTGTGGAAGAGCTTCCCCGCCGCCACCAGCCGCTCGGCGTCGTAGACCTTCTTGCCGCACACGTGGCACGCGTCGCCCGTCGGCACGCGCGGCGGCGGCCGCTTCGTCTTGCGGCACTTGACGCACGTGTCGCCCCACGCGTTGAACGGCGCCGCGCACAGCCGGCACGTCTTGGTGGCGCCGCTGCTGTTGAGCTTGTGCGCCTCCGCCGCCTTCCTCGCCTCGCGGTTGAACGGCAGCTTCGCCAGCCGCCGCTTGCCGATGCCACCCCCGCCGCCCCCGCCGCCCCTGCCGCCGCCGCCGCCGCCGCCGCCGCGCCCTCGGGCGACGACGCCGCCGCCGCCGGTGGCGCCGGCGGCCTCGCGCGCGGCGGCGTCCTCCTTCTTGCGCGCGGCCGCCTCGGCGCGCTGCCGCTTCCGCTCGGCGACCGCCGCACTCTGCTCCTCCTTGTGCGTGGCGAGGTATTCGTCGCGCGCCGCGCGCGCCGTCGCGTCGCGATTGGCCTTGGACGCGGCGATCCACTGCGCACGGAAGGTGTCGAGCATCCCGAAGAGCCGCTCGGGGCCGTGCGCCGCGCCGTCGGCGCCCGCGTCGATGCCGAGCCGCTTGGCGCACGCCGCGTAGAGCCGCCGCGTGTGGCGCAGCTGCGTCTGCAGCGCGCCCATCGTCGCCGTCGCCTCGGCGAGCCACGCGCCCATCGCCTCGACGAAGCCGTCGGAGCCGCCGCCGCCGCCGCCGCCGCCGCTCGCCTCGGCCTTGGCCTTGGAGGCCTTGGAGGCCTCGGCCTTGGTCGCGACGCCCTTGTGCACGCGCTGCACGAGCTGCACGGCGCGCGCGAGCGACGCCATCTCGGCGACGATCCGCGCCCACGTCACGAGCGCCGCCTCGCCGCTCGCCGCCAGCTCGTCGACCCACCTCCCCGCCGTCTCGCCAAACTTGGCGTCGACGAGCTGCACGAGCAGCCGCAGCAGCGTCGTGCGCTGCGTGGCCGCCATGCTCTTGACGTCGGCGAGGCGCGTCACGATCTGCAGCTGGCAGCCGTGCGCGCCGCCGCGCGTCGTGCCGCGGTTCATCGCGTTGCCCACGAGCACGAGCAGCCCGAGGAGCGTTTCGAAGCCCGACGCGAGCAGCACCTGCGCGCAGCAGCCGCCGAGCGTCTCGAGGAGCTGCTGCGCGTGCGCCGCCTGCGCGCCGAAGCTCTGCTTGGCGGCGAGCGCGTGGACGCGGCTGCTGAAGAGCGGCACGTCGTGCACCTCCCAGAAGAAGCGCTCGACCTTGGCGAGCAGCTCGGGGTCGCCGTCGTACGGCGCGATCGCCTCGATGTCGTCGGCCGTCGGCAGGCACGGCATCAGCAGCTCGACGGCCGTCTCGGTGAGCACGGCCTCGTCGACGGCGAGGACCGCCGCGCGGATGGCGCGGTCGGGCAGCGCGAGCTTCGAGAGGCCGATGGCGATGTTGTTCCAGCGGCGCTGGTCGAGGAAGGTGAGCGAGCCCTTCTTGAGCACGCCGCCGATGGCGCCCACCTCCTGCCCGATCCGCTCGGCCTCGCTCAGCTCCTTGACCCTCCTCTCGCGCACAAAGTGCGCCCTCACCATCTCATCGACGTCGGCGCCGACGCTCTGCGTGAGCGTCGCGATGGTCTCGCGCAGCTCGCCGAAGACGGTCGGCTCGATCAGCCGGTCGGGCACCTTGGTCCAGAAGAGGCGCCGCCGCTCGATGGCCGCCTCCGCCGCCGCCTCCGCCGCCGCCTCGGCCTCGGCCGCCGCCTTCTCCGCCTTCTCGCGCTCGCGCTTCTGCTTTGCCGTCTCCCGTGGCGCCGCGCCACCGCCGCCGCCGCCCGGCGGAGGCGGCGGCGCGCCAGGAGGCGCGCCCGGCGGCGGCGGCGCGCCCGGCGCGGGTGGCGGCGGCGGCGCGCCTCCGGGAGCGGGAGGTGGCGGCGGCGGCACCCCGCCAGGCACGGGCGGCGGAGGCGGCGCGCCTCCTGGCGCGGGCGGCGGAGGCGGCGGTGGCGGCGCGCCTCCGGGCGCAGGCGGCGGTGGTGGCGGTGGCGCGCCTCCTGGAACGGGCGGCGGCGGTGGCGGCGGTGGCGCGCCTCCAGGGGCGGGAGGTGGCGGCGGAGGCGGCGGTGCGCCGCCTGGCGCGGGAGGCGGCGGAGGTGGCGCGCCTCCCGGCACGGGCGGAGGCGGCGGAGGTGGGGGCGCGCCTCCAGCAGCGGGCGGCGGCGGCGGAGGTGGTGGCGCGCCTCCCGGCACGGGCGGAGGCGGCGGAGGTGGGGGCGCGCCTCCAGCAGCGGGCGGCGGCGGCGGAGGTGGCGGCGCGCCTCCGGGCACGGGTGGAGGCGGCGGAGGTGGGGGCGCGCCTCCAGCAGCGGGCGGCGGCGGTGGCGGCGGTGGGGCGCCGCCCGGCGCGGGAGGCGGTGGCGGCGCGCCCGGCGCGGGCGGCGGTGGCGGCGCGCCTCCGGCGGCGGCGGCGGCGGCGGAAGCGGCGGGCTGCTGCGTCGCGGGCGGCGCGTCGGGCTCCTCGGCGGCGATGCCGAGCATCGCGCACGACGCGGCCTCGATGCACGCGAGGGCGTGGTGGCGCGTGCGCAGCCAGCCGGGCCGCGCCGCCGCCAGCGCGCGCACGCATCCGCCGAGCAGCTCGAGGCCTCTCCGCTTGCGCGCAAACTCGACGCTCCACTTGTCGCCGCCCTCGCCGAGCGTCTGCACGCGCAGCAGCACGCAGAGCGAGAGGCGCAGCCCCTCGCCGCGCAGCACCTCCGCCCGCGGGTTCTGCCTCGACGACGGCGCCTCGACGGCGGCGGCGGTGCACGTCGCCACCTCGAGCAGCTCCGCCGCCTGCTGCGCCGAGAGCTTCTCCCTCTCAAACGCGCGGCACAGCCACAGCGCCTCCGCACGCAGCGGCGGCGGCACCTCCTCGACGAGCGAGGCGGCGCGCTCCTCGGCCAGCCCCGCCGCCTGCCACAACTCCTTCAGCGCCGCGTCGACGCCGCCCTCGGCCGCGTTGGCGCCCGCCTCGATGCGCGCGTCCTCGAGCGGCTCGAGCTCCGACGCGACGCGCGCCGCCTCCTCCGCCTCGACCTCCTCGACCTCGAGGTTGTTGGTGTCGAGCGAGATGTGCGCCTGGCCGTCGTACGAGAGGATCGACGCGCCCAGCTGCTTGACGATCGCCGCCTTGACCGCGGCCGCGTGCACCTCGACTGCCTCGCGCTCCTGGATGTCGAAGTTGACGACCGGCCGGACAAAGTTCTGAACGTCGCTCCGGTGCATGCTGACGCGCGCGCGCTCGAGGCCGCTCACGTCGGCCCCCACCCAGCTCACGAAGACGCACTTGGTCTGGTTGGCCGCGTGGAACATGAAGCAGCCGTAGATGACGAGCGCGTCGTCCAGGCTGCCGAGGAGCTCCTCGAAGCCGCCCTCTCCCTTGGCGAGCAGCAGCAGCTTCTGCGTGTCGCCCGGGTCGTAGCGCGAGGCGAGCCAGTTGGTGCGGCTCTCACCACTGTGCACCTGCTTGAGCGCCGCCTCCAGATCCTCGGTGTCCACGCCGCTCGTGTGCCGCTTCGTGTGGTAGTCCTGCAGGACGCTCTCGGACATCGTCCCGAGGTTCTGGGTCGCCATGGTGTGAGAAGACGGCGCCGGCTTTTCTCTGGCGGTCGGACGGCGCGCCCTAGGCTGCGTGAAGCGGACCTTTGGACCGATAGCTCCGCGCTGCGACGCAACTCGGCCGGGAGTCGCACGCGAGTTTCTCGTGAAGGCGCGCGCGCCCCACCAGGAGCTGAAACACTCGGAGGGGGTGTCTAAGGAGTGCGAGCTCGGGGCGACGCGGTGGAAGCGCGGCTACAAAAGATCCGGGGGGATAGAGGGTGTATCGTGTTGGTCTGTAGATCAGGATGGGTAGGAAGCGTCGGTCCGTAATTGGCGCGCATCAGTATTTGGCGCGGCGGGGCAGGCTAGCCGGGTAAGCAGGCGGCGCAGCAGCAGGGCGCGCGGGCTGGCCACGAGGGGCCGGCTCGCCGGCCACGAGGGGCAGGCTCGCCGGCGACGAGGGGCAGCTTCGCCGCCGGCGAAGCGGCCCGCGCGGCCGGCGGCGCAGCGGCCCCTCCTCGCCGCCG
>Ga0209713_10000873_pt1 | contig 17408 bp, 5 predicted proteins | sample ArcOceMetagenome_3_FD_187444 | JGI IMG/M metagenome (GOLD analysis project Ga0209713, IMG submission 187444) | Marine eukaryotic phytoplankton communities from Arctic Ocean - Arctic Ocean- Svalbard ARC20M Metagenome (SPAdes) (version 2) | ecosystem: Environmental > Aquatic > Marine > Oceanic... | reverse complement strand
GCTTGAGTTCTTAGCTGAATGAGGATCGACAATGCGACTTGGCCGACGCTCTGCCCGGAGACGCGCCTCCTACAGCCTCTGCTCAAGCGGAGCACCGCCACCACCACCACCACATGCCGCTCGCTCTCGGAGCCTTGCCGACTCGCCACCAGCCCGCAGCAGCTCGAAGCCGGCGGCTGCTGGGAGCTGGCTGGGCTGCACCGCCTCTCGTCGCCGTTGCTGCTGCCGTGCCCGACGCGCATCGTCGGTCGAGATGGCGCGGTACTTAGCGGTGGCTCAACAGTACCTCAGCCAACGCAGCTTCGGCCCGAGCTGTGGATCTCCGATCCGACGGCCGTGGCGCACCGGCAGCTCTTTGTCGCCGGCGCTGCTGCGGAGCGAGGCGGGCTCGTGCGCGTGCCGCTCGCCTCGGTGCGCGTCGACGATGCAGACACCCATGCCGACGGCTTTGTCGTCGCTCGTGAGCTGTGCGAGCGGCTGCTGGGCGCCGTCGGTGGGCTCGAGGTGCGGTCACTGCTGAGGCTCGAGGCTGTCTACGAGGGTCAGCCGTGGTCCCAGCCGCGGTGCCCCATCTCCTCGGTCGAGATGCGCGACGGCTCCTGCCGGCTGCTCGTCGCTCAGCCGTGCCACCGAAATGTGGCCTTCTTCTCGCAGCAGGGCCAGGGCAGAGGCAACGCCACCTCCGCGGCAGGGCCGGGCAGCGCTGGGACGCTGGTCCGCATCGACAACGCGCCGGCGGGCCTGACGCGCGCCAACGTGACCTTTGGATGGGCGCAGCTGTCGGACACACGCGTGCTGATCCGCTGGCCTGCCGCTGCTGCTGCCACCCCCGCGTCCCGCTTCCAGCACTCGCTGCTGGCGCCGCGCTCCGATGGGCTGCTCGTCGCGGCGGCGCTCGACATGGAGGGCATGCGCCTGGTGCTCAGCGGCTGGTCCGCCCCGCTGCGCGCCTCTGGGTTTGTCGAGACGCAGGCGGGCTTCTACGCGGCGGAGCCTCGGCGGCAGCCGCGCGCCGCGCCGCGCGGCGCCGTCTGCCCGGTGGGGGCGGCCGTTCTCGCAGCGGCGGGCTCCGTGCGAGGCTGTGTCTTCGAGGCGCTGGGTGGCAGCGGGCTGCATCTCCTGTCTGGCGAGGCCAGCGGCAACCGGCCAGGGTTCATAGCACGCGCGGCCAGAAGCGCGCCACCACTGGGAGAGGGCTCTGGCAGGCCATGCGGCTGCTCTCTGCCCTCGCGAATTGCAACTGCATTCGACGCACGCAGGCAACGAGCTGAGCGACCTGAGCGGCGGCGGCCTCCTCCTCGGCGCGCCTCGGCCGCGGCTGGTGGCCACCGCCGCCGCGACGTGCAACCGCGTGCGCCGCGCGGGCCTCGAGTACGTCGGCAGCGTCGGCATCTGGGGCGGCTACCTGCGCAACTCGACCATCCGCGCCAACACGCTCGAGCAGCTGCCGTATTCGGGCGTATCCGTCGGCTGGGGCTGGACGAGGTACCTGCCGTGCGATCGGGCCGACGCGGGCGCGGGCGCGGGCGCGGGCGGCGGCGGGGACGGAGGCGCGGCGGGCGCCGCCACCGGCGGCGAGTGCTCTCTGGCGGGCGGCAACCGGATCGAGCGCAACGCGGTGCGTGACGACATGCGCGTGCTGACGTGCGACGGCGCGGCGCTCTACGTGCTTGGGCCGCAGCCCAACTCGACTCTGTCTCACAACTGCGTGGCGCGCGCGCCGCCGCACCACCCGCTGCACGGAGGCAGCCGCGGCAGCAGCCGCGGCAGCGGCAGCCGCGACAGCGGCAGCCGCGGCCGCAGCATCATGAGCAGCCGTCGCTGCGAAGGGCGGCCGGCGGCGTGCGCTCGCGCTCTCCTCCGCAGGAAGGGCAGCGAGGCCCAAAGGAAGCAGCTGACGTGGATGCCGCCGTTTGCGCTGTACGTCGACGACGGCGCCGCCGGCTTCGCCGCCGTCGGCAACACGGTCGCCGACGGCCTCGTGGTGGTACTCAAGGCCGAGACGACCAACGGCGCGTGGCGCAACGGCGCGCCCGTCTGGCCGCGTCTCGCGTGCGTCAACGCGACGCCCAACGCGCGCTATGCGACCGAGTGGCGGCGATTCGAGCCTTCCGCTGCTGGCGACGCTGCCGCCGCCGCCACTGCCACCGCCTCGGCGGCAGCCGCGGCCGCAGGCCAGCACGTGCTGCAATGCAAGCGCTTCGGGGGCTCCTCGCCGCACACCGCGCCCAGGACGGCCGCCCGCGAGCACTGCCTGTGGCAGCAGCAGTGGCAGCAGCAGCAGCAGCAACAACGGCAGGCAAACACGAGTGCGTGCATGCTACTGAAGGGCCGCTATGCCAGATACGGGGGCTGCTGCGCGCTGCTGAGCAGCCGGGTCACGATGGAGCGTCGCTGCCGGCTGCAGGTGCGACCGCCGCCCACGGCCGCCAACGTCATGGCGGCCGATACTCAGCCCAATGCTGCCGGCGCGTTGAGGCCCGCCAGCGTCTCCGCCGCGCCGCGCGCCGCGCACCGGTGCAAAGCCACGGCCGCGTGCACCGCGCGCGTCGACGGCGTCGGAGTCGGTCTGGCGAGCTGTCCGCGTCGGCCGCTCGTCGCGCGCGACGCCACCGACGCCGCGGCGCTGGCGCGGCTCGCCGAGGACATCTGGGCGTCGCGGCAGCTGGGGACGACGCTCGTCAAGCGGATGGAGATGCGCAACACGTCGACGGCGACGCGGCGGGGGCGCACGAAGCTCGGCTGCTTCGTGGTGTGGGAGTGAACCAAAGCCGCCGCAAAACCTAAGAGATTGTTTCACCGTAGCTTCAGAACTCAGAAGCTCCCCCAAACCGAGGCACTGTCTCTCTCAAACAACGGAGGCAACTCGGTCGAGCCACTCTTTCTCTCATCAGCGCATCACAATCATCGTCATCGTCTTTCTCCTTCTCAATACTGCGTGCGGCGGAGAATCGGATCCAATCCCTCCGCGCCCACCATCGCAAGTCGCCGCTCCTTCTCGTCGGCTCGTCGGCGGCTCGTCGGCGCCACATTCCCGCCTCACTTCGGGATGCACTTTTGCACCGACTCCGGCAGCGTCGCCACCGCCGCCCGGTACAGCTTCGACTCGACGGCCGCACGTTGCGCTGCCGCACGTTGCGGCTGCAGCGGCGCCTTGTTGCCCTTGGCGTCGGCGGCGGCCTGCTCCTTTTGCAGCGTGGTGGGGCTGCTGCTCGTCGACGACAGTCCGTCCAGCGTCACGCCCGTCCCGTTGCCCGCCGCCGGCCGCGTCGTCGGCGCCGCGTCAATCACCACCGCCTCCTCGCCACCGCCGTCACCACCACGGTGGCGGTCAAAGCCCATCAGCTGCGCGCGCAGCGCCTCGGCCTCGGCCTCCGCCTCGGCCCGCCGCTCCTCGGCGAGCTTCCTGCGCTCCGCCTCGACGCCCTCCCGCGCGCGCGCCGCCTCCAGCTCGTCCTGCAGCGCCAGCGCGCGCGCCTCCGACGCCGCCTCCACCTCGCAGACCCTCGCCTCCGCCTCCGCCTCGCGCGCCGCCGCCTCCGCCGCCGAGCTCGCCGCCGCCTCCTCCAGCTTGCGCTGCAGCTCGACGCACCGCGCCGCCGCCGCCTCGAAGGCCGCGTGGTGGTTGCGCCGGCGCGGCGTCCACTCCTCCTCTGGCGTCACCCGCCGCGGCACGCCGTCGGCGTCGGCCGCTAACTCCGCCTCCTTCCCGCCCGCCGTGCTGCCTGTCGCGCCGCCGCCGCCGCCGCCGCCGCCGCCGCCGCCGCCGACGGGCGGCGGCGAGTCCAGCAGCGACACCGTGAACGAAGGCACCGCCGCCGGAGCAGCAGCAGCCGCAGCAGCAGCAGCCGCAGCAGCCACAGCGGACGCGGACGCGCCCGTCGGCCGCGGCGGCGTCGAGCCCTTCTCGGCGAGGTTGCGCGCGGCTTTCTGCAGCTTTTCGAGCTGCGCCCACAGCGCGTCGCGCCCGTCGGTCGCCTCGGCGAGGCCGTCGCGCGCCTCGGCCTCGCGCACCTGCAGGGAGGGAGGGGATGGGGAGGGGGGTAATAGCACGTGGAGGGGCATGGCACGGGAGGAGGCGTCCGAGCACGTGGAGGCGCATGGCAAGGAGGAGGGGTATAAGCACGTGGAGGCGCCCCCGCCTTGGCCTCGCGCCGCACGCACCTGCGCGTCGGCCGCCGCCTGGTGCGCCTCGGCCAAGATCTCGCGCAGCTCGAGCGCCTCGCGCTCCGCGTCGCGCGCCGCGTCGGCCGCCGCCGCCTCGCCGAGCCGCGCGTCGGCCGCCTCGGCGTGCAGCCGCTCGGCCGCCTCGGCCGCCTCGGCCGCGCGCGCGTCGCCCTCGGCGCGCGCGCTCTGCAGCTGGCTCTGCAGGTTGGAGGCGCGGCGGCTGAGCGCCTCGCCGCGCGCGCGCTCCTCGTACAGGCTCGCCTTGGCGCTCGCCGCCTCGTCTCTCGCGCCGCGCGCCACCGCCTCCGCCTCGGCCGCGCGCGCCTCGGCCGCCTCCACCTTTGCGCGCGAGACGCCGTCGGCCGAGTCGAGCCGCGCGCGCAGCATCTCGAGCCGCCCCTTTTGCATCTGCGCGCGCTCCTTCTCGGCCGCGTCGCGCGTCGCGCGCTCGTCGTCGCGCTCCGCCTGCGCCCTGGCCGCCTCGGCCTGGAGGCGACCCACCTCCGCCTCGGCCTTGGTGGCCGCCTGCGCGTGCGCGTTCGAGAGAGTCGCGGTGGCGTGCGGTCGCAGGCGTGAGAAGGAGACAGACGCGTCTGGCTGGGCCCAACGAGACATCTCTCGATGGCATCGGCATGTTCGAGTGTGTTTGGCATACCGCATCGCGTCGCGCAGCTCTTCCTCGGCCTCGCCGAGCTTGCGACCGAGCTCGGTCTGCAGCCTCTGCAGCTCGATCACCTGCTGCGCCGCTGTCGCACGCAAGAGACAACGGCACCGAGGGTGTGGGGGCGACGGGTGAGGAGCGGATCGACGGCGTGAGGATGGGCGAGTGTGTGTGCGGAGAGAGGGTGAGTGGGAATGGCACCGGCTTCTGCGGTGAGGAAGCGGCGGGAGGAGCCGATGCATGGAGAGGCACACGCGGGCACGCGGGCTTGCGGGCACGCAAGGAGAAGAGAGGCACACGCGGGCGCACGCGGGCACACGCGGGGCTGGGAAGCAATGGCGGCGCACCCTCGCCGTGCTTGGCCTGCGCCTGCTGCTGCAGCCGGCTCTCGAGCCGCGCCTCGCGCCGGTCGGACGCCGCGCGCTGCTTGCTCCGCTCGTCGTCGCGCGCCTCCTGCGCCGCCGCCGCCGCCTGCTCGGCCGCCGCCTGCTCGGCCGCCGCCGCGCGCGCCGCCGCCGCCGACGCCTCTGCCGCGGCACTCGCCGCCGCGCCCTGCGCGCGCTCCGCCGCCAGTCGCGCCGCCGCCACCTCCGCCTCGGCCTCGGCCTCGGCGTGCTCGGCCCTCTCCGCCGCCGCCGCGCGCGCCGCCTCCGCAACCGCCTCCGCCTGCGCGCGCGTCGCCTCCACCTCGAGACTCGCCACGCGCGCCTCCTCCCTGGCCGCCGCCGCCTCCGCCTCCTTGGCCGCCACCGCGTCGTCCCTCGCGAGGGCCGCCGCCTCCGCCTCCGCGCGCGCCGCGCGCAGCTCCTCCGCCAGCTTCCTGGTCTCCTCGGCCGTCTCCTGCCGCTGCTGGTGCGCCGCGACGCTCGCGCCGTGCGAGAGCCTTGCCGCTTCCGAAGCCGCGAGGCTCTTCTTCAGCGCCACCACCTGCGCCTCGAGCTTGCGCGTCTGCGCGGCGACGTCGAGCTTCTCCTGGCACACCACCACGTTGCGCACCGTCCGCGCGCGCGACGCGAAGCGCAGCGAGTTGTGCGTCTCCTCGCCGTAGGCGCCGGCGGGCGTCACGCAGCACACGATCGTGCAGAGGGCGTCGCCCCCGAGGGAGCGCTGCAGCAGCCGCGTCAGCTTCGACGAGCGGTAGGGCACGTGCGTGGCGCCGTTGCCGCCGCCGTTGCCGCCGCCGCCCTTGAGCTGCGCCTGCGCCGCCTCGCCCAGCTTCTGGATCACCGTGCCGAGCACGAGCAGCGACTTGTTGATCGCGCACATCTCCGTCGTGCGCATGTCGCGGCCGGCAAGGTCCTTCTGCGGAGCGCCGCCACCGGCCTTGGTCGGCCCGCGGCTGTGCGGCGAGGCGCGCTCGGAGCCGGCGAGGTCGATGATGTTGAGCTCCGCCGACGTCTCGCGGAAGCCGTCGGCCGACGCCGCGTCGCCGCGCGAGCACGTCACCGTCAGCCGGAAGATCGTGTGCGCGCGAGACGACTCGTCGTTGCGCTGCGTGCACGCGACGTGCTTGCGCTCGTCGCCGGCGAGCAGCAGCTTCTCGACCTCGCCCCACGAGCCGACGCTCGTCTCGCGCAGGTCCTGCACGGTCAGCCCGCCGTCGCGCCGCTCGTACACCGCCAGGTTCGTCTGGCCGCTCAGCAGGTCGCCGATCACCTCGTTGTAGATCTCGAGGTACGCCATCTTCAGCGACCAGCGCGCAGCCCCCGGCTGCGCCTGCGCCGCGGCGACGCCGGCTAGCACCTGCCGCACGCACAGCGGGATCAGGCCCTCGCTGCCCGCGCCGCCGCGGATCGTCGTCGTCTTGCCGGAGCTCGTCTGGCCGTAGGCAAAGATGGTGGCGTTGTAGCCGGCGAGCGTGCGCGCGACCGAGTGCTTGACCTCGCCGTGGATCTGACCGGTCGTCGTCTCCGGCCCGAAGACGCGGTCGTAGTCGTACGACGTGCCGGCTGGCAGCGGCCGCCCGCTGACGCTGCCGAGGGCCTGCGTCTGCCAGATCCGCTGCTCGTCGTGCGACCACGCGCTGGAGTAGCCGCTGCGGCGCTCGGCCGGTGTGAGAGGCCGCACGCGCACCACCACCGCGATCGCCGTCGACTCGCCCAGCTCGGCGTTCTCGTCGGCGGTCGCGCCCGTCGCAGTCATCGCAGCTCAAACCGCGCGATGGATCCTGTTCGGTGCACGAGAGGCAGGGTAATATAACCAGAGGCCCGCCTCGGCGATATCTAAAGTAATCTAAAGTACCGGTAAGTTGATTGAAAGATAGATGGAATGAAACGCCGGCATGTCGGTAAGTAAGTAAGTAAGTACTTCAGAAGTAAGTAAGTAAATAAGTAAGTACTTCAGAGCCTCGGCCCTCCTTGGCCAGCAGTTTACGCAAAGCAATGATACTTTAGGTCATTAGTGACTCAATTTTGATACGCTTACCAGTCTATCCACGTACGCCGCCACCACGCCCTCCACGCACGCTTTGCCCCTGCCTCCGCCCCCTGCACCGGCCCAATCAGCCGCCGCCGCGCCCTCGTCGCGCCCTCCTCCAATACCTCCCCACGCAGCCGCCGCCGCCGCCGCCGGCGACGCGTGTGACGAGAGCCGGCCTCCCTCGGCGCCCTCGCCGCCGCCGCTCCACCACCGCCGCCTCCTCCGGTGGCGCGCTCCTGGCACGTCATCGGCGCGTAGCCGAGCGTCGCCTGCATCCGCGCAAAGTGGCTGCACTTGAGCGGCCGGCGCTGGAGCTGCTTGAGCAGGTGCTGCCGCTGGCTCGCTCCCGACGCCTCCGCTCGCGCCGCCGCCTGCTGCGCGGGCCACACCGCGTGCACGACGTCCTCGACCAGCGCGCCCCCGCCGCGGCTCCCGAGCAGGAAGCCAAACAGGCGGCGCATCGTCGCGTTGGCGCGCGTCGACGAGAGCAGCTCCTCCGCCTTGAGCGGCAGCGTGCGCCGGTCGGACTGATGCGCCTCGACCACCGCCGCCATGTCGCGCAGCTCGTCCGCCAGGAGCAGCCGTGCCTGCGTCTCGACGCTCTCGAGCAGCGTCGAGGCGTTCTGCGTGCGCGTCGCATTCGGCTCCAGCCGCATGAGCCGCCGCGCGAGCAGCTCGGCGGGGTCGCGCCGCACGTGCACGTAGCGGTAGCCGCGAGGCGTGTAGCGCCCCTCGCTGAAGCGCGCCTCGTGAAGGAAGCACACGTCGACGACGGCCGGGTCGCAGCCGTCGTAGCCCGAGCGGAAGGCGCATCGCAGCCCGAGCCGTGGCGTCAGCACGGTGCGGCACGCCTGCACCATGATGCGCGACAGCGCCGCCGCGCCGCCCTCGTCCGAGTGCGCGCCGATCACAATCATCGGCGGCGGCTCCGGCACCACGAGGTCCTCGAGCTGGTGCTGCTGCGCAAACGCCGTAACGGCCGTGCGCAGGGCACACTCCTGCTCTCCCGAGGTGCACGCGGGACCCGATGGAGTCGGCTCGGGTGCCGCCTCGCCACTCTGCCGCCAGCTCGCGTCGCACGCCCTCGCTGAGAGCGATGCCGAGCCCGCTGCGACGATTCTCGCAAGCTGCTGTCGTGCCGTTGCGTCGGCAGCGAACGCCGTCTCCACCGCCGCTAGGTTGGACGACCCGCTCCCCAAGACGCTGCCAGCCGCAGCCTCGGCGGCAACGACGGGCGTGCGCAGCGTCGTCGACGCTGGCAACCCAAGAAAGGTCGCCAGACGTGGCATGTCGCTGTTGCCGCCGCCACCCTCGGCCTGCATGAGCTCCAAATCCACGGTCAGGCTTTGCAGTGGCTGCCTCAGAGGCTGCAACGTCTGACAGAGGCTGCCGCAGAGGCTGCCGACGGCGGCAGAAAGGCGATGCAGCGCGACGTCGCTCCGGCGACATGCGGTGATCGTGGTGGAGAGCCGCACCGGCGACAGCGACCCCGCCGCGTCGCCACTGCAGGTCGCTCCGGCACTGCTGCTTGCGGTTGAGTCGCACAGGGACGGCTGCGAGGCGAGCACCAGCCCTGCTGCCCACGCCACCGTGTTGCACCGCCGCACCAGCAGGAGCCGCGACGCCGAGTCGCTCACGAGCCGCGCCAGCGCGAGGAGCCCGCTCCGCGTGCCGAGCACCTCGGTGGTAGGCACCGCCGTCGCGCCGCCTGCCGCCGCCACTCCGAATTCGAGCGCAAAGCCGTGCACATCGGGCAGAGGGCCAAGCCTCAGAGCCTCCTTGCAGTAGGCCGGCTCGGACAGCAGCGAGCGCAGGTGGTCGAGCTGCGCCGACAACGGCGCGCGCTCGAGCCCCGTCAGTGGCTCCGGATGCACGCACAAGCGCGGCAATGCCAGCAGCGATCGCGCGACGGCGGAGGCGCCCGAGCCCTCCAGGCCAAGCACCACCAGTGCCGTGCTGGCCGCGGTGGCGTTGTTGCTTCGCGGTGGAGCCAACGCGCGCGCCACCACGGTGCGGACGGTGGTGAGGTGCTGCTGCTGTGAGCCAGACGGGCAGAGCACGGGTGACGATTGCGCGCGCGCCCCGCCCCTGCCGCCGCCGTCCACACGGCCGACCGCGCTGAGCGACGGCCTGTTGCATCGCATCAGCTCGCAGAGCACGTCACGCTGGTGTTCGGCTGACAAGTATCGTCTCGTGTGCGCAAGCGCGCCGCGCCACCCCGCATCCCATGCCGACTCTGCCGTCTGCACCGCCATCACCTTGCTTGCAAATGCATCGGGCGCGTCGGCCGTCAGGATGGCGTCTTGGTCTGCTGGCAACCCAAGACCCTGCAGGCCGACCGTCGTGGTGACAAGCGGGATGCCTCGTGCCATCGCCATCACGTTCTTGGTGGCAATACCAGTGCCGTTGAACACGGGCGCGACAAAGACCTTGAGCTCAGCCAGCTGGTGGTTGAGCTGTGGCTCGCTCAGCGTCCCAAGGATTGTGGCACGGCCTTGCTCGACTGACGTTTTGATCGCGCCAAGCTCTGAGAGATGACTCTCCCAGCCAGGACCCACGAGGTGGAGATGGCCGAGGCCTCCCGGCTGCAACGCCCGATCGCCGAGCGGTGAGAGGCTCGCAATGAGCGGCTGCACCTGCGTCACCAGCCACTGCATCGCCACCACCGCCAGGCCGTGCATCCCGCCAACGTACAGCATGCCGTCACGGCGTCGCGTGTAAGGCTCGACCGCGGCCTCCGACACAAACTCGTAGGTGTATGGCACCCACAGCGGATTGCAATTGCAATGGCCGGCGTCGCAGTCGGCACGCCGCGTGGTTGCGGCCCAGCTGCCGGGTGGTGGCGGCGGCGCGGCCTCGAGCACGCCCCGCAGCGTCGCGGCGTCCTCGGAAGAGACGGTCACCACGTTGTGCACCGACGCATGGAAGGCGAGCTCGCGCTTTTTGATCCAGACGCTCGCCTGCTCGGCCTTCTCGCGCAGGTGATCGGGGTGACCCAGAATCTGAACGGCACGCAGATAGTGGATGTCGTCCGCCACAGCCGAGACGCAGACTGGCGGCGGCGAGGAGGAGGATCGCGCAGCTGCGCTCCGAGCGTGTAGCCACGAGACAATGCGCTCCTCCGGGAGCGGCTCCGCGGGTTCCTTGTACCAGTTGGGATCTCCAGCCAGCTGGCGGTGATGCACCTCCATCGTGAAGGTCGTGAAGAAGACGTACGCGTAGCCAAGGCCGCCGTTGAGCTCCGCAGCCTTTATCGCCTGATCGTACTGCTGTTGCATGCCGCCAACGTAGATGGCGACGCCGTGCCCGAATGGCGAGAGCTGGGACGGGTCGACGTCGCATTGGCACACAAAGTGCACCCGCACCTGTAGCGCCACCAGGCTCTCGACCACCTGTCCCATGCGCAGGTCCATCCCCGTTGGCTTCTCCTTGTCGGTACCCATCTTGTGGAAGACCACCAGCACGTTGCGCACTGCCGTGCCAGCGACGCTGCCGGTCAAAGGCGTCTCTCCCAGTTGCGGCGGTGGCGGTGGTTCGGAGGCTTCCGATGAGGCCGTGGTGGAAGCGGCGGCCCTCGACGCGGAAGGCGGTGGCACCACGAGGTACGGCCGCAGCGCTGCACTCACGCGCAGCCAGCTGGTCACTATGCCAAGCTGCTGCGGAGCGGGCTCAGGGGCATTGGCAGCAGTCGAGACGCGCGCTCGCAGCACGTCGGTACCTGGGAGCTTGGCGAGCCGGTGGAATGCCTTGAACGTGTAGCCGAACTGATTGGCCTGTGCCTCGCGCTGGCTCATCAGCTGGTGGAGCCGCCAGCGATTCTCAGCGCTGAGCCGCTCCGAGCGAGCACCGAAGGCCGGATCGCGATAGCTCTTGCGTGCGCCGCAGTGGCGCGTCGAGGAGCGGAACTCCTGTCCGGCCAGCCAGCAGGTGACGTATGCGAGACTGCTCGCTAGGATTCCAGCGTTGGTGTCGAGCCGCGTGGTTGCGTTGCGCAGCCGGCTGCTCGTGCCGAGCATTGGCTGTGCGCCCTGCCGCTCATTGCTGCTGCTGCCCTCACCACAGAAGAGGCGGCGCTTGAAGGCGAGCTGCACCTCCGCCGAGACTGACGCGGTCTCGAGCTGCAGCAGGATCGCGTCGCGCAGCGATGGCAGCTGAGCCACGCAGCGTGCCATGCAATCGAACCAGAAGGCGATGCGGTCCTCGACCGTCCGCAAAGACGAAAAGTCAGGAAAGATCCACTGCGCCCCATCGACGGAGGATACAAGTGAGGATTGGGCCATTTGTGTGTGTTGGGGCGGACGTGGCGGCGGCATTGGCAGCGGCATTGGCACACCTTTTCGATGGCGAGCGCCCAGACTAACGGATGGCGCATCACGAAGACAAAGCGTGTGCGGTGCGTGCCAAAGGCATGCTGGAGGAATGGGCCCATCAGCAGGTTTTCCGGCGTCTTCTCGATGAGCACAGGCTTCGACGTGTCCCACCACATAGACCACTGCCGGAGCAGCCTCGCAGAGCCGTCGCCGTCGCTTCCAGCGTCGAGCACCTCGTCCTTTGGCAGCAGCTCGTCTATTGTGTGCCCGTCGCGACCAACGTCGCGCACCAGGTAGGCGTAAGGGTACACGTCCTGCACAAACTTGCCCTCCACGCCGCCGACGCGCGCCACCATCTCAAAGTAGGCCTGCGTGTGGTTCTGCAGCTTCCACGGCTGCTGCTCGAGGTAGCTGGCGTGGTCGAGGTTCTCAAAGGACAGCGCCGACGTCTCCGCCGACGAGACGAGGCCTTCGAGCCAGGTGGTGCCGCTCCTCTGGAGGCCGCCCACGAAGAGGAAGAGGTTGTCGGGCGTGGCCGGCGGCATCGGAGGCCGCTCCTCCGGCTTTTGCTTGCGCTGGTGCCCAGCGCCACCACCCGACCAGGCGGTTGCCAGCATCGAGAGCGCTGCGCCCAGCGCCATTGAGCGGCGCGGCGTGCGCATAGTGGCGCAGTGGGACGCGCGGCGGGCGGCGCAACTTCGCTCGGAGTGCTGGCGAGAGGTCACAGCACGTGGACCAAGCGGCAAGGAGGCAAACGTGAAACGCAAGTTACGATCAGGGGGTAAGTAAGTAAACGCGGAGAGGCAAAAGTCTTACAAGCTTTACTTAAGAGAGGCGCTCGACGACGTTCATCAGCAGCAGGCAAGAGTTGCAAGAGTTGGTATAGCTGGCCAGTGTGAACCATCGTCAGCAGTGCGTTCTGGTCATGCGGCGGACGATTTACACGCCGAGACGTAACGACAAAGCCTGTTTCGCTGCAGACAGCCGCGGAGGACATGCCGTCGTCGCCGGCGAAGGAGAACCCGTCCAAGGCCGAGCTGATCGAGATCTCCTTCCGGAGGCTGGAGGAGCGCTTCGAGGAGTACTCGTCTCTGCCGAGCGCCGATGCCATCATGGGAGATGTACCCACGGGCAAGGTGAGACCTGCCACCGCCGGCGCCTCGCCGGCCGGCGGCGGAGCGGCCGCGGCCTCGGCACTCTCGCGAGGCACCACCGAGTTCAAGGTCTCGAAGCGCATCCTGTGCCTGACGAACAAGGTGAAACAGTTCGGCCTGGACAAGGGCGTCACGGCGACGCTGCAGTGGCAGGTGGCCGCCCCGAGCGGCGCGATGATGGGGCAGTTTGCGACGCCAAACCCGCGCGTCGACATGTCGCTGACGCGGCTCGGCTGGGGCGATCACGCGCGGCTCGTGCTCTTTGGTGGCTTCGAGGACGGCGGCTTCTCGTCCACCGAGCTCCAGCTCTTCGACCCGCTCAGCATGCGCTGGTGCGGCCAGGACGAGTTCGGCACGCTCGGCATGCCGCCGACGCCACGCGCGGGGCACACGGCGAGCGCCCTCGGCCGGCACCTGATGCTCGTCTTCGGCGGCCGCGGCGAGGCCGGCACGCTCGACGAGCTGTGGGCGCTGCAGATGTACCGAACCAAGTCGATAGCGGGCGAACCCGCGCGCTGCTCGCTCGCGTGGAGCAAGCAGCAGCCGCTTGGCGGCGCGAGCAGCGCCGGCGGCGCGGGGCCGACGCCGCGCGCGCACCACGCGGTGGCCGAGCTGGAGGAGACGCTGATGCTCTTCGGCGGCGAGGTGATCATGCGCGTCGCCGAGCGCGAGGCGGAGCACCAGCGCCTCGAGGAGAAGCAGGGGCTCGGGCACGCCAAGGCCGCCGAGCTCATCGCGCAGGGCGCCACCGCCGCCTCGCTCCAGTCGGCGACGCTGCCGACGCTCGGCGCGCGCGACCGCACCGACATCGTCGGCTCGATGCGCTTCGACGAGATGCCGACGGCGACCAACGCGCCGTCGCCGCGCCGCCGCCCGCAGTCGGCCGCCGTCTCGCTCAGCACCAGCAGCAAGTTCGGCTCGACTGGCGGCAGCGTCGACCCCTCCTCGTCCTCGCGGCCCCCGACCGCCGGCTCGCCGGGCACGCACGCCGCCGGAGCACGCCCGTTCACGCCGGGCTCGGCCAGCGTGGCCGGCGGCGGCGGCGGCGGAGAGGCGGCGACGGTGCCTGGCACGCCGCTCAGCCGCTCGCGCCCCTCGACGTCCGGCGGCCGACGCGGCAACAAGTCGCCTCCGGGCGGCGGCGGCGAGGCCTCGGCGCGACGATCGGCGTCGCCGCCCGACCGCCGCCTCCTCTCCGAGCTGCGCGCGCACGGGTCGCGTCCGGACTCGGCCTCGGGCTACCGCGCGCCCGCTGGCCTCAAGCAGCGGCCGGGGCGCGGCGGCGGCATGGGAGACATGCTCGGCGCCAACCCGAACTCCAGCCTCGCGCCGCAGCCGCCCGCGTCGGCGGCGGCGGCGAAGGCGGCGCGGCGCGCGGCGCGCTGGGTGCACTACCCCCTCTCCGACCTGTGGAAACTGGTGGCGCGCCCCGGGGGGAGGCTGCAGTGGGTGTCGGTGACGCCGAGCGGGCCGGAGCCGTTCCCGCGCTCGCGGCACGTCTTCACCGGCGTGCCGTCGCGCCGGCTCTGCCTGCTGACGGGCGGCCGCAGTGTCAAGGCCAACACGGTGCTCAACGACCTGTGGGTCCTCGACGTCGACGTGGCCGTCTGGGCGCGGCTCGAGATGGTGGGCGTGCCGGCGGCGCCGCGCGAGTGCCTCGCCGCGCTGACGATGGGCACGTCGATGATGCTCTTCGGAGGGCGCGGCCGCACCTGCCGCGCCGACGGCGCGCTCTTCCATCTGACGCGCGACGCGCGCACCGGCGAGCTCTTCAACGGCTTCGAGGGCACCGTCACCGAGCAGCTGGGCGAGTGGGAGCACCCGGTGCCAACGGGGATGCCGCCGCAGCACCGGCAGGGCCACAAGCTGGCGCGCCTCGGCTCGGACCGCATCCTGCTCTTCGGCGGCCACGACACCGACAACGACGTGTGGCCGGCCGCGACGCCGCTGGTGGGCGCCATCTCGTCGCACGGGCACGGCATGCCGGTGGCGGTGGTGGGCGTCAGGCCCGAGCAGCTCGACGTCAAGGGCGGCAAGACCGTCACGCTGACGGGGCGTGGCTTCCGCGACGGCGCGACGGTCCTCGCCAAGTTTGTGGTGGCGCACCGCGCGCCGCCGCCGCCCAAGAGCGCCGCCGCCGCGAGGCGCGCGCCGCTGCTGCTGAAGCCGCTGCGCGACGAGCGGAGCGTGACGGTGGCGTGCGAGTACGTCGACGCCGACAGCGTGCGGTGCACGCTGCCCGACATGTCGCACCTGCTGTGCGACGGCCTCGTGCTGCTGGAGGCCTGCTGCAAGCACGGCGGCTCCGACGAGATCTGGTCGACTGACGAGACGCAGCTCGAGCTCACCTCGAAGGTCGACGTGGCGCGGCTCAAGCTGACCGGGCCGGGCGTCGGCGGCGGCGTGGCGGGCGAGGACAACCTGATGCTGCTCACGACGTTTGACGCGCAGGGGCGGCGGCGCGCGACGCGCGGCGACCCGTTTGGCTGCGCGCTGCGCATGCCGGGCGCCGTCGAGGAGGGAGACGTCGAGCGGCTCCTCGCGCCGGAGCGGCTCGCCAAGGACAACGGCGACGGCACGCACGAGCTGCTCTACGTGTGCGAGCGCGCGGGCGCCTTCGTGCTGACGGTCAAGCTCGACGCGGAGACGGTGCGCGAGCTGCCGGTGGTCGTCGTCGCCGCGCCGACCGACGCGCGCGTCTCCGAGCTCGCGATCAAGTCGCCGCTGCGCCTCGGCGCCGCCAACGTGCGCGCGGGCGACGCGGTGGCCTTCACGATGGCGCCGCGCGACCGGTTTGGCAACGACTCGTCGGCGGCGGCCGACGGCGCGCCGGCCACCTTCTCGTGGGTGCTGATGCTGCTCAAGCGGACGCCGCGCTCGCTCAAGGAGGCCGAGGAGCAGGCGGAGGCGGCCAAGGAGGCGGCGGAGACGAAGAAGAAGGAGGCCGAGGGCGACGACCCCGCGGCGGCGGCGGCGGCGGCGGCCGCGGCCGCGGAGGCGGCGGCGACGCGCGTGGCGGCACAGCCCTTCGACGATCTCGCGCAGTCGACGCCGCCGCTCGAGGAGGCGGGAGAGTACGCGCTGCGCGTCTTCCACGGCAAGGCGCTCGTGCGCGCGACGCCGGTGCTGGTGGCGGCGTCGGAGATGTCGGCGGCGCACTGCACGCTCGCCGGCGCGGCGCTGTGGCCGTGCAAGGGCGACGGCTTCTCGGCGCTGGAGCGCTCGGCGCTGCTCGTCTGCCGCGACCAGTTTGGCAACCGCGTCGCCAAGACGGGCATCGCGTCGGAGATGTCGGTCAAGATGAAGAACGCGAGCCCCGACGGCGGCCCCGAGCCGCGCGTCGGCTTCGCCGAGCAGGGGAACGGCGTCTACCGCCTCGCCTACGGCGTGCGCGTCTTTGGCGAGTTCGCGCTCACCGTGACGCTGCAGGGGGTCACGGTGCTCGAGCGGCTCGTGAGCGTCGGCAACGAGGCCGTCGACGGCGACGACGAGGATCGCTGGGGGGAGGAGTTCTCGCTCGCGCAGGCGCAGGCGGCGCAGGCGGCGCGCGAGGCCGAGGCGGCGAGGCTCGCCGCCGAGGAGAAGGCGGCGCGCGACGCGGCCGAGGCGGCGGCGCTGCGCGCCGAGTGGACGCGCGTGACGGCCGAGCTCAAGGCGACGGCCCAGGGCATGGGGCGCAGCAAGGCGATGCCCGCCGCGTGCGAGGCGCTGCTGCACCAGCACCACCGGTCGCTCAAGCTGCTGCTCGTCGATCTCGCGACGCCTCCGCCCGACCCGACGCCGCCGCCGCCGCACCCCAACCCCGCGCCCGGCGCCGCCGCGCCGCCGCCCGCCGCCGCGCCGCCGCCTGCGGCGGCCGCCGAGGGGGGCGGCGAGGCGGCGGAGGCGGCGGAGGAGGCGGAGAAGCCGCTGCTGGGCGACATCGCGGCGACGCTCTCGCTGCGCGGCTGGTCGGTGCTGACGAAGCGGATGGCGGGCTTCGTCGACCCGAAGCGCGGCCGCGCGCGCGCGCAGCTCGCGCAGCTCTTCTGCGACATCTCGACGGTGCCGCCGCCGCCCGCCGCCGAGGCCACGCCGCCCGCCGCCGAGGGCGCGCCGCCCGCCGCCGAGGGCGCGCCGCCCGCCGCCGAGGGCGCGCCGCCCGCCGCCGAGTCGACGGCGACGCTCGACGAGCGGGTGGTCAGCTTCTACCCGCCGGAGCTGCCGCTGCCGTCGATGCTCTCGCTGCTGCTGGGCGCCGCGGCGGCGATGGCGCGCGACGCGGCGGCGTCGCGCAAGAAGCGCGCCGAGAAGACCGAGGAGGCCGGGCTGTCGCGGCGCATCCACGGACTCGCGACGGGCGACGTCGGCGACGACGAGCTGACGGCGGCGCTCGAGGAGCTCCTCGCGACCTTCGTGCTGCCGAATGTGCCCGAGCCGGACGCCGACGCGCGCGCGGCCTCGCCCTCCCCGGGGCGGCGGCGCGCGTCGCTCGCGCGCGGCGCCTCGTCGCTCGACGCGCTCTCGCGTGCCGAGATGGACAACCCCGACGCGCTGCCGCCGTGGGGCGGCGTCGACGGTGCGTGGCGCGCGCTCGACGTGCGCCGCGCGCAGCTGCAGCGGCAGTGGGTCGGCCACCTCGAGGCGGCCGCCGCCGCGCAGGCCGCGCTCGCCGAGAGCCAGGAGGCCGCCGCCGCCGCCGCCGCCGCCGCCGCGCCC
>Ga0209713_10000870_pt1 | contig 17457 bp, 7 predicted proteins | sample ArcOceMetagenome_3_FD_187444 | JGI IMG/M metagenome (GOLD analysis project Ga0209713, IMG submission 187444) | Marine eukaryotic phytoplankton communities from Arctic Ocean - Arctic Ocean- Svalbard ARC20M Metagenome (SPAdes) (version 2) | ecosystem: Environmental > Aquatic > Marine > Oceanic... | reverse complement strand
GGGGGGGGGGGGGGGGGGTTAGCCAGCGGACACGGCTAAGGGGGTAGAAAGGAGTTTGTCGACACGGCTGAAGGCGTTGGTGGGGCCATCGCGAGGCGGCATCGACGCTTACGGGCGAGATTGACAACGGCGGGATGAATTCTCGAGGGGCGCGCAACTCGGCCGCGGCGCAGGACTGGGCGCTCAAGCGCAAGCAGCAGATGGAGCGTGCGGAGCGCCTCCGTGCCGAGCGGCAGGCGACGCTCGGCCGGGGGCGCGGGGCGGCTGACGAGGTCGAGAGTGCGGAGGGGTCGGCGCCCGACTCGGCCGGCTCGCCCCCCACGGCCACGGGCGCCGCGCCGCGCCAGCACTACGACAACGGGCAGCAAATGATGCGGAGCTGCTCGCAGCCCACGTCCGACATGCCGGGCGGCATGCAGCTGCCTGTCCGAGGATCGACGTCCAACAGCGAGCGGCCAGAGTGGGCGCGCGACTTTGTCCAGCCGCGGCCACGGCACGATGCGGACGACGCATCGTACGAGAAGGGCGGCGCGCAGAACGGCCCCGGTCCGACGAACTGGGACTGGTATCAGGACTCGCAGCAGAGCAACGCGCAGCAGCAGCAGCAGCAGCAGGCGGCGGCGGCGTACTACTACCAGCAGCAGCAGCAGGCGTACTACTATCAGCAGCAGCAGGCATACTATTACCAGCAGCAGCAACAGTACATGCAGCAGCAGCCGTCTGGGCAGCCGCCGCCGCCGCCTCCAAACGGCTTTGCGCCGAATTACGCGGCCTACCCGCCGTACGCTCCCGCCGGGCAGCCGCCGTCGCATTTCATGCCGCCGCCTGGGCCTGGGGCCGAGCATGCAGCTGCCGCCGCGACGGCAGCTCGCTGGGCCGCCGTCGACGTGCCTCTCCACCAGAGCGACGGCGGGATTGGCTTCAACCGGGCGCGCCAGCAGCCGCGCGTGGGGCTGCAAGATGTGCAGCCGCCGCCCTCGGGCCGGGAGGAGCGTGCCGGCAACGGCAAGGTGGATGCCAATGACTTTTTCGGTAATGCCGCTCCCCACCCCGCACGCCCCTTGTTCCCTCCCCCCGCCCCCGCCGCCGCCTCCCCCCCCCGACGCAGAGCGGCTCACACGCGCAAGCGATTCCCCGCGCACCGCACAGGCCTCCCAAGCGCCGCGCCGTCGCGTCGTGCCGCTGCGCCCTCCGACGATGCGTCCAAATTCTTCGGCTTTGACGAGCCGCAGCAGCAGCCGACGCGTACCGGCGCGATCGCTGGCCGCCGCCTCGCCGCGCGGAGCAACACGCCCACGCCAGAGACGGAGTTTGTGGAGCCCCCCGCGGAGGCTCCTGAGGAGCCGCCCCGCAGGGTCGGCGCCGTCTCGGCGGGGCGGAGGAGGCAGGTGACCGCGTCTGACCCACCGCAACGGGCGGAGTGGAACGCTGACTTCTCGGTCGGCCCCAGCCCGCTCGACGAGCCGCCGCCGCAGGTTGCCAGTCGCCGCCCAACGCGCGTCGCGAGCAGCGCCGACCGCGTGCGTCAAAGTGGCGACGAGATGAGCGGGGGCGCGGGTGGCGCGACCGCAGGGCGGGGCGGCCAAGTGAATGGCGCACGCAACGCAGGCGGGCGCGCCGCTCTGGCGGCTGCCAATGGGCGTGCCGCGCGAGAGAGGCCGCGGCCCGAGTGGAACAACGACTTCACCTCGGTGCCCGGCCCGCTCACCGCCGCTGACGACGAGGCGCCGCCGCCCGATTGGTTCAACGAGATGCGTGGGGAGCCCGAAGCCCCGCCAGCGGCCACTGGCGGCAGGCGTGACTCGAAGCCGGTCTCACAGCAGCGCAGACCCATGCAGCAGCAGCAGCCACCGCCGCAGCAGCCGCCGCCGCAGCAGCAGCAGCAGTACTCCCAGCGGCAGCCGCAGTATCAGCCGCCGCCGCAGCCGACGGCCCCCGAGCTGCCGACGGATGGTCCGCGGGCACCAAAGAATGTCGAGCGGCCGCTGCCCAGGCCGGGCCAAAACTACGAGGCCGAGGCCGAGGCTGCCGCCGCTGCGGCGTCGAGAAGCGACGACCTCGTGCCGTGCGACCTGTGCGGCCGCTGCTTCGCGCCCGATCGCATCCAGGCGCACATGCGCGTGTGCCAGAAGGCGAGCGCGAAGCCGCGCAGGGTCTTCAACGCGGCCAAGCAGCGGTGGGGGGAGTATGCCTCGGACGGGACGGTCGACTTAAAGACGGCCGGCAAGGAGTTGCAGCAGAAGGCGCGGGTCCAGGCCGAGTACAAGAAGGGCCCGTCTGACGCGCCGCCGCCCGCGCAGAGCAGCGGCAGCGGGGCGCGGGACCCGGAGCGGCGCGCGGGCCCGGCGCCGAGCAACGGGGGGCGCGACCCCGAGCGGCGCGCGGGTCCGGCGGTGATGCTTGGGAAGGACGGCCGGCCGCTGTCGCCCCTCTCGTCGGCGATTGCGCGCGCCAAGGCCGGCTTCGACCCCGAGGAGGGCGACGATGCGCCGCAGAGCGAGCTGGCGCCGTGCCCGTGCTGCGGGCGCAACTTCATGAAGGAGCGGCTGGCGACGCACGTTGCCATCTGCCAGAAGGTGCAGGTCAACCAGACCAGCCGTAGGACGTGGAACGCGAGCGAGCAGCGCGTCGACAAGGACCGGATCCCGCAGTCGCTCGCCTCGCCGGCGCCCATGCCGGCCTCGCGCGGCCGCTTCAACAACACGACCGGCATGGCCGCCAGCGACCGCCGGCCGCCGTCGATGGCGGCGCGCTCCTCCTCCGGCGACAGGCCGGGCAGCCGGGCGATGCGCTCGAGCACGCCCGCGAGCGGGGGCGGCGGGGGCGGCGGGGGCGGCGAGGGAAGCGGGAGGGCGAGCACGGCGAGCTCGGCAAACGGCATGCCGGCCAACAAGATCCCAAAGTGGAAGCGCGACCAGATGGCCTTCGAGAACGCGATCAAGGAGGGGCGCAAGGTCAAGTACGCGCAGGACCACGGGCTCGCGCTACCACCCCCGGTGAGTCTGCCCGACGAGGCCGACGACCGCGTGCAGTGCCCGCACTGCAACCGCAAGTTCAACGCGCTCGCGGCGGAGCGGCACATCCCGAAGTGCGTCTCGATCATGGCCAAGCCCAAGAGCCTTGCGCGCGGCGCCGGCACCGCCGGCGGCGCAAATGCGACGGGGGGAATGGGCCGTGGCTTCGGCGGCACGGGGCGGGGCTTTGGCGGCGGCGGCGGGCGCGACTATGTCCTATGAGGACACGGCACGAGGGTGGGGCTGCTTGCTCGTGGGGCCGCCGCCGCGCGCCCGCGCAGGGCTCCACAGCGCTTGATGCCTTTTTCACGCCGACTTTTACAGCGTGTGCTATTTGCCGGCTCTTGGAGTCGCTGTGTCGTTGGGGATGGGCTGTTCTGTGTGCGTGTTTCGTGTCAGAAAGTATCTTCGCTACTGATACCACCGCAACACGGAGTTGAGATTGACACTGCCGCTCCGCACGCTACCTCTTGAAGCCCTTGATGAACTTTTGCAGGTGGTAGTTGATCGGCACCTTGTGCGTGTTGTTCCGCGCGTTCGCAGCGGCAGCGTACATGCAGCGCGACAGCGCTTCTCTCGGCACGCGGCAAGTCTCCTCCTTGCCCTCCTCCTTGTCGAGGCACGCCAGGTAGGCGACAAACTCGGCCGAGCACGACCCGCCGCCACCGCCAGCCCTCGTAGGCAACCGCACGCTCGACCAGGCCTGGTGCCCGCTGACTATCTTCCCCATCTTGCGGCGAGCCGAACGCGGCGTCGATGCGCAGCGGCTAACAGCGCCGTCAGCTTGCTAGCGCAGGCAAACTTCTGCGCATGCGGTGGTTTGCACAATCGGTGTATGCTTTTTGTGACGACGCAGGCTGCATTTTAGGGCGTATGCGCGTCGGCGGGTGTTGGGGTTGTGCTTATAGCTTGTCGATGTTTCACCTACCTCCTTGCTACTCCATTTTTGGTTACAGGACTATTTTTTTGTCGGTCGGTGCGTTGGAGCACGAGGAGCGTCCCCGGCACCGGCGTGCCCGCGTCGACCCGCAGCGACGGCAGCGGCGTCCGCCGCACCACACGCAGCCCCGCCGTCTCCGCGGCGTGCCGCGTGACCCAGGCGGCGTTGTGCGCGTAACGGCCTGACGGCAACGCAACCCACCGCCACTCCTTTTCCTTCCCCTCCGCCTCCCTACCACCCGCCCTCTCCCCCTCCCCCTCCGCTGCCGCGCCACCGCCGCCTTGCCAGGCCTCGTGGTCTGCCGGCAAGTCCTCCAGAGTGAACACCAGCAAACCGCCATCGTCGCTCAGCACTGCGGCGGCGGCAACGATGGCGTCGCGCAGCCCGTCGCCTCCGAGGTAGTTGAAGACGTCCGCAGCGACGATGGCGTCGTAGGCGGCCTCGCCCTGCGCAAGCGGGTGGTGGGGAGGGATGACGCCACCCAGCAGAGCGCGCCGCGGTGTTTGGCGGGCTCACACAGTCAGTTGTGACGGGCTCATGTGTGCGAGAGAGAGGGAGAGAGAGAGAGAGAGCGAGAGCGAGCGAGAGAGAGAGAGAGAGAGAGAGCGCGCGAGAGCGCGTGAGTGGTGAGTCTGCAGAGCCGTCGGCTCTACAGCGGTGCTGATGCTGAACCGATGTGGAAGTGCAGCGCACTGCGTGGGCGGTGCGCCGCACCTTGGAGCGCTGCAGAAACTCCACCAGCTCCACCTGATGCAGCGCATCGTACACGCCAGCCCGCGCGCGCGCCTGGGCGAGCATTCCCCCACTCAGGTCGACCCCCTCAAGCCGCGTCGCCAGCGGTCGGAGCTCCACGCCGACGAGCCCGGTGCCGCAGCCCGCGTCCAGCACAGAGCGCAGGGACGCCGGCTGCTGCTGCTGCTGCTGCTGCTGCACCCGCTCGCCAATGACGTCGCGCACCGCCGCCGCCACCAGCGCCGGCGCCCTGTAGTCCAGGCGCGAGAGGGCGGCGTCGAAGCTCCCCGCGTACTCGTCGAAGAGCGCGGCGACGTACGGCGCCGACGCGCCGTCGAGCGCGCCGCTCACGCGGCGCAGCGCGCGCTCGGCCTCCGGCAGCTGCGCGGCGCCTCCGGGCGCTCGGATCAGCGCTCGCCGGTACGCGTTGGCGGCGTGCTCGGTGCACGTGCCGCCGGCGCAGCGCGTCGGCGGCAGCCGCTCGAGGACGCGGCCCTGCAAGAGGTGCGCGTGCGAGAGCGCGAGGCGCGGCGCCTCGGCGGCGTCGGTCTCCAGCGCGGTCGGCTCGAGCAGCTCGATCGACGTCTGGACGGCGTCGAGCGCTCCGGCGAGGTCGGCGCGCTGGAAGAGCGCATCGGCACGTGCCTGCCACTCGGCCGCGTTGCTCGGCTCTTCCGAGGTGGCGGTGAAGGTGGCGGCTGCGGGCGCGCTGCGAGAGCGCCTCATCATGGCGACAGCGGGCACGGCGGCCGCCACGAGACCTAGCAGACCCAAGAGCACGAGCGGCACGACGAAGAGGCTGTTGACGCTCTCGGTGCGCGTGCTTGCTGCTGCTGCTGCGAGCGGGCGTCGCTGCGGGCCGGGTCGCGGCTTTGGCATGGCTGATGCTTTGTAATTATGCAGTGCATGCAGAACATGTCGCTTCGTGTTGGCGGTTGCTCCTGCGCAAGCCTAACTCAGCGCTCGATGTCAGCTCGTCGCCTCCTCACCGTCGCCCAGGACGCCTCCACGCTCGCTCGTCGATCGCGCAGGGTCGAGCCTTCTGACCTGGACCAGCTGAAGCCGCTGCTCCACGAGATGCGCCGATGCTTGGTCGCGACGGAGGGCCAGGGTGTTGCGGCGCCTCAGTTTGGCGAGCACCTGCGCCTATTCATGTTGCGTGGCCCCAGCGACGGCGCCTTTCACGTGGTCGTCAACCCTCGCATCCTCCGAGCATCTCGCTCGCTTACCAAGGGGTGGGAAGCGTGCCTCTCCGTGCCGGGCTACGCTGGGCTTGTGCCGCGTCCTCGCAGCGTTCATGTCGCGTTTGAGACGCTGCGCGGCCAGCAAAGAGAGCTGCCTATCACGGGCCGCCTCGCACGGGCCTTTCAGCACGAGCTCGACCACCTGAACGGGGTGCTCTACAACGAGCGCCTGCGGCCCGGCCAGTCGCTGCTCGAGATGCATGGACGTACGCCCGAGAGGACCTTCAAAACCTACAATCCCGAGTGAATGTGTTAATAGTAGCGTTACTACGGTAGATACACTCATACTAGTTGACAGGCGGCAGCTCGTCAGCCCAAGCGTGGTCGCCGCCGATCTGCTTGCGCATCCGTCGCGGCGACGCCATGAGCGGCGGGCTGCCAGGTGGCGAGTCAGCCATCCACGGTGAGCCGAGGGACGCCGGGTCCGCGCCGGGAACCGCTGGCACGGCGCGGCGCATGCTCGTCGCCATGCTCGAGGCGATGTGCGGCGGCATGCTTCCCAGGCCGCGCCCGTGGAGCGCCGCCTCGACGGTGGCGGCCACGTCGCGCGGGAGCGGCGCCTCCATCGCTGCGAGCGCATCGCGCGTGAGGCCCTGCGACCAGCCCGGGCTCGGATCCTGCTTCAGACGGCCCGCAGCCGCCGCCTGCTTGCTGCGGTAGCCGGGCCTGGCGGGCGGCGAGGAGGAGGGCGTCGTCGCATCGACCTTGTCGAGCGACAGCCGCGCCGACGAGCGTGCCGGCGAGGCGCCCCCCTGTGTCGAGGCGGAGAGGGAGCTGAAGCTGTGGCCGGCCGTCTGCGGCCGCGCCGCCGCCTCGGTGCGCAGGCCGCCGGCCATCGGCGAGTCGAGGGCGGCGGCCGCGCCGGCCTGTGCGCTGCTGGATCTGAAGCCGTGGCCGGCCGTCTGCGGCCGCTCCGCCGCCTCGGTGCGCAGGCCGCCGGCCATCGGCGAGTCGAGGGCGGCGGCCGCGCCGGCCTGTGCGCTGCTGGATCGCACGCGCGCCGTGCGCGGCGAGCGCGAGTTGGGCGAGAGCTCGGACGAGTTGTGGCGCGACGAGAAGCTGCTGCGCGGCTGCGTCGGCGGGCGCGCCGAACTGGCGAGCGCGGGCATCTCGGGCGCGCTGCTCAGCGGCGTGGCGGGCTCCTGCTGCGGCGGGGTCGACGACGGCCGCGTCCGCGTGCCGGCGGCGAGTGCGGCGGCGGCGGCGAGCCCGTGCGCGCCAGGTCGCTTCTTGGAGGGCGACGAGACCTTCTCGTCGATCTTCGTCTCGACGCCGCCAAAGGTGCGGTTGGCCCTCTGCAGCGAGCGCAGCCGCTCCTCGGCCTTGGCGCCCTCCTTGACGGCGTGCTCGGTCACGAGGAGCTGCCGCTCGAGCTCGTCGCGCAGCGCCGCCACCAGCTCGACGTCGGCGGGGCGCGGCTCGCGCGCCTTCCACCGCGTGAGCAGCCAGTCGAATCTCGCCTGCAGCTCGTCGCGCGACAGCTGCAGCCCGTCGTGCCGGCCGTCGCGCCGCTCGGCGAGGCCGCTCCACATCGCCTCGCGCGCCTCGTGCTGCGCCTCGAGCCGCTCGAGCCCCTCGTCCTGCGCGGCGCCCGCCTCGTCGATGTCGTCGACGAACGCGCCGATCCGGCGCGTCGCCTCGCTCCACCGCTCGCGGTGCCACGACACCTCGTCGGCGCTCTCGAGCCGCTCACGCTCGAGCGTCGCGTCGAGCTCGTCGCGCCGCGCCGCCGCCGCCTCGTGCAGGCTCGTCATCGCGGCGAGCTCGACGACGAGGAGCTCGACACGCCCGCTGAGCGCCGCCTGCGTCTCGTCGTGCTTCGCCTTCTCGGCGGCGAGCTCCTTGCGCGTCACGCCGTGCGCCTGCTCCTCGCGCCACAGCGCCTTGGCCGCCGCCTTGGCCGCCTTCTCCTCGGCGGCGCCCATCGACGCCACGAGCGCCTTGTGCTCTGCGGTGAGGTGCGCCTCGCGCTCCGCCAGCGCCGCCGCCGCCTCGCTCGCGCGCAGCTCGAGCTCCGCCTCGTTGTTGGCCGCCGCCTGCGACGCCCTCTGCTCCGCCGTCGCGATCGCTTTCGACAGCTCGAGCTCGAGGCGGCTGCGCGTGCTCTCGTGGTGGTCGCGCACCTCCGTCCACGCCTCCTCCTGCTCGCGCAGCGACCTGCTCAGGCACCTGCTCGTCTCGGCGTTGCGCTCGCGCATGCGCGTGTCGAGCGCCTTGCGCAGGTGGCGATGCGCCCCCTCCATCTCCACCTCGCACCCCGTGACCGCCGCCGCCATCGCCTCGGCCTCGGCCTCGCTGCGCTTCTCAAAGTCGGCGCTCGCCGTCTGCGCGTGCGCGAGGGCCTTCTGCGCCTCCTCGAGCTTCGCGTGCGTCTTCGCGTGCTCCTCCTCCTCGGTCGACAGCCGCGTCGCCAGCCGCGACCTGGCCGACTCCGCCGCCTCCTTCTCCTCGTCGGCGAGCAGCTTGGCGGCCGCCAAGTCGGTCGCCTTTTGCGTCGCCTCGCCCACCGTCGCCTCCGACTGCTCCTTGAGGCGCGCGTGCTGGTCGCGCAGCTTCTCGAGCTCCCTCTCGAGGCGCGCCGCCGCGCCGCCCACCTCCTTGAGGTCGCGCTCCTCGCGCCGCAGCGCCTCGTGCATCACGAACGACTCGACGCCGCGCCGGCGCACCTCAAAGGCCGCCGCGGCGCGCTCGTCGGCCAGCTCGCGCGTGAGCCGCTGGTTGGTGGCCTTGGCCTGCTCGAGCTCCGTCTTGGCGAGGTCGGCCTCGAAAGTCTGGCTCGCCAGCGCCTCCGACGACTGGCGCATCTCCGTCGTCACCGCCTCGACGGCGGCGGCGCCGTCGGTCGCGGCGCGCTTCAGCTCGCGGCGCAGCCACGACAGCTCGTGCGTCGCAAACTCGAGCGCCTTGCGCGTCGCGATCAGCTCCTCGCTCACCTTGTCGACGACCTGCTGCAGCGCGCTGCGCGTCTTCTCGACGCGGTTGACGGCCGCGCGGTTGAGCCGCGACGTCTGCTGCACGATGCGCACCGCGCCGCCGCGCTTCTCCGCCGTGATCACGGCGGCGAGCTCGTTCTCGACGCGCTCCTTCTCCTGCTGCGCCTCGCGGAGCGCCTGCGCCTCGCGGTCCTGCGCCTGCTGCAGGGCGCCCTCCCACCGCCCCACCGTCGACTGCAGCACCTGCGCCGCCTGCAGCGTCCGATCGCGCAGCTCCGCCTCGCGCTGCTGCTCGGCGCGCTCGAGCTCCGACGTGTGCTCGAGCTCGAGCTTCTGCAGCTTCTTGGCGTGCCGCATCTGCACCAGGTGCGTCGCCGCGCGCTGAGCGATCGCGTACGACGCCTTCGCCTCGGTCTTGTCCTCCTGCGCCTGGGTCAGCTGCTGCGTGAGCTCCTCCTCCTCCTGCAGCAGCTCCTGCTTGACCTGGCGCAGCTCGTTCAGCTCCGCTGCCGCCTCACCCTGCACTTCGACCACCGCCTCCGCCTTCTTCTCCGCAAGCTTCTCCGAGCGCTCCGAGTGACGCAGCTCGCCCGCCAGCACCTGCACCTGCACGTCCAGCACCCGCGACACCGTCGAGCTCTCGAGCGTGTTCTGGCGCTCCTTCGCCAGCGCACGCTCGGAGCGCTCTTTTGCTCGCTTCAGGTCGTCGGCGCGATCCCGGTCCTTGAGCTCCAGCTCGGCCTTCAGCCCTGCCGCGCGCCCCTGCTCATCCGCGTACAGGTTGCGCATCACGTCCAGCTGTCGCTCCAGCGTCTGCTCGCGCTCCGCAGCCTGTGCGGCCTGAGCCTCCGCGTGCTCGGTGAGCTCGCGCATCTGCGCCTCGTGCACCTGGCGGAGCTCGGCGCTCTGCTGGGCGAGTCGCCTCTCCACCTCGTGCTGCATTCGCGTCGCCACATCCTGGCGGGCGTTTTGCTCGGCCTGAGCCGCCTCCTCTGTCCGAGACTGCAGGAGGCTGCGCTGCGCGCCGCTGGAGACCTTCATGGCCACCCGCGATGCGCACCCCCCCGAACAGCAAAATCCACAAACTGCAACTCTTCCGTGGAACGATAAACTAGATTGGAGGGGATGAACCACTCAAATCATGATCTTGTATCCCTCCTGGGGCCCTCCTCAAAATAAAGTAATCTAAAGTAAAGTTCTACTAGAGAAAAGTCTCGAGGACGACACGTCGGAAACTCCCGAGCCGACATGACCTACATGCCGTATGCGTATCATGGGAACGTAAACGTAGGTAGAAGAGCGCGCGCTGGATCAGCCGCTCTTGGAAATCCTCGGGCTGCGGTGCTCCTTGCCCGGCTTCTTGGCTAGCGCCGACATCCAGGCCTTGAGCTCGGCGTCGCTGGGCGCGCTGAGCAGATAGGGGCGCTCGTCCGTGTTGACCTCGAAGCAGTGCATATGGAAGGTCATCTCGTTTCGCCCCGCGCCGTGCTCGCCGTTCTGGTCGTCGACAAAGCGCCCCTGCATCTTCACCTCGGGACGGGGCTCGATCGTCGTGGCCTCACCCATGTCAATGGTTCCGCCGCCATGCCACACCGTCTGCGCGGACTCCGGCGTGTCGTAGTAGGACAGCGTCATGATGTGGCCCTTGCCACTATGGGCTGCCTCTCGCCGCAGCACAAAGTAGCGCCGCTTCCAGTCGGTGGCGTCGAACTGCGAGCACTTGAAGAGCCAGCCGGCCTTGAGCGCCCCCCCCATCCTCACGCCGTGCTTGCGCCTCCGGCGGTCCTGGAAGTCGTGTTGCTGGTCCAGCTGCTTCCCACCCTCGACCGCCCAGCGCGCAGAGCTGAGTCGCCCGCCCTCGTCCACGAGATAGTAGTGGCCGTCCACAGTCCTGGTCGACGAGAGGTACGAGATACGACTGGCCGCCGCTGCCAGGAGGGCTGCAGCGCCGTTTTGACCCGGCTGCTTGCGCTGTTTGGCGAATTGGATCGACGTCTCGGCCTGCTTCTGATTTTCTATGGCCACCTGCGACGCGGCACCTGCTGCGCTGCGCAGCTTCTCGATGATCGCCATCCACTCGCGCATCTCGCCCTTCTCGTCCAGGCAGACCGTCAGATTGATGTCGTCGCCCTCGATCAAGAAGGCGCTGTCGTAGCCCTCGTCCACGTACGTGTTGACCTGTTTACACTCCTTGACCTTGCGAAGGTCCCACGACACCTTGGCGGTGCGCGATGTATCGCTCGTGAACATGAGAAGCTCGTGCGAGGAGAGCAGGACGAAGAAGCGCTGCTTCCACATCCCGCTGCGCACGCCGCGTTTGTCCATCCAGCCCCGCTTCATCTCCGTCACGTGCTTGCCGGGAGACAGGTCCTGCAGCATCACAGCCCACGAGTCCATCTGGGCGACGTTGTCGGAGGCGAGCGTCACGACAGTATCCGGATTGACAATCTGCAGCCGTCGCCACTCGCCTTTGCCAATGCTCCACACTCCGAGGGTCTGCCTCATGTCGATCGAGCCGTGCGGAGATGCCAGGGTGCCATCGGACCGCAGAGTGAATGTCGTGCCCTGCCACTTGTCGCTGTCGGCGGTGTTCTTCACTTGCAGCTGGAAGGCGGCCGCCTCGATGGGCGTGATCTCCTGCGTCGTTGGAAGCGTTGGCGTGTACGTTGGGTCTTGACCGCATCGAATCGCGTCGAGCATCCGAAACCACTGCTCCTGCTCATCTCCAGAGGAGGTGCGCAGGGTGACGGCACCGTCGCCGAAGATCAGCTTCAGCTCGTTGCTTGCGCCCTTGCGCACTCCCTCGAGCCCGGAGAGAGAGAGCCGGCCACCGCCTTCGGCCTTGCACCGGCTCAGCCCCTTCTCCATGGCGTCCTTGGCAGTCTTGAAACGCAGCAGCTCGTACTTCACGTCGACGTCGTCGTCCGCGTGCTGCGACTGCCACGCCTGCAGGACATAGTAGTGCGAGTGCCATTTCTTCATCCCGAAGAATCCCTTGGAGGCCGACTTCATCAAGCCGTTGCGCATCGTGCAGATCGTCTCGTTCTGCGATCGGTCCTGTGTTTTGACCGCCGCGACACTAGTCTGCAGTGCGCCGAGCCACGTCTGCATCTCGTCGTGGGTCGCGAGACGGAAGCGGATCATGTCGTCCTGCGCCGAATCCGCACGGCTAATCTCCAGAACGTTCTCCTCGCCCTCATCCGCCCCGTGCGAACCCTCCACGTGCTCGACCTCGCTGAGCTGCACGCTGATCTCCGGTTTGACGCCGACGACCTGGCTCTTCCTCCCCTTCTTCTTCTCTGCGTCTGCCCGAGACTTTGCTGACTCCGTGAAGACCTCCAGCCGCGACGAGGTGAGCACGAACCAGCTCTTCGTCCAGGCTATCTCCTGCCCCTCGGAGAGAACGCGAAGCTCAGCGAACCCCTCGCGCACCTTCTCCTCGACGTTTTGCCTCTGGAAGATGTCCGCCACCTCAACACGATCGACCAAGCCGCTGCTCGCATGGAAGTCTGCGTCGTCCGCATGATGTGCAGCGTCGGGCGGGGCGCCGTTTGCCTCATTCAACGCGGCAATCAGCTCTCCCCTCGACTGCGTTGCTTCCTTTGTGACCACTGAACGGAGTGCCGCCAGCCAGTCGACGAGCTCATCCTGTGATGAAGCCGACAACACCCAAGTCTTTTCATACGCGTGGAGCTCGACCGCGTTGCCCTTTCCACCAAGCACGTGCATCTCGGCATATCTGATGTCCATGGCACCGAGGCGCTGACTTCGGCCTGAGGCGTCTGCAAAGCAGCTCAGGCGCCCAGAGGAGGCGATCACGACGCGGCAGCGGCGTGGGTGGGCATTACTGGCATCTTGCTCCGTCTTCACACGAAGCCAGCCAGACTTCAGCTCCTGTGCCCCGACAATTTCAGGCTGCAAGAAGCAGATCTCGCGATGCCAGGCCTTCGGAATCGTGGTGTTTCCGCACCGAAACGTGATGCGGTGCCCACCCATCATCTCGATCACGATCTCGCCGCCGTCTCCTCCGGGCCGTTGGTGCAGCTGCAACCCAACGCACTTGCGCAGCGAGAAGGTGCCATTGTAAAAGGGAGGGTCGGTCTTCTCGAAGCTGATCGTGTGGTTGGAGAAGAGCTTGAAGTTGAAGTTCTCCCACAGAGACTCCGCGCCCACTTGCATCTGCATGGCCGAATTCAGCAGCAGGACTGGCGGCATCCTCATGATGGTGAGCTCAATGGTATCCCCTGCCGTCTTGAACGCCTCCATCGTTTGCTCGAGCGTCGGTGCCTTTATGCTGTCATCCCTCTGTTTCTCGTTGTACGCGAGCTCCTGGATCAGGTCGCCTTCAATGACCAGGTTCTTCGTGTCCGACTCGCTTCCCGTCTCGACAAAGCTGACAATCACCGCCTCGCTCCCGAGCGCATGGTCCACGTTGATGCCAAAGCTGCCCTTCTGGCTGCGTGTGAGCGTGACCACGACCTTGGTGTGCTCCGGCATCGCTACAGCGCCTATCTTGGCCTTCCGCAGAGGCTTGTCGTCGGCCTTGGGATCGACCTTGGCCTTGCGCGCGTGCTTCCCATTGAACGCCAATGCGAGGAACGAACCCTGCCACCTTCCGCGCGCTTTGGCTGCTCTTTTGCTCGGCGAGCGAGTGATGCTCTCGCTAGACCCAGATTCAGGCGTGGCTTCTCCAGGCTCCTTTGGTGCACTCTCCGCCACCTCGATGGGTTGCCCCTGCACGGTTTCGATGCGCTCTCCGAGCACTGGCTCGACCTCAGCGTCAGACACCGCCGGCTTTTCCGCCTCCTCCTCTGGCTTCTCCGCCTCCCCCTCTGGCTTCTCTGCCCCCAACCTTTCCATTCGCTCCTTCTCTGCAACCTGCGAGGCTCGCTTCTCAAACTCTTCCTTTGCCTTCAGAGCTGCTGCTTCTTCGGCGGCGCGCCGCTCCTGTTCGCGTCGCTTCTCAATCCGACTGACGGCCGTGCGATGCCAACCACCCTCGGAGAGCAAGACCGCCTCCGCCCTTTTCATGCCCTTCATACGGTTCTGCGACCTGAACTTTTCGTTGGCCACGAGCTGATTGATGACCATGATCCTGCGGATCCACTGCTTCTGGCGATGTTTCAGGATGGCGTTGCGAATCTTTTGCAAAGCAATCCGCCTTTTCTGATAGTCTTTGACCTTCTCCATGAACTCCTCGTTCTCGGTGAGCATCTTGACCACCTCCTCCGTACTCTTTGCTGCGAGCTCCTCCAAAGCTGCGCCCTTGCCGGCCTTGAAGAAGATCATCGACTTTCCGAGCTGAAACGCGTCGCTCGGGATCGCGAGCGCGAGCGCTAGCGACTCGCAGAAGAGAGGCGGTGGCAAATTCTGCACAAAGTCAGGCATGAAGCTCGCAAAGCGACCGTGAATGCTCGTGAAGGGCATTCGGGTCGGGAACCCCGCAGACATGAGCCGCACTGCATCAATGGTCCCGGAGCATCGCAGCTGTTGCAGCACCAGCGCCGGCGTGAACAGCGAGGGCTTGAGCTCCTTGTTGGGCTTCAGGCACCGAACAAAGTGCGACTGGGTCGACTCGAGCGAGCTCATCAGCGAGCTCAGTTGGCTGATGTACTTGCGGCTGACGGAGTTGAAGCCGCCTTTCTTTTTGCCGCCCTTGGCCTCCCCAGGCGCCTCGGCATAGAGATGGGCGATGATCTTGTGCGTCGAGCTGCTGAGCCGTGACGTAAAGTCGGGATGCAGCGTGTCGTTGTTCTTCTCGAGGAAAGAATCTGCAAGATAGCAAACATCGCCAGCAAAGTGGCGCACCACGAAGGCCTGGTCCTCGCGGTACTGACGGAAGCCGCCCGCGCGCGGCTGCATGTAGAAGTTGGACTTCTTGTGGGTGGTGGCGACCGAGTCACAGAAGTTCTTGTCCGTCGAGCCAGGTTTCTTGCACGTCTCGTCGAGCAGCCGCAGGATGCCCGACGGACTCTTCTCAACGATGTCAATCGCACCCTGGTTGTCCTGGTACTCGATCTTTTCGAACTTGAGCTCCTCTTCCGTGTACAGCTCCAGCTCGGCCTTGAAGATGAAGCGGAGGAAGAATTGCTGCAGCTTCTCGTTTGCAAAATTGATGCAGAGCTGCTCATATGAGTTCACCTCGAAGAATTCGAAGCCGAAGACGTCGAGGAGGCCAATGAACAAGGCGTCATCGGTCATTTTGCCTTTGATGCTCTCGTTGACTCGCACCAGCAGGTGATCGAAGAGTCGGCTGTAGAGGGCCTTGGCCAGCGCGTCGCGTGCCAAAGCGGCCTTCTCAGGACTGTTGTCGAGCACCGTCGTGCCGGAGGGCGTGGTCATCGTTCGCTTCAGAAGGCAGGTGACAATGTCGGGCATGCCAAGCAGCTTGATCATGAAGTCCAGCGACTCCTTCGCGGCTGGCGCGACCTCCGCAGACTCGTCGCCGACGAACGAAACGCTTCCCAAGTGAAGTAGCCCGGCCAGCAGCGTGAAGACGCCCTCTTGCTCCTCGGCTGACATCTTGATCGCTGCCATAGAGGAGCGGAGCTCGGTGTAGTTCGCAACGTCGTCGATGCCACGCGCCGAAACGACACCGCTATGGCTGAGGTAGAAGAAGCTCTCTGCCGGTTTCGTGAGGCCAAGCGACGTTTTATCCGTATGCCCAGCGATCATCTGGTAGAAGGAATGGTAGTTGCGTTCGCCCTTTGCCTGCCATGGCACTCGGCTCTTCTCGAGCAGGTAGTGCCGCGTCGTCGCCCCGAGGACCTGACCGTCCTTGGTCATGCCGACGAGTAGAAACTTGCCGAAACGGCTGGAGTTGTTGTTTCGGCTCGTCTTGGCGTTGCCAAACGCCTCGAGGATCGGGTCGGCCTGCAAAATCATGTTGGCAAGGCCGCCCTCGCTGCCGCTCGATGCAACTGACGCCGCAGCTTCCTCGTCATCGGGCTGGCGCGAGCGCCACGCCAGGTAGTTCATGAGGCCCTTGTTGGTCTCAGTCTTGCCTGCCCCAGACTCGCCGCTCACGGCGAGAGATTGCGAGCACCCCGTTTTACGCATGGTGGCATAGGCAGCCTCGGCCATCGCGTACACGTGCGGTTCCGTGCCGGGGGAGCCAAGCTTCTTGCCCTTGTAGCGCGGCATCTTGTCCTCGCCATAGATGGGGAGGCGCTGGAATGGATTCACAGCGAGCAGAATGCTGCCGGTCATCGTGTACATTTTGTCCTTGGCGAACCTCGCGCGCATCTGCGCACGGCACGGAGGAGGGTGAGCGCCGCGCGTGGCGGGCGTGGGAGGAGGGCAGGGCAGAGGTCGCGCACATTGCACAAGATGGTCGGCTCCGAGATGTGGATGAGAAACGTGTTGTCCGGGGTGACCATGTCATCCGGATTGGCCGGTGAACACTCATCGATGCCCACCGTGCGCTCCGCGCCGTTCTCCTCTACGGTGCACTTGCCTCCACTGCTATCGACGCTCTTGACAGTCGCATTGGTGAAGGCCTCGCCAGTGTCCCCAGTGGCCTTGATCCATACCGGGGCCCCTGGTACGATTGCCGCATGGGACGCGGAGGTCCCAGGGCTCATGGTGGATGTCGAGCTCCTCTCCAGTCCCACGCCAGCCCCAAAAGCGTGGGCTCTCACCTTGTCGCCTCCGCCAAAGCAGCGTTTGGGTGGACTCAGTCTCACCTACTACACTCCCTTAGGGTTTCTGGTCTTCGTTCTTGTAACGGAGCTGAGGTGTGTAGTTGAGGTAAGCTAACAGCGTTAAACCGTTAAACCGGTACGGTAACTTCGTCGCTCTAAGTTGCGAGACCGGTCTTCGGGCGACGATTCTCTAGTGTCGATGAATGGCTTATCTGACGACGACTACCTACAGCACTACAGGATCTTGTCCCTGTCGGGGTTGAAATAGTTCGCAGGATCGCCGTCCTCGGGGTTGACGGCGATCTTGGGCATCGAGTCGAGTCCGAGCAGCCGCGCAGCCGCCGACTCAGGATACACTATGGCGAGCAGCCACGCAAGCGTCGCGACGGGCAGGATATCAGAGAAGGGCAGCGCCTCCTTGATGAAGTTGAGCAGCGCGAGGGGCGTCGAGCCGAAGATCGCCTTGAGCGCGAGAGCGGAGACCGGGGCCCACACGAGGTCGCCGAACTCGCCAACGACGTATGACGAGTCGCCGGCCAGATCGAGGCAGAGGCACAGGAAGAGCAGAGTGAACTCCCGCTCGGAGAGCTCCGCTCGCTTTGCCTTGTCACGCAAGCGCCCTCCAGCTGTCCATGCGCTGGTGGCGCCAAAGACGAGAGCGCCGAGCCCAACGTTGATCGCGACCGTCCGGAGCGGTCCAAGCGCGTCCTGCGTCGCGTCTCGTGTCGCCTGGATGAGGCCCTGTAGGCCAGCCGCGTGGAGCGAGCCGACCTGGTCGAGGAGGCTGTGATCGCTCGCCACTAGGCCAGCGCTCCGGGCCACAGCAGAGCATGCAGCGGTACCGTGGACGAGCGCAGCGCCGCTGCTGCGACTAGCTGGCATGAAGGAGGCACATGCGACGCTGAGCAGCGCCATGCTCGTGCTGGTGGCGCTGGCGGCCCCCCCGGCCCC
>Ga0209713_10000869_pt1 | contig 17462 bp, 7 predicted proteins | sample ArcOceMetagenome_3_FD_187444 | JGI IMG/M metagenome (GOLD analysis project Ga0209713, IMG submission 187444) | Marine eukaryotic phytoplankton communities from Arctic Ocean - Arctic Ocean- Svalbard ARC20M Metagenome (SPAdes) (version 2) | ecosystem: Environmental > Aquatic > Marine > Oceanic... | reverse complement strand
CTGCCGGGTATCCGTCCCACGGTCTTAGGCACCCTATCAATTGAGCTTGTCGTCGTCGTGTGTGCCGTGCGGGTTGAGATGGCGTGCGGGCCCGGTGCGCGGCAGCCGCTACTCGCCATGCGTGGGTGATCCCCATACTCATGCACGGGGCCATGTCCCCAGCTACCCTGTACATTTCTAAGGGTCAGGGGTCCGCAAGCCATCCAGCATGGGCGTCGCAAGGGGCGAAGACAGTGAAATTTCGAATTTGACTCATTTTTTGCGTAAAAAATCGGTGTTTTGGGCGCGCCGCCCCCCAGGTCAATGGAGATTTCCTCGCGCCCCATAGGGCGCAGCCTTCACCAAGGCCGCGCAGCGGGAAAAAATGATGATTTGAGGCCTCAGATGGCCATTTTCTAGACCAAAAAAGCAGCCATGTCGACCAGGTTCGATTCGACCAAAGTTGTAGTCGTCGCTGAGTTGAACTCGGAACCGCAAAAAATCTCCAGTTTGGGCAAGGCAAGTTGGCGAGCATCTCCAGTTTCTAGATCCACGGCCCAGGCCCCAAATGTACAGGGTAGCTGGGGGCATGGCCCCGTGCATGAGTATGGACCGGATGGGGCATCTACCACACTACCAGTCTACCAGTCTACCAGTCTACAAGATAGAGATCTCAAGGACTTGAAACACATAAAAAGCTCCCGCAAAAGCTTCGACCAATATCGGCACGGAAACGACATGGACACTTCCGACTCGCTGCGTACAAATCAGGAGGAACGGCGAGAGCTCTGCTTAAAGCGCTTAATTAAAACGCGACACGTGGACCCCTCCGTCCGTCCGTCGCCAAGCAAGGATGCCAAGGCAGTTGCAGGACGACCCAACTCGCGCACCCTCCCTCCCGTCCGCGCTGGAGATGGCGCAGCAACAGCGCGCCGGCTAGGCGCGCTCTGCCTCTATCTATCTATCTATCCTCTCACGACCCCGGCCGCGCCAGGGGCTATAAACTAAATGCCACCAGGAGGTTCACGTAATGCTGACACGCGACGCGCGCTCCACAACTTCGCCGAGCGGTGCACATGTGCATACGGCCGGCTGGATGGAGGAGTCAGTCAGTGAGTCAGTCAGTCAGCTGACTGGGATGGAGGACGATGCTCTGAAGCCGGTCGCCTCACTCGGTCGCGTGCTCCTCAGCACGACGCTCCTCCAGTCCCTGGGCTACTGCATGAAGAGGGCCCGCCTATTCCCGTCATCGGCCGAGCCAGGCGTTGGGGCCTTCATAGGCGGCATTGCGCTGCCAATGATCATCTTTCGTGCAGTCGCTTCAGTCGACTTTCTCAATGTGGACGCGTCGATTCTTATCGCAGCGGTGATAGGCAAGCTCCTCATGATCGCTGCGTCGTTTGTTCTGGGTAGGGTGGCGCTAAGTGGCACCATCGTGCCACCAGGCGAGCGTGAGCTGCACGGCGGCATGTTTGCTGTGCTCACGACCAACGGCGACGAGCTGGGCCTGGGTCTTCCCGTGGTGGGCGCAATTTTCGACGATGAGATGGTTGCGTTCCTCTTCCTCCTCAACGGGCTGCAGATGATGGTGATGAATGCGCTTTGCTTTGTGCTGCTCGGCGTCGGAGCCGCCAAGCGCGACGCCGCCAAGGCACACGAGCCAGCCGAGTCGACAGGTGCAATCGTGCTCTCAGTCATCAGCGGGCTGAGGCGTAACCGGCTCATGCAGGCGCTTGCACTCGCCGTCCTGTACAATGCGCTTTTTGGTCGCTTCCGTGGCGCCGGGCTGCCGTTCTTCCTCGACGACATCGCAACATTGCTCGCAGGCGCATTTGCGCCTGGCGTCTTCTTCCTGGCAGGCACCTCGAGCGTCGGCGCGTTCGCTCAGCTCGGAAGCCTCGACTCGGCCTGGCTGCCGCTCGCGCTCGTGTCGCTCAAGTCACTCATTTTGCCGGCCATCGTCAAGACGCTCGTCGGCGCACTGGGCGGCACCAAGCTTGCGCAGGACTTTGGCTTCGTCTTCGGCATGTTGCCCGCCGCCGGCTCGACCCTTGTCTTCGTCAACGCGTACGCGCCTTCGCGGTCACAGGAGCTACTGTTGTCGGCGTCGCTCGCACTTGGACGCATTATCGGCTTTCCGCTGCTTTTGCTTGCCGCCGCGATCCTCATGGTCGACGAGCGTGCGCAGGTGCTCGAGCTCGAGCAGGGGTTGAGCTACTATGCACAAGCGCTCTCGTTCGCTCTCACATTCTACCTGTTCATTTCGGTGGCTTGGTGCAGGCAGTGGCTCGGCCAGCCGCTGCGCCAGATTTATTTGCTGGTGGTGTTCGAACTGCTGGTAATGGGCCTGCGGCTCTGGCAAGAGGACACCGTCGCCCACCCGCACCACCTCTCTGCCTACGACCAGGCAATGTTTCTCGCCCTGGGCATGCTGAACTGGGCCAAGCAGGCGGCACTGCCGATGATTGCAGCGGGGGAGGCGGACCGTCTCCGGCTCAAGACAAAGCAACGCGACTCTAGGCGCCGCAGCTCGCTCCGATGCGGCCACCGCAACACGTCGGACTCCTTGGTACCCGACAGGCACTCAGCGATCGAGAGGGAGCCATCGGAGAGGGGCACGCCAAGGTCCTTTACACGCCGCTGCTCGGTGACAGGCGTCTGCCTCCACGACGTGGCCACGCACGCCGCCGATGGCGTTGAGGCCGAGCCCTCGTTCAAGAGGCTGGAGAAAACGACCAGAAAGCGAAGCTCGCTGGTCAGCCGATTCCATGCAGCGACTGACGCGCTCGTAGTGACGCAGACTGTCCATCGCCGCAACATGATGCAGCTGCCACCAATGACGGGCCGCGAATGGGCGGCGCTGGGCGCGATGGTGGCTGTCGCAGCCGTGATGACACTGCCCTGGGCGATCACGTCGACCTGGACGCAGCCGGGCACATACCAGATCTACAAGGGGCTGCAAGAGTCGCAGACGCTCGCGTTCGCGGTGGCTGACCTGATGCTGATGGTGGTGCTGGTCGTGTCACTCGTGTCCATCGTGCGCAACGACACCCGGTGCACGCAGGACGACAAGCGGGCACTGGTGGGGCAGATGTCGTCGCACGCCTTCTCGCTGCGCATTGAGATCATGGCGATCGCGAGCGTGACGCGGCTGCTCTTATCGGCCGCCATCTCGCTCGCCGCCTTCACCTCAGCCGAGCCGACCGGTTCGATCGCGCACATCCTGCTCGTGACAGCGGCCCTCGCAAACTCTCAGGGGCTTCTGCTCTTCGGCCTCTTCGGGCTGACGCCCATGGTGCTCACCACGCCAGCGCTGCGCTTGAGAAAGATGTGGCGGGCAGTGCAGCGGTGCTTCGACGTGCTCACGCAGAGTTGTCAGTCTGGCGAGGAGACGGACGATCTCAGAGGCAAGGATGGGGAGAGGACGAGCGAGCCGCTCGACGAGGATTCATCCGCCGACCTGTCGATCCCACGACGGAGGCTCAGCGATGCGCAGCCCCGATGTGACGTGGCAGAGGCGTCGTCGCCCCCCAGCACGATGCCAACGCCGACGCCAGACATTGCGCAGGACACCACGTTGTCGCGAGCGAGGGATACGCGCCCGCGCCTCCGGAAAAGGACGAGCTTGCTGTCGGCCCAGAACGCAGCCGCAGCGAGCGGCTCGGTGACGCACGTGAGCGGCTCGGTGACGCTCCAGGATGCCCCAGATCGCCTCTCCAGAGGTGGAGGCTGGGTACCAGGCCAGATCAACGCGCAGGGCTATGAGAAGCTGCCGTGAGGTATTGCACGCGGCCCTTTACACCACGGGCCGGGCCCCCCACGTGCCCGACGTGCACCCGGTGCCATGTACCGCACTTTCATTTTCGACCGCTGTGATCAATGTGTCTTCAGGGACTTCAGCTCGTTGCTTTTGCATTTCGTGACATGAGGTGTGCAGTAGACCGGTGTATTTCAGAAGCGTCAATTTTAAACAGTGCTGTACGATACGATACGTACACGGACCTCCTACTCCAGCGCAAGCGACAGCGAGGGCACCTCCACCTCAGCGCCGGTGGTTCTCGCCTCAAGCTCGCGCAGCTGCTGCAGGAACCCCGGGTTTGGCTGCGCGCAGGGCCGGCACACAGAGACCTGCCGCAGAGCGTCGTACACGTCATGCGCGCTCCCGTTCACCAGAAGGTGTGCGCAGACCACCGCAACTGAGCGCGACGCTCCCCGTTCGCAATGAACCAGCAGTTTGCGGCCGGCGGCAAGCGCGGCAGCAATCGTGGGGAGCGCGGCGTCCCACACGGGCGTCATATCCCACGTGTCATCATCGTCGGCTTCGAGCCATAGATGCCGCTCCGGTGCGATGTGCTCCAGCGTGAACTCGTGCGAGACGACACTGATCACCTCGGTCACGCCGAGTAGCTCGAGAGCAGCAGCGTTCCTCGCACAAGCACGCGATCCGAGGTAGAGGCCCGGTATGATCTCGCTGGGAAATTCCTGATCACCTAGCTTGAGCATTCGCTCCGAGAACATGAAGGCGTGCCGCTCCATGAGGGCGCGCTCCGAGCACAGGAACACTCGGCGCAGGCCGCCCTCGGGCGAAAGGAGCCAGTCGGCAATCTTGCCGGCGTCGTCCGCGGCCACGACCAGCGCCGTGCGCTTGTCGTCAGGTCCACGCTCGAGAGCCCGTGCGAGGGCATGCGTTGGCCTCTTTCCCTCCTCGGCCGGCATGAGCGTCGCGCCTGGCAGAGCACCGACAGTGCTGTCGCTGGGACGCTGAAGCACGACGGTTGACATGGAGACGAGCGCGTTGTAAGCATCACGCCCGCTGAGCTCGACGGGCGCGCGGCAGCGGGCTGGGCTGAAGAACATGGGCTCGTCGGCGCGGGGAACACAGGATGGTTCAAGCGCCGCCGCCCCTCCCTGCCTGCCAGCACGGCGCATGCGGCGCGCGCGTGTGCGAGGGCCGTGCATCCGCCGGAAACCGCCGCGCGCCGAGACAAGCTGGCGCGCCAGGAAACCTGGGAGAATGGACATCATCACCCACACACGGCGACCGGGACTTGGCTCGGCTGGAAGGAGAGCCCAAGCCCACCAGCTAGGTGAGAGCCGCTGCTCCCGGGGAGGCGTTGACGCCGCGGCGCACGCTCGCTCCTCCCACGCAGCCAGCCAGCGGGCCCAGCGGCGCCGGCCGCGAGCGGCCGTCGCGAGCGTCCAGCTGGCCAGACGCCTCGGGCACCAGCACGCGTGCCACGCCGACCGGCACCCCAACGAGCTCAGAGCTCATGAGCAGCTGGTCTGCGGAGGCCGCACGCGCCGCTGAGTGCTCGGCGGGCCTGTCCCCAGCTCCAGACCACATAATCAGCCTCCGCGGCGGGCCAATTGTCACAGCCACGCCTCCTGCACCTCCTCAGCTCCGGAGCCCGGCACCGCAGAGCTGGCCAGCTGCTCACAGCTCGGACTCTTTGCTCACGCCCTGCCTCCTCTCCTCGTCGTGCGCAGGCCTGGTGCCTCGGCCCACCGGCGTCGAGCTGCGTGTGTGCAGCGCAGCGCACGAGGCGTGCCCGATGGAGAACGGCATTCCGCCTATGCGTATCAGCGGCGGCAGGCCGCCGGTGGGTGAGTTTAGCGACAACCTGGGCCGCGCGCACTCCGCGGCCTTCTTCCTGGCGCCCTCGGGTGGCGCGGGGCCCTCCTCCTCGATGGCCGACGCCGTCTCCAATCGAGGCGCAGGTGACGGCTCCTCCGCCCGCCCGCGCCCAATCCTTGCAGCTCGGGCGGCGGCAGGGAAGTGGGCTCCTTTCTTCGGCGGGCCCGCTCGCGCCTGCATTCCCGCTCTCTCGACCGTGCGTGTGCCCTCCGTTACCCTGGCAGCTGGCAAAAACGGCAAGAAGCCGGCGACCGCGGTGCAGCGAACGATGCCGACCTACCACCAAGGTCGCCTCCATAGCGAGGACGAGGAGCGGAGGCGGCAGACGCAGGCCCAGGAGGAGCGCAAGGCGCGGGAAAAGGCGGACAAGGCGGCGTACGAGCTCATGATGGAGGAGGAGAGCAAGTCCAAGGAAGGGCCGGACGCGGGCAGCAGCTCCAAGAAGAAGGACAAGAAGAAGAAGGCCAAGAACAAGAGCAAGGACGCCGAGAAGCCACGCACGCTCGGGAGTGGCGCCGAGCCGAGCGACCTGCATTCCAAGACCTCGTCGCCGCCCGGTTCCAACGACAGCCACTCGCGCGCGGCGTCGAACGACGGCGACTCGGACACGGCGGCCTCTGCCGGTGAGCTCGCCGCCGGCCCTCCCCAACGTGCGACGCACACCCCGCCCCCGTCGTGTGCCTCGTCACACAACCTTCGCTGCCGCGCGTTGCTGCTCGCAGTGTCGGCGGCCGACTCCATCGCAGACTCGGTCAGGTCAGGCGTCTCGCTCGCATCTTCTTCCCTTGCGTCGGCCACGGCTGCGCCCACCACGGTGGCGCCAACCTCGGCAGCAGCAGCGCAAAAGGTGTCCCTGCAGCTGTCGGTGCAAGGCGGCAGCAGCCAGGACGCGCCGTGCAAGCTCTCCTTCACGGTCTCGAAGGCGGCCGACGCGCCCGCCGCCGCAGAGGGCGAGGTGAAGAAGCGGTGGGGCGACGAGGAGGCCGAGGAGCCGCAGCCAGTCGACGACGCGTGGGAGGTGGTGCCGAGCAAGGCCAACAAGAAGGCCAAGAAGCAGCAGCAGCAGCAGCAGCAGGATGCCGCGCGCGCACGCCCTTCGTCGAGCGCGACTAAGGGCGACAGCCGCCCGACGCAGCAGCCAGCGCCAGCGCCTGCGCCGCCGCAGCCGGCGCGGCGCGCCTGGGACACGCAGCCCTCGAAGCCGGAGGAGCCACCGATGCGGCGAGGGGCCTCCGAGGGCACGCCAAACGGGCAGGGAGCGGCGACGTCCGCGTGGCAGAACAAGCCGGCGCAGGCGACGCCGACGCAGTCGGCCTGGAAGGGGCAGACTCAGGGCAGCGGCGCCAGCAGCGCCAGCGTCGGCTCGGCAAATGGCTGCAGCGACTCGGAGCGGGAGCGTGCGGCGTCCGACGGCAGCAGCAGTGCGGCCCCCGCGGCGCAGCCGCGCCCGGTGCAGTGGCCCGCTTTGGACGGTGCGGAGAAGCCCGCTGTCTTGGGCAAGACGCCGGCCGAGAATGCGAGCACCATCTCAGTCGCCGCGATGGTTGGCGCAGCCTCGACGGCGTGCGCCACGGTGATCCACGCGGCGGCCGCCGCGTCGGGCGTTGTGCCGATGCCCGCGCTCGCCGCCGCCGCCGCGCCCGCCACCGCCGCCGCTCCCGCCCCTGCCGCTGCCACTCCTGCCGCCGTTGGCGAGACTGCGCCCGCCGCCTCAGAACCCGATCCAGTTAAGTCGGCCGCGGCTGGGGGCTCGTGGGCATCGTTGGTCGTCAAGAACATCGACAAAAAGAGCGAAGGCAAGGCGGCAACCAATACTAAGGGCTTCACCGTGCTCACCGGCCCGCCCGCTACGTGTGTCAACAGCGCCTCGAGCGCTGCCCCCGCCGCCACCGCCTCCTCAAATGCTACTGACGCCTCCACCACCGATTCTGTCGCTGCTGGCACGGTGGAGGCCGCCGCCGCCTCCGATGCCACCGCCGCCATCGTCAAGGGAAGCACGAGCGCCAGCGCCGCCGAGAACGCCGGCGCGGCCAGCAGCTCCGCCACGGACGAGAGCCTGAGCAAGCCGGCTGGAGACAGCGCGGCGCTCTCTGCTTCGTCGACCGCGCGGAATGGCGCGAGCACTCCCGCATGCAGCAGCACGGCGCCGCCCGCCGCGCAGCAGCAACGACACGAGTCGTCTGGCAGCTCTGCCGGCGCCGCCGCCGCCGCCGTGCCCACAGCGCCGCCGCCAGCGCGCCGTGCCTGGGGCCAGAACGACCCACGCCCGGCATCTCTCATCTTGCCCAAGTCGGCCGACACCAAGAGCAACGCCGCGTCTGCTGGCGCGAGTGGCGCGCCGAGCGGAGCAGGCGGCGCCGCGGGGGGCTCCGCGCAGAACGGCATGTTGCAAAATGGCGGCGCGTCGGCCAACGCCGGAGCGGCTTCGTACAGTCAGGCTGCCGCGCCGCCCCGCCCCGCCTCAGCCCCGCCGGCCAACGACGCCAACGGCAAGCAAGCCAACATGCGAGGAGGCGGATCTACCAATCACGCGGGCGGTGGTGGCCGTGGCGGTGTGCCGCTGCAGGTGCCAGGGCCGTACGGCCTGCAGGCGCTGCAAGCGGGTATGCCGCAGATGAATTTCATGGCAGTGTACGGGGTGCAGAATGCTCAGGCGCTTGCGCACTACGCCGACATCAGCGGCGGCATCGGCGGCGGCGAGCCGTCCGACGCGAGCGGCAGCGGGGGTGCCGGGCCGTCGGAGGAGCATGGTGCGAGCCATGCGTTTGATGCGTGGGTCGAAGCGACGACCGGGCTGCCGGACACCTCGGCGCGCGGACGCAAAAATGTGGGTCGTGGTGGGCGAGGCCAGGGTGGGCGTGGCCAGGGCCAGCAAAACGGTGGCTTTGGCCCCGGAGCGAACGGCAACATCGTCCAGCAGCAGCAGGCGCAGTCTCAGCAAAATCAGGCGCAGAGGCAGCGCAACGCGCGGATGCAGCAGAATGGCAGCGGCCTGAATGGCGGTGGCAACAACGGCAGCTCGTACCAGCACATGCCGCAGCAAAGCCTGCAGCAGCTGCAGCTGCAGCAGCTGCAGCTGCAGCAGCTGCAGATTCAGCAGGGGTCGAGCGCCCACCACATTCCCGAGAAGCAGTCGAAGCTGCACGAGGAGATTGTGCGCTCTGCCAACAAGAATCTCGAGGCGTGCGAGAGCAGCCACGCCGAGGTGCAGGCCATCAAGACCACGCTGTTGCACGTGGTCACCACGCGCTGGAAGGATGCGAAGGTCGAGATGTACGGCTCGCGCTCAACGGGGCTGTACCTGGCGAGCTCGGACATGGACGTGGTGCTGCTCGACATCCCTGTCAGCGACAAGAACAGCCACACCGAGGTGGGCATCTGCCTCAAGCAGCTGCACGACGACCTGGCATCGCTGCCGTGGGTGGTGCGGCAGACCTTGATACCGGGCGCGCGCATCCCCGTGCTCAAGATTCTGTCGAAGAACAACATTTCGGTCGACGTGACGATCTCGGCCTCGGAGCTGCACACGGGCCTGCAGGCGCGCGACCTGGTCCTCGGCTATCTGCACCAGCTGCCGCAGCTCGCGCCGCTCGTGGTGGTGCTCAAGAGCTTCCTGCGCGACCTCTCACTCAACGACGTCTACTCGGGCGGCCTCTCGTCGTACTGCCTTGTCGTGCTGCTCTTCCAGTTCATGCGCGAGTGCGAGACCTACGGCTACCCGACCCAAGACTGCGGCCACCTGCTCGTCGGCTTCCTCAACAACTTTTTGTGGCGCTTCGAGTCGAATCTCACGCACGTCGACGACCCACTCGCCCCCACGCAGTACGCCGACGACGGCATCACAATAATTCGGCCCGGCGAGAACATCATGCACTCCTGCTACCAGATTGGCCGCGTCTGCCACCACTTCAAGCGCGCGCTCAACCTGCTCAGCCCCGAGTACAATGATTGGGAGAACACGGAGACGCAGCTACTCGCGCAGATCTTCGGCTCGACGCGATACACGCAGACCGACGAGCGCGAGCACGCCACGGTCCACGCCGTCGCCGGCCGGCCGACGCCCGAGCGCCACGCGACGCCCGACCCCGAGCGTGGCAACGGCGTGCCGGCGGCCGATGCGATACGCTCGCCGCCCGTGCTCAAGTCGCCGCCGTTGACGGGCGTCGCTGGCGACGACGTCCCGGCAGCGACGGCTGGCAATGCCGCAGCAGCGGGCAGCACAGCGGCAGTAGTGCAGGAGTCGGCATCTCCCAAGGCGGGGGCGGCGCTCGAGGAGGGCGGCACGAGCAAGCCTCTTGCCGCGACGCCAGCGTTCGAGGTGGCTGCTGCGGCGATGGCACCCGACGCGCCGAGCGGCACGGTCTCTGTTGGCGGCTCGAGCGACGCGGGCGAGGACGAGAGCGCAAAGGAGAGCGCAAAGGTCCTCAAGGAGATGGTCAACTCGATTGAGGCAGTGATGCCGCCCGGCACCGCATCGATCGGCACGCAGGTTGCTGCATTGGACGGTGACCTCGCAGAGCCGGAGCGTGACGAGGCGGGGCGAGTTCAGGCTGACGGCGCAGCAGCTGGAGACACGCCGAGTAGTTCATCGGAGGCGCCGGCTTCCGCGCCCGAGATGGAGGAAGCCCCGCAGCCATCGGAAACGTGAGCGGCGCTCACACCAAACCCCCCCTCACCACAAGTCTTTGACTGGAGTCGATGACCCCCCCTCTTTCTTGGTTCTCTGTGTATCACATGGCGGCGTAGGCATTTGGTGTTAAGAACGATTTTATGAAAACCGATTTCGGCGATAAACCTTGGTGGAGAAAGATATGAGTGTTGAAGCGCTGGAGAACTAACGAGGCCCCGGGGCGGCGCCGCACGGGCGGAGTACGCGAGATCGGCGTCGTGCGCTACAGACACCGCACCCGCACGGCAACACCTCGCGACGCGCGCGCGCTCAGACGGTTGCCCAGCCAGGCACGTTCTTGGTAAAGTCGTCGTTATCGAAGACGGTCAGCGGCGGCCACGAGTCCTGAGGCGCACCGAACCCCTCCTCGATGAGCTTGTCACGTGGCGTGAATTGGTCGTGGTACGCAAAAAGCTTGTTGTTGCGCTTATTGGCGAGCTCAGCGCTGATGCCCTCATCAGGCACGCAAAACTTGCTTGGCGCAAGGGTGTGGAAACGCACGGGGAAGTCATCCATGCCACCCTGCGCCTTGATCAGCCCGTACGAGTCGGTGATCGTGAAGAACGTCTCCTCTGGGTTGCCGTCGCTCGTGTACGTGAAGTTGTGCCATCCCTCCTGGGCGCAGAACGGGCCATAGGATTTCCACGTGTAGCCCAGCATGCCCCTGCGGCGGGACGAAGCGGAGCAACCTCTCAGACGGGAGGGGCGTCAAAATAAAGGGCGGGGTCGCTTCCCGCGGAAGTGCGTACTGGATCCGGTAGCTCTGCACAAAAGTGTTGTTGAGGTAGAGCATCCCGTTGCCGTCGTTGCCGTCGGCCTGCTCGTCGCGGAAGTCGATGACGATCAGATCGCCGCCACAGCAACCGACGGGCCACGACAACCTGTTTTCACCTGTCCCCGGGGAATGCGCGAGCCAATTGAGTGCTGCATGCGCGCGCAAGTGCGGCGTCTGCAGGGGGCGTACCCGAGTGGATGCCGATGTGCGGGTATGCAGTTGGTGCGTACGCCGGCGACGGCGCGCAAAGCAGAAGCACCGCGGCCGCGAAATGTGATGGCAGTGCTCTCGGCGCCGACATGGCGAAGGGGGCTGCGCAGAGACCGCGTCCCCAGCGCTTCGCCACCACGGCGCGGAGCCTGTGCTGGCTTCCCGCCAGAGACAGGTGCGGAGCGCGGGATTCGTTCCGCGGAAAGAGAATCGTTCGAGTCACGCGTACGTAAGATGATTCACTCACACTCTACGCACCGAGGCTCGCTTCCACGGCTGCTTCCACGACCATGTCCGCCTGGGCTATGCTGTCCCTGTCCCGTCGGCGGTTGCACACCGCCGTCCGCGGAGAGGTTTGCGCGGGGGTAGCCTTGACCTGCAGCCGCGTGAACATGTCCGTCAGCAGCGCCTGCGCCACGCCGCACTGCTTGTCGTCGTCGATGAGTCGGAGCAGCGGCTCAGGGTCGACCAGATGCACGACGTGGCCATCGGCGCTGCGCCAGCCATCGCAGTCATGCAGGTCCGCGGGCGGCGCCGCACCAACGCACCTCGCGAGCGATGCTGCACGAACCAGAGCAAACTCGCACCAGCGCGCCCCAGCCGGCGCGGGAGCTCGTGGTGCAACCAGCCCAAGCGGCGCACCCGAGGCTGGCAGCCCACAGGCGCCACAATCGGAGTCGGCCTGCTCCTCCTGTGTGAACGCAGCTTCGGTGGTGACATCCCTCTCCTCCCCCGCCATCTCCTGCACCCGCGCCTTGGGGAGCGCGCAATAGAGGAGCGTCTTCGCTGGCAACCTCTCGGTCACCACCGGAGGTGCGGATAGGCCGGCGGTGACGTCAGCCGCACGGCCACGCTTCATATCACGCGTGGACTCGTTGCGCGGATGTGTTAGTCCCGCAGTGAGGAGCAGCGGACCAAGGAGTGCCCCTGTCCCGCTGGCGCGCTTGGTTGGTGGAAGGCAGCGTCGCCTGCGTTGCTTTGTGGGTACGCGGATGCGCGGCATCGAGATACATAGATATCGGAGGCGACGGCCTCGCGGCCGGTGCCGCTGGGCCCGCTGGCTGGCTGCGTGGGAGGAGCGAGCGTGCGCCGCGGCGTCAACGCCTCCCCGGGAGCAGCGGCTCTCACCTAGCTGGTGGGCTTGGGCTCTCCTTCCAGCCGAGCCAAGTCCCGGTCGCCGTGTGTGGGTGATGATGTCCATTCTCCCAGGTTTCCTGGCGCGCCAGCTTGTCTCGGCGCGCGGCGGTTTCCGGCGGATGCACGGCCCTCGCACACGCGCGCGCCGCATGCGCCGTGCTGGCAGGCAGGGAGGGGCGGCGGCGCTTGAACCATCCTGTGTTCCCCGCGCCGACGAGCCCATGTTCTTCAGCCCAGCCCGCTGCCGCGCGCCCGTCGAGCTCAGCGGGCGTGATGCTTACAACGCGCTCGTCTCCATGTCAACCGTCGTGCTTCAGCGTCCCAGCGACAGCACTGTCGGTGCTCTGCCAGGCGCGACGCTCATGCCGGCCGAGGAGGGAAAGAGGCCAACGCATGCCCTCGCACGGGCTCTCGAGCGTGGACCTGACGACAAGCGCACGGCGCTGGTCGTGGCCGCGGACGACGCCGGCAAGATTGCCGACTGGCTCCTTTCGCCCGAGGGCGGCCTGCGCCGAGTGTTCCTGTGCTCGGAGCGCGCCCTCATGGAGCGGCACGCCTTCATGTTCTCGGAGCGAATGCTCAAGCTAGGTGATCAGGAATTTCCCAGCGAGATCATACCGGGCCTCTACCTCGGATCGCGTGCTTGTGCGAGGAACGCTGCTGCTCTCGAGCTACTCGGCGTGACCGAGGTGATCAGTGTCGTCTCGCACGAGTTCACGCTGGAGCACATCGCACCGGAGCGGCATCTATGGCTCGAAGCCGACGATGATGACACGTGGGATATGACGCCCGTGTGGGACGCCGCGCTCCCCACGATTGCTGCCGCGCTTGCCGCCGGCCGCAAACTGCTGGTTCATTGCGAACGGGGAGCGTCGCGCTCAGTTGCGGTGGTCTGCGCACACCTTCTGGTGAACGGGAGCGCGCATGACGTGTACGACGCTCTGCGGCAGGTCTCTGTGTGCCGGCCCTGCGCGCAGCCAAACCCGGGGTTCCTGCAGCAGCTGCGCGAGCTTGAGGCGAGAACCACCGGCGCTGAGGTGGAGGTGCCCTCGCTGTCGCTTGCGCTGGAGTAGGAGGTCCGTGTACGTATCGTATCGTACAGCACTGTTTAAAATTGACGCTTCTGAAATACACCGGTCTACTGCACACCTCATGTCACGAAATGCAAAAGCAACGAGCTGAAGTCCCTGAAGACACATTGATCACAGCGGTCGAAAATGAAAGTGCGGTACATGGCACCGGGTGCACGTCGGGCACGTGGGGGGCCCGGCCCGTGGTGTAAAGGGCCGCGTGCAATACCTCACGGCAGCTTCTCATAGCCCTGCGCGTTGATCTGGCCTGGTACCCAGCCTCCACCTCTGGAGAGGCGATCTGGGGCATCCTGGAGCGTCACCGAGCCGCTCACGTGCGTCACCGAGCCGCTCGCTGCGGCTGCGTTCTGGGCCGACAGCAAGCTCGTCCTTTTCCGGAGGCGCGGGCGCGTATCCCTCGCTCGCGACAACGTGGTGTCCTGCGCAATGTCTGGCGTCGGCGTTGGCATCGTGCTGGGGGGCGACGACGCCTCTGCCACGTCACATCGGGGCTGCGCATCGCTGAGCCTCCGTCGTGGGATCGACAGGTCGGCGGATGAATCCTCGTCGAGCGGCTCGCTCGTCCTCTCCCCATCCTTGCCTCTGAGATCGTCCGTCTCCTCGCCAGACTGACAACTCTGCGTGAGCACGTCGAAGCACCGCTGCACTGCCCGCCACATCTTTCTCAAGCGCAGCGCTGGCGTGGTGAGCACCATGGGCGTCAGCCCGAAGAGGCCGAAGAGCAGAAGCCCCTGAGAGTTTGCGAGGGCCGCTGTCACGAGCAGGATGTGCGCGATCGAACCGGTCGGCTCGGCTGAGGTGAAGGCGGCGAGCGAGATGGCGGCCGATAAGAGCAGCCGCGTCACGCTCGCGATCGCCATGATCTCAATGCGCAGCGAGAAGGCGTGCGACGACATCTGCCCCACCAGTGCCCGCTTGTCGTCCTGCGTGCACCGGGTGTCGTTGCGCACGATGGACACGAGTGACACGACCAGCACCACCATCAGCATCAGGTCAGCCACCGCGAACGCGAGCGTCTGCGACTCTTGCAGCCCCTTGTAGATCTGGTATGTGCCCGGCTGCGTCCAGGTCGACGTGATCGCCCAGGGCAGTGTCATCACGGCTGCGACAGCCACCATCGCGCCCAGCGCCGCCCATTCGCGGCCCGTCATTGGTGGCAGCTGCATCATGTTGCGGCGATGGACAGTCTGCGTCACTACGAGCGCGTCAGTCGCTGCATGGAATCGGCTGACCAGCGAGCTTCGCTTTCTGGTCGTTTTCTCCAGCCTCTTGAACGAGGGCTCGGCCTCAACGCCATCGGCGGCGTGCGTGGCCACGTCGTGGAGGCAGACGCCTGTCACCGAGCAGCGGCGTGTAAAGGACCTTGGCGTGCCCCTCTCCGATGGCTCCCTCTCGATCGCTGAGTGCCTGTCGGGTACCAAGGAGTCCGACGTGTTGCGGTGGCCGCATCGGAGCGAGCTGCGGCGCCTAGAGTCGCGTTGCTTTGTCTTGAGCCGGAGACGGTCCGCCTCCCCCGCTGCAATCATCGGCAGTGCCGCCTGCTTGGCCCAGTTCAGCATGCCCAGGGCGAGAAACATTGCCTGGTCGTAGGCAGAGAGGTGGTGCGGGTGGGCGACGGTGTCCTCTTGCCAGAGCCGCAGGCCCATTACCAGCAGTTCGAACACCACCAGCAAATAAATCTGGCGCAGCGGCTGGCCGAGCCACTGCCTGCACCAAGCCACCGAAATGAACAGGTAGAATGTGAGAGCGAACGAGAGCGCTTGTGCATAGTAGCTCAACCCCTGCTCGAGCTCGAGCACCTGCGCACGCTCGTCGACCATGAGGATCGCGGCGGCAAGCAAAAGCAGCGGAAAGCCGATAATGCGTCCAAGTGCGAGCGACGCCGACAACAGTAGCTCCTGTGACCGCGAAGGCGCGTACGCGTTGACGAAGACAAGGGTCGAGCCGGCGGCGGGCAACATGCCGAAGACGAAGCCAAAGTCCTGCGCAAGCTTGGTGCCGCCCAGTGCGCCGACGAGCGTCTTGACGATGGCCGGCAAAATGAGTGACTTGAGCGACACGAGCGCGAGCGGCAGCCAGGCCGAGTCGAGGCTTCCGAGCTGAGCGAACGCGCCGACGCTCGAGGTGCCTGCCAGGAAGAAGACGCCAGGCGCAAATGCGCCTGCGAGCAATGTTGCGATGTCGTCGAGGAAGAACGGCAGCCCGGCGCCACGGAAGCGACCAAAAAGCGCATTGTACAGGACGGCGAGTGCAAGCGCCTGCATGAGCCGGTTACGCCTCAGCCCGCTGATGACTGAGAGCACGATTGCACCTGTCGACTCGGCTGGCTCGTGTGCCTTGGCGGCGTCGCGCTTGGCGGCTCCGACGCCGAGCAGCACAAAGCAAAGCGCATTCATCACCATCATCTGCAGCCCGTTGAGGAGGAAGAGGAACGCAACCATCTCATCGTCGAAAATTGCGCCCACCACGGGAAGACCCAGGCCCAGCTCGTCGCCGTTGGTCGTGAGCACAGCAAACATGCCGCCGTGCAGCTCACGCTCGCCTGGTGGCACGATGGTGCCACTTAGCGCCACCCTACCCAGAACAAACGACGCAGCGATCATGAGGAGCTTGCCTATCACCGCTGCGATAAGAATCGACGCGTCCACATTGAGAAAGTCGACTGAAGCGACTGCACGAAAGATGATCATTGGCAGCGCAATGCCGCCTATGAAGGCCCCAACGCCTGGCTCGGCCGATGACGGGAATAGGCGGGCCCTCTTCATGCAGTAGCCCAGGGACTGGAGGAGCGTCGTGCTGAGGAGCACGCGACCGAGTGAGGCGACCGGCTTCAGAGCATCGTCCTCCATCCCAGTCAGCTGACTGACTGACTCACTGACTGACTCCTCCATCCAGCCGGCCGTATGCACATGTGCACCGCTCGGCGAAGTTGTGGAGCGCGCGTCGCGTGTCAGCATTACGTGAACCTCCTGGTGGCATTTAGTTTATAGCCCCTGGCGCGGCCGGGGTCGTGAGAGGATAGATAGATAGATAGAGGCAGAGCGCGCCTAGCCGGCGCGCTGTTGCTGCGCCATCTCCAGCGCGGACGGGAGGGAGGGTGCGCGAGTTGGGTCGTCCTGCAACTGCCTTGGCATCCTTGCTTGGCGACGGACGGACGGAGGGGTCCACGTGTCGCGTTTTAATTAAGCGCTTTAAGCAGAGCTCTCGCCGTTCCTCCTGATTTGTACGCAGCGAGTCGGAAGTGTCCATGTCGTTTCCGTGCCGATATTGGTCGAAGCTTTTGCGGGAGCTTTTTATGTGTTTCAAGTCCTTGAGATCTCTATCTTGTAGACTGGTAGACTGGTAGACTGGTAGTGTGGTAGATGCCCCATCCGGTCCATACTCATGCACGGGGCCATGCCCCCAGCTACCCTGTACATTTGGGGCCTGGGCCGTGGATCTAGAAACTGGAGATGCTCGCCAACTTGCCTTGCCCAAACTGGAGATTTTTTGCGGTTCCGAGTTCAACTCAGCGACGACTACAACTTTGGTCGAATCGAACCTGGTCGACATGGCTGCTTTTTTGGTCTAGAAAATGGCCATCTGAGGCCTCAAATCATCATTTTTTCCCGCTGCGCGGCCTTGGTGAAGGCTGCGCCCTATGGGGCGCGAGGAAATCTCCATTGACCTGGGGGGCGGCGCGCCCAAAACACCGATTTTTTACGCAAAAAATGAGTCAAATTCGAAATTTCACTGTCTTCGCCCCTTGCGACGCCCATGCTGGATGGCTTGCGGACCCCTGACCCTTAGAAATGTACAGGGTAGCTGGGGACATGGCCCCGTGCATGAGTATGGGGATCACCCACGCATGGCGAGTAGCGGCTGCCGCGCACCGGGCCCGCACGCCATCTCAACCCGCACGGCACACACGACGACGACAAGCTCAATTGATAGGGTGCCTAAGACCGTGGGACGGATACCCGGCAG
>Ga0209713_10000866_pt1 | contig 17485 bp, 10 predicted proteins | sample ArcOceMetagenome_3_FD_187444 | JGI IMG/M metagenome (GOLD analysis project Ga0209713, IMG submission 187444) | Marine eukaryotic phytoplankton communities from Arctic Ocean - Arctic Ocean- Svalbard ARC20M Metagenome (SPAdes) (version 2) | ecosystem: Environmental > Aquatic > Marine > Oceanic... | reverse complement strand
TATTTCCTTGCCAATATTGGTTTCTACCAGGACCAGGTGTACCTTTAAATGGCTCTATTTGAGCAACATCAGTCATTATTATTCCAGCTGTTTTAGTAGTAGTCTTTAAGTTTGAGTTAGCTTTTGTTATTATTTCATTTAACTTCTCTCGCTCATCTTTGTCTACACCTCTAGTTTTTAATATAGTAGCTGCTTCTATAGAACCCATTTTATAATCTTTATCACCCTCTTTACCTATTCCATTCATCAATCTTTTTTGAATGTCTTGAGCGTTTTTTATAATACTATTTTGTACTCCAGCGTCTTCTAGTTGATCTGATACTTCTGATAAAGTTTGATATTGAGATAATGATTGCGCATTCCAAGCTATATCAAAAACCTGTTGTTTCTTGTCAGATACTTCTTTTTGATCATTTTGAAATTTAACAATTTTATCAAAAGCACTAACTACAGAACTACTCACCTGCTGAGCTGCAGCAGCCCAAGCCAAAGCAGATTGATCGTTTATTAATTTAGGATTATCGTATGCACTCATAGTTATATATTTTTAAATTACTCTGGTTTAGGTTTTATTGGGTTAAATAGTGTACCTGATTCGGCAGTACCTATGCTACCCGCAACCCCAGCCACACCTGATATTGCAGAACCCCAAGCTCCAGCTTCTGCCGCCGACGCGTTAGCTTGTGCTTGTTGAGCATTGGCTAAATTGCCAGCTTCATACCCTAAGTCCGAATTTGATCTAGCCTCTGTCATGTTCATTACAAATTGTTGACCAGCTGCTTCACCTGCTTGCATTCTTTGCCCTTCTGATATTTGAGTGGCCTGCATTCTTTGTTCCTCAGCTACTTTCATAGCTTGTAATTGTTGTTCACCTTGAGCTCTTAATTGTTCGTTCTTAGCTTCTTGCGTTTCAATGTCTGCTGCAACACCTTTCTTACTGGCTAAAGCAGCTTGTGCTAATGCAGTTGCTCCACCAGCTCCAGCACCCGTGGATTTTATAGTATCTAAGGTATTTGCTAAAGCCATGTCAGCTTGTTCCATTTTTATTTCAGCAGCTTGTGTTGCTACACCCATGTTGGCAAAAGGATTATTCATCATTCCTGATAAATTTTCAGCTAAACCGGATAGGTCTGTTTGACCAGCGTACGGATTGGTGATAGGTATACGAGCAGCCTTTATAGCTGCGATTTCCTCTCTTGCTCTTTGAGCGTCTCTACCAGCTTTGTCGCCGGCTTTTCTTGCTTGGTTAGCTGAAACAGCACCACCTACTACTGATACCGCTGCGCCAATTGCTGCTACTGCTGCCATATTTTTTAAATTTTTTTAACTATTTCGTGAGATGGATTACTATCCACCGTATATCCTAATTTCTTATGTTTATCTATAAGGCTTTTGCTTCTGCCTATACTAAGAATCAATTCAAATCCACCTTCAATAGCCCATTTTTCTAATGAATCTATTAATAACAATATAGAACTTGATCTAGTCTCTTTGTCTTTCTCTTTTGGATTAGATACTATCCACTCCATCCAAGCTATTTTAGAATTAGTACCATATAGAAATCCAGCCACAATTGGCTTACCATCTTTCTCTATCATAATACCACCTGTTCCATTTTCAGGTAATAAACTTCTACCTAAAGGAACCCAGTCTGGCCAAGATTTCCACCATTCAACTAGTACATCGTAGTCATCGTGAGTTAATCTTCTTGCGCTTAATTCTTTCATATGATTTAATTTAATAAGATGATTGATTAAAATTAGATGATACGGCGAATAACTCTAAAGCGTTAGCTTGTGCTATTGCGTCTCCGTTTGCATCTAGTGGTGATGAGAATATTACTTGAGAAGTAAACCCTTTCACACCTGTCATTGTTTGACCAAATATAACCTCTCCAGGTTGCAATGCTGATACATTAACTATGTTAGCAAAGTATTTATTTTCTTTCTTTTTAAAGTTGTTTGTAAACAAAGAATTTTCTAAATCAGCTAGAGTTGTTGGTAATTGATAAAGTGATATTTGTAAACCTGTATCTTGATCAGTTACTATACCATTCTCTGGAATAGTCCAACCAGTACTGCCTTCGTAGTTTATAGTTGTAAAATTCTTAACCATTGACGGACTTGGATTTAAAACCAAAGTAACATTAGAGGCATAATCTACGCCATAAAATTTAGCTCTATTTGCTGAATCAGAATAGTGTTTCCATATTTCACCTTTGAAGTACGTGTAAAAGTTATTTCTTAGACTGCCTATTTGATCTGGTTGATAACTAAATCTACTAGTCCAGCCTTTAACTGTTTCGTCAAACGTTAGAGTGTTAGCATCACCTTTAAAGCTTGTGACATATTGCTTGTTATGCATATCATAACCACCTAATATAGGGGTGTCACCAACAGTAGATAAATTATCTCTAAAGTAATCAACCATACCATACATTGATATTTCTGTTATTCCATCTTGAGATAATCTTAGTACTAAATTTTTGTTTTTATCTACAAAGTATTTTCTATAACCAAACTTAGCGAATGATTCAGGGTTAGTACTTATACCATATTCACCTGCATAAGGAACTATGCCACCTATAACTACATTAGAAGCAGCTTGTAATGGTTGACCTTCTTGAGTGTAAATAGCATCTTTATCTATCAATGCTTTACTTACTTTTAATTCTTGAAATATAACTAAGTTAGTGTCTTCAGCATATAGTTTTTGTATACTACCTTGAGCTGGATCTAAACTTCTTGTAATAGATTCTGCTACTGAAAATTGATTAGTATTATTAACTCCTGTTCTTGAATTAAATATACCAGAGTATATCATAGAATTAAATCTATTATTCTGGCTAGCATCGTCTTCAACCAAATAAGCTTTGACACCCAGGTCCACGTTTGTGTTATTATATCCGCCTCTTATTCTAGCTTCTTCAGCATACCAATCACTGTCATCACTCGCGTACAGTCTAGGTACTTCCGTAAAATCTTCAATTTCCCCAAATATTAATTGATCTGTAGCTGTCAAACTAACTTGCTGTGAAAGTATAACATTGAAAGGAGCTGCTGTTCCACCTATAGCACTACCACCTATTAAATATACTTTACTAGGATATGTAGGTATATCTACACCAGCAGCGTCTTTAGCAAAAACTCTTTGTCCATAGCCTAAAAAACGATTTACACTACTAATTTCTTGAGTAGAACTATCGGCTGTTGTTGCTATTTCTGAAACACTTGGCTTCACCTCAACTATCGAATCTATCTTCTTTATCCAAAAAGAGTTAAAGTAATTTACTTCTATTGTTGCAGCCATATTATATTATCACTTATTTTTTTACTTTATTACTTATTATCAAGAACAATACACGCCGGACATACTAGCATTTCTTACCATTGGAAATCCATAATCAAGCGTACTGTAAAGCCCGTTAAAAGCTTGTTGACAAGCAGTTCTAGCAAATAGAGCCGAACTTCCATATCCAGTAGGTGTTGAATAACCTTCTATTATAGTACCGTCTGAACTAAACTTACCTCTAAATTGTGGCGTCTCAGGTCTTCTCATATTCTGCGGCTCAGTACTACTCCAACCACTACCACAGGTATTAACTTCACTATTATTCCAATAGTTACCCCAAGATGTACCGCTGCAGCCAGCTGAAGGGCTGTTACAAATTTCGGTTTGTCTAATACCACCTACAAAATTATGATATTGACCTGGACTGCTTAAACTTGGCTCCCACGGGGTCAAAAGGCTTGAGTCGGTAAAAAATTGTCTTACAGATACACCATACTTAGCGTGAGCATATAGTGTTTCTGTTGGGCTTATAGTGCCTGTTGGAAAAGTGCCACTGGTACCACCAAGTTGTTGAACAGTGTATGGATAAGAATATAATGATCCTTGTCCAACTGCTGTGTAGCTAAAGTTTGCATCTTCAGTTTCAAGAGTAACATACCCTTGGTATTGGCCTTCTACTCCACCACTACCAGGATCACAGAAGCACTGCCATTGACAAACACCATCTATGTATATATTAGCGCGAACTGTAACAAAATATTCACCTGGAAGTTTGTCACCATCTATTATTTTATAACCAGCCATTGACGATTCGTTAGCAAATCCACCACTGTTTGATCTACCTCTAGCAAAAGCTTTAAACGTATTGCCAACACTGTCTGACACTGTATCATTAGGGTTAGGTCCTTTAGCCCCATTTGCGTCGTCTATTAAATCCCAAGAATTTGGATTCGGTGTGGTTGCGGATGCGGCTCTGTGGTATATTCTAAACTCACTAATATATGATTGATTGGTTTCACATTCTCCATCACCTGCTAGATTACAAGCCATAATATTTTCTATAGATGGACTAATTAATAAAGTACCTTTATCAAAAGCCACTGGAGTAAGCGTAGCTCCAAGATCGTTATTGACTCCTCCGGGAAATTGTATAAGATCACATGTTATTGGAGTTTGAGTATTATTAATAGCTGGATTACCCACTCCATTTTGTCTTGGTCCAAAATACCAACCTCCAGTCATTAAATTGTTACCTGCACTTGTGTCAACACCACATGTTGCGCCACTGTAAGCTGCTTGTTGAGCCCAAATGGGTTCTGAAAGGTAAGAACCTTGATAAAAAGAAGGAACCATCTCTGGTCCTACGGTTATAGTAACCGAGCAAGTAGCTGTTTTACTATTAAAGTCTGCTCCGCCGCTAGCAGTAGTTAGAGGCACGCCTCCACTTACAGCATCTTGTAATTGTACTGTTATAGTGTAAACTCCCAAAGGAACTAATTGACCTCCTCCTAAAGCTTGGTTTAAGGTTATTGTGCCAGTCAGGTTATCTATTATAAAATAACTGCTAGCATTACCAGCTGTTATTGTCCAATATAAATCATCTGTATTAGACGATGTTAAAGTTGTTCCGTTTTTACCATCAAAATCTACAACAGTGCCCGTGTTTAATTGACCTGTTACTGTAGTATAATCATTACATGGTAGATCAAAGCTGGGTGCAAAGTTTTGTAATTTACCAGTAAAAGTTCTGGTTGTTGTTGTAGCGTCAGCCGAGCCTGTCGGATAAAGTATTGCTAAAGAAAAAGTAAAAGACTCTACAGATTCCGCAGTGTTTAAAAATACATGGTTTCTACCTATAAACTTAACTCTATAACCACCCGGCTCGTTAGGATCAGTAGTTGGTATTTGCTCTAAAACAAAATCACCTGATACATCTACGCCAGCGGTTGTTTCTACTGTCATAGTAGAAGTTGTGTTTGTTAAATTTACGCCAGTATTATTTATAGGATAAAATATATCTGTTATCCAAGGAGAATCAGCAGCGCCTGTTACGCCGGTTAATATATCGTTATCAGTACCTAGGTAATCTTGGTTTTCAATAAACGTAAAATCTCGATCGGTAAATCCAGTAGGATTATCTGATCCAGCTAGAACATCTTGGTTTATATCTGATATGTAATTCCAGCCAGTAGTGGTTTCCCAAAATATATCTAATAAAGAATCGACAGGGGCGGTTTCGTATATACTCAACCAAGGCACCATATCAGCAGCTATAACACCTATTTTTTTATTTGTAGAAAATCTAGCGATAATAGGATTAGTCTCTAGTTGGTATAGATTTCTAGCAGCACTACCATTAAAGTTATCAACTGAGAATTCATAAAAACCTAAGTCTTCAGCAGTACCAATAGTAGAAGCTATATCAGCTTTTTTAACAGGATAATACTGCGTATTGTCACCATATTCTATTATTAAATGATTTGCACCCGCATTTATGGCACCACCTGGTGAAAAAGAAACAGTAGTTACATTGGCTGTGGAGTCATAAACAATTTTAGTTATTGTAGTTGCATTTGAAAAATACTCAGGATACTGGAAGAATTGATCTGGAACAGTTGGAGTTGGTCTACTACAAGCTGGTAAACTTGTTCCATCATACTCACATTTAGCCATAAGTAAAGCCATACCTACCTCTAAAGGTTCTTCTAAACCTGTACAAGAACCTGCTGGGCAAAAAACCGCTACATTAGTAGGATCGTTAGGGCCTGGAAAAGTAATTTCATTAACTTGATCAGCACCTGCGTTACCTCCAAACCATTGAAAGCCAGTTATACTAAATTGATTGGCTACATTATCTACTCTACCGTACAGTTCTACACTACTTCTATATTGTCTTTGATCTGGTCCAACTTCCGATAAATCCCTAGGTATTTTATTTATATTATCATTAAGCAAAACAGTATGAGCTGTATTGTTTAGTTCACCACTTGGAAAAAGTATCTTATTAATTCCGCTTTCTAATTCAGCGTAAGAACCATCGATGAGACCAGTTCCCGTGTCTGTTGTTGTAACATAATTAACCTGAGAACCTTGAGTCATCTCATCAGGATAACCATCTAAGAATCCTGGCAGATAAGCATTGTAATAATCTTGTTCTCTTTGTTTGACTACAATTTTATAAGAATACCAACCTGTAGGATTAATAAAATATGCAAACTTAGTGTCTTCATCTGTATTCTCTATAATATATAAGTAGTAAGAATTAGGTTTATCTTTAGTTGTTATAGTTGTAACACCTGCCGCGCTTGTTATACTTAATATTTTAGTATAATCAACAAATTCACCTCTTAAATAATCATCTGTTGTTGGTAACGCACCTACAGTAGGTGTGCTAAACGTTAACGTCCAGGACACATTGCCATTTGGAGTTATGGAGTCATTAGTTGAATTACTTACAACCCAACTAGCTGTAGGTTCTCCGTATAATCCAGGAGCTCCAGTTGCTAGATTTCTATCACTTTGATTTAAAGTAAAATTACCTATAGTTTGATTTAATAAAACTAGAGCTGCATCACCAAACCACTTCTTAACATCTAACGAATCGTTCTCGTCATAGTAAGGGTGAAACACTGTAGAACCTCCAAAAAGTAAAACACCCGCAGTTGTTGACGTAGTGTCGTACTCTGATAAGATAACAGAAGATTGTCTTCCAAATTTATCAGATAAAACCCATCCAATCTGGTATGTTCTATTTTGTTTTAAAGTATGATTAGGATATTCAGCAAAAGAAGTATATAGATCCAACTTAGGTTGAACCGTACAGTTGTAATCTAAAGTGTCGTAAGGCGTATGTTTATCTTTAAAGTTTCCGTATATAACTCTGTTACCGGCTACATCTTGTGATACAGCTCTAACAGGTACTTTGTCGTAAACTCTAGTTGTTTGCCCTTCTGTTAATGTTTTATATGGTTTTTCAGATTGATACTCATACACATATACATTTTCATTCATCTCTAAAGCCATAGTAGTACCGCTGATAGTTTTTAAAACTTTAACAACTAAACCATTAGATTCTTTGTATAATATATCTATGTTTTGTATCTTGTATTCTGTTATAATATTCTTAAGAGAGTTTCCTCCTTTAGTAGAATCAGAACCTACCTCTGGTAGTTCTATTCTTAATTTTATATTATCCACGTTATTTTCAAACCACTTTATTATACTGCTTTCGTAAGCTTCGTTTTCATTTCCATATAAAAAGAAACCTTCCTGCTCAGGTATAAAAGCTATTTGAGTAAACGGAGACATTATAGAATATTCACCATCATCATATTGAAATCTATAAGCAAACCTTACATACTTATCTTCTAAGTAACTAGGGTCTCCAGGCCATGTTGGATCGCCACTTTCGTTAGTCATAGTTGTTTCTATGAATCTAATGTTTTGACCAACAACTACTGTTTGACTTGGAACTGCATTTAAAACTACTTCATCTCCACTAATGCTAGCAACTTTTAAGAATTCACTAGCATTTATATATTGGCCACCAACGTTATCCGGTGTATTAGATACTACTGTCATACCTACGGATATACCAGTGATGTCTTCAACTTTAAACGCGCTAGAACTAGATATAGATACGACTGTTGTATCTACTTCTTTGTATAATTTAGGCGGTAAAGCAGGCATGTACTTAGCTACTGATATTTGATGCTCTTCTGTGTAGTAACTACTATCGTTTAAAGCTGTTTCTACATTTATCTTTCTTGGTTGATTTCTGTTGTCAGTCCAGAATAAAAGATTTTCAACTAAATTTATACCTGTTATTTGCCAACATTTATTTTTTGCAAAATTTAAAAACTTACCTTGAACAAGTGTGCTGTAGTTATTAGTGTCTAATTCTAGTACAGTTATTTTCATCTCTGGCGACGAAGCAGGTGTAGGATATGTTATAGCAGTACAGTTAGAAACAGGGTCAGTATAATCAGTTAAAATCTGAAATATTCTATTTCCGGTTTCGTCTTCAAATTTACCTATACAACGTAAGTTGCTATTGCTTTCTGAGGTAGCTGCTACTAATGAATTACCTTTTATATTTTCTAATGAACCTACATCGTTATCTTCTGATCTACCAACGGATATATTTAGAGCATCTCTATATTCACCATTAGGTAATATTCTATCGTCAAGATCTTTATTCATCTTGGACTTTAGAAAAGTATTTTTAGCTTCTGCCATTTTTTAGTTTTTAATCCATTTAGATTTACCACGCATCACTTGAACTATCTCATCTAGCTTAACATTAGATAATCTAATTTTAGCGTTTCTTAATTTAGAACTTTTATCTTTTTTTAATCTTTGTACTAAGTATTCTTGCTGGCCTGCTCGTGTAGAAATTATAGCATGCAATATATAAGCGTACATAGCTTCTTCAGCTAATTTAGGTAGTTTAGTATCTAAGTCTGTAGCTAAACCATCTGATACATATTCTAAAACTATTAGTCTTCCTTTTAAGTTACTAGAAAAAGAAACTTTTCCTTCTCTTTCGTTCATGTTAAACCATCCGTTTGTTTGAGAAAACTGCGGATCCATGCCGTACATTTGACCTTGACTCGCACCAAACCAAGCGCTTGGATTATCCCAGTTGTATGCCCATATATCATTGGTGAAGTCTTGCATTGTCCAACTGCCATTGATCAAAGAGTCATTAGCTTCGTGCCATCTTTCTTGAGTTATAGAAGTACCTTCTATATCGTTACCAAAATTATCTTGAGTTGGTATACCAGCTGAATCTTGTAGTTGTGTATTGTAAGGACTGATAGTTAAGTTGTTTGCTGGATACAACGGTCTTTTAACTCCAAAGTTATCTATAAAAGACATCTTAACATAGTTAACATAGTCTTGAGGTAACACTAATGTTAAACCATCTGGTATTGTTAATTCAGAAGATTTTATACTTTTTAAAGTGTCATAACTAAATTCCTGCATTCCACGTTTTGCATGAAATATAACATCAGTTCTTTTAGAATCTGGTAAAAGCTTTCCTTGTCCTATATATCCTACTAAGAAATTGTTTACAATATCGTTTAGTTTTACATATTGGTAACTACCGTAATTATCTTCAGTTGTTTGGCCGTAGGCTTTTTCCGCTTGTGTTGTAGCGTATTTACCACCTGTTAGTATTTTTAACTGAACAACTATATATAAACCATTAGCTGGAGCAAAGCCAGCATCAAATACTATTGCGTTGTTAACTACAGAAAAACTAGTAAGGTATTCTGAAAAAGTACCTGGTATGCCCTGAGTACTAGTATACATCTTAAAGTTATTTAAAGAATAATCAGCAGTGTTTGAATCCCAATTACCTAAAAAAAGATCTGTGTTAAATGTAGTTAAGAATGAAAGCTTAGCTCCATCGCCTCTAAAACCTTGGGCACCTTCAAAATATTGTTGCCCAGTTTCTGTTATTAATCCATTATTTGGAGGTTGTATAGCCATTGCTTATTGTTTTTCGTTTTGATTATCTATAGCTATCTGTTGCCCAGCGCTCTGTATTAATTGAGGGTCTTTGACTATTACACCAGCATACATAAGAATTCTAAGTATAACTTCGGTTTGCTCTACTGGATGTAACTCAAAATTAACAGATCCACCTGCGTTATATATGTATTGAAAATTAGGAGCCACAGCTGTAAAATTCCACAGAGGACTTAATGGTTTTCTTAAGTAAGTACAAGATATGTCTTTGTTTATAGTTGTGGGATAAACATATATTTGTCTATCTTTATATTTATATACTGGAAAAGTACTAGATGGTTTAGTTATTGGAGAAAGATTTAATTCAAACAATTCGTTTGGTTGAACATATTGAACAGGGTGCTCGTCTTTGTATACTACAGTTCCTATTTTGTAAAAATCAAATTCTTTCACCGTAAGTATTAAGTTTCTTCCGGCAGTTGGTTGACTTGCTAAAGTTAAAGTTGTTCCTGATATTGTCCAATCTACAAATTCAGCTAAAGATATTTGATCACCATTAGCGTCTTCTAGTGTAACGCTAGGTTGACCAGCGTCTAGTTCGCTAGCAGTTATGCTTGTTATAACATACTGTTGAGATGTTGTAGTTGTAAATGTTTGAGATGTTGTTGCACCGGATATTGTTGGGGTGCTAAAATACGGGCCAACGTAAGGACACGTTCCCGATTCTTGAAAGATTGCTATCTTTTCTTGAGTATTTTTAACACGATCGCTATATTCGCTATCGTTGTCTGGCACACGTAATTGTTGATTTAGATCTTCAAAGTAAGATTCAAATATCTCAAGTTGTACTTGTGTAGATATCTTGTTAAATTCATCAGGAGTTAAATACCCTCTTTGTTCTTTATTTAAGATAAGTAGAACCGTTTGATAAACTTGGTTTACGTTTATTGCCATTTTATTTTTTTTGTTTTAATAATTAGGTGACCACGCAAGTGATCACCCATTATTATAATCACCTGTTATTTCATTTTTTTATCTATAGATTTATAGACCTCTACACCTTCATCTGTCTTTAAGTAAGCAGCGAAAGCTGAAAAAGGATTTTCATCAAAAGGAATATTCATAAGCTTTCTTCCATTCGAAGCCCATGTTATAGTTCTTTGATCTTGAGATAAAGAAATTATACCTAGCTCTGATGCTCTTAAAGCAAAATTTCTAAGTTGGACATTTTCATCTGATGCTAATTCTATAAACAATCTAGGATTACGCTTAGCAAATATAAGTAAATCTCTTTTAAGCTCCTTAGAACTCATGCTATTTACTTTAGATCCAATCTCTACCCTCATGATAGCTTCTGCATGATCAATATCTATCTCCCTAGCAGCTATTAAAGCGTCTATTTCATAGTTTAAATCTTCTAACTGATCAACAGCTATATCTTGTGGTTTGTGTTCTTTATATTTTGTGTTTAATAAAGGGTGATACAGAGACAAAAGATGCTGTAAAGCTTGTTCTTCTTTAGGAACTGTTAACGTCCCGTCTCTAAATGTTATATGACCCATAGTAGCCTCACCTTTCTGCTCATCAACGAATACAGATGCTTGATTTGTAGCGTATCTTAATTCTTTTTGAATTCCTGTTTCTTTATCAAACCATAGTAAAGGATGCTTTTTAGTATGCTTACCAGGTATTGTTAAAGTTAACGGTGAAGTTGAGTCTCTTAAAAAATATGTTCTATTTTTTATTTCCCAACCATTTGATTTTAATTGTGTTTCTTTTTTTGACATAATATAATAAAATTAAATAATTTAATAAGGGTAATAATTACCCCCGTAGTTTCAACGAGGGTAAGAATTACATTAATTTACTCTAGATTCCTTTGAATAATACAAAGTTATTAGCAGCTTGAGTTACTAAACATCTTTCAGATAAGAAGTTTACTTCCATTGCATCTAACGTAGAAGTAAATGCACCACCAACAGAACCTGTTAGCCATGATTTCATTCTTCTGTCATCTGCTTGAGAAGCTCTATATCTTACGTGTAAGAAAGGACGTCTAATGTTTGTACCTAAAATTTGGTCATAAACAGTAGAAGTACCTGCAGGAACTAATACTCCTTCAATAGAAGCAGGTCCAGTCATTGCACCACGCGTAGAAGCGTCGTTTAAGTATTTCCAGTCTGTTTTATAGAAATCATAAGAACCTCTTCTAAATCCTGAGAATCCAAGATTTAAAGCCATTTCTTCTGAATTTTCAAATAAACCAAAAGCAGTTCCACCAGCGTATCCTCCAGAGATAGAAGCTAACATATCATCAAAATCAAGAGCAGTATTTCTGTTCAAGAATAACATGTTTTCTTCAATAGCTCCCTGAGTATCTAAGTTCTTAAGAATAGCATCGAAAGAATCGATACCAGCAGCAGCAGTAAATCCTACTTCTACGTTTCCACGAGCTTGAATAGCAGCGAATAAACCTTCAGTACCAATGATACCTGCACCAACAGCTCCAGCGATAGGAGATGCGGCAGTTTTAAGTTCACCTTCAACCATTGACATTTCTAAGTAATCTTCAAAACGTAATCTTGTTTCAGACTCAGCTTTTAAATACCATAAGTAACCTCCAGTTCCGTCTTCAGTAGCAACTTCTACCCAACCGATCTGAGCAGTGTCAGAACCGTTAATAGAGTATTGACTTCTTACGATAATAGGATTGTTACTGAAAGTAGTAAATGCAGGATTCACAGTAACCATAGGGTTAGCAGCAGCAATAGCATTAGCTCCAGCCGCAGCACCAACAGCACTTTGTCCTTTTTGATAATCAGAACCATAAACAAATATTTTTACAGTACCAACAAGCCCAGCTCCAGTAGCTCCTACCGCTTGTAAATCTGTAAATGCATAAGGTTGTACCGATACAATACCTGTAGCAGTTTGAGAAGCATTAACAAATGCTTTTACTTCACCACCAAAATCATCCATAATAACTACTGTTGAAGCAGGCGAGATAACGTTAGTTACCGCGATTGTTCCACCAGCTGTTACATCGATATCTAATCCGTTTGCAGCTATAGTACAATTATCATATGATATATGTAGTCTGTTTTGTTCCGACCAAATTACTTGATCAGATGTCATTGGCATTTCAGCGCCAACCATTCTTAAGAAACCTGATAACGTTCTGTTACCGTATCTTTCTACTTCAGCTTCGTAAAGCTCTGGTAAGTATTGCTGAGCAAAGTTACCGCCAGCTGCACCATCAAATTGAAGATAGTTTTGCTGTAAAATTTGTTGAGTTTGAGAAGGTAAAATTGTCCCAAACTGTGGATTTAAAGCCATAATTTTTAATTTTTAATTAGTTAAATTTTTTTGTTCGTATTTTAAGTTTTGATGAATCTAACCCGCTAATCGATTTTACTTTCATTCCCCCTATAAAAACTTCACCGGCAGCTTGCCTAGGCTTGTCTGATGTAGGGTTTTTGGAATTAGTGATAACATTTTTAATGCCATCAGCTCTTCCTTGTTCATAAAAATGATGAGCTATTTTATCAGAGTTCATCGCAGCGTACATAGCTTTATGATACCCTGCTGGATCAACCATATTCCCGTCTTTATCTAAATATTTACTGACGAAATTTTGAACATCCACCTGGGTTTCAGCAACTTTATCTGGATTTTTAACACCATATCTAAATTTTTTTTCTCCAACATTAAAATCAAAACCTTTGAAATCTTGGTTGAATAGTTTTTTAGTACGATCTCTAAAATCACCGTGTTGTTGTTGCGCTTTTTCTTGCTGCGCCTTGTATTGGTCGTAAAAGCTTAATGCTTGTTGTTGTTCTTGAGTTACGCCTGGTCTCAACTTGATCTCATCGTAGTATTTACTCTTAGAACCTTCTAAGTATTGTTTTGCTTTTGCAACTTCTTCTTTAAACGCTAGTTTCTTTTTACGGATTTCACGGTCTTCATCTACATCTTCATCAAACTTAAAATTGTCTTCCATAAGGAAAGCTATTTCGTCTAGTTCTAAGTGTGGTTTAGATTTAAGATAATATTCTTTTAATACTTCTGAGCTATTTAGCTTAGAGTAGTCTTTGTTTAATGCTACGTAGTCTTGTAATGATCCGCCTGTTTCTTCCATGAAAGTAACAAGTTTTTCTACATTTTCAGGTAAAGCTTTTCCTAGAACCTCTTTATCTCTAATAGCTTCTTTTATTTCTTGCTTAACCTCTTTGACTTCTTCATCGGTTATTTCTTGGATGGGAGAGACTTCTTCAACAATCGCGCTGGGCTCTTGTATTTGTTTGTCCACTTCAACCAAATCTCCGGTTTGTTTATTTTCAGGAATTTCTCCTGTTTCTCCGATACGAATGGCATTGTTGTCTTCTTCTTTTTTGATTAACTCACTAGGAATATTAACCTTTATAAGGTCTGGGGTGATATCTCCAGTAGCCTCTGGTTTGGTTAAGTCTACTTTAACTGGATCGTTTCCACTTAAGTGTCCAAGTTTTTTAGGAGTTTTCTTTTTAATTTTAAACTCACCTTCCTGCTTAACAGGTTCATTTGTTTTTGTTTCTTCTGACATGATAAAATATTATATAATTAATTAAATCTTAGGCATCAACTCTTCTATGTTGAATCCAAGTTCACTTCCTCCTGAGGTTTCAAAATCTACAGGGTTAGAATCGTTTTGACGTTGTTGAATTAATTTACTCTGTTGAGTACCTTGCATCTTTAACCTCTTGTCTTTGCGATTTTCTATTTCACTTTCTTTAGAACCTTCTGCTCCAGTCTTTACTTGTGCTAGCTGCATTTGATATCCAAATTCTTGCTGCATTAATTGAGCTTTTATTTGCATCTCTGTTTGCATTCTTTGCATTTCAAATTGAGACTTAGCTTGTTCTATGCTAACTTTTTGAGAAGTTAAAGCTTGTTGCTTTTGTGTTTCTACTAGCGCTGTTTGCTCTGCTGTTCTTGATTGAGCTTCTCCTTGAGCAGCTATCATAGCTTGCTGTTGGTTTTGTTCTCTTTCTATTTTTTTCTTACGTCTTTGCTTTAATAATTGATTAGCTAGTTTAAGATTTTTTATTTGACGTATATCTATAGCGTCTTCTAAATCTATACCACCCGACTGCAAAGCTATTTGTATGTTTTGCTCTAACGCTGCTTTCTCTTCATCATCAGGTTCTAATTCTAGGAATATGCCAAAATCATGTAAGTTTAAATTTGATATCTCTCTAAGAGTTTCTACATTGTATACCGATATACCTTCTATTAAAGCATTTGCTGTTAAAGGAAATCTTAATACGTCTGCTATTTTTAAAGAAATGTTTTCACATATTCTCAAAGCAATATATAAACTACCTTGATTTATATGTTTAGTAGCTATATTTGATTGATTAGCAGCCATTTTTGCAAGACCAACTAAAGCGTCTTTGTCTGGCAAGCTGCCGTCTCTAGCTTCATTAAGCCCTGTTACATCACGTATCATTTGTAGGTAGTATTGATACGTTTGAATTAGAGCAGCTAATTTTTGACCACTAGCTGATGATTGTAATTCTTGTATTGGAATTCTACCTCTGTTAGGATCTCCATCCTGTGTAAGTGATCTACCAACTATAGAACCTGTTTGGAAATACATGTTTAATGCTTCTGCTGGATTATAGTTAGTTCCATTACCAAGATCAACCTCAGCTAATCCGTCCATATCTAAGAATACTCCATCTGGAACCATTCTAGATAACACCTGTTGCATTTTTAAATGTGTTAACTGTATCATGTCTGCAAAACCTGTGCATCTACTTACAATAGACTCTATTTTGCCCTTGTACATTCTAGGCGCAACAATAGCGTAGTTCATCTCTACCTTAGTAGTGTCTGCCGATGGTCTAGTCATGTTCTCTGCTAATTGCCACTTAAGCATAGTATTCGTTCCTAACACCTTAGCGCCAGTGTATAAAACTTCTATTGACCTACTTACTCTTTCAAATCCGTCATTAGGTGGAGGATTAAATTCGTCTGTTTTTTCTATTATTTTTTCTAAACCGTTTTCAGTTATCTTTAACTTAAAAACTTGGTTCATATAAGTTTTGTATTCAAAATACATAACCTGAACAGTATTGTTATCGTAATTACCCCAGCCAGTTATATATTGTTTGTTGCCAGGCATTTCTTGAATTCTTTGCAATTCTTCTTCTGAAATATCTGGAAATTGTTTTTTTAGTTCAGGTATAGTTATTGATTTTACTTCACCTACATAATATATATCTTGAAAATTAGGATCTTCAGTGTATGAATAAATTAAGTAAGCTGGATCAACATAATCTAAAGTTATACCATTCGCTGTATTAAAACTTGTTTTAGCACAAGAAATACCACAAACTACTAAATCTTCGTTTAATCTACGTTTTGTTAACTCCCACTTATTCTTAGCTAATGTAGTTGTTATAGCTTCTTCTTCTGCAATCTCTATTGATTGTTTATAACTTAACTGTAAATGCAACTCTAGTTCTTCTTGAGTTCTAGGTATTTCATCTGGAGGTAGTGAAGTTCTCTGTAAGTCTATACCTAAACTTTGTTGAGCTGCTTGCATTTGTTCCCTAGCAAACATATCTTCAGCAACAGAAGTTGCATACATGGTTCTTTTCTTTACAGACTCTGGGTCTTGAGAGTAAGCTTTAATATCATATTCTTTACTAGATATGCCATTAACAACTATATCTACAAATTTGGATAAAATAGGCACTGGCTTCCAATCTAGGTTTAAGTAGCTTAAGTCACCGTTGATAGATAACTCGTCTTTGTATTTTTGAACAGGTTGCTCTCCTCTAGCGTATAATCTTAAATGATGAAAATTATTAAAACTAGTAAGATATCTATTACCGTTAGTTCTTCCTTGATTAAACCATTCTGTCTCAATAGCCTGTGCTACCTGCGAACCGTATTCCCACGAAGCTTTTTCTGCATCCGGTACTACCTGACTTGGAAAGGCGCTATTTGAGTTAGTATACATTTTCATTTATTCAATTATTTTTGATATTGTTCCTTTATTATTATATCTTTTAAAACCTAGATCATAGTTTTTTACTACGTTCATTGGTATTGGTCTGTATTTGTTTTTATTACAAGCCATTAAAGCTAATCCAGAACTAATAGAAGCATCATGCTTCGTTCTGTTGTTTATATTAAACTTAGACCAATCATCTAAAGTTCTTTGAAGATACACGTCTCCATAGTCTCCGGTTGACCTTAAACCTACAAAGTCTTCTATATAAGACTCAATAGCAGCTGCATGAGCTTGTTTTATATCTTCACTTGAGTTAGGTATTCCACCTATCTCTCTTTCCGTTACAGATAGTTTTAATTTATCCGGTCTGTTCATTGCGTAACCTCTATAACCTCTTCTTTTAAAATGATAAAGTAATCTAGGTTTATTGTTTTCAGCTAGTATTGGCATACCGTAAAACACACAGGCCATAAGTACGTCTTCAAAAAACATTTCAGCTGTTTGAGGCCTAGCTATATATTCTAAAAAGAAATGATTAGCTGGATGATTATCCATGCTAAATTTAGTTAAACCATGTAGAGAGCCATTAGAACCTCTACCATCTACTGTACCAGATATGTCATATGGATCACATCCAAAAGCGCCCATGTGATCATTCGCCGGGTATTTTATACCTCTTTTTATTATAACTTGATTTTGCTGATGTATATCAGG
>Ga0209713_10000865_pt1 | contig 17493 bp, 7 predicted proteins | sample ArcOceMetagenome_3_FD_187444 | JGI IMG/M metagenome (GOLD analysis project Ga0209713, IMG submission 187444) | Marine eukaryotic phytoplankton communities from Arctic Ocean - Arctic Ocean- Svalbard ARC20M Metagenome (SPAdes) (version 2) | ecosystem: Environmental > Aquatic > Marine > Oceanic... | reverse complement strand
GCCGACGCCCGGCTACATGTACAACGAGATCGCTCGCGTACATCCGTGCCGGGTGCTTCACCTCCTCTCAAGCATCGCGCGCGAGCGCGCGCGCGCGCTCGGCGAGTTCAACTTGCGGCTACCGGGGCCATCGCAGCCCAGGCCACATGTCTGAGAACGAGCGCACCCTCTCCTCCCCACCGTCCGACGGCGTGAGCGCGGTGCGCTTCGGCACCGACGGCGGCACGCTCCTCGTCTCGAGCTGGGACTCGGCGCTGCGTCTGTACGACGTGCGGAGCAACTCGGTGCTGGCGTGCCTGCTGCAGCCGTCGCCGCTGCTCGACTGCGACCTGCTGCCCGACGGGCAGGCGCTGAGCGCCGGACTCGACGGCGCCGTCAGGCTGCACGCCACCGCCACCGGCAATGAGCGCACGCTTGGGAGCCACGAGGGCGGCGTGCGATGCGTGCGCCACTGCGCTGCGGCCAACGCCGTGGTGAGCGGCAGCTGGGACCGCAGCCTGAAGCTGTGGGACGTGCGCTCCCCGTCGCCGTGCGTCGGGACGTACGCGCAGCCCGAGAAGGTGCTGGCAATGTGCGCCGGCACACCCGCGGGAGGCGAGCGGGCGCCGCTGCTCGTGGTGGGGATGTGCGGCCGGCACGTGCACGTCATCGACCTTCGCAAGCCGGACGAGGCGCTGCAGAAGCGCGAATCGTCGCTCAAGTGCCAGACGCGGTGCGTCGCGCAGATGCCCTCGGGCGAGGGCTACGCGCTCGGCTCCGTCGAGGGGCGCGTGGCGATCGAGTACTTTGAGCCGGACGAAAAGACGCAGGAGAAGAAGTACGCGTTCAAGTGCCACCGCGCGGCCGTCGAGGGCGGCGACGGCGTCTACCCCGTCAACGCGATCGCCTTCCACCCGCGGCACGGCACCTTCGCCACCGGCGGCTGCGACGGCGTCGTCAACGTGTGGGACGCCGCCAACAAGAAGAAGATCTGCAACCTGCGGAAGTGCCCCACGTCGATCGCCGCGCTCGCCTTCTCGCCGAGCGGCGACGCCATCGCCATCGCCTCGTCGTACACCTTCGAGCAGGGCGACAAGACCACCGCGCCCGACGAGATCATCGTCAAGAAGCTCGCTGACACGGACTGCAAGCCGAAGCCGCGGGCCGCATGATGCGCTCGGGCTGCGCCGTGGCCGTGGCTCGGCCGTTTGACCGTGAAAGACGTGGCGGGCGCTTGGCGCACCCGCCGCGCAGCCGCAGGCATGGCGCACCGTGACACTGTATTCGGGAGAGTAGAGCGCAGAGGGTTATAGCTTTCTTACTAAGTATGACAACAGGGCGAAACGCTGCCCTGACAAGAGAGATCTCGTAGATGCGTGCATGTAAAGAGCGTTTCCAGCGCTCGAATTCAAAGTCGCGTTTCACCATTTTACACGGGAAGCCGGTCGTGTGGTCATCCGTCTCAAAGCCCCGCCGTATTTCGAGCCTCGATGCCCTTCCAGTGCTCGTCCATCGCAGCGCCCAAGCCGCGCAGCAAGGTGACGGCGTGCTGCAGACCATCCATCTCAGCCTCCGCGTTCGCCACACCAGACCCGCCGCTGCGCAGCTCGGCGATCTGCGCGGCGCACGCGTCGAGCCAGCTGCACAGCTGCGCCTCGGGGGGGGGCGCGAGCCGCAGCATCTGCGCGCAGAACTCGCGCGAGTCGGCGCAGTGGTGCAGCAGCGACGGCTCCTCGGCGAGCAGCCGGCGCAGCAGCGCCTCGCCCTCCTCGAAGGCGCAGCAGTTGGCGACGATGCTCGGCTGCGCCTTGGCCACCTGCGTCAGCAGCTGCGTGAACTGCGCGTGCGCGGGCGGCAGCACGCTCGTCTCGGTGGCGAGCACGACGGCGAGGCGCATGCAGCAGCTCACGACGTTGGCGTCGTCGTGCGCCTTGACCGCGCTCATGATCAGCAGCTGCGCAAACTCGTAGTAGCTGCAGAGGCGCTCGGCGTTGCTCGCGGCGCCCTTGCGCGCCTCGGACAGCGAGAGGCCCGCGAGGGTCTCGGGCCGATCGGCGAGGACGTCCACCACCTCGGCGGCGTCGGCCTCGCCCCCGGTGGCGGGGGGAGGCGCGGGCGGCCCTACCGCCACTGGCGTCGCGGGGGGCTCCGTCAGCGGTCCGCACGTGTGGTGGTTGACGAGCGAGCCCACGATGAGCGAGGCCCACTGGCGCGTGAGCGCGGCGAGGACGATGGCCAGGTCAAAGCACACCACCTGCAGCGGGCGCAGCTGCTCGGGCGGCACCGCGCGCAGGATGCTATCCGTGCGGTCCACCGCCGGCGAGCTGCGCGGCTCAGGGCGGAGGCGCAGCGAGTGGCGCAGCAGCACGAAGACCACGTTGAGCAGCGACTGGCAGCCCTGCGTCGCGTCCCACTGCGCCAGCACCTGCTGCCTGCGCTGCTCGTCGTCCTTGACCTGCATCCGAATCCGCTGCGCCAGCCGGAAGATGAGGTGCAGCAAGCCATGCAGCGTCCGCAGCCGCTGGCCCTCGATGTAGGTGTAGGCCTGCATCCCCTCAAGGCACGAGCAGAGCTGCTGCGGCGCTCCCAGCTCGATGGCCGCATCGAGGCCATCCTCGTCCCCGATGGTGAGCTCCAGCAGGGTGAGCACGTTGGCCGCATTGTGAGGCAGCTTCTTCACGCCCAGCGTGGTGTTCAGCACCTTGCTCCGGAACTCGGGTGATGCGCACGACGCGCGAAGCAGGAACATGAGCGACGGGCCCAGGTTTTTCTCCAGCTCACCCTCGGCCGGCAGCTGCGTGTAGTCCGGGCTCTCGACGAGGACGTAGCGGATCGCCCACTCCCAGTTGCGGTGGGTCTGCAGCACCAGCGCGCACTGCGGGCCGGCCGGACTCGAGAGCACGGCGCGCAGCAGGCCGTAGAAGGGCGGCAGGAACTCGCGGTTGTACTGCAGGAAGCGCTCGTTCGGCCGGAGCGAGACGAACGTGTCGAGGAGCTTGCGGAAGGACGCCGGCGTCGACGCCAGCGCGAGCGGCCCGTACTTGCCGTCGGGCTGCGGCGCACGGACCAAGTCGTGCCACAGCCGGATCATCTCGAGCTTCGTCTCGTCGCACTCCCAGTGGTGGCCGTCCTGGAAATGGTACGCGACTTGAACGTCGACGAACCTCGTCTCGGCTGTGTTGGGACGAGATAGCAGCAGCAGCCCGGGCACATGCCGCACGCACCACGCGCACACACGCAGGTACGGCGCGAGGCGGGGCGACGGCTGGTCATCGAGCGAGCTTTTGCCAGTCCCCACGTGCACGTCCGGACCCGAGTCGCGCGCGATTTCGCGAGCGACCTGCAGCAGCTGCAGCAGATGATCGTACACTGTGATGACCGTCATGGGGGCTGGCGCATGTTGCGGCGGCGGCGCCGGGCCTGTCCCTCCGGCCTGCTCTCGCGGCAGCAACTCGGATGTCAAGATGGAGCAGGTCAGCTCCTCGGCCGTCACGCGAACGGCGTCCGTGTTGCCGTGCATGAGCCAGCTCCGCAGCCAGTCTCTGAGGTTGTCCAGCATCCAGTGGCGCGGCGCGTCTTGTACGCACAGATTCGTGAGCATGCGCAGGCACGCGATCGTGGCCTGCTTGTACCGCATGTTGCTATCGATGACGTGGAGCAGTTGCGGCATAGCGTCGTAATTGAGGCGCTGCTGGTGGTAGGCGTCGGTCAGGCAGGTGATAACCATGAAGATATGGAGATATGGGCCGAGCGCCTCGGAGTCCATCGTGTCAATGCCATGGAGGACGGTGTCGAGGACTAGCTTGGACTTTGCCGGCGACTCCCAGCAGTAGTGGCGGACGAGCTCGCTGAGCGCTTGTACGTTGAGACCCTCCCTGAGGACCCTCCTCAAGAACGGCTCGCACACGGCAAGCTCGTGCTCCCGCCGAGCCATCTTCAGCAGCGGGCCCTCAAGCGAGAATGGCGTGCGCTCCGGCTCGAGCCCAACCGGCCGCACAGCTGAGCGCGCGAGCAGGGAGATGAGAGCGAGCATGTGCTCCAGATTGGGCTGCGCAAACTTGTCGCCCATGCGAGTGCGCTTGGGTTGGTGGTGCGGCACATCGTCAGTGGCGAGGGGCGACTCGTCACCGAGGTAAAAGTTGATGAGCTTGCTGACGACGCGCTTGCGGAGGAGCCAGGCGCGCTCCTCGGCACCCAGATGCGCAAACTCGAGCAGGACCAGGAAGAACTGCGGAAAGTGCCGCCAGTGACTCGGCGCCTCGTGCAACATGGTGAGAAGCGCCTGCACGACCTGTAGGCTGGCTGCCACTGGCTGCAGAGGCGGCGGCGGCGGCGGGCCAACAGAGACGTCGAAGTCGAGGTCGTCGTCCCCATCATCCATCTCCATCTCTGCCAGCGGTGCTGCCTGTGGCTCGGGAAAGTATTGCAGCTCCGTCGGACGCAGGCAGCGCATCGCGCAGAGCAGCATCTCGGCAAATCCGGTGCGCACGTCCGCAACCGTGCACACCAGCAGCATCTGGCGCAGCCAGTCGTCAGCCTGGGCCTGCTGAAGCAGCCATCGGCACGCCGGCAGGCTCGATCGCAGACCCCCAAGCAGCAAGGCCACCCACTCCGGCAGGCTGCCCTTGTCCTTGGCGTGGGCGAGCGTCTCGACAAAGAATCGGCACCCAAGCTGCAGTGCCCGCTCTCCTATCTGCTCCTGGCTCACGGTGGGCATCAGCGCGTCCTCACCGAGGCTGCTTTGCAGCGTCGTGGGAAGCGCGAGACCGACCAACCGTCGCACAGAGTGGAAGTGAATGGCGTCGAAGACGTAGCGGTCACGGAGAAACTGCATGTTCTCCTTCCACACCGCCCGCACGATGTGCTCAGGCACCAGCGAGCTGCTGCGCTGCGTAGTGAGCTGCATGAGGGGGTCCGGGCCGCTGTCGTCACCTTCGGCTGCCGCCGCCCCGGCAGCTCCAGCCGCTTCGGCTGGCGCGGACTCGCTGGCCGGCGACGGGTGCTGAACTCGCTCGTAGAACAGCATGTAGGCCGAGTTCGGCTTGGCCTGCGTGCGCGGCACTTGTTTGTGCAGCTCCGCATCATACTGCATGACGGTCTCCACGCCGCCGTAGCAGCATTTTGGAATGTCGCGCGGGTCAAAGGGCTCCACCAGCGTGTCGTTGAAGTGCATCCAGCCGCCTGCACCGGTCGAAGATTCGCCGCCGTCGATCGGCCCCGCCTGGCGCTCCTTGACGAACGAGTAGTAGTGGCCTGAGTCCGACGTGCCGGAGTGCACCAGCACGCCGACGAGCTTGTACTCGTCGTCGCTCGGAGACTCGGGATCCGCGTCGGGGCCGCCCAAGCTTGCGTCGCCCTCGGCGGCGGCACCGGCCCGCTCCTGCTGCTCGATGAAGCTGGCCGTGTACTTGTGCATCTTGATGGTCGCGGGGAACTCGCAGTGGTCGTTGATCTTGAACTTCTTCATCAGGTCGAAGTCGAACTCGAAGCGCTTGAGGTGCAGGATGAGCACGGGCGGCAGCGTGTGCACGCAGCTGCGCTTGATCGCCTCGACGTACTCGCCCTCCTCGGTCTTGTACTTGTTGTCGCCATCGAGCACCTCGCCCTCGAAAAAGTGGTCGAGCGCGTCGAGCACCGACTTCTTCGACTTGATGTCGATCGAGATGGTGAACCACGTCTCGAGACGCTCCGAGTACTTTTGCTTGGTGTCCTTGTTCAGCATCTGCATCACCATCTGGCCCTGGAAGAGCTTCTTGAGGAGGTCGGCTTGCGGCGTCTCCTTGAGCGCGCCCTCGAGCTGCTCGAAGAGCTGCATGAAGAACTCGTCGGCATCCATCTGGATCGACGGGTTGACCGCGGCGCCCTCCGCGTCGCGGATGACGCCGCACAGCTCACGCGTGTCAAACCACTTCTTCTCGCTCTCCTGCAGGTAGCCAAACATCAGCTGGAGCTGCGAGAGCAGAATGCGGTGCTGCTCCTCGGCAGCAAGCGTGGCCGGCTGCGCGCCACCGGCATCGGCCGCCGGCGGGGCGGCGGCTTTGATCGGCAGCGCGAGCAGCGCATTGCGGAAGGCAGGCACCATGAAGAGCTGCTGGAAGAGCGAGTTGAGGTAGCAGGTCGCGCCCAGGTTCTTGAGCCCCACGTAGCCGCATCGCGCCTTCTCCTGCGCGGCTGGCATGAAGTGCCACTGGGCTCGCGGCCCGCCGCCGCGCTGCTGCTGGTGAGTCAGCATCATGGACGTCAACGACGAGAGGTTGTCGGCGTCGCCATCCGCCATCTCGAGGAGCAGGCCGAGTGCGGCCGAGCGGCACTCCGTCGACTTGCACTTTGGTGGCGCCGCTGGCCCAAGCCGCCGAGCGTCGTCGAGCGCCGGAAGGAAGAACAGATTCTGGAACAGCGTATTCACGAGGTCCAAGCCGTCGCCCCGACCGAGATGAGCCTTGAGCGCGGGCCGCGCATGCACAAGGGCGAGGAGCAGACTCATGTACCCGAGCTGCGCCATATCAACAAACTCGGGCTGGTCGCGCCGCTCGAGCATGGGATGCTCGCGCACGAGCGCGACGAGCTGGCTGCACAGCTCCTCCGGCACGTCAAGCTCGCCAGCGGCGCACTCGCGCGAGAGCAGCGCCTGGTAGAGCTCGAAGAACTGGCGGCAGCGGAACACGCTGTCCTCCGCGCTTGGGAGCAGCTCGCGCAGCGTCGCGAGCGATGCGGTGCGCACGGCGACCTTTTCCGCTGTGGAAGCCGCGTCGCCAGACGGAGGCAGCACAAGCGCCGGCTGGTAGCAGCACAGCGCGTGAACCGCCGCAGCGATCTCGAGCCTCACTCCCGTCGAGCCGCACGCAAGCAGCCATTTGTGCAGCGGCCGGTCGCGGAGGATCACGGCCAGCGCCGCACTCTCCGAGCGCGCGCATGCCACCACCAGCTGCAGCACCTCGCGCACGATCTGCACATCGAGCGCCTCCTCGCTCCCGTCGATCGGCGCCTGGTCGGCCTGGACCTCGCTGCCGGGCGTAGTGGCCGCCTCGCTCGCGACACGCTCGAGGAGCGCCAGCAGCTGCAGACAAAATTGTACGTCGCGCACCTCGTCCGCTATCGACGCCTCCACAAATACCGAGAACTCGCGTTGCGCCCACGGGGGCCCGCCGGTGTCTCCGGCAGGAGCAGAATGCGGCTGCGGCTGCACCTGCGGCTGCGGCTGCGGCAGCGGCAGCGGCTGCGGCTGCGGCTGCGGCAGCGGCTGCGGCTGCGGCTGCGGCTGTGGCTGCGGTAGCTGCTGCGGCTGCGGTAGCTGCGGCCCTTGTGTGACGGCGCTGGCCGAAGGCATCGAGGCCGTCAAATCCAAGGACGCGAGCGGAGAGCACGAGAGAGGGGGCGCGCCAGCGCGCGGCTCGCGGAGGAGGAACTGGCAGAGCACCCGCAGCAGCAGCACCAGGCAGAGCTTGCGCTGCGAGCCGCGCTTTGGGTCGAGCAAATCGTTCTCAGCCGAGCCAGACGCGGGCAAGCGCAGCATGCCGAGCAGGTGCTTGAGGCCGCCATGGGCGACGAAAGCAGCACACCACGGCGAGGTGTGAGCAGAACCATCCCCGCTGCCGCTGCCAGCCTGAGACACGGCAGTCTCTCCCTGCAGCATGAAGAAGTCGACGATCTGCAACGAGTACAGCAGCTTGAAGCTCGATGGACCCGCATGCAGCAATGACGGCCAATCAGGCTGCTGCGGCGGCTCCAAGGCCTGCAGGGAAGCGAGACCGGACTCCATCGCACGATTTGTCGGCAGCATCATGAGCAGCTGCCACGCCCTCTCGCTCAGGCGCTCATCGCGCAGCGTGAGGAGCTCGAAGAGCGTGCCAAAGTTGGTGCCCTCCTCTGACAGGAGCTGGCCCGGCAGGCTTCCCACGTCCTCCACGGCAGACGAGCTGCCGCTTGCTGCGGGCCCACTGGCGGCCGCGCCGCTGGTGCCGCCCTCCGAGCCGCTGGCCGCGCCACCTCCGGCCGCGTTGCTGTCCACATCCATGTCGGCGGAAGCAGCGGCCGCACTGGCAGGTGGCGCATCAGGCTTGCTCGCGTGCTGGCGGCGCATGACGTGGATCATGTACGGCTCGCGCAGCTTGAGTTCAGCAAGCATGCGCCCATCGTCCTTGAGCTCGCGTCCCAACGTAATCATGCGCAGCATGCGGGCCTGCTCGGGCTGCCATTCCCCGTGGCCTCCGAGCTGCTGCCAGATGCGCATGCGCAGCGAGCCCACCGTCTGATTCGAGTCGATGTCGATCTCGAGCTTGGGCGTGTTGCTGCCGCCCACCACGGTGACGAGGATGCGCATGGGTGTGCCACGCACCACGGTGCCATGGCGGCGTGCGGGCTCGGCGATGCCACTGAGCTTCGTCTCGACCTCCTCGACGAAGAGGCGCAGCAGCGTCAGGCAGCGCTCAACGCAAAGGCTGTGCTTGTCGCGGGACTGCTCGGCGTCGGCGTCGAGCTCGCCGCCGGGCGGAGGGGTCAGCTCGCGCAGTCGCTCCGAGGAGGCGGCCAGGTGCTTCATGCAAGCGTCGACGAATTCGCGGCGACGCACCTGCTGATCGTGCGGACCGTGCTGCTGCTGCTCGAGCGAATGGTACAGCGCCGTTAGGAAGTTCACCGCCCGCTTGCCCACGTCCCCGTTGCGAGCATGCAATGCGACGTGCCACAGCGTGTCGACGCCAAAGAGGGGCAGCTCGAGCACCAAGAAGTTGTGCGTGTCCTGCTGCACGAAGCGCTGCTGCTTCCAGTTGATCCACCGGAAAAAGTACTCGACGGTGCCATAGCCGATTGGCGAGAGCGCCCTCAGGTCGAGCACACCAAAGCGGCTGAAGAGGTGCTGCGTAGCCTGCATGTCCAGCGCATGCGCCGCGTTCATGCGCGCCGTCTCCAGCCAGCGGAAGACGAGGTCCTCCTCCTTGAAGATGGGCTTGACGACGCCACAGTCCCATAGCACATCGAGCTGCTCCAGGCTGAGCACGAGCGGTGCATTGATGATGCAGTATTGGAGGAAGTCGAGCCGCTGCTGCAGCTGCCGCATGTGCTGGTCGACAGCCGCGCTCAGGCTGGCATGAGCCTGCTGCTCGCGTTCCTTGGTGCTGCCCACCTCGCGCGCCGCGCGCAGCGCTTCATTCAGGGGGTGGATGCGGTGGCGCGTCGCCTCGTGGTAGCGGCGGACGTCCTGGAAAAAGTAGAGCAGCAGGTTTTGCGTGCCCGCGAGCCACTCAAGCACCGAAGAGATCGTCTCGCTCTTCTTGCGGACCTTGGTCGGGAACGACGACACGATCTTCCAGCAGAGGCGAAGCGCCTGCGACACGGAGGCGCCCGTCTTGAGCTGCTCGACGCAGCGAATCAGGAAGCCCCCCCGCTGCGACAGGCACTGCTGCGAGGTGAGCAGGTCCTGCAGAAAGGATCCTGCCAGATCCCGCAGGTCGCTGCTCACGGACGAGCCGTCCTGCATCACGGCCCAAAGCTCCTGCAGACAGAAGTGCTCCTTGTGCTGGTTGTGCTGGTTGTGAATGCCATTCACGGCAAAGGTGCGCAGGAGCAAGAGGAAGTGGCTCGTGTACTCGGTCTGGGGGACGGCCTGGATGTGCTTGTACAGCTCGAGCAGCAGCGGATGCTGCAGGTGGAGAGTCAGGTGCTCGAGCACCTGGAAGATGCACTGCTTGACCGTCTCGTGCTTGTCGAGCGTCGCCTTCCAGATCAAAGTGAGCAGCCTCGAGTCCATCGCGCCGCGCATCGCCAGAAAGATTGGGATCTCCGCGCAGCGGCGCACGACCTGGTCGTGCAGCGCCTCCCCAAAGATGAGCTCAACAATCTGCTCCTTCTGCAGCCAGTCGACCAGGAACTTGGGCGTGCACCAGCAAGGCATCGAAGGTGCGGCCAAGGCGCCCGAAGCGGGCCCGGCATCGATGCCGCCGTCCAAGCAGTCCTTTTCCATGCGCAGGCTCGCGTTGATCATCTCCTTGACTTCGTGGAGGCCGACGAGGCGCTTCTCCAGGAAGGGCGTCCGAAGGCACCGCAGGGCGAGGGCTAGGCGGAATTCGTCCATGCTCTGCGCGGCGGTCTGCCGCCTGGCCGAGTGCAGCAGAGTGTCGATCAGCCGGTAGACGTCGATCATCGTCTTCCTGTCCTCGAGCTTCAGCTGCTCGTCGGTGAGCGTCGTCTCGTAGATGTGCATCGCCTGCAGCACGCTCTTGGCAAAGTTCTGCAGCACGCTGCGTTTGATGACGTCCTTGACCTTGACCAGCGGGCGTAGCAGCGTGCGCAGTGCATTCATGGTCAGCGTCGGTGGGTTCTCCAGACGTTGCAGGACGGCGGTGAAGCCACCGTGCTGCCAAAAGTAGTCGACGTTCTTGACGAAGAATGGCGAGCAATCCTCGTGCGGCGAGAGCGGCGCGACGATGCTCGCGACCTGCGCGGGCTCGCTCTCGTGATCCGAGGCGTCGCTGCACGACGCATCGCCCGACGACTGCGAGTCGACGTCGCACGACGGCGACGCGGCGGCACCCGGCTGGTAGTAGTAAAAGTTGGGCGAGTCGGTCAGTATCCGCGCCACGCACTCGACCATCTCCCAGGTGTCGTACTTGCGGAGCATCTCGACGGTCGTGCGCATCACCTGCTTGAACAGGCGATTGACCAGGTCCGTCTCCTCGTCGTTCAGCCGCATCTTGAGCAGCATCATGATGTACTTGGGCAGCGCCTGACGCATGAAGTGCTGCGCCTGCTCCTGCGTGAGCTGCCCGCCTCGCAAGTACTGGATCAGCTGCTCGACGGGCTGCAGGATTCGCGCGAGCGGCACCCCACCTGCGACGGACGGCACACGCGCAGCTCGTGTCAGCGCGGTGGGCGTCGGGAATGCGCCACGTCGGCGGCTCAGGGCTCTGGAGGGCTGGCAGGAGCTCTACACCGCCGGCCACGCACAGTGGGGGCTGGTATTTCGAGCGCCAGAGGCGCGGCGGCGAGCTCAGCCGGCTCGCAGGGCCAGGTCAGACCGATCAGGCAGTCAGGGCGCTGGTGGAGCGTGCGTGGCCAAGGGGAGGACAGGGGTGAGCCTGACGCACCTGACTTGAGCCGCTCGTCGATGTCCTCGAGCACGTGGGTCAGCTGCGAGTCTGTGAGCCTGTACTGCGGCTCCACCTCCTCGGCTGCCATCGCGCACGGCTGAGCGCCTCACAGGGGTGAGCAGGGAGGCGGCGGCCGCGCTGCCAGAAAACACGGCCACGGCAGAGACTTGGCGCTCTCCTCTGCGAAGTTACGGCTGCCGAGGAGGCATCGCCGAGCCTGCACTGTGGTCTCGCGAGTCTGGCACGTCAGCTGCCGCAGCCACGCTGCTGCTGCTGCTCGCCGCCGCGCCAGGGCTCTCGCCGGCCGTCGTGCACAGCGCGGGCATGATGCCGCGGCGCTCGTCTCGTTTCGCGGCGGCGGCAAGCGTGCTGCCGTCGTCGCCTGCCAAAGCAGCCGCACCGATTCGCAAGCGCGCGTCGGTGCCGGCAGCGACCGCTGCCGGCGAGCCGAAGGCTACCAAGACCAAGAAGCCCAAGGCATCGCCATCCAAGGGCGAGAGCGGAGCCAACAGGAGCCGGGAGGAGGCGGCCTGGGCTCGCGGCGTTGAGCTGTGCATTGGCTGCGACGAGGCTGGCCGTGGGCCGCTGGCCGGCCCGGTCGTGGCCGCTGCCTGTGCGCTGCCCGCCTCAGCAGCGCGGCTGCCGGGCGTGTGCGATTCGAAGATGATCGGCGACGAGGCGGCGCGCGAGGCGCTGTACGAGCAGCTCGTTGCGACGCCCGGCATCGTGTGGTCTGCGCGCGTGATCAGCGCGGCGAGGATCGACGAGATCAACATCCTGATGGCCAGCCTCGAGGCGATGCGCCTCTCGATCACCGACGTGATCAAGGATTCGCCAGGCACGACGAGCGCCCTCGCGCTCGTCGACGGGCCGTTTTCGCCGTGGAAGGAGGGCCCCAAGTACGTCGACTTCCAGCTGCCGCAGCCACCGCCGTCGGTCACCCTCGACGTGCACCCGGTCAAGGGTGGCGACGCCTCCGTCTACAGCATCGCCGCCGCCTCGATCCTGGCCAAGGTCACGCGCGACCGGCTGATGCACGCGTACGATGCGATCTGGCCCGCATACGGCCTGTCGCAGCACAAGGGCTACCCCGTGACCAAGCACGTGGCGGCCATCTCGAAGCACGGGCCGTGCGCCATCCACCGGCGCACGTTTGCGCCGCTCAAGCACAGCGACTTGGCGCCGCCGACGGCCAAGGAGCTGGCGCAGGCTGACGGCGTGGTGAAGAAGTACGAGGCCGAATGCCGTGCGGCCACGAGGGCAAAGGACTAAGATCGAATGCTATTTATCATTGAATATGCACCTTTAGATTACTTTTTAGCTACATCTGCGAGTCGCATGATAGGTGGTATTACCCTACCAAGCTGAGAACTCCTCAACTGGCATGGCCTGGCCTCCGGGTTCGGGTTATCCGCGCGGCGTGCCGGCGTCCGAGCCGCCCCCGCTGCCGGGTGCGCCGGTGCCACAGCGGCCGTACACACCGGAGCACGATGGCGTGGCCTGGTGGAAGGTCCAGCTCGAGCAAGAGCTGCAGGCTGGGCAGCAGCAGAGGCCTCGGCACCGGCGCAAGGAGCGACGACGACGTGGGAGGAGGCACCGTGGCGGTTCTTCCTCGTCAGGCTCCTCGTCATGGGAGAGCGACGACGCCGCCGACGTTCCCATCACGCAGGCGAGGCTCGCCGAGATGGAGGTGCTGCGCGGGCAGCTAAAGGACGCCCGCCGCATGATCGACGAGAGCCAGCGGCACGAAAAGGCGCTGCGCCGCGTGCTGCGCCGTGCCGAGCGCGACGTGGCCGACGGCCTCTCACCCGAGCGCGGCGCGGGACGGCATCCTCGCATGCTGGTGCAGCTCTCGCAGCCGCCGCAGCAGCAACAGCAGCAGCAGCAGCAGCAGCAGCAGGCGCCGTGGCTGCCCGCCGTGCTGCCGCCGCCGCCGTCGATGCCGCTGCCGCTGCCGCCGACGCTGCCCGGGATGCGCATGCCCGAGCCGCCGCCGCCGCGCCGCGCCGCGCCCGGCGGCGGCGGCGGCTACGGAGGGCTTCCCTCCTACGCGGGCGACGCGGCGGCGCTGGCCGCCGCGCAGGAGGAGCTGGCGGCGGACGCGGCGCTCGACCGCTCGCTCGATGCGCTGGCGGAGCAGCTTTGCGCCGAGGCGGTGGGGTCGCAGCTGGGCGGCGTGGTCAAGGACGCCGTGCGCGAGGTGGTCGCGGGGATCCTGCCGCCGCCGCGGCCACGGCGGGCGCCGCACGAGAAGCCCGTGTACGTCGAGCTGCTCGGCGCGGTGATGACCGAGGCGCTCGCCGAGGAGGCGGCGGAGATCGTGAGCGAGGCGCTCGCGACGCTCGCGCACGACTACGTGGGGCAGCGCGGCGCCGAGCGCGAGTTCGCACTGATGCTCGACGACGTGCTGCTGGGGCTCACGAGCCAGCTCTCGACGGAGCAGTTCGACGCGTTGGCTCGCGCCCCCGAAGGCGGGAACGCGAAGCCCCCGTTTGGCGTGGGGCGCGAGATGGCGACGCTGCTCAAAGCCTCCGGCTCGCGCGACGCCGACGTCGTGCCGCCGTTCTCGGCCCCGATCCCGGGGCAGTCGCTCGCCGGCAAGGGATACACCCGCGATGGAAGCAAGGGGTACGCCTCGCTGGAGGAGGCGCGGGCGGCCTGCCTCGAGGACAAGAATGCGGGCGGCGTCACCTTCGAGGCAGAGGGCGGCGCGTACACGCTCCGCAAGGGCGTGGCCCTCCAGCCGTCGGCCTCCGACACGCTCCGCGACGGACTGGCCCTGCAGCCGTCGGCCGCTGGGGTCTCGTGGCTGAAGGCGCAGCGCGGCCTGGCGGTCGCGCCGCCCGACGCCTCCCTCTTCGACGACTCGAGGGGGCGCCCGACGCGCGAGGCCGTCCTCCGACGGCTCGAGTTCCGGCCGCAGCGGGGAGCCGGCGAGGCGCCCCTCGGTGCAGCGAGGCACACAACCCCCAAGGCAGCGGCGGTGCCCGGCATGCTCGGCGACGTGGCCTTCGAGGCGCGCGTCGAGGTGGCGACGCAGCAGCTCATCGACGAGGTCGTGGGCGACTACGCCGCGAGCAGCGCCGCGGCGGCGCTGCGCGAGGCGCGCGGCGGCGCGGCGCGCGCGCGCGAGACCGAGGAGCGCGCCCTCGTGGCGGAGGTCGCCAGCCAGGCGATGCTCGAGGAGATGATGCTCGAGCGGCTGCTGCAGCAGCTCGCGTCGCGCGGCGAGGGCGCGCTGCTGCAGCGCGCGAGCGGCATGCTGCTCGACGAGATGCTCGCCAACGGCCTCTGCCGCCACGCGCTGCGCCTCGCGCGCCGCCAGTCGAGCGTGCGCGACAGCCTCATCCTCGGCAGCGCGCACCGCCAGCTGGCCAACCGCGCGATGCTCGAGGAGATGCTCGCGCAGCTGCAGGGGCTCAGCGCGTCGGGCCTCGAGGGCGAAAGGGCCGGCGAGACGCCACCCGAGACGCCGACCGAGAGCGAGGCAGAGCTGGACGACGAGGCGCCGACCTAGAGAATGTCCCATAATCAATTAATTCAACTAGACCGAAGATACGGACGACCCTCACGATGACTTCTGACGCTTGGCCGCGGCGTGCGCCACCTTGCCGGTGAGCCGCTTCCCCGAGGTCGTGATGAAGGCGGCCTCGCCGTTGCCCATGCGCCGCCAGCCAGAGGCCGGCCCCTGCTGCGACGAGCGAGCGGCCTGCTGCGGCGCGTTCTCCTGCGCGTGCCGCGCCTGGTGCACCTGCACCATGGCCGCCTCCTGCGCCCGAAGCCGATCCAGGGACGACGAGCCCGCCCCGGCCGACCCGCTCGCGCGAGGCACGGCCACGACGCCCGAGTCCCTCTGCGCGTGCAGCTGGGCCCACACCGCCGCCCGCGCCGCGGTCTCGCTCAGCTCAGGCGGCGGAGGCTGCGGCTTAGGGTCGGCCTTACGCTTTTGACTGGACGCGCTCGTCGCGGCGTGTTGTTTGGGCTGCTTGGGTTGCTTGGGCTGCTTGGGCTGCTTGGGCTGCTTGGGCTCCACTGGCTTGCTGGCGGAAGCGGCGGCGGTGCCGAATAGCGTCATCTGAACCATGCGACTGGCTTCAAGTCAAAAAACCGTTAGGTTTGTGCGCGATGCATACATTTTTTTGCATGTTTGCGCATTCACCAACTTCTCCGTTCAATCGACCTCACCGCTACTGAGCGGGCGCGACCCGCGGCCGCCCTAGTGCAGGCCCTGGGATAATCGCTAACAAACGCGTCGCCTCAATAGCCTCAATAGCCGCGAGCACATGAGCCGCCCAACGCCCCACCCTCCAGCACCCCGCTCGTGCTCCGCTTGCGGCCGCGGCTTCGAGGCTGGCGCGGCGCTCGTGCGGGTCAACGGCCTCACGCTCCACCAGGGCTGCTTCGCGTGCTCTCACTGCGGGTCGGCGCTCAGCAAGCAGGTCTACCCGTCTGGCAAGAGCGGGCTTGCCTGCTACAACTGTCATTTGGAGCACCACTGCGACCGCTGCCGCGAGTGCCGGAAGCCGATCGCACCGGGCTCCAAGTTTGTCGTCTTCCGCGAGCAGAAGATCCACCCGGAGTGCTTCCGCTGCGCCTCGTGCGGCTGTTCCATCGAGCAGTTCCACGAGAAGGGCGGCAAGCCCTATTGCTCTCGTTGCGAGATCGCGCAGTTCGGAGAGAAGTGCGCTGCGTGCAAAAAGCCGCTTGCCGACGCGACCACGCGCCACTACAAGTTCGTGACGCTCAACGGACGGAAGATTCACCCTGGCTGCCTCCGCTGCGACATGTGCGCCAAGCAGCTCTCGAGCAGTGGCTTCTACGAGAAGGACGGCCGGCCGTTCTGCGCGGAGCACTACGCGGAGACCCACGGCAAGCGCTGCGCCATCTGCGCCAAGGCGCTGCTGACATGGAGCATGAACGGCTGGGGAGAGGTCTACTGCGTCGGCCACGATAAGGACTTCCCGCAATGCCACGGCTGCGGCCGGTTGGTCGTGTCTGCCGACGCGCAGGCGCAGTTCGCGAAGGCAGCGCCGGCCTCGTCGGCGCCGGGGGCACCGCCGTCGCTGCGCCACCGGTCGGGCAGCGGCGTCGACTACGACGACGGCCGCTCGCTCTGCGCAACGTGCGTGCCGTCGGCGGTGCACGGCGCGGCGCAGGTCGAAGCAGTGTGGGCGGCGGTGCGCGCCTTCTTCGGCAGGCTCGGCGTGTGCGTGCCGGCGGCGTCGTTCCCGGTGGTGCGGCTGCTCGACCGCAACTCGCTGCAGGACGTTGCAACTCGCACCACGCGGAGCTTCCACTCGACGCAGCGCTGCCCGCTCGGCGTCACGTGCTGCAACAGCAGCATCGTCTTCAGCCAGACGCAGCGGGGCAGCGACGGCCGGCAGCGCGTCGAGTCCGACGACCGGAGCGTCAGCCAGGTGGCGTGCCTCTCCGGCCTGCCGGAGGGCTACCTGTCGACGGTGCTCGCGCACGAGCTCGGCCACGTGGTCATGCACCTGCAGGGCTTCCCGACGGACCTCGCGCCGGTCGTGAGCGAGGGCGTCTGCGAGCTCTTCTCCTTCCTGTGGCTCGAGGGCGAGGGCGGCCACCCCGGCAGCGACGCCGAGCGCAGCTACCGGATCGAGTCGCTCAAGCGGAGCCAGCACGGCGACATCTACTCGGAGGGCTACCGGCAGGCGCTCGCGGCCTACTACGCGTGCGGCTCGTCGCTCACGCAGGTGCTGCAGCAGGTGCGACGCACCCGGACGCTCGGTCCCGCCGTGGGGCGCAGCCCGTTGCGCAGGCAGAAGCAGCAGACGTGATGAGAGTCTGCAATACGATAGAAGGTACGTTCAATAGATGTACTACTGTATTTAAGCTGTTTAAGCTTACTTAGTTTGGCGGTGCGCGCGTTTGTCACTAAGCTAAAGGCAGCTTGTAAGATGTAAGACCAGGACAGCCCATTCACAGCTGGCTTCTTCGATTCGACCAAAGTTGTAGTACTCGGTGAGTTGAACTCGAAACCGCAATAAATTTCCAGTTTGGCCAATACGTTGCTGAGAATTTCCAGTTTCTAGATTAACCGCCCAGGCCCCAAATGTACGTGGTAGCTGGGGGCATGGCCCCGTGCGTGAGTATGGCGGCTGGCTCGCGCTTGGCCCGTGGCGACTCGGGCTCGGCGCCCTGTGGGGCGGGCTACTGATCGGCCTTGTCCTCGGCTGCGGGATGTACGCGCTGGCTCTGCGGTGGACCGACTGGCGGCGCGAGGCGCAGCTCGCGTACATGCGCGCGACCGTCGTCTGGGGCGCCAGCCCGGGCACGAGCACGCGCCCCGAGGCGGCCGAGGAGCAGCAGCAGCGCCGACGCGAGCGCAACCAGCCGCTGCTCGAGGAGTACCGAGGGGTGCGGTTCACGGAGCCGCAGCAAGATTAGTGAGAAATTTCAAAGACCT
>Ga0209713_10000864_pt1 | contig 17494 bp, 8 predicted proteins | sample ArcOceMetagenome_3_FD_187444 | JGI IMG/M metagenome (GOLD analysis project Ga0209713, IMG submission 187444) | Marine eukaryotic phytoplankton communities from Arctic Ocean - Arctic Ocean- Svalbard ARC20M Metagenome (SPAdes) (version 2) | ecosystem: Environmental > Aquatic > Marine > Oceanic... | reverse complement strand
CGTGCGGTGGTGTACGGTGCTGGTACTTCACGCGAATCTTCCGTGGCATGATAGATTTACTTAGTTACACTGGAATCGCAGGCGATCTGGTTGACCCGCTGGGCCTTCCATCACCACCACCATCGCGTTCAGTCTGCTTAGCGGCTCGCCTTCCTCTTTGCCGGCGATCTGGTTGACCCGAACTCTGATGGTGGCGGCTTCAGCCTTATGGCTAGCCCTCGCCCAAGGGCTAATACACCCCACGCCGCGCACGAGCAGATCAGCCGTGCAAAGCAGCACTGCCACGGCGCCGGTGCTCCTGTCCGCCGGACCGGGCGTCGTGTATCCGCCGGACCCGCCGACCGGGCTCTTCCTCGAGACGCTCGCCCGGACGTCGAGGCTCACGCATGGCACGGTGCTGCCTCGTGCGCTCACGAGCGGGCTGATATCGCCGGGCGACCAGCGCGTGCTCGACATGGTGCTGTCCTTCCTCGAGGAGGAGGGCCTTCCGGCGCAGCTGCTCATCTCGGGCGGGTATGTGCGGGATTTGCTGCTGGGCGTGCCGCCCGACGACCTGGACCTGTCGATCTGCCTGCGTGAGTGCGCACCGGGCGTGACAATCGCCACGATCGTCGAGGGCCTCCCCGCGTTTGTCGCGCGCCGGCCCGAGCTCGACGTGGCCGAGGTGGCGATTTCGACCGCGCTGTCGGACAGCGCCAAGGGGAAGGCCATGGACACGGCCAAGGTGACGGTGGTGACGGGGAGCGAGCGGCTGCACGTCGACTTCATGCCGACGATCGGCCTCGAGACGTACGACGACGACGACCGCGTCCCCGTCCGCGACGTGCGCGGCACGCCCGAGCAGGACGCGCTGCGACGCGACCTGACGATCGGCTCCATGCTGATCGAGGTGCGGCGCAAGCCGCGGGAGCAGCAGCGGCAGTCGATGATGCCGCCGTGGATCTACTGGCCGCGCGTCGCGCGCGACCAGCTTGAGCGGGTCGGCCTCGGCAGCCTCCTGGGGGAGGCGATGGGCGACGGCGCGGGCGGCGACGGGGCCGGCACGGAGGCGGGCGCGGGGAAGCCGCCGCTGCCCGAGCTGCAGTTCACGCTGCTCGACCACTACGGCGGCATCGCCGACCTGCGCGCGCGCGTGCTGCGCTCGCCGGTGCCGAGCGAGATGCCGATGGACGAGGTGTGGCGCGAGGTGATGGCGACGCGCGCCGAGTCGCAGCTCGCGGCGCAGCTCGGCATCGGGCTGCGCATCGCGTCGCCCTCCTTTGTGGGCCGCTCGGTCTGGGCGTGCGGCGCAAGGCTCGCGGCGGCGAGCGAGGCGCAGTACCAGCGCGGCGTGCGCATCGCCTCCGCCGCCGCGCGCAGCGGCGCCGAGGCGAGGCGTGCGGGGGAGGGCTCGGCGGCGGCGGCGGCGTGCGAGCCGGACCAAAAGGAGCGCAACCGCGCCGCGCTGCTGCAGGCGGTGTGGTGGGTCAAGGTGCTGCGCGACGACCCGCTGCGCGTGCTGCGCGCCGGCCGCTTCACGTCGCGCCTCGGCTTCCCGCTGCACGAGGCCTTCTGGTTCGCGGTGCCCTTCGCGCTGGCGTCGCTGCAGACCAAGGTCGCCGGCTCGCGCAAGTTCATGGAGCTGCGCAAGGTGTCGACGCTCGGCCTCGACGCGACGCTCGACTTCCTCGAGTTTGCCTTTGGGCGCGTCATCGGGGCGCCGTCGCTCGACAGTACGACGGTCGACGATGACGACGGGGACGACGGCGCATCGGCCGACGGCGGCGAGGCGGCGCAGGGCGGCGCGGGCAGAAGGCTCGCATTCGTGACGCCAGTCGAGGCGCAGTGGGTGGCGGCCGAGGCGGCCGAGGTGGTGGCGGCCGAGGCCGAGCCGGACGACGCTCCGGACCCGTTCGGCTGGTGGGTCGAGGACTGCCGGCCGCGCACGTGCCTCGCGCCCGCGATCTTCGGGGGCGCCGACGCGAGGACCGGCGAGGGGCGCTTCCTCTCGCAGCCGCTCAGCTTCGACGAGGAGACGATGCGCGAGGTGGCCGCGGCGCTGCCGGAGGGCCTCTCGGCCGACGAGGTGCTCGGCGCCGCCCTCGCCGCCGCCGTGTGCAGCTGCAGCTTTGCGAGGGCCGACCAGCTCGGTGAGAAGGCGGCGCTGGCGGCTCAGGCCAAGCGGTGCCTCGCGTCGGACGTCAACGCTGGCACCGCGGCGCGCGTGACGGCGACGGAGGGCGCGACGGCGACGGCGATGGCGGCGGCGATGGCGGCGGCGGAGACGGAGGAGATGCTCCGCGAGGTGGGCGCCGCGTGCGATGGGCTGTGCGCGCCGTCTGCGATGCGCACCGCCGCCGAGGCGTCGCTCACCAAGGTGGTGCAGCTGCTGAGCCCGCCGCCCGAGACGCCGGAGCTCGCGGTGCTCGCGGCGTACGCGCGCGAGGCGGCCGCCGGCACGGGCGACGGCGACGGCGACGGCGAGGGCGACGGCGAGGAGGGCGATGCGATGAGCGCGGCCGAGTTTGGAGAGCTGTGCCACCTGTGGGACGTGCTGCGCCTCGCGCCCAGCGCGCAGGCCAAGGCCAAGGTGGGCGCCGGTGCCGAGTACCTGCCGTTTGTGCTCGCGCTCGCGCGGACGCGCTGCGCCGACGCCGCCGTCGTCGACGCCCTCGGCGCGCGCGTCGAGCTGCTGCAGCGCGACGGCGGCGCGGCGCTCGCGGGCGGCAGCGTCGCCGGCCTCGCCTCGGTGCCGCCGCGGCAGCGCGGCACGTTGCTAACGCAGCTCAGCGTGCTGTGCCGCGTGCGCGGCGACGCCGACGTGGCCGCACTCGCGCAGCCCGAGCAGCTCGAGGCGTACCTGCAGCAGCGCTGCCCGGGGCTGCTGACGCAACTGCGCGCGGGCTGGGCGACGGAGTGGGGACAAAAGAAGCCCGAGGGCTCATGATAATTGGCGCTCGAGCATGAGGCTCGAGCGTGGTGGTCGGGCATGTGTTCTCATGTAATGTATACTCAAGCTAATCTCAAGCTCTCTTTAGAACTTTAGTTATAAAACCGAGACTGAGACGACTTTGCAAAACCCAAAACTTTCAACATCTTTTTCCGGACTTTACTGACTACTGTACGGTGCGCGCGTCAGGCTCAGCCGGTCAACCGCACATGCCCTCGAAGCTCGGCTTTGTCGGCGCGATCAGGTATCGGATCATCTCGGAGGCATGCACCGGCTGGTTCATCGGCACGAGGTGGCCACTGTTGAGCACGACGAGGAACCCAAAGCGCCCAGCTGCGCGCAGCACGCCCGCTGGCACGCCGCCGACCTTCCACGTGCACACGCTCGAGTTTGCGTATGTCGCGCTCCCCGCCCAGCGCACGGTGTCGATGGTGCGCGAGACGCCGAGCTGGTTGCACATGCTCCCGTCGTACTGGCCAGCGTAGAAGAGCACTCGGTAGTGGTCGAAGAGCAGGCCGAGCATCCCCTCGGGCAGATCGTCGATCTGATCGCGCCACAGGTTGTCCGAGACGAGGTTACCCGGCTGGCCGCCGTCGGCCTGCTGCCACACCGTCTCTCCCACGTGGAGCGCCGCGCGCACCTCGGGCTGGTTGAGGTACTTGGTCATGTAGTCGGTGACGGCGCCAAACTTGTCGGTCGGTTCACGCACGTCGTACACAAACGGCACCGCGTCGCCGTAGATGTTGGACTCGACGTTTTGGCACGGGTCGTACGCAAACTTCCACGCGGCGGGCGTGCGCGCCGCTGCGGGCGCCTCGGCGATGGCGCGCAGCCGCTGCTTGCACGTGGCGAGCGAGGAGGCGGCGGCCGCGCGCGTGGCGGCGTCGGTGTAGCCGAGCGCCTCGGCGACCTGCGGGATGAGCCCAAACTGCAGGAGCGGCTTGAGCACGCCGTTGCCGACGGCGAGGCCGGCGAGCGGCAGCGGCCACTCCTCGCCGAGGGCGGCGGCGCGCTTGTTGAGGCCGTGGACGTGCGCGCAAAAGTGCGGGATGTACTTGCCCGCAAACGACTCGCCCGTCACGGAGACGGGCGAGGTGCGGTACTCTGGGTGCAGCAGGTAGAACTGGCGCATGCCCTCGAGCAGCTGCGTCGCCATCTGCGTCATGTCGGTCACGTAGCTGCCGGTCGCCGTCGTCGCGAACCCGGTGCCCACCGGCTGCTCCCATGCGATCACATGCGCGAGGTGGTGCCACGAGCTCTCCATCGGCTCCAGCGTCTCACCGTCGGGCTGCAGCAGCAGCGGGCCGATGCCCTCGACCAGCAGGCCAGTCAGTGAGCTCGCGCCCGGCCCGCCGTTGAGCCAGATGACGAGCGGCACGTCGTGCGGCGCCTCCTTGCCGTGGCCCACGCGGCTCGACTCGATGAACCAGTAGAAGAGCTTGTTGCCGGCACTCGCGTCCACGGTGACGTGGCCAGCGTAGTGCACGTCCTCGAGCGGCGGCGCGCCAGGGAGCGAGACGACGCGGTCGGCCGGCGCTGACTTTGCATCGTCGGTCCGAACGACGCGAGCGGCTAGGGCTGCCTTTGCCTCGTCGGTCCGAACGACGCGAGCGGCTGGAGCTGCCTTTGCCTCGTCGGTAGGAAGGATGGGCACCGACGAGTGGTGCGAGGGCGGCTGAGACAACCACGACAGGCCGAGGAGAGCGACGACTGCGCAGAGGGCAGTGGCGCCCAGGCAAGCGACGCGAGCCGGAGAATTCCTATTCGAGGCGCCGAGGCGCACGTAGAGAGAGGCGTGGTCGTTCGGATAGGTCATATGTCAGACGACGATAGGAAGATACAGGGTAGTGAAGAGCGCCGACGGCGAGATATCGGCCACCGTCCGTGCGATCGGGCAGGCCGACGAGTTTGGCATATCATCATCATACAACGCAGTATAAATATGCGTGTCATACACCTACCCTCCTTCGCCGCCCGCCTCGTCGCCCTCCTGCTCCTCCTAACGATTCACTCATTCGCCGACGCCATCCCATGCAGCGAGGGCCTGCCCTGGGTGCACGACGGCTCCGACGTCGACCTCTTCCAGGCGGTGCCGCGCCGAGACAACGAGCCCCACATAGTGGGCCAGGTCTCGACGGTCGGCTTCTGGCTCGAGTACATGGACGCGGGCGGCTCGGACAACCCGCCAGCGGGCGCGACGAATGAGTGGACGCCGCTCCGTTGGGACCAGCTGGTGGACTACCACGGCGCCAGGGTGCACGTCAACATCATCTCGGCCGACGGCGACGACTTCTATCACGTCCACCCCGAGTTCACGACCTTCGAGGTGTCCGACGATCTGACGATGCTCGGCGTCGACGTCACCTTCCTGCAGCCGGGCACCCACCTCGTGACGGCGACGTGGGTCGTCGAGGCGAGCGCCCTGCACCTGTGCACGATCGAGAACATCAAGCACGCCCACGGCCTGGCGGACAACAGCAAGCTCTACCCGCTGCTGGTCGCGAGCTGGACGGTCGAGGTGGCCGAGGCGGCGGTCGCCGCACCGAGCACGAAGCTCGAGCCCGCGCAGGTCCTGCACACGTCGGCGCAGACGACCGTGTCGTGCGGCAAGCCGGCGGTCGAGGCGCTGCCCGACACGTGGGTGCACCAGCACTCGTACGAGCTGCACGAGGCGGTCACGTGCTGCTGCTCGGCGTCGGCCGCCGCGCACATCGACACGCACCTCGCGCAGTGCACCGGACGGTGCATCGCGGGCGCGACGTGCGTGCGCGTCACGGCCGAGGCGACGTCGCTGCTGCCGCAGCCCGGCTCGCCCGAGACGCAGGTGAGCACGACCGCCGACGGCACGACCCTCTTCCCCGTCAAGACATGCATGGCGGTGCGGCTCGACGTGCACGACGCGGCGAGCGGCGAGGCGGTGGAGCTGGCGCCGTACCTGGGCGCGGCGGCGCACGTGTACATTGCGCCCGTCGAGATTGGCGACGCGTCGCTCGCCTCGTTGACGACGCACGCGCACGCGTACGACACCCTCGACACGGGCGGCCTCTCGCACCTGAGCAAGCTGCTGTGCGAGGACGTCGAGCGCACCGGCGTCTACCCGATGCGCGGCGTGCCCGACAGCTTCACCGCGCCGGTCCACGCGCTGGTGGCGCTGCCCGCGACGGGCGAATGGCGCGTCGTCTTCTCCTTCCGCAGGGGCGAGACGCTCGTCAGCGCGGCCTTCACGTGGGCGACGCACGGCAGCAGCAGCAGCAGCAGCAGCAGCGGCAGCGGCGACGGTGAGCAGTGCCCTCTCCTCAACGACGACCCCGTCACACAGGGCCCGTGCTCGCAGCTTCGCCACGACGCTACCAACGCCGATGCGATCAAGACGTTCGGCTGCTGGCTGCGCAGCGTAGACGAGTGCGCGCGGGTCGCCACCGAGGGCTTCAACCCGTCGATGAGCCTGATGGACTGCTGCGACGCGATCGCGCCGTACAACGGCGGCGACTGCTCGGTCGGTGGCGGCGGCGGCAATCTGACGGCCGGCTCGCAGGCCGCCGACAACGGGAACGACCAAAGTGACAGCGGCCGCGACGGGCCGTGGATGGGTGGGCTGGGCTATGCGCTTGCGGCGCTGGCGGGCTTGGCGGTGGGCGCGCTCGCGATGCGGCTGCGGCAGCGGCGAGGCCCCAGCGCCAAGCCGGTCCGGGAGGTCGTGCTCTCGTCCCCAGTGGGGTCGTTGTCGACGTCCTCGCCTGGAGCGCGGGCTTCTGGCGGCGGGCAAGACATGCACGCGTAAGGGAGTTGCGATGTCTAGACTACTCTATTGAGGCTATTGAGGCGACGCGTTTGCCAGCGAGTTTACGTGTAGAAAGGTAAATTCATCACTTCTCGGCGATGGCGGATGTTTTCACCGCCACTGACCTCCTGGACGCGCTGCTCGAAGACAGCGGCGGCTCCTGGCGCATGTCATGCCGGCTCAGCACGGCTAGCAAGGCGTGTCAGACGGCAATCCGTCAGCATCGCCGTACGCTGCGAACGCTCAGATTCAAGGAGTGGTACAAGCTGCCCAACATCGACCTCTGCGCTGTGAGCATCATCTGTCGTGACTGCCCGAGCCTTAGCGAGCTCCAGCTGACCTGGGCTGCAACTCTGAGCGTCGAGCAAGGCGACGAGCTCGTGAGCATGCTCGTGCAGGCGTACCCGAAGATTCGTCGGCTGGACTTGCAGTACGCTCCCATGAGTGCGAGCAGCCTCGAGCTCCTTGAGACGCTCCCGGAGCTTGAGTCACTTCGCTTCGGCCGGCTGGCCGGCATGGATTGCAGGTCTGGGCTCTTCGGGCGGTGGCCCAAGCTGCGCTCGCTGATCATCAACGGCATGGAGCCTCCCGGCATCACTCGCACCAGAGGCCGGCACGACGCGCTCGACTGCCCGATGCTCGAGTCGTTCGAGTATGACGCTTCCGGACCCTCCAGTCTCTACTACGGCCTCACGGATCGTGATCTGCCCATCCTCTTCGTGCGGCCTCCACCGCTGCGCAGGCTTGTGCTCAGTGCGCCGAAACTGCAGTTCTCCACGCGCGCCTTCACCTCATTCATTCAAGGATTCCCGGACCTCCGAGCTCTTTCCGTGAGCGGCGATGGAGTGACTGCCCCGATCGACAATGGGGCACTCGCCGCGCTCTCGGCCTGTTCGAAGCTGGAACAGCTCGATTTGGCGTGGTGTCAGATTGACGACCGCGGCATGGCAACTCTCTCCCAGCTGAGCTGTCCGTTGACGCATCTGGATGTGGGCGGACTTGACATTGGCTTGCATGGCATCCACCATCTCGGAAACAGCCACCTGGCCAACTCGCTGGAACATGTCAATCTGTCTTACTGCCGGAAGATCGGTGACGAGGCGGTGGAACTGCTCCTGGAGAAGTGCACCAAGATCTTGTCGCTCGATGTTACTGCCATCAGTGCAGACACCGCGTACGAGGCGTGCAAGGAGTTGAGGCGGCGCAATCCAATGCTCACGTCGCTTGGGCGCAAGGCTCTGAGCCTGGCCGAGGCTGAGGCGGCAAATGACAAAGTCGTGTTCGCGCGCTTGCTCGGTCTCATGCCTCCTGACGACTGGCCGGACGACGACAGCGACGTGTCATCCGAATCGGACCATGAAGAGCTGGAGGATGAGTCAGAGCTCGAATCAGACGATGAGGAGTCGGACCAAGAAGACTGAACGAAAAAATGGTCAGATGGTCCATCTGGCCATCGGGTCCTCGAGCACGGCAATCGAGCACGGTAAAGCAAGAGGCGAGCAATGAGAGGTGGGCGAAGAGCCGCGGGAACGAAGTGTGTGGGCGGCGGTGACTGTGTTGTGGTGGAAGTCTTTCGGATAATTTGAATTTCCATTCAGCTCACTCGTTTCGTATCTTTAGATTACTTTAGATCTTAGCTTTTCCTAAGCCGCCGGTCACGAGGGCCCCAGGTGGGATACACTGATCCCGCGCATGGCGGAACGTCGCCGGGCGCAAACCAGGGCACGAAAAAGAAAACTATTTTTTTTGCTGATGAATTCCTTCCGTGAGCTTGAGATGCGGACGGCCTTGACTCCGTACATCGCCAGCCTCCTCGTCGGCGGCCTGACCGCTTGGGCCTTCGCCACCTTCGTGGTCACCGACTACGACGAGCTGCACGGCACCAACGACGACGTGTACATCACCATCGACCAGTTCTTGGCGCTAGTTGGGCTGGTCGTGGGCGCGCCTGCGACCCTCGTGCTGTACGTGGTGGCGATGAGCGCCGTCACCAGCTCAGCCGAGCTATCACGCGGGGCCAAGCTCGCCTTCCACACGCTGCACGTCGTGCTGCTGGCAGCGCTGCTCGTGCTGTTCTGGATCGTGGGTGGCTCCGACCTGCTGGGCTGCGGGCTCTTCTTCTGCGTCGGGCCTGTCACTCGCAAGCAGATTGAGACCCAGCCCTTCAGCTCCGGCATCGCTACCACCTCCGCGCTCGCTCTGTTCCTCGCCACGCTGGTCGTCCTCGTCGGGCAGGCGGCGATCGCGCTGCGGCTTTGGTGCCGCGCTGATGGTGCCATCGCCAGCGGCACCAGCCCCGCGGCAGAGCTCGAGGCCGTGGCGGAGGAGGCGGCTGCCCCGCCGCGCAGGCCGCGCATCGGCTGCGGGCCAGCGTGGGCGTGGTCGGTGGCGTGGTTTGCGTTGGGCCTGCCCGCGACCTGGCTGCTTACGATGTATGCGCCAAACTCGTGGGAGAACTTCACCGCGGTCAACATGCGCGTGTGGGCGTCCGTTGGCATCAACAACGCCGACAACGCGAGCGCGTGCGCCATGGAGTTCTCCGGGTACGAGGGCAGCCTCACGACGTCGATTGCGACGAGCGGCTGGTCGTACCCGTGCCCCGAGTACGCGGGCGCCTCGCTGCACACCGTCTCGTGGCGGCTCTCGAGCCACGTGGCGCTCAAGTTCTTCCCCGACGTGTGGATCTTCTACGCGATGATCTACGCGGCGACCCTCTTCGGCGTCGTCGCCACCCACGTGCCGGCGTGCCGCGCCGCGATGCGCCGCCGCCCCGCGTGGCTCGCACTCCCCGCCGTGCCGCGGCTGCTGCCGCACGGGTACAACCTGCTCGTCGGCCAGGTGGTCTTCGCGTCGATCCTCGCCGTCCCTCTGCTGGCCATCTGCGCGTACTGGTTCTTCGACCACGACTGGCACAACAAGGCCGCGCAGGGCACCTACTGGAGCAGCTCGAACAAGGCGGCGCGCACCCTCGGCCAGCTCGGCAGCATGCTGCTCGGCCTGCTCGCGCTGCCCGTCGCGCGCAACTCGGTATGGCTCGGCCTCTTCGGCGTCTCGTGGGAGTCGGCCATCTCGCTCCACCAGATCCTCGGCCGCCTCTTCGTCGCCGTGGTCGTCGCGCACATGCTCTGCTGGTGGGTGACCTACGCGCAGGACGGCGGCTTCCCCGTCGACCTGTGGCGCGTCGGCTACAACTCGGAGTCGGCCGACAACTTCACGATTGCGCTCACGACCTACTCGTCGTACGTCATGTTCGTCGTCTTCGGCGTCTTCACGCTCGAGTTCGTCCGCCGCCGTCACTTCGAGCTCTTCTACTACACGCACGCCTACGCTCTCGTCGTCTACGTCGTCGCCCTCTGGCACGCCACCTCTGCCTGGTACTTTGTGGCGCCGTCCATCGCGCTGTACGCCGTCGACCGAGCGCTGCGCGTGTGGAGCGGCACGCAGGAGACCGCGCTCGTGGGCTGCGTGGCGCACCCCGGCGGCGTGACCGAGCTGACCTTCGAGCGCTACGACTTCGCGCCCGGGCAGTATGCCTTCCTCAACGTGCCCGAGATCTCAACGCTGCAGTGGCACCCGTTCACCATCTCGTCCGCACCCTCCGACGCGCACGTCACGCATCACATCAGGGCGATGGGCTCACTCTCCGGGGATGGCCCGCGCAGCTTCACCGCGCAGCTGCACGCCCTCGCCGCGTCGCGATCGTCGCCCGACGACGCGCTGGCGGTGCGAGTCGACGGACCGTACGGCCACCCGCCGGCGTATGCGTCGTATGACGACGTGCTCTTTGTGGCGGGAGGCATCGGCGTCACGCCGTGCCACGCGAGCGTACGTGAGCTCTACCTGCGCGCGCGCGAGGCGGCCGAGGGCAAGGGTGGCGGCGTGGAGCAAGCCGTGCCGAAGGGGAGGGCAGGTGGCGGCTACGGCAGCCTCGACAGCACGCCGAGTCGCGTGCGGCTGGTGTGGGCGGTGCGCGAGCGCCGTCTGGCGTCGCTGTTTGCGGGGACGCTCCAGATGGTCGCCGCGGACGACGCGCGCGGCCGCTTCAGCGCGTCGCTCTACCTGACGAGGCCCGAGACGGAAGAGATGGAGGCGGTGCCGGGGCTCGCGAGCACCCTCGGGCTCGGCAAGAGGCGCGCGCCCGCCGACGGCACCGAGGGCCTCAGCTTCCGCTCGGGCCGCCCGGACATTGCCGCCGAGCTGGCGGCGCTGTCGGAGATGCGCGGGCTGGAGGGCGAGCGCGCCACGCGGCGCACGCTGATCTTCGTGTGCGGGCCGAAGGAGCTCGCGGCAGAGTGCGACGCAGCGGCGATGAGGGCGGGCGTCGACTTCCACGCCGAGACGTTTGAGCTGTGATTGAGGAGAGTGTGATTGCAGAGGGTGCAGAGCGCGGAGGGGCGGAGGAAGCCCAGCCCAGGGGGCGCGGGCGAGGGCGGGACCCCGTGTGGATCATGCCTTGTGCACAGATTCAAACGAACACAAGTACCGCTAGAGCGCCGCTCTACGGCGCCTTATACTTTAAATTTTCGAGTGTATACCAAGGTTGAAAGGAACACTTCGCGCTGACCTTCTGACACTCTTTTGTGTCGGCGAATAGCAGTACCAGCTCTATAACTACATTATACTAAGTACATGGAAAGCTCTTCTCAGACTCAGAGGTAGTCGGCCGCGAGGACCTGGGCCTTGGCCTTGAGCATGCCGTCGGCCGAGTACAATGCCGGGCAGATGACGTAGCTGGGCTTGCCCGGCTTGATCTTGTCGTCCATCGACGACGCCGACTCCGGGTCGAACTTGACCTTCGAGCCGACCGCCGCGGAGTCGAACTTCATCGGCGGGTCGCAGACGGTCGTGAAGATGTAAAGCTGCAGCAGGTCCTTCATCACCTGCTCGACGCACGCGAAAGTGTCCTTGGCGTCGTACAGCGCCTTCCACGCGGGCAGCGAGGGAGCCGTGTCCTCGTAGGTCAAAAAGTGGTGCAGGAGGTTGGAGACGTCGTCCGTCGGCATGTAGGTCGCGTGGTGCTGCTGCCAGATTTGCCGAAGGAAGCCATCGATCAGTGGCGTCTGCTCGACATTGCTGAGCGCAGCCATGATACCAGCCGTGCGCTTTTGGTAGGAGTGAATGACGGCTGCTTGGCAGAAGACATGGAGCGCGCGAACAGCCACAGCAAGCTGGTCGACCGTGTCGAACTTGCCGAGCAGATGCTCGAGGACGAGCGCGCCGTGCGCATCGGAGGAGCTGAAGGCCTTGACCTTCTCAGCGATCTCGATCGTGAGTGGGAAGGCGGAGCCGATGTTCGAGTGGCCGGAGCTGGACTGGTGGAGGGCGACCTGCGTGGCCTGCAGCTTGGTGGCGGTCTCGGACGCAGCCTCCTCCAGCGCGTTCGACTTCGCAGCGAGCGCCTCGTTCGCCTCAAGCAGCTCGGCGGCCCGGCTCGTTGCCTCAGCAGCTGCAGGAAGCAGACGTTTGGCGTTATGAGCCACCACTGAACGCAGCTCCTTGCAAGCCTCCACGATCTGCTTTGCTGAGGCAGCGAAGGCCTTGGCTTGACTCTCTTCCATGTCGTACGGGCGCCCATCCTCGAAGCTCCTCACGACTTCGAGATGCTCGGCTGCAGCCTGGAAGGTGCTGACCGGGGGTCCGAAGGTATCGACCCACGAGTGGGCGACGCCCGTCAGTTTCTTCCACCTCTGGATCGTTTGTGCAGACACCTCAACCTCTTTCGTGCGTCGCGGGGCCCGCTGCTCCTTGGGCGGCTCCTCTGACACGTCAATCGTCTCCTTCTTGGCTGCCTCTTCCTTTCGCTGTTGCTTGGGCGCACGCTGCTGATCGGCATCCGTCTGCGGCTCCTCCTGCGAACCAGAGAGGCGGCGCGCCACGCCGGAGACCACCGCGCCGGCGCCTTTGACGACTGCGCCGGCCAGCTCCATGGCTCGTCGAACGCGCGCGACCCCGGGGCTTCGCGCGCACGCACGCGCACGCGCGCGCGACGCACGCAGCACGCACGCATCGCCCGCACTACCCGCATGAAGCGTTCCCACGGAGGCTCCTCAAGCGCGTCTGTCGCCAAGCGCGTCGACGACAAGGCCACGGTCACCATCGCAATCGACTTTGGCACCGCCGGGACCGGCTACGCGTACTGTTTCGCCGGGTCTGACGTGATCGAGGCCAAGCAGCCCGGGGGACAGGACGCGCGCAAGACTCTCACCAACCTGCTGCTCGACCGCAACGGCGCGTTCAAGGCCTTCGGATTCGAGGCCCGGCGCATGTACAGCGAGAGTGGGCAGGGTGACTTCTTCTCGAACTACAAGATGCTTCTTGAGAATGTCGGCTCCGTGGGCGGCGCCACCATGGTGCGCGCACCGCCCGCCCGCCGCGCGCGCTTCCCAGCTGATCGATGGCCGCTCTCCCTGCGACAGGCCAAGGCGCACAACGGGAGCCGCGTCCCGCTTCTCGACGTCCTCAAGAAGACGCTCAGCTACGTCAAGGATGAGGTGCTGCCTGCACCGCTCGAGCCCTCACCAAGCCCTGCGCCCATCCCCGTGCATGCGTTCCCGTGCGCGCAGGCTCTCAAGGAGTGCGGCCGCGCGCTCCCCAACGGCCTCGTGGCTCGCGACTGCCAGTGGGTGCTCACCGTCCCGGCGATCTGGACTGACGCTGGCAAGGGCTTCATGCGCAAGGCTGCGTTCCAGGCGGGCCTGATCGATGTGGAGGACTCGCGTCGCCTGCTGTTCGCGCTCGAGCCCGAGTCGGCAGCGATCGCGAGCGACGTGGCGCAGCACGTTCGCCCCGGCCAGTCCTTCATGGTGCTCGACTGCGGGGGCGGCACCGTCGACATCACGGTGCATCGTCTGAAGAGCACGAGCCCGCTGCGCCTCGACGAGATTGCCGCTCCGTCTGGCGGCCCATGGGGCTCGACCTTCGTCGACATCCGCTTCGAAGACTTCGTCAAGGAGCTGGTGGGCGTCGGCAACTTCAACGCGATCATGGAGACGCCGTACTGGATTGAGTTGCTCGAGAACTGGGAGAGCGTCAAGACGTCACAGACGGCCGACGGGACGCCGCGCACCGTCAACTTCTCGCCGCTGCTCGAGGTGCTCGAGGAGGGCACCAAGCTCTCTGAGAAGGTCGAAACCTACAATGCGCGGCGTGGCACAACGCTCAAGATGCGCGGCCGATCGACCGTCGTGATGGAGGCATCGTTTGTGCGCGACTTCTTCAACAACACCTTCACCAAGATTGCCACCCACTGCTCGTGGCTCATGCAGTCCAACCCGGTCGAGCACATCTTCCTGGTGGGCGGCTTTGCGGAGTCGGAGCTGCTGCAGACGCTCATCAAATCGCGCTTCGACTCGTCGCGATGCAAGGTGGTCGTGCCCGTGCGCCCAGGCCTCGCCGTGCTGCGCGGCGCCGTCCAATTCGGCATGAACCAGGACGTCTTCGCTTCGCGGATGGCGCGCTTCACGTACGGCCACAATCACTGCAGCCAATACGACTCGGCCAACCCGAAGCACCTGAACGCGCCGGTCGAGATGAAGGACACGCCATCTGGAAAGAAGAAGTACGCCACCGACCTCTTCAGGAACCTCGTCAAGGTTGGCTCGAAGCTTCCGTCGGGGCACAAGGCGGAGAGCACGGGCTGGCGCGTGGTCGGCAAGACCCAAGCAACCATCACTCTGCAAATCTTCTCGACTCCGCTTGGCGACATCGATGTCGTCTCGGGCGCGCGTCAGATCGGCTCGGTTGACGTGCCCTGCACGCACGAACAGTCCGTCACCCTCTCGCTCGAGTTTGGCGGCACCGAGATCCTCGCGTCGGCCGTGAACGAGACGACGGGCCACACCGCCGAGGCGAAGCTGCGCTACGACTGAAGCAGGACAGAGCTTCAACGCTCACCGAGTGCAAGAGAACTGTCTGTGCGTGAGTGGTGGGAACACGCTGTGTCCTGCTTAGCGTTTGTTTGTTGTGCGTCTGGTCGAACATGCACACGAATGTGAGTGGATAATCCGTGCTGAAACGGTACCTAGGCTAAACTGCAGACACGCCGTCAACACATCGCCGCCACCGTCACATTCCCGTCGTCTCCAAACCGCACCACGCCGTCGAAGAAGCCGTCGCCGACCGCGCACACCTCCGAGATGGCGGTCGTGCTGTTGCCACCGCCGCCCACCGCCGCCGCCGCTGCAGCTCCCTCGGCGGCCACGGTGTCGCCGCCCGTCTCTGCCGCCGCCCCCGCCCCCTCCGCCTCCTCATCGTCGCCCGTCTCGTCGCCGTGGTAGATGACGAGCACGAGCGACGCCGGGCAGCTCTCGCGCAGCTGGCGCATCACGAGCGCCTTGCTGGCGGGGTCGAGCGGCGCAAACGCCTCGTCGAGCAGCACGACCGCCGGGCACGCCGCGCGCAGGAAGACCTGCGCGATCAGGTCGAGCTTTGCGCGCTGGCCGCCCGAGAGCGTGCCGCAGTAGTCGTCGTGCTCGCGCAGCAGCGTCTCGTGCAGCTCGTCGGCCTTGCCGCCAAACCGCAGCGCCACCGCGCGCTCGGCCGCGCGCGCCGCGAGCGCCGCCTCGTCGGCGGCGCCGCCGGGCTGCTCGGCCGCCGGCAGCGCGTGCACGAGCCACTCGATCGGCCGCGTGTGCAGCGGGCAGTACTGCCGCTGCGACACGGCCACCAGCTCGCCGCGCGGCACCACCACCTCCGCCGGCGCGCCCTCGGCCAGCTCGATGTCGATTGGCACGTGCCCCGACGCGCCGCCGCCGCCGCCACTGCTGCCGCTGCCGTCGCCGCCGCACGCGCCGAGAATGGAGAAGAGCGACGACTTGCCGGAGCCGTTGGGGCCGACGATCGCGTAGACGGCGGGCGCACGCAGCGCCAGGCCGTCGACGCGCACCGAGGCGGCGCCGCGCGTGAACGAGACCGTCAGCCGCAGCTCGGCCTCGGCCGCGGCGCCCTGCGCGCACTTGAGGCGGCCCACCATCGCCTCGCCGCGCGCGCGCCGCTCGTCGAGGAGGTCGGCGAGGCCGTCGAGGCGCTTCGTGTCGCTCGTGAGCTGCGCGAGCTCTGCCTCGTTGCGCGAGCGCATCAGCATCGACTCCATGAAGTCCTCGACGACGCGCGAGTAGACCCAGATGTCGACGACGGAGATGTCGCCCACCTGCAGCAGGTAGGCGACCGAGCACTCGATCATCGGGTGGAAGACGTCCTGCCAGTACAGCCAGCGGATCCAGTTGCGCAGCGAGCCGAGCGTGTCGAGCTGCCGCGAGAGCCCGTTGACCTGCCCCGTCAGCTCGCGCCACCGGCCGCGCGTGAACGGCGCCGCGCGCGCCGCCGCGATCAGCCCCGCGTGCTGCGCGTCGTGCGCCTCGACGCGCGTGCGCACCGCCAGCACCTTCTTCTTCTCGCGCCGCAGCGCCTCGACGCGCTCCGTCAGCCTGGCCACCAGCTTGGCCTTGAGCGCGTCGACGCCGAACGCAAACGGCAGCACGAGCAGCGCGGTGCGCGGGTGCTTGGCGACGACCGCCGGGAAGAGCGCCAGCTTCGGCAGCGCGAAGAGGCGCCGCTCGATGATGTTGAACGTCGTGTCGACCACCTGCCGCAGCGCCGACGAGTGGCCGTCGATCGTCAGGTTGGACGCCGCCGCCGCCGCGAGCGCGCCGCCGTCGGCTAGCGCGGCGTCGACGCGCAGCGACCCCTCGACCCAGTCGGTGAACTCGATGTGCGCGAGGTGGTTGAGGATCTCGAGCGAGCAGCGCTGCGCAAAGTACGGCGCGGCGTGCATCGTGATGAACTCGCCCACGCCGCGCGCAAAGTCGAGCGCGCTCAGCCGGCCGTGCCCCACCTCGAGCAGCCGGTTCTTGCGCGCCTGCGCCGCGCGCAGGATCGAGCGGCCCGCGTAGCCGAGCGGCAGCTGCGCGTGCACCGTCACGAGGGCGAGCTGCGCCGCGCGTGACTCGAGCTCGCGCGCGTCGGCGAGGCGCGCCGCCAGCGCGTACACCGCCGCGAACTCTTCGACCGGCAAAAAGTGCGATGCCAGCGTCGGCGCCGCACCGCCGCCCACGGCGAGGGCGCCGACCAGCAGCGCGGCGCGGCGGCCGTTCAGCGTGGGCAGCGGCCGCGGCAGCGCGCCGAGGACGAGGGCGGCACCGGCGAGCACGCACGATGCCACGGCCGCGCGTCGTGGTGCCGCGTGGGTGCCGTCCATCGTCTGCGACAGCGTGAAGAGCGCGGCCGCGGCGCTCCAGAGGACAGCGGCGGCGCGGTGGTCGGCGAGCAGCAGGCTGCCGACGTGCGCGCATCCGACCGCGTAGAAGGCGTCCCAGCCGGGCGTGACGCCACCATGGGTGAATATCCAGAACGAGAAGCTCGCGAGCGCGAGCGCATGCGCAGCACGAATCGCGAGCCGCTCGCTGCCGGCGACCATGCGGGTGTAGGCGACGGGTATGGTGGTGCAGACGATCGTGTTGCCCAGCAGCTCATAGCAGATCTTGCCGACGGGCTCCACGTAGGTGTAGAGACAGCCGAGCGCGATGGTAGAGAGGGTGCCAAGCAATATCCAGCGCTGCGCGCGGCCGGACGCCGGCGCGGCCACCTTGGGCGGCAGAGGGTCCTTGGTGGCCAGCGCGTCCTCGGTGGAGGGCGTCGGTTCGGTCGTGGGAGTCGTGGTGGTGGTGGTGGTGGTGGTGGTGGTGGTGGGTGGCGTCTCGGTGGTGGTCGAACGTGGCCGTGCAGGAGAGGCGTTCCGTCGGCGAGGTGGCATGCAGGCCTCTTCGAGTCGAAGCTCGGACGTGGAG
>Ga0209713_10000857_pt1 | contig 17551 bp, 14 predicted proteins | sample ArcOceMetagenome_3_FD_187444 | JGI IMG/M metagenome (GOLD analysis project Ga0209713, IMG submission 187444) | Marine eukaryotic phytoplankton communities from Arctic Ocean - Arctic Ocean- Svalbard ARC20M Metagenome (SPAdes) (version 2) | ecosystem: Environmental > Aquatic > Marine > Oceanic... | reverse complement strand
AGGTTTCTTCAAGCACAGGACGATCGATTAAGAAACTCGGGATACAGGCTACCAGATATTCGTACGGTCTAAGAGTCGACACAAGCTGTGACAAACTCCACATGAAACCAAAGCTGTGTTTAGGCTGTTTAGGCTGTTTAGGCTGTTTAGGCTGTTTAGGCTGTTTAGGCTGTTAGCTTTGGTTGCGTTGAGATCGGTTTAACGGTTTAACGGCAAACGGGAGCATGCAAAAGCATGCACGCGACAACATGACCCTTCGAGCTGCGACCCAGCTCTTGACCATCGTCGCACTGTTCAGCAGCACCGACGCGCTCGCCTGTCGTGCTCCCGCCCACCTACACCGACTTTGCCGTGCTCCACCACCTCGCAGTGTCGGACGCTGCCACGCACCACGGTGCCTAACGCCGCAGCCGGAGCACACGCCGGCCGAGATACCGACGCTGCTGATGGACGCGCTGGCGAGGAACGACTTCCCGGAGTGCGACTCCGGACTGACGACGATGTGGTCGTTTGCGAGCGACACCACCCGATTCATCTTCAAAAACAACCTGACCGAGTTCATCGAGAGCGCCCACGAGACGGTCGCCGAGTACCCCACCTCCTTCTATGGCAACGCATTCCATGGGCAGGAGTGGACGCTCGAGGGCGGGCCGAGGCTGTGTGGTCCACCGGAAACGAGCTGGATCGCGACGCAGATGATGCGCACCATCTCGTCCGACGGTCGAATGCGGCGCTGGCAGTGGGAGATGCGCAAGCGGCGGCAGCCGCCGAACCGCGACTGCTGGTTTGTCGAGTCGATCGGCAGCTCCGATCGTACGGGCAACTTTGAGATAGACTGATTAGAAGTTTAGCAGACACTCAAATGCCGTGGGGCGACTGCTCCGGTCGGAGCGGCCCGTCGAGCAGCGCGCCGACGGCGCCCATCGCGCCGGCCCACCGCTCGACGGGCACCCACAGCCGGTTGCGGCACGTGGAGACGGGCCCGCAGACCTCCGGGATCGGGCGGACGCGGTAGCCGTGGCGCAGTAGCACCGAGTCGTTGAACGCCTCGGTGTGTCGCTCGGTGACGACCACCGGCCGGTGGCGCGCCACGAGCCGCGCCGCCGCCTCGAGCGCCGCCTGCTCGGCGCCCTCAATGTCGAGGTGGATGAAGCCGACGCGCGGCAGCCCGGCGGCACGTACGCCGCCGATGCCGCCCGCGGCGAGCCCGTCGAGCGACGCCACCGGCACGCGCCTGCCGCCGCAGCAGCGCGTCTCGACGCGGACCGTGCCGACGTCGCTGCCGCCGAGGGCGCGCTGCAGCAGGCAGAGGTTCTGCACGCCGTTGAGCCTGGCGAGGCGCAGCGTGCGCAGGCAGTTGTGCGCGTTCGGGTCGACGGCGAAGACCGTCGGCGGGTCGGCCGGCCGCAGCTGCGCGAGCAGCGACGCCCACGGCACCGCGTTGTCGCCGACGGCCATGCCCGCCTCGATGAACGCCGCCGAGGCGTCGATGACGCCGGCGCGTAGCAGCTTGGCGACGATGCGCCGGAAGAGCCGCTCGCGCGTGCCGAGCGCCCCGTAGTCGACGCCGTCGCCCGTCTGCCGGTCGATGGCCAGCGTCGTGTTCTCCTCGGGGAAGCTCGCCAGCTTCACGCTCGGACGCAGCGTGGGAAAGGGCCACGCCGCGCACCCACGCCGCAGGCAGAGCATCGAGTCGAAGCGCACGGCAGCGGCCTCGGCACGCGACGGGCAGCTCGGGTCGACGACGACGCTGCTGCTTGGCAGCACGGCGTCCACAGGATCCAGCGGCGAGTGGAGCGGCACCGTGTTGTGGCCGGCGTGGTCGTGGCGGCGGTGAGTCGAGTGGAGGTGCAGCTCGTGGGAGCTCCTGCGCTGGACGGCGTCGGCGGCCGTCTTTTTGTGACCAGCGTGGTCGCGATTCTGGGCCGAGGCGAAGACGGTGCCAGCGAAAGCTACTGCCATGCGAAGCATGCACATAACTTTCTCTATTCACGCCAACTCTATTCACGCAGCTCTATTCACGAGGGCGCCGCGTGAATAGAGGGCTTCGTCCGCCTCGCGCACTACCTGCCGCTCATCCCGACGCAGGCCAAGTACGTCAACCTCGACTCGTTCCTCTCCAAGCCCAAGGCGCAGGACTTCTCCTTTCTCAAGCCGCTCCTCGACACCTCGAGCGAGTGCCGCCAGCCGCACCCCGCCAAGGCCGCCTTCTTCTCGGCGCTGCCAAAGCTCAAGCGCCACTGCGCCGCGCTCTCGTCGCCCGCCGGCGTCTCCGACGCCACCGTGCTCATCAACACCGTCGCCGATGCAATGGACGCGTGCGCCACCGCCGGCGGCGGCGTGGTGCCCAAGTCAGTGTGATCGAGTAAAGTACTGTAGACTCTGTAGAGACGCCACACGGGTGTGCGTGTGTGTGCGATTAAAGTGTCTCTTACAAAAAACGCCTCTATATATCCCTTCATAGGCGGTACACTCGAACGCGCAGGCCGCATCTAGCGGAACGCCGCTCGAACGCTCGCACCTCTAGAGCTCCTTCTTGCCCTGAAGGCTCTCCTCGTACGCGTCACCGAGGTTTTCCGCATCCTCTGCTGCTCCCTTCCCACCCTTGCGCCCACTGGCTCCGGCCTTGCCCCCGGCGCCGCCCTTGCCAGGCTGGCTACCCTTGCCGCCCCACACGCGCCCCTGCGCCGCTTTTGCCACTCCGTCGATCTCCTCCGCTTCGTCGCTCAGGTCACCGCAAACGTAGCTGCTGCTGCGGTCGAGCCAGCTGGCCTGCGCCGCGAGGCCCTCGGTGCACCACGCCGTGTGCATGTCCTGCATCTGCTCGATCAGCGTCTCCTGCGAGTGCTGCTTCAGCACCTCGGCAGCGGCCTGCTGCGAGTTGGGCGTCGGCTTGCCGTCGCTTTGCACCGCCGTGCGCGCGCGCCAGACCACGCACGGCAGCAGCTTCGCGCGGCTGTCGCTGCAGTACCACGCGTGCATCTCGCGCATCTCCTGCTCGACGCTGATCGCGAGGATGGAGCATGCGGCGGAGAGCAGCAAGGTTAGCCGCATTAGCCGCGAGATGGAGACGTGCATGAGCAGCAGCGCGATCAGCCGCGCCGGCACTGCAGCAGGTGGCAAGGGTGATTGAGTTGTGATTTCTTCAACTTTGCGGCTCCGCAGCATTCAATGTTCGCTCTGGCGACGCTTCCGACCTGCGCGGCGACGCGCCGACGGCACCCTCCCGCACCGCATCATGCGGCGGCGGCCGCATCAACCTCGCTCTCGGAGACCGACTCGATGACGTTCTTCGATCCCGCCGCACAGGCTGCAGCCGCGTCTGCTGCGGCGGCCAGGCGGCCACCGCCTGCCGAGCCGACCGCGCAGGCGCTGCTGCAGCAGCTCGCCTCGTCCTGGACGCAGGCAGCTCCACGGCAGCAGCAGCAGCAGCAGCAGCAGCAGCAGCAGCAGCAGCAGCAGCAGCAGCAGCAGCAGCAGCAGCAGCAGCGTGCAGGCGGCGGCAGCGCTGCGACGGCAGGGGCCGCCCGCATCACCGACACGTACCAGCTGCAGTCGGCCATCAGTCGCATCTTTGACGGCGACACGAACGGTGTTGCCGCGGCCGTGGCCAACCCTGACGACGAGCAGTCGGCGGCACAACAGTCGTCGGCGCCGGCGCCGGAGCTAGGCGACGTGCTGAGCGACGTCGAGCGCTCCGAAGTGCCCGACCTCAAGGAGGTGCTCGACGGAGACAGCAATGGAATGGGCCAGCCGCACGCGGCGTGGCACGAGGGCGAGCTGATGGCAGGCGACGATCCGTCGCTCTCTGTATCGCGTCTGCCAGAGACGGGAGGCGGCGGCGACTCCGTCTGGCAGACTCCGTTTGGAGCCGGAGGCGACGTGCAGCTGCCGCTTGGCAGCAACATGAATGTCGTTGAGACGGCTGGCTTTGCACGGCCCGTGGGTTGACATGTAGTTGATTGTTTATTATTCAGAGCCCCGATCAATGAGCCGAGAGGCAACCCTTTTGGACCTGCATCCTCAGCCGGCGACCGTGGCCGCGGTCCCATATGGGACGGGATGGTGCACCCGTTGCGAAAGTGAGCTCGTGGTTGGCGTTGCTGGCGTTGCCGGTACACGACGGGTAGTCCTGCGCACCCTGCATCCAGGCTGCGTGGTACGGCGGCCACTTGCCAGCGAACGCAACGGCACCATCGAGACCGCTGGCGCCTTGCATTCGGCGCACCTGTGCGTGCTCAAGGCGCGCCGAGCCGTTGCTCACGAGCCGCACTTCAAACTCGGGCAGCGGCGCAGGCGTGTACGGCCCCCAGTGCGTCATCGCGTCCCACGCTTCCTTCCAACGTGCCAAGTCGCCGCTCTTGAGCGTCGGCGCATGGTGTACTACAACTTGCCCACGCGCACACCGCCTGTCGTACACGCGCGGCACGCACACGGATCATCGGAGAGAGAGAGAGAGAGAGAGAGAGGGTTCGGTGCGATTGGGTCGGGTTCGAGTCGGAGGTGCATCTCACGAGCAGCTCGTGCACGGCCCCATAGCAAACCGAGCGTCAGTCGCATCTGCCACGCGCAGCACGTCGGTGCAGCTCCAGAGTGCGGTCGACTGAGACGCGTCGGTCGTGCCATGCATACGCCTTTGTTTGTCGCCGCGAACGGTCATCTCGCGGAACAGAGCGTCGGCAGCAGTGCAATCCGCAATCTGCTGCGCAAGCGTGCGGTGGCGCACGTCGAGTGGCCCACACGCGAACGGCGCATACCGCACCTCACGCGGGCAAAGAGGCTCGCAGCATCTGCGAGTAACGTCGCACCGTCCCTCGTCGGCTATGGGGCACGAAGGCTGCTCAGCGGGAAAGCTGCCAGCGAAGCACTGTCTGAGCCGGTGGTTGCTGCACGTGCCGGCCCACCGCATCACGCCATAGTAGGTCGACTTGCGCACGAGGCCAGAAAGGTCGGCTGCAAGCGCGGCGGGCCAGAGAAGGCCATCGTCCTCCATCTTGCCCAACCATGGGATGCGTGGCCATCTGGCCAGCGCATACTCGAACCAGCGGTGCACCTTCTCAGGGCTGTGCCACTTTTGGCAATCGGGCGAGTCCACAAGCACAATGTCAGATTGTCGAACGAGCTCACGTTGTAGCAGTGAGGTGTTGCACGCGGCGTGGTAGCGCCCGATTACGAAGCGGGCGATCACGCGGCGCAACGGCGACGTCATATCAGCCATTGGGCCGCCAACCGCATCCTGCATCCATGTCTGCCGAGCAGCAGCGCGCGTCGCGTGGCCATCTGGCGCGGCCATCACGCCCACGACCACCATGGCCGCTCCGCGTCTTGGGCCAGCGGCCGAATCGTAAAGCTTTTCGCGCGTTGCCAGCATGCGGGAGGACCACCGACGCGAGCACACACCGCGCGAATGCACAACTTGGGCGAAAGAATGCACGCTGTCCTTGTGGCTCGAGTCGGTTCTCGACCATCTGGCATCTGGGGTTCCACATTTCTGAAATTCAGATTACATGTTTGAACATGCGGGAGGAGAGCGGGCGGCCGCACTGGACACTCCGCTCTTACCGCACCATGCACATGCACGTCTCGCACTCAGGCCGATCTCTAAACAAAGCCCTCGACGCCGTTGATGGCGAGATAGTCGTTGGCCGGAATGTCGCGCCCCTCGCCCAGCAAGGCTGCATCGGCAGGCCCAACGACGTCGTCGGTGCTCGCACACGCCGATGCAGGGTGCGGATACGCGGGAGGTCCACGCGGGTCGGTGTGCATGGGGGTCGCGTCGCTCGTCTGGAGCAGCCACTCGGTAAGGCCGGCGACCATCTCGCTCCGCAGCGCAGCGGCCGCGGCCGAGGCCCACAGGTTGGTGAGCTCGCGCGGGTCGGCGCCGAGGTCGTAGAGCTCGCTCTCGCCGCGCGGGCGGTAGACGAGCTTGTGCGTGAGGTTGCGGCGCATCGCCCACTTCGGCGAGCCGTTGCCGTCGTCGCTCATCTCCTCCTGCGCGCGCGGCCAGTACATGCCCTTGGGGTCGTCGGGCACGTGGTCGCTGCCCATCGGGAAGAGCTCGTTGCGGAACGAGAAGCCGCCTTCCGAGTAGACGAAGCGCGCGAGGTCGGCCTCGGCCCCCGTGCGCAGCTGCCGCGAGAGGTCGACGCCGTAGTTGATGCCGTGCGGCCCTGAGCCGTCGCCCGTCACGTCGATGCCCGCCAGGGCGCAGATCGTGTGCGGCACGTCGAAGAGCGAGACCGGCGCGCGGACCACGGCGCCCGCTGCGCCGCCGGGGATGCGCGCGAAGAGCGGCACGCGCGTGAGCACGTCGTCGGCGCCACCCGGCCACTTCTCGATCATGTTGAAGTCGCCGGCAAAGTCGCCGTGGTCGCTCGAGAAGAAGACCGCCGTCGTGTTCGTCAGCCCGGCCTCGTCGATGCCGCGCAGAAGCTCTCCGAAGATCCAATCGGTGTACGAGATCATGCCGAGGTAGGTCGCCTGGATCTTGTAGAAGGTCTCCGGCGCCAGCGCCGTCAGGTTGCGGTAGTGCGGCACGCCCGCGTCCCTGCTGTGGTACTTGGGCTTGCCCTCTCCGTACGGCGGACGCAGCGTGATCTTGTCACGCACCTCGTCGACGCTCCACTTCTCGTTGAACTCGGCGGGGGAGCCGTAGGGCGGGTGGGCGCCACGCCCGGAAAGGAAGAGGAGGAAGGGCTCCGGAGGCTCCTCCTTCATCCATTGGCTCGCCTTGACCACCGCGAGGTAGTCCTTGTTCTTGTGGTCGTCCTTGCTCACGTTGGAGCCGGTGCTCAGCATGGAGTAGTAGCCCGCCTCGCCATACTTGAACGCGTTGCCGCCGGAGACGACGCCGATGTCCGGCGACCATTCGGACACGGAGCGGTTCATGGCGTCGGCCGAGAAGACGTCGTTCTTGCCGTAGTACTGCACGTGGTACCCCGTCTCCTTGAGCGTGCGAAAGTAGTTGAACTCGTACGGCTGGATGAGGTGGGTCTGCGTGCGGTGCCCCAGCACGTGCATGTACCGGCCGGTGAGCATGGCCACTCGCGACGGCGTGCACTGCGTGTGCTGCACGTGCGCCTGCTCGAAGCGCACGCCCGTCTTTGCGAAGGCATCGAGGTTGGGCGTCGTCTGCAGGGGATTGCCGTAGGAGGAGAAGCTCTCTGCGCGCAGCGTGTCGGGGAACATGTAGACAAAGTTCATCCGCTGCTTGACGCCAGAGACGCACTCACCGCTGGTCTTCCCGGCGGCGCCCCCGGAGAAGAGGTGGCACTGGTCGCCGCCCCAGAAGGTGAACGAGAGGCAGTGCGCCTCCGACTGGCACTGCGAGCAGCAGGCCCCTGCGTCCTTCACTTTGACCGTCGCAAGAAGCTGCCCCGGGTTGCGATAGCACAGGCTCTCCGTGGTGATCGGGCACGATGGATGCGCCGCCTGCGCGACGAGGCTCGTGATCGTGGCCAGAGCCATGTATGCTGACGCAATCAGCCTTCGTACGGTGCGGCCAGCCCTCGTACGGTGCGGCCAGCCCTCGTACGGTGCGGCCAGCGTCACGGCTCGCGCAGCAAGCTAAGTCGAGACGCTTGGCCGGCGTCACCGCGCGTAGTGCGCTGCTCGTGCCCCGGGCATCGGGCCGCGGAAAGAATTCGTCATGTTACACTAGAGACACCATTGGACAGCGCAAAAGTGCGACGCGCTCTCCCTGCTGATCTTTTGCTCGAATGTGTGGGTTGACAACCGATGATTTGGTGTAAGATGACTTTTTGTACTTATAATTCTAGAATACGCTCTGAGTAGGTTCCCCCTGCAACCCGCGCCCGCGCAGAGATCGACCACGGCGACCACCTCGATCGGGTGCGTTGCGACATCGGGTGCGACGCTGACTCGCATGGACATCCCGATGATAGTCGGTGCCCAAGAAGAGGGGGTCCGTCTCGCGAACCAGGTCGCATTGGAGGAGCTCCTCGGAACACTCGACACCCAAGGGCGGCTGGGCACCGACGTCGAAAGAGACCTGGACTGGCTGCTTTCGAATAAGGACGATGAGATGGAGGAGGACGAGGTCACGCCCACTGACCCGCAGGCGGTATTAGCCGCCATGCAACCATACATCGAAAGGCAGAAACGGGAGGCCCAGCGCCGGCTCGACATGCAACGGCGAATCTCCGGTGCTGACGCTGACATGGGGAGGGGTGGGCGCCCGACAGCGCCACTGCCGCACCCCCAACCCGGTGCCGACATCCAAGCTTGGGGGCAGGCCGAGATGATGCGGTGGCTGCCCGCGCCCACCTCGACGGCCGCCGTCGATGCGGCTGATGTGGAGGTGGCCGAGATCTCCAAGACGATGCTGCAGGAGGAGGCGCAGGCCCAAGCGCGCGAGCGGGCGGCGGTCGCCGCCAAGCATGCCGCCAAGAAGCCCAAGGAGCACGTGCGGCGCGGGGGTGGCTCGCGCTCGCACGGCAACCGCTCCGACCGCTCGCGCTCGCACGGCAACCGCTCCGACCGCTCGCCCAGTGAGTCGGGCACCAGCAGCCGCGCCCCCATGGATCTGGGGAGGGGCGGGCGAGTAAACCCGACAGCGCCACTACCGCACCCCCGACCCGAAGTCAACCGGCACCGCACCCCAGCTTGGGGGCAGGCCGAGCTGATGCGGTGGATGCCCGCGTCGGCGGCGAGAAGGTTCTTCGCGCCCCACCAAAAGCCCGAGGCCGAGCGGCACCGAGGCGCAGATAGCATGTCCTCGCCGTTGCCCACGCCCCCGCCGTCGCCACCCGCGCCGGCCACGCCGGGCTCAGCGTCGCCCGCGCCGGCCACGCCGGGCTCAGCGTCGCAGGCGCCTGTGGCCTGGTGGCGGAGGCGGCCTGGCAGCTCGGCATGAACGTTGTCTGTGGGCGACGACCCGTCGCTCTCGGTGGACGGCACGCGGCGGCTGCCGGAGGCGGTGAGCGGCGCCGACTTCCTGTCGCTGCACACGAGCCGTCCGTGCGTCAAGCAGCCCACATCACACACGCCGTCGCCGAGCATATTCGTATTGAAACCGTGTTAGACGGGTTCCTCTGGCTGTCGCACCTGTATACTTTAGGTCGCTCTTTATTTGGAGTTGATACACCCACCGGATTTTAAAAGTCGCGGTGCGACGAGGACTCTCTCCCTCTCTGCTCTCTCCGTCTTTGCTCGGAGACGGCGCGGAGCTGGCCGGTTCTCGTACAATCGTCAAGGGCTCCCGCTTCAATGCCCAGTCGACGGTGCCGCCGCCGGCTCTCAGCTGTTGCTGCTGCGCGGGCTGCGGCCCATGTCGATGCCGCCGAAGCCGAAGCCACCCCAGAGCACCTGCTCCGGCGGCGGCCGCTCGGCGAGGAATCCCTCGAGCCGCTTCCGCTTCATCGCAAACTGCTCGCCCGCCTCCGGCCGAGGCAGGATGTTGCGCTCCTGCAGCCGGTCGGGCGCGGGCCGGTTGGCGAGGCTCGCCGAGAGCATCTCGCGCCGCGCGACGGCCTGCTGCTCGGCGCCGGGCCCCTGGAGGATGTTGCGCTCCTGCAGCCGGTCGGGCGCGGGCCGGTTGAGCAGCGAGTTGCTCAGCAGCTCGCGACGGAAGAGCGCCTGCTGCTCGGCGTCCGCGTTGGGGAGGATGTTGCGCTCCTGGAGCCGCTCCATGCCGGGGCGGTTGGCGAGGCTCGCCGAGAGTCGCTCGCGCGTCACGAGCGCCGCCAGCTCCTGGTGCTGCATCTGCAGCTCGGACGCGTCGGCGTGGACGCTCACCGCCGAGCTGGCGTCGCTCTGCATCGACTTTGACGACTCGCGCCCCCCCATGCCAACCCCCCCACGCTCACCACCCGAGCCTGCGCCGGCGCCGCTCAGCCCGAGAGAGTCCATCATCTTGCGCAGCCCGCCCACGTACTCGCCGAGCGAGTAGCCGTGCTCGTCGACCCGCTGGAAGATCTGCAGCGCCGACGCCGCCGACGCCGCCGGCACCGCCGGCACCGCCGGCGCCGCCGGCGCCGTAGGCGCGCCGCCCGCCACCGCGGTCGCGGGGTCGGCGAGCGCGGCGGCGTGCGCACGCTCGAGCGAGACCGCCAGCCGCTGCAGCAGCTCCTCGAGCAGCCCGGTGGCGGCGGGGGCGGCGGGCGCGCCACCGGCGGCGGCGGCGGCGGCGGCTGCGGCGGCGGCTGGCAACGTCGGCGCGGCGGCGGGCGCGTGCGGCAGCAATCGATGGGGCAGCACGGGCTGCCCAAAGGGGCCGGCATTGGGCACGACGGGCTGCCCGAACGGGCCGGTGAGGGGGGCCATCGCCGGCGAGGGCGGCGGCGCCGTCGCCGTCGCGCTGTCGGGAGGGACGTAGTCGAACATGAGCGTCGACGACGACGCGGCGGCGCCCGTCTGGCGGTCGACGAGGCGCACGAGCACCTGGTGGCGGCGGTGGGCGTTGTGCGGCAGGCACGGCGGCGCCACGAGCTTGATGACCTCCGAAGAGACGACGGCGGCCTTCTGCGCCGGCACGCCGCCGAAGGTGACGCCCATCTCGGGCGAGAAGCGCTTGCCGTGCACCCACAGCGCCGTGCCGCCGCGGCTGCTCCCCTCGCGCGTCGAGACGTCGAGCAGCACCGGCGGCGCCGCGTTCGCCGCCGACGGCGCCCCCCCCACCGACGAGCTCGACGTCTCCATCGCCGACGCCGACGCCGCCGACGCGTCGCGCTCCCCTCGCTCCTTCAACGGCAGCTCCTTGAGCATCGGCGCCGCGTGGACGGCGGCGGCCGCCGCGGCCGAGAGCGCCCGCTCCGCCTCGGCCTGCTCCGCCTCGGTCGGCGCGGCGGGCGGCGGCGCCTCGGCGGGCGCGCCGGCCGGCACCGCCTCGCGCTTGTATCGGGCCGCCGCGCCGAAGCCGAAGCCGAAGCCAAACGCCTGCTGCGGCGGCGCGCGCGCCGAGCCGCCCTCGAAGGACGAGCGGCGGCCGTGCACGAGGCCCATCGCGCGCAGCTGCTGCAGCTCCTGCACCGGCTCGAGCCCCGGCTCGTCGCCCGCGACGCCCGAGAGGATGCTGCTGCTCTCGCGCTCGGCGAGCGAGAGCGCCTCCGACGACCAGTCCTCCTCGCCGCCCGAGCCCGTCGACGTGAACGAGTCGGCGCGGCCGCGCCCCGCGCACGTGACGGCGGCCAGGCTCAGCTCCTGGCCCGTGCCCGGCAGCGCGGCGAGCGGCAGCCAGAGCTCGTCCGACATCATCTCGCCCGGCTCGCCGCCGTCCTCGGGCGACCACGCGTGCCGGCTCGGCTCGCCCTCGGGCAGCGGCGGCAGAAACAGGCCGCTCCCGCCGCCGCCGCCGCCGCCGCCGCCGCCGCCCGCGCCGCCGCCGCCACCGCCGCCACCGACGCCGACGCCACCGAGCGTCGCGCTGCTGGCGGCCGACGCGGCGGCCTCGACCTCCTCGGCGCTCCACGGCGGCGGGACCGTCATCGCGTCGGCGGCGCCGCCGCCCTTGCGCTGGCGCGCGTACAGCTGGCGGCGGTAGCTCTTCTCCTCGGCGGGGAGCATGTGGAACGAGTTGCGCACGACGATCGGCGTCTGCATGTGCTGCCACGTCACGTACGAGAGGGTCGACGAGTTCCACAGCGAGAAGAGCAGCCGGTACCGGTTGACCCCCTCGGGCTGGCCGCGCCCCGGCCGCTTCGTCAGCGACGGCGGCTTGGCGGCGACGATGATGTCGGAGAAGGTGAGCAGCTGCGCCTCGCCGGGCGCGCCGATCTTGCGCACGTGGCCGCGCAGGCTCTCGGGCACGAGCTGGCCGGTGGCCGTGTGCAGCAGGCACGCGTGCACCTCGTAGTCGATCGACGGCGGCGCCGGCACCTGCCCCGCGAGGTTGGCCTGCGCGAGGTTGACGCCGCCGCCGCAGACGGAGAGCGTCGGCGCCGGCTGCAGCGACTTCTTCCACACCTGCTCCGAGTGCGACTCCTGCAGCATCTGCAGCACGAGCATCACCGAGTGCACCTCGTGCACGACGCCGCCCTCGAAGGCCAGGTCCGGCCGCCCGAGCCGCGCCGTCCCCACGTGGTACGCGTCCTCGCCCTCGATGTACACGGCGTGCGTCTGCCCCGCGAGCGCGACCGCGGCCTGCTTGCGCGTCAGGTCCTCGAGCGCGTAGTGGCCGGCGCACACGTGGGCGAAGACGATCTGGCGGAGCAGCCGCGCGTCGGCGCGCGTCTCCGGCGACAGCTGCTGCAGCGCCGTGTTCGACGGCGCGAAGACCGTCGTCGGCTGCTCCGCAAAGATGTGCGGCAGCTCCTCGCGCACGCCGCAAAATGTGAGCAGGTCGACGAACGCGGTGAGCCCCGCCGCCTGCAGCACCTCGCTGAAGCTCTCGGCGGCGCGCAGCCCCGAGGTCCCGCGCTCGATGGCGGGAGGCCCGCTCTGGGAGCCTCTTTGGAAGGTGGAACTGGCCGAGCGAGGCGTCTCCGCGGCGTCGGGCAGCACGTCGAGCTCGTCGACCAGTTCGTGGAGCTGGATTATGGGGAGTTCCTCCAGCCCCTCAAGCATCTGCTCGACCCGCGCCACCGTGGTGGGGGTGGACATGGTCGGAGCTTCTCGAGCGCTTCACAGCGGCGAAGACCAATCGCGGGCCCGCGGCGAGGCTTTGGAATCGCCTTTGCTCGACTTTTCGTGTGCGGTGCTGATGCTCCCCCAGCGCAGGTGCCGGCGCCGGGTCTCATGGTCTTTAAATGTGATGCCGGAAACCTGTTCAAGCAGAGCTCTCGCCGTGATTCCCAATTTGTACGTGGCGAGCGGAAGGCGGGTCGTGATGGTGTCGATCTTGTCTCTCGCCGGAGGCACGCAAAGGCTCAGATCCGCTGTCCTGGCACGCTGCGTCATGCACTGAACGATAACGCCGACAACCGATGTGCATCCTCGCGCTCGGCCTCGAGTGCCACCCGGAGTGGCCGCTCGTCCTCGTACACAACCGCGACGAGGAGACCGACCGCGAGACCGACCCGTGCGCGGAGCACGCGGACGGCCTCATCTACGCGCGCGACGCGGTGGCCGGCGGCACGTGGCTCGGGCTCAACCGCGAGACCGGTGCCTTCGCCGCGCTCACCAACGTGCGCTCGCGGGTGCCGCGGCCCACGGGCGGGCCCTCGCGCGGTGGGCTGGTCGTCGACGCGCTGAAGCGACCGGCCGACGAGGTGGCTGCTTCCGCGGCCGCCTTCAGCGCCTTCCACCTGTGGCACGGCAGCGCCTTCCCGGGGCAGCTGCAGGCGCGCTTCACGCGCAGCTGGCCCAGCCCGCCGACGACGGACGACTCGGGCGATGGCGCGTGGCGAGCGACGTCCGAAGCGGTGGGGCCGGGCGAGGTGGTGGCGCGCTCCAACGAGGCCTCGGCGGGCGTCTCCTGGCCAAAGACGCGCCAGCTGCGCGGCGCGGCAGCACGCACGCTCGCCGAGCTGCCGGACGCGGCGACGCCCGAGGAGCTGCGCGATCAGCTCGCGGCGATCCTGATGGGCGTGCTCGACGAGAAGACGATCGACGCGCTGGGTGGCGACGCCGAGCAGCTCGCCGCGTCGCCACTGCCGACGTGGAAGGAGCGCGTGCTGCAGCGCGGGCTGCTCGTGAGCCGGCGCGCGTGCCTCGCCGCGCCCGCGGGAGAGGTCGAGTGGAAGTACGGCACGGGCAACCAGAGCGTGCTGCTCTCGAGCGCGCGGCGGCGGTGCGTCTACCTCTTCCAGCGCACGCTCGACGGCGCCGAGCAGACGCCCGGCCCATGGAGCGTGTGGGAGGTGCCATGGCCGGCAGAGGAGGCGCCGGCGCCGAAAGCCTGATCCATGCCCGACCCAGGCCCCAACATTAAACATCAACCATTAGGTCAAAAATCAAAAGCGATCTTCAGCTAACTGAAAAGAGCACAGACCTCAAAGCTTCGGGCCGGTGCGGGGGCGGGAGGGGCGGCGGCTGGAAGCAGCTGTCTGCATCCCGGCGGCGGCCTGTCCTTGCCCTCCCGCCGCCACGTGGCTCGTCGTGCGCGACGTCGCGTCCTGGAAGGGTTTATTTATTTACTTACTTACTTACTGGCCTCCGGTTTAACGCTGTTTCGTCGCGACGACTCAACCAGGCACAACCAGCGCACACGCGTACGGCATGCAATCCCGACGGCTGCCAGCTCCCCATTCGTCGGCCCCAAGCGCCCACCCAGGCGTGCCCCTGCGCCGCTCTGACCGCAGACGATGGCGCCTCACAACGCCCAGACAATGAGTGTCCAGAGCAATGTGAAGATGCTCAGGACCGCCTCCAAGCCGCTCTCCAAGCTGCCTCTGGAGCAGCTGCCAGAGCCGTCGCATTGCGGGCGTATCACGATGGCCAAGCGGGGGAACCTCAGCCTGGTTGCAGTCAGCACCGAGATGAAGGAGTTCTGGGCCGAGCTGCGCGGTGGCGCCCTGTGCGTCTTCACCGACGACGGTCCGCGCAAGCAGCGGAGCCGCGTCTTCGACGTGACGTTCTGCTGGAAGGCACAGCCGCCGCCGCCCGCCTCTGGATGGACCTGCAGCCCGGAGCTGGTCACGGCGCACGAGGGCCTGATCGACGGACACACTCTGGTCGTATACACCACTCGTGGCATCTTTTCGTGCCGCTGCCAGACAGCGGACGACCTCATCAACTGGGAGCAGGCGCGTGTGCATTGGGCCATCCTCTCAGCACGCAAGCATGTCGCGCGCAGACCTCCCCATGCTGCACGCCACATTGAGCGCCGGTCGCGTCGCGCTGTGCACAGGCGATCCTGACGCAGCTCGAGGCAGACGAGGGCAGCTACGAGATGCGCGCCCGTTCACGGGCGCACGACAAGCTGCACGCGATGCTGTGGTCCCAGGTGCTCACGCAGGCGGCACATCTCGCCGACTGCGTCAGCAACATGCACACCGTCGACTACTTCACGACCGAGGTGATGCGCAAGCATGAGTCGATCTCGGGCTGGCTGGACATTCAAGTCGACGACACGTACGGCGAGCACGGCGGTGAGCACGGCACGCGATTCTTCTTCGGCCTCAGCGGATCGACGTGAGCCCTCGAACGCCCACGCAACTGTCCACCCCCTCTCCCACTCCCACTTCTCCCCTCACTCTCCACGTTGTCGCACCTTCGCTGACATGTCCGCCCCCCCACGTTTGATCGACGCCTCCAGGCTATCCTGGTATGAGAGCGACGAGACGTGGACGCCACTCGACCTCGTGCCGCTGCAATTCGTGACGATCTCCACGCGCGGCATCAACTTCCATCAGTTCTCCTTCGTCCTCGAGACGCCGCTGCGTCAGCTCGAGCTGCATGCTGCGAGCCAAGACGAGCTCGAGCGATGGACAGATGCGATCCTCGCCGCACAGGAGAGCCACAGCCGCTCCGCACACGGCTATGCGGGACGTCGCACCTCAGTGCTGCAGCGCGTGTTGCGCAAGGGCCGCAGCAGCGTGAACGAGATGCGTCCGGGCCGCTACTCCCGCGTCACTCAGTCCGATGCAAGCGCTTGCGTGGCGCTGCGCGGCGGCGCGGACGTCGGCATCTCCTCTCGCTCGGCAAGTGGTGGAGGCGATGGCCCAGGCGAGCTCGATGCCATCGGCGTGGTGCCGGAGGCAGAGATCGATCTTTCGTCGGTGATGGCCAACGCGCACCTCCGCGGACTGCTCGCCGAGTTTGCGACGGAGCACGGCGCCGACGCCGAGTTCAAGCTCCTCGAGGAGACAAACACTGCTGCCAGCCAGCGCGTGGAGGCAGATCTGCTGCCACAGTTCTGTCAGTCGGAGGGATTCCTTCAGTGGCTCGCCGAGCAGCAGGCGGCCGATGAGCTTGCAGTCTCACTCGCCGCTCTCGTGCGGCAGCCCGCAGCGTTGCAAGCCTTCCGTGACAACGGCCTCGGCGACGCCGTGCTGTCGGAGAACCACTATGACCTCGCGTTTGTCGAGCTGGTTGAGCGGATCCATACGCAGCCGCTGCCCGTGACCGAGCTGCTCAAGATAGCCAGGCAGGCGATCGCGACGCACCTTGAGCCGGGCTCACCAAAGCTCGTGGCTATCAGCTCCCACATCAAGGATGAGATCGATGCAGCAATGGCCACACTCGAGGCCAGCGGCGGCGGCGGTGGCACCATCGCGGTGGATGGCTCGTCACGGCTGCTAGTCGCGTTCATCTCTGCGCAGCTCGAGGCTTCACAGAGGCTCAGCGAGCTGTTGCGACGCTTCGAGGCGTCGGCTGGGAGCGGCGACGCGTGGCGGCAGGTGCAAGAGGCCGAACTCGACGCCGACTGCTGCACGCACTGGATCTACTGCAAGGACGGCTTCAATGCATTCCGCGCGTGGCTTGTCGAGGCACACGCCGTGCGCTGCTCCTGCCCCACGCACGTGCCGGTCCTTGATACCACGATTCCCTTGCATTGAGCGTGCACCGAAACGTGGCGTTCACAGAGCGAGAACGTCGACTTCATTCGGGACGTGCTCGCCTTCAAGCAACTTGACGATGTCACCACCACCAAGGACTCCGCGGTCGCCATCTACAAGAAGTTCGTCTCCGATGGCTCGCTTCATCAGATCGGCATTCCTGCCTCCGTCGGCAAGGCGATCTCCGACGGGCTGCAGCCCAAGTTCCCATCGGCCGGTCTCTTCGATGATGCGATCGACCAGGTCATCCAGCTGCTCAAGCAGGAGCTGTGGCCCAACTTCAAGGAGAGCGTTGCGTTCAGGGCGGCGCGGCCGCTCGTGCACCGCGCGCTGCAGCTGCCGCTCGACGGACAGCGCTCCTCTCGTATCTACCTTCAGGTGCGCACAACCTCGGAGGGTGGTGCGGCAATGGCCATGGCGGCATTGCCAAACCACCGGCAGGTGCTTCGAGTCCTCAAGCGGTGCATCGCCGTCGGTGACGCCGCCGACTCCGACCTCGTCACTTCCAAGATGCTCTCGTCCGAAGAGCGTTCCAGCCTGCAGCGCAGCGTGCACGGGGCTCAGGCCGGAGGCGCCCACCACGAGTACTCGACCGTGCTCTGGGTCGAGCCGGCCAGTGGCGGCTGCGATGTCGCATTGCGCTGGGGCAACACCGCCGGCCTCTCGGCCGGCACGCATTTCGTCCCTTTCAAGGAGGTCTTCCACATTGGCGACCTCGAGGCGTCCTTCCATGCCGGCACCGCCTGAATTTATCAAGAGTGCAGTCCGAGCTGGCTGCCAACGCATGTGACATCGAGAATACGAGTGGACAGCTTGCAGCATTGATTCAGAGAGAGAGAGATAGAACACAGAGTGAAGCGAGCATGTGTCTTGTGTGCGAGGCGGCCTGCAGATTTGCAGCCGTCCCGGGCCCAGCGGAAGATTTGACTGACTGACTGAAGTTTTTAGAACGCACACCGTCACCACCTATCCGCCGGCGGAAGATTTGGGTTGAGATGTCGATTCGTGTCGCACTGTGATCTGGGTGGTCTTTGTGACCGTGAGAGACGGACCAGGGTAGGACCAAGGAAGCGGAAGGCGTCAATGCGTACTTTGTGTTTGTTTTTGCATGTGGCGACAGAGAACGACACATGAATACCGTACAAAAGAAGAAG